>Ga0102590_1002486_pt1 | contig 21655 bp, 17 predicted proteins | sample AraplaMF_Col_mMF_FD_76859 | JGI IMG/M metagenome (GOLD analysis project Ga0102590, IMG submission 76859) | Arabidopsis root microbial communities from the University of North Carolina, USA - plate scrape MF_Col_mMF | ecosystem: Host-associated > Plants > Roots > Endosphere | place: USA...
TCTTTGAGGATCTCATCCTTCCAGGCGAGGAGCTTCAAACGGAAGTACTCCTTCTGCCGGTCGTTCATGAAAGGCTCTTTTTCGGTCGGTCGGTAGTTTTTCAACTTTTCCAAGGGCGGCCTATCTTCTTAAGCAACGACTCGTGAACGGAACGACGTCCGTTGAGCCGGGGCTTATATAGCGACCTCCTGTGACAGACAATATTTCCTTAACCGCTGGGTTACCGCCCCCAAACCCTTGCACAGGAAGGTTTATCCTGGAGGGTCCGGAGGCGGCCAAAAGCCTAGTAACCGACCGTGAAACGCTGCCGCGCATGGGCCGGTCGCTCGATCTCGTCGGCGAGCGCAATGGCGTAGTCGGCAAAGCTGATCCAGCTCTTCCCGCTCGCATCTGCGAGAAGCTGGTCGGTCCCGAGCCGGAACTTGCCGGTCCGCTCCCCCTCAATGAACAGGGCCGAAGGCGAGATGAAGGTCCAATTCAGGTCCTTCTCCTGCCGCAGCAGGTCGAGGAATGCCCCGCCTTTTTCCGCTTCCGCCTTGTATTCGGCCGGAAAACCGGGGGTTGTAACCAATTTCACGCCAGGAGCAACTTCCAGGCTGCCGGCGCCGCCGACGACGAGGTAGCGGCCGACCTTGGATTCCTTTGCCGCGCCGATCAGCCTGAGCGGGTCGCTGGCCAGGAAGTGCACGGAACTCACGGCCGCGTCGTGTCCGGCCCACAGCTTGGCAAGGCCCGCCTGGTCGAGCACGTCGCCCTTGGTGGGCGTGACATTCGGCAGGGCCCCAATCTTCTCGGGGTTCCGGGCGATGGCCGTAACCGTGTGGCCGCGACGGGCCAGTTCCTTGGTGATTTCCGACCCGGCCCGGCCGGAGGCGCCGGCGACTGCGATCTTCATGGAAGGCTTCCTTTGCTTCTGTGGTAACTAATGGTGACTAGATATCGCAAAGGATGCTGGTGTTAAGAGAGCACTTTGTGCTTACCTGCTTACACAGGAGTAACCGGCAAGCGGCCAACATGGATCGTGAGGACCCGACGATGAAGCCAGACGTCTATGCAGCGAACTGCCCCACACGCCAGATCCTCGATCGCGTCGGCGACAAATGGGCGGTGCTGATCCTGCTGCTGCTGCGCGAGGAGCCGATGCGCTTCAATCAGTTGCGCCGCACGATTGAAGGCATTTCGCAGAAGATGCTGAGCCAGGTTCTCAAATCACTCGAGCGCGACGGATTGATCAAGCGTCACGCCATCGCAACCGTTCCGGTGACGGTAGAATATTCGATCACGCAACTCGGCGTGACGCTCGCCGCCGCGGTCGATCCGCTGCGCGACTGGGCCGAGCAGAATTTGAAAGACGTGCTCGCTGCCCAGCGCCGTTACGACTCGCAGCTGAAGGATGTGGCGGCGTAGCGCAGACGCTACGCCTGCCCTGCCTTGGCGAGTTCGACCTCGACGCGCAGCTCGATCTCGGACAGCACGGAATCGAGACCGGGATCACCGGACGACGATTTCAAATTCGCCGCGGCATCCCGCAGCCGCATCACCGTCGACGCGTTGAGATCGCCGGACAACAGCCCCATCTTGAGATCGTCGAGCACGTCGAGCGCGGTCCTGCCGCGGGCGACCGAGCGCTTGCGGCGCTCGGCCGGATCCTCCTCGATGCCCTGCAGTGCGAGCAGCGCATCGATGTTGGCGGCGGCCTTCGGTGCGGCAGCGCTCCGCGTCTCCTGCGCCGACGAGGCGTCAGGCAGGACGAAGGTGCCGGAGCCCGTCCGCTTGGCCTGGCTGGCCGGCGTTCCAAGCGTTGTGCCGTTCGGTCCGTAGATGCGCATCGCAGCAATCCGGGTGATCGATACGCCACATTCGCCGTCTTATGGTTAACGGCGCGTAAACAGCCCGGCAAAATCTGCCGAGGGGCGGCAGTTTCGCTCCTCAGAGAGAACGCCGGCTGACACCGGTCGAAACAGGTTTATTCAACCTATTCAATCGCCTGCCCCGTTATCCCGTGTTGGCACAGCGCTCGCAAGGACAGCGTCGGACCAGCTCGTCATGGGAGTGTCAAGTTTGGTCCGAGATTTGAGGAGGCTTTCTCGGGAGCCTTGGGGAGCAGAGGATGCCAGGCGTTCGTTGGGTAAGGATTCTTGGGGTGGCCTGCGCCGCGCTGTCAGCGCTGGCGCTCTCGGTCGCGCCCGCAAGCGCGACGTCGCGCATCAAGGATCTCGCCAATATCGAGGGCGTGCGGCAGAACCAGCTCATCGGCTACGGCCTCGTCGTCGGCCTCAACGGCACCGGCGACACGCTCAACAACATCCCCTTCACGAAGCAGTCGCTGCAGGCGATGCTCGAGCGCATGGGCGTCAACATCCGCGGCGCCACCATCCGCACCGGCAACGTCGCCGCCGTGATGGTGACGGGCAATCTGCCGGCCTTCGCCACCCAGGGCACGCGCATGGATGTCACCGTCTCCGCGCTCGGCGACGCCAAGGATCTGCGCGGCGGCACGCTGCTGGTCACGCCGCTGCTCGGCGCCGACGGCAACGTCTACGCGGTCGCACAGGGCTCGGTCGCGATCTCCGGCTTCCAGGCCGAAGGTGAAGCGGCCAAGATCGTGCGCGGCGTCCCGACCGTGGGCCGCATCGTCAACGGCGCCATCATCGAGCGCGAGATCGAGTTCGCGCTCAATCGGCTGCCGACCGTCCGGCTGGCGCTGCGCAACGCCGATTTCACCACGGCCAAGCGGATCGCGGCCGCGATCAACGACTATCTCGGCCTCAAGACCGCCGAGCCGATCGACCCCTCGACGGTGCAGTTGTCGATCCCGCCGGACTTCAAGGGCAACGTCGTCGCCTTCCTCACCGAGATCGAGCAGCTCCAGGTCGATCCCGACCTCGCCGCCAAGATCATCATCGACGAGCGCAGCGGCATCATTGTGATGGGCCGCGACGTCCGCGTCGCGACCGTCGCGGTGGCCCAGGGCAACCTGACCGTCACCATCTCCGAGAGCCCGCAGGTCAGCCAGCCCAACCCGCTGTCACGCGGCCGCACCGTGGTCACGCCACGCACCGGCGTCAGCGTCACCGAGGACGGCAAGAAACTCGCCGTCGTCAAGGACGGCGTCTCGCTGCAACAGCTCGTCGACGGCCTCAACGGCCTCGGCATCGGCCCCCGCGACCTCATCAGCATCCTGCAGGCGATCAAGGCCGCCGGCGCGATCGAAGCCGACATCGAGGTGATGTGATGCAGACCGGCATGATCAACACCCCGCACGTCGCGACGTCCTCAGCGTTCTCCGTCGAGAGCCGTAACGGCCGCCCCGACTTCGAGCTCGCCGCCGCGCTGCAAAAGGTCTCGCCGAAGCAGCAGGCAAAGGCGCAGAAGACCGCCACCGATTTCGAGGCGATGTTCCTCAACAGCATGTTCTCGCAGATGACCTCGGGCCTGAAGGGCGAAGGTCCCTTCGGCGACACGACGGGCACCGGCGTGTGGCGCTCGATGCTGACCGAGCAATATTCCAAGAACTTCGCCAAGGCCGGCGGCGTCGGCGTCGCAACCGAGGTCTACCGCACCCTCATCATGCAGCAGGCGAAAACCATCCGCACGGCATAAGGTCAAACGAGATGAACCACTTCAACGCCTCACGACAGCCGGTGCAAGCGCAGCGCCCGAACACTGCTCCCGGCAATGCCGAAGCGCGCAAGGTCGCCGAGCAGTTGATGGACGCGATGAGCGCCCTGCTCGGACTGATCGAGCGCGAGACCGAGCTCGTTCGCGCCGGCAAGGTCCGGGAGGCGATGACCTTCGAGACCAAGAAGCAGGAGCTGTCGCGGAACTATGTCAGTGCCGTCAGCGCATTGAAGGCGAACCAGCCCCAGCTCGCCAAATCCGCACCCGAGCTGCTCTCGACGCTGCATCGGCACCACGATGCGTTCCGCGCGATGCTCCAGGTCAATCTCACCGTGCTCGCGACCGCACATGCGGTCTCCGAGAGCGTCGTGCGCGGCGTCAATGCCGAGATCCAGAAGCGCAACGTGCCGAACACCTATACGGCCGCGGGCCGCCGCGCCACGCCGGGCCCGCGCCACATCACCCCGCTCGCGGTCAGCCGCTCGCTCTGAGCGCACGCAAAAACCAGCGACAATTTTACGAAAAACCGCGCGGCGATCTCGCCGCGCGGTTAGGCACGTTTCCTTACCCGATGTTCAAACCTGGTGTTCCATGGTTGCGCATCGAGAGGGGTTGGGATTTGACTCACGTGAGGCCAGGAGGCTGCCATGAGTACAGATTTCAGCATCAGGCCGGTGGGGATACCGGCCCCCGTGCAGACCGTAACGACGTCGAATTCGGCGGCGAACGAGGCCGTGCAAACTGATTTGCCGGTGAGCCAGACGGTGGCCGCAAGCGATACCAGTGCGGCCGTGCGCAGTGATCTGCCGAAGAACGAGAACGTCTCGCGCCAGGTCGTGTTCGACCAGGCCGCCGCATCTTTCGTCTTTCAGGTGGTCAACGACAAGACCGACGCGGTGGTCAATCAGTTCCCCGACGAAGCGATGCTGCGCCGGCGGGCCTATTTCCATGCAGAGGATTTGAAGTCCCAGCCCTCGCGTCCGCTCAATACGGACGTCAGCGCCTGAGCATCAGGTGTCGAGCGTGGCTTGCGCGGTATCGAGATAGGTCGAGCCGGTCGCGGGATCGGTGACGACGTTCTTGACTTGCGCCTTGCCGACATCTGTCAGCGTGAACTTGGTATTCCCGAAGCGGAACGAACCGTCCTTGATCAGCACCTGCTGGTACTGTGACGTGCCTTCGCTCTGGTAGTGGACCTGCGCGCGGAAGCCGCTGACCTGCGAGACGTCGAGCGAGAACTTCTTGCCGTCCGGATACTTGCCTGACCAGCTGCCCTGATAGAGCGAGGAATCGACCGCGACATATTTCGACGAACTCGATGTGCTCGAAAGCACGTTCGACTTATACGCCGTCGACAGGATGCTCAGGAGGTCGGCCATGACGAGCTTCCGTCAGGGACGGCCGGACAGACCGGCAGCGATGTTGCGGTTGATCTCGATCAGCGGATGGAAGTGATCCAATTGCGGGCTCATCTGCAGCGCGGCGGTCTGGCTCAGCACGAACACGCTGATGTTCGCAATCTTCTGCCGGACATCGAATGGCTGCGGGTTGTTCTCGCGCATCGCCTCGCTCAGGAAAATCGTCCATAGCTTGCGATTGAACATCAGCGCGTGCTTGGTCTGCTCGCTGAACGGATCGGCGCCGTTGACCGCGTCCTGGAGCTTCATGGCGGCCTTGAGCAAAGTCTGCGCCTCGACATCGCGAGGGGTGGCGGTGGTCGTGGCAACACGCGCGTAGGCCGAAGCACCGTAATTCGACATCAATCACACCTTGGAGGTTACCTAGCCCGTTGAACGCGCTTAAGGATTTCTTTCCCAACCCTAGGCAGCACCGCTTAAGATTTGCTTACGTGTGTGCATGGAAGGCGCTCCGGATTAGTACGGACACGGAGCTCTTCTCGACGCAACGCTAGATGCACGCAGGCACGCTGTAAACTTGCTTCGCGTGATGCGTGTCGATCTGAGCTAATCCTGTCTTAGCGGTCTCCCTCAAAACAACGGCGGAGCATTAGCCCCGCCGCGACGTCTCAGCGATCTTGCGCTACCAGAATTAGCGGAGCAGCTGGAGCACGCTCTGCTGCGACTGGTTGGCCAGCGACAGCGCGGAGACGGCGATCGACTGGCGGGTCGACAGCGCCTGGCTGTTGGCGGCTTCCTCGTTGGTGTCGGCCAGCGTCAGGTTGGACGAACCGGTCTGCAGCACGTTGATCAGGTTCTTGTTGAAGTCCTGACGGATCTGCACGACCGACAGGTTCGAACCCAGAGTCGAAGCTGCCGAGCGCAGCGCGGTCGAAGCGCCGTTGAGAGCCGACACGATCGCTTTGGTCGAGGCGCCGTCCACCAGGTCCACGCCGGCGGTCAGGGCCGACAGGCCGAGGCCGACCGGGTCGAAGACAGAGCCGGGGATGTTCAGCGTGGACGTGCCGGTCTCGTTGAACACCAGCTTGAGCTGGTCGCCGTTCAGCAGGTTGACGCCGTTGAAGGAAGCATCCTGCGACGTGGTACGGATCTGATCGATCACGTTGTTGAACTGAGCCACCAGCGACGCACGGGCGTTCTGCGCGTCAGCATCCGGCACCGGAGCCGACACGGTCTTGCCCTGGAACGCCGAGCCGCTGTCGGTGATCGCAGTGCCGCTCACCGAGAAGGTCTGCGACGCATAGTCGTTGGTGCTGGTGATACTCAGCGTGTGGCTGGAACTGTCGATCGAGGCTCTCAGATTGTTCCCCGCCAGCACCGTGTTGAGGGCGTCCAGCGTGTTGATCTGGCCGGTGCCGGTGCCGAAGGTGATATCGAGCGCCGTGCCGCCGCCGAACGAGTCGAGGTGCAGCGTCTTGCCAGTGAGGCCGGACGTGGTGCTGCCGGTGACCGCCGTGGTGCCGGCCGCGAGGCCGAGCGCCCCAAGGGCCGCCGCACTCTTGGTCGCCACGGTCGCATCGCTGTTGTCGCTGGAGGCCGCGATAACCAGGTTGCTCGCCGTGCCGGTGGCGAGCTTGAGCTCGCCGTTGGCGGACACCGACGACGCACCGCTCTGCGTCACGTAATTGTAGGTGCCCTGCGCCTTGTCGACGGCGTCGAGCAGGTCCTGCACCTTGCCGGAGGTCAGGTTGATCGTGCTGCCGGTCGAGTTGGTGCTGGTGGCAGCGCTGGTGGAGAAGGTGATGGTCTTGCCATTCACGATGAACGACGAGCCATCGGCGATGTTGCCGATATTGGTCAGGCCGCTGAGTGAGGTCGTCGCAGTGATCGGCGCGGGAGCCGCATATTTGGCAAGGGTCGCGCCCGCCGCCAGCGTCGTGGCCGAACCGCCGCTCACCGCCAGCGTACCATTCAGGCCAAGCGCGGTCAGCGCGTTGCCGGTACCGGTGATGCTGAAATCGTCGGTCGTGCCGGTGCCGAGCTGCAGCTTGCCGGCGGCGCTGACCGAGGACGTGCCGCCGGTGATGGCGTCGATCGCACCCAGAACATCGCCCACGCGGGAGGTGGCGAGATCGAGATAGGTGGTGTTGGCCGCACTACCAGCCGCACCACCGGCGCCCGAGTCGTAGAACGAGATGGTCTTGCCGTCGACGACCAGCGTGCTGCCGGCGGTGATGGCGGTGCTGAGATCGTTCGAGGTATTGCTGGCCGTACCCTTCAGCAGGGTGGCCGCGGACACCGTCGGGGGCGTTCCCGCCGGCGTGCTGGCCACCGTGTTATTGCCCGTCAGGCCGAGCTTGGCGACCGTGCCGGCCGTGCCGTCCTGCACTGACACGTTGGCGATCGAAGCCGTCGAGGTCAGCGAGAACTGGCCAGTAGCGAAGCTGGCAACAGTGCCGCCGGCCGCCGTATTGATCTTGGTAAGCAGGCCGTTGATGGTATCGCCTCCGGCGACGGTGACCGTGGTGCCGTTGACGGTGAACGTGTCACCGGCCTTGATACCGAGATCGCTGACCAGGCTGGTACCCGTCGGAGTTGCGCCGGCGCCGTTGGCCGTGGCATTGGCCGTGACGGTTGCGCCGGAGACACCGGCAACGCCGTTGAACAGGGTCGAGCTGCTGGGGGAGTTGTCGGTGACCGTCAGGGACGTGCCGGTGTTGGCGGCCGTCAGCGTCAGCTTACCGCCGACCACGCTCGCCGCGACGCCGGAGCTGGACGTGCCGCCGGTGATCGCTGTGGCGATCGTGGTCGCATCGCCCGTGGCACCGAGCGTAGCGACGTCCACAAAGACCGTATTGGTTGCCGGAGCCGGCGCAGCACCGGAGTAGAACGACACGATCGTATTGCCGGCGCCGGTCGAAATCGTGAAGCTGTCGCCAGCTGCGAAGCCGGAGGCACCCGTGTCGCTGATGCCGGTCGTGAGCTTCGCCGCGTCATAGCTATGGAGGGCCGTACCAGTCTTGCTGGCCGTAATCGCGGAGGTCAGCGTGTCGGCCGTCAGCGTGCTGCCGGTGACGGTCTGCGCGGTCACGGTCGTGCCGGTGGAGGTCAGGGCCGTACCGGTATTCGTGGCGCTCGAGGTCGCGCCGGCGCTGCCGGTCAGGTTGGTGGCCGTCAGGCCGGTGATCGCGGCGCTGGTCAGCGTCGCCCTGGTGTCGTAGCCCGATGTCGCCTGCAGCGCCTGACTGGCGATCGACTTGGCGGTATCGACCAGCTTCTGCAGCGAGGTGATGCCGGTGTTGGCGGCCTGGAGCACCTGCACGCCGTTGGCGATGCCATCCAGGAGGTTGTTGATGTCGCTGGCGCGGTTGTCGAGGCCCTGCGCGGTGAAGAAGTTTGTGGGATTGTCGAGCGCGGTGTTCACCTTCTTCCCGGTGGAAAGCCGCTCCTGCGTCGTGGCCAGCAATTCAGCCGTCGATTGCAGCGACAACAGGTTCTGGCGAACCGATGCCGAGAGAACGATGTTGGACATTGGCAGGTCTTCCTCTTGAACCGAATGCGAATCGACCGTGCAGGTCTGAAGAGCGAGCTTTCGTCCAGTTTTACGGGCTGTCCTTTAAAGTATGGTTAACGTCGGTTTAAGAGACAGGGTTAATCGCTCGTAAAGGCCCCTGCCCCCGTGCGGACCCAAAAGAATAGCCGCGGGGAAAGGCCCCCGCGGCTTGGATTTATTGAGTGATTTCAATCGCCTGTCGGCGGAGAAGCGCGAACTGGAAAGCCGCCGCCTACTGGATGTCCCGCAAGGTCCCGGGGTGACGGAACCAAAGGATCGAGTGACAAAGCAAAACGGCGGGGTTGCCCCCGCCGTTTTCCGTATCTTGTGTGGCTTCCGTGCTTAGCGGAGCAGCTGGAGCACGCTCTGCTGCGACTGGTTGGCCAGCGACAGCGCGGAGACGGCGATCGACTGGCGGGTCGACAGCGCCTGGCTGTTGGCGGCTTCCTCGTTGGTGTCGGCCAGCGTCAGGTTGGACGAACCGGTCTGCAGCACGTTGATCAGGTTCTTGTTGAAGTCCTGACGGATCTGCACGACCGACAGGTTCGAACCCAGCGTCGAAGCGACCGAACGCAGCGCGGTCGAAGCCTTCGAGAGGCTGGAAAGAACCCCGTTGGTCGAGTTGTTGTCCACGAAGTCGGTACCGGAGGTCAGCGACCCCAGACCGAGGCCGACCGGGTCGAAGTTGACGCCGGTGATGTTCAGCGTGGACTTGCCGGTCTCGTTGAACACCAGCTTGAGCTGGTCGCCGTTCAGCAGGTTGACGCCGTTGAAGGAGGCATCCTGCGCCGTGGTGCGGATCTGGTCGATCACGTTGTTGTACTGAGCCACCAGCGACGCACGGGTGTTCTGCGCGTTCACATCCGCCACCGGAGCCGACACGGTCTTGCCCTGGAAGGCCGAGCCGCTGTCGGTGATCGCAGTGCCGCTCACCGAGAAGGTCTGCGACGCATAGTCGTTGGTGCTGGTGATATTCAGCGTGCCGCTCGCGCTGTCGATCGAGGCTTTCAGATTGTTCGCCGCCAGCGCCGTGTTGAGGCCGTCCAGCGTGTTGATCTGGCCGGTGCCGGTGCCGAAAGTGACATCGATCGCCGTTCCGCCGCCGAACGAGTCGATGTGCAGCGTCTTGCCGGAGAGGCCGGACACGGTGCTACCGGTAACCGCCGTGGTGCCGGCCGCCAGGCCGAGCGCCCCGAGGGCCGCCGCACTCTTGGTCGCCACGGTCGCATCGCTGTTGTCGCTGGAGGCAGCGATCACCAGGTTGCTGGTCGTGCCGGTGGCGAGCTGGAGCTTGCCGTCGGCGGACACCGACGACGCACCGGTCTGCGACACGTAGTTGTAGGTGCCCTGCGCCTTGTCGACGGCGTCGAGCAGATCCTGCACCTTGCCAGAGGTCAGGTTGATCGTGCTGCCGGTCGAGTTGGTGCTGGTGGCAGCGCTGGTGGAGAAGGTGATGGTCTTGCCGTTCACGGTGAACGACGAACCATTGGCGATGTTGCCGATATTGGTCAGGCTGCTGAGCGAGGTCGTCGCCGAGATCGCCTGGGGCGCCGCATATTTGGCAAGGGTCGCACCCGCCGCCAGTGTCGTGGCCGAACCGCCGGTGACCGCCAGCGTACCATTCAGGCCAAGCGCGGTCAGCGCGTTGCCCGTACCGGTGATGCTGAAATCGTCAGTCGTGCCGGTGCCGAGCTGCAGCTTGCCGGCGGCGCTGACCGAGGACGTGCCGCCAGTGATGGCGTCGATCGCACCCAGAACATCGCCCACGCGGGAGGTGGCGAGATCGAGATAGGTGGTGTTGGCCGCACTACCGGCCGCACCACCGGCACCCGAGTCGTAGAACGAGATGGTCTTGCCGTCGACGACCAGCGTGCTGCCGGCGGTGATGGCGGTGCTGAGATTGTTCGAGGTGTTGCTGGCCGTGCCCTTCAACAGGGTGGCTGCGGACACCGTCGGGGGCGTTCCCGCCGGCGTGCTGGCCACCGTGTTATTGCCCGTCAGGCCGAGCTTGGCGACCGTGCCGGCCGTGCCGTCCTGAACGGACACGTTGGCGATGGAGGCCGTCGAGGTCAGCGAGAACTGGCCAGTAGCGAAGCTGGCAACAGTGCCGCCGGCCGCCGTGTTGATCTTGGTCACCAGGCCGCTGATGGTATCGCTGCCAGCGACGGTGACCGTCGTGCCGTTGACGGTGAACGTGTCACCGGCGTTGATGCCGAGATCGCTGACCAGGCTGGTGCCCGTCGGAGTTGCGCCCGCGCCGTTGGCAGTGGGAGCAGCCGTGACGGTTGCGCCGGAGACACCGGCAACACCGCTGAACAGGTTCGAGCTGGCGGGGGAGTTGTCGGTGACCGACAGCGACGTGCCGGTGGTGCCGGCCGTCAGCGTCAGCTTACCGCCGACCACGCTCGCCGCGACGCCGGAGCTGGACGTGCCACCGGTGATCGCGGCGGCGATCGCGGTCGCATCGCCCGTACCAGTGAGCGTATCGGCGTCCACATAGATCGTGTTGGCCGCCGAACCGGCCGAACCACCGCCGGTCGTGCTGAAGAACGAAACGATCGTATTGCCGGCAGAGGTCGCAATCGTGAAGGTATCGCCAGCCCCGAAGCCGGAGGCTGTCGTATTGTCAATGCCGGTCGTGATTTTCGCCGCGTCATAGGCATGGAGAGCCGTACCAGTCTTGCTGGCCACGACCGCGGAGGTGGTCGTGTCGGCCGTCAGCGTGCTGCCGGTAACGGTCTGCGCGGTCACGGCCGTGCCGGTGGAGGTCAGCGCCGTGCCGGTATTCGTGGCGCTGGAGGTCGCGCCGGCGCTGCCGGTCAGGCTGGTGGAGGACAGGCCGGCGATGGAAGCGCTGGTCAGTGTCGCCTTGGTGCTGTAGCCCGAGGTCGCCTGCAGCGCCTGGTTGGCGATCGACTTGGCGGTATCGACCAGCTTCTGCAGCGAGGTGATGCCGGTGTTGGCGGCCTGGAGCACCTGCACGCCGTTGGCGATGCCGTCCAGGAGGTTGTTGATGTCGCTGGCGCGGTTGTCGAGGCCCTGCGCGGTGAAGAAGTTCGTGGGATTGTCGAGTGCCGAGGTCACGCTCTTGCCGGTCGAAAGGCGGCTCTGCGTGGTGGCGAGGAGGTCGGCGGTGGACTGGAGGGAGAGGAGGTTCTGACGAACCGACGCGGAGAGAACAATACCGGACATAATCTGTACCTTTCTGGTAGCTATGTGCCCTGCTCGACCGAGATTGATCGAACGACCGGCGGACCGTGCGTCCAAGCCTCTAACAATCCATGAAGCAAAGCCGCCGCCTTTGCGGACATCGCGCGCGACGGACTCCCCGCGCGCCAGAGCCGCGTTCCGGAGGGGACATCAAAGCATTTGAAATTGCTGGCCTTTTTCTCGCAAGCCGCGGCGTTTACCAGCCATTAACCATGTTCAGCAAGGATTGCGACCAAAGTCGGCGACGAACGCTTGTAACGTGTTGCACGTCGGCCGATCATTACAGTCGAGTTAATGGAGAACTGGCATGGCCCTCAAGGTCGAGCTGAGACCGCACGAACGCATCATCGTCGGTAGCTGCGTGATTACCAATACGGACCAGCGCTCCCGCCTTCTGATCGACGGCGAGAACGTGCCGATCCTGCGCGAACGCGACATCCTCACGCCCGAAACCGCCGACACGCCGGCCAAGCTCGTCTACCTGGCGGTCCAGCTCATGTACATCTCGCCGGATCCGCAGACCCAGCACGGCACCTATTTCAATCTGGTGTGCGACATCGTCACCGCCGTGCCGAGCGCCTGGCCGATCATCGAAAGCATCAACAACAACATCATGAACGGCGATCTCTACCGGGCTCTGAAGGAGGCCCGCAAACTGATCTCCTATGAAGACAAGCTGCGTGAGCAGTTCGAGGCGACCCATCCCAAGGGCGGCGTCGCGGCCGACGTCAGCTCGGCCGCCTGAACGCTGCGCACATCCGAACGAGAACGCCCCGGACCAGCTCCGGGGCGTTCTCGTTTCAACGCGTCAAAACAGGTCTGATATCACTGCGCCGCGAGCGGCGGCGCTTCGACCTCGATCACCGCCCCGGCGCCGCGGCGTGCGCCGAACTCCAGCACCGCAGCCAGGAGCGCGTCGATGTCCCTCTCGTCGGTACGGTGATTGACGATGGCAGCGCGGATCGCGAACTTGCCGTCCAGCGTCGTGCTCGACGGCGCCGCGATGCCGGACTCCTGGACATCGGCGACGATCTCGCGGTTGACCGCATCGTCGGTACGGTAGCGGAAGCAAACGATATTGAGGTTGACCGGCGCGAGCAGCTCCAGCCGCGGCTCGGCGAGAACGCGCGCCTCCAGATATTTCGCAAGCGCGCAGCTTCGCGCGATCACCGCGCCCAGCCGTTCGGTCCCGAACGTCTTCAACGTGAACCAGGTCTTCAGCGCGCGGAAGCCGCGCGACAGATCGGGACCGAGATCGCAGGGCCAGACCGCGCCGGCTGCAAGGCCCCTCGCCTCGCGGCTCAGATACGCCGCCGGCTGCGCGAAGGCCTGCCGATGCAGCTCGCCGTCGCGCACCAGCAGGAAGCCGGCGTCGTAAGGCACCTGCCCCCATTTGTGGAAGTCGAGCGCAATGGAATCGGCAAGCTCGATGCCGTCCAGCAATGGTGCAAGCTCGGGCGAGAATATCGCAAGTGCACCAAAGGCGCCGTCGACGTGAAACCAGATCCCGTGCTCGCGGCACAGCTCCGCGATGGCCTTGAGATCGTCGATTGCGCCGATATCGACAGTGCCGGCGGAGGCGACCACCAGGAACGGCTTGAAGCCGACCGCGCGATCCGCCTCGATCTGCGCGCGCAGTGCGGCCACGTCGATGCGATGATCGGAATCGACATCGATCTTGCGCAGCGCGTCGGTGCCGAGACCGGCAATGTCCATCGCCCTGGAGACACAGCCATGCGCGACCCGCGAGGTGTAAGCCGTGAGCAGCGCGCCATCGTTGCCAATGCCGTGCTGCCGCGCCAGCGCACCGAGCGCGGCTGCGCGAGCCACCAGCACGGCCATCAGATTGGCCATCGACGTGCCCGTGACGAAGATGCCGCTGGCGCTCTCCGGGAACGCGAACAGATCGCGCATCCAGGCGACGATCTGGCGCTCGACCTCGATAGGCATGTGGTCGCGCCCGCCGAGATTGGCGTTGAGGCCGGCTGCGAGCATTTCCGCGAGCATGCCGACAGCAGTCCCGCCGCCATGCACCCAGCCCATGAAGCCGGGATGAACGTTGCCGGTCGCATAGGGCGCGACATGCTCGGAGAATTCGCGATAGACATCGGCAACATCGCTGGCTTCGCGCGGCACGCCGGCCTTCATCGCCGCACGAACGTCATCGGGAATCGGCTGCCACACGGGACGCGCACGAACATTAGCGATGCCGTCGATCGCATCGTCCAGCATGCGGTGCGCGAGCTCGCGAAATCCGCTCCAATCCTGCGGATCGAGCGAGGTGTGCGTGACGGCGCTTTGCGCGTTGCGGATGATCTCGTTCATGCTGCCCTCCCCACGCCGTTCCTGGCGTGCCGCGACAGCATCGCCGTGAACGCGGCGAAGATCTTGCGCATCTGCGGCGGCTTGTACGGAAACACGGCGGGTGGATCCATGTTGTGCACGACGGCGGTGTTGTCCGCCTCGAACACCAGCAATTCGCCCTCCCGGTTCTCGGCGCAATCGACGATGAAGTAGTCGAGGCCGACGCGCTTGCTCATCTCGTCGAGCGCAGCTTTATGCCGTGCAGCGAAGGCGTGATCGAAGTCCTGCATCCAGATGGCTTCTTCAGCACGCTTCTCTTCGCTGAACGCCATATACGCGTTGAGATACCAGATGTCCCAGCGATCGGCGATCGCCATGTGGCAGGCGTAAGGCTTGCCGTCGACCATGGTGAGACGGTATTTGCGGTAAAGCCCGTCCGGGCTCGCATAGTCGACGAAGCGCGCGACGAAGAAGTCCTGCTCCTGCCGCTCCGCGAGATAAGCCTGGAGCGCCGCAGCGTCGTCGACCTTCGCGAGCCCGACGCCGGCATGCGTGCCGCGCGGCCGCACGATCATCGGAAAGCGCAGCTCCCCCGTGATGCTCTCGCAGCCGATCTTCCCTTCCGAAAGCTCAGACAATTGCGCGCGCGCCGCGTGGGCGGTCACGGGAATGTCCAGACCGGAGATGCCGGCCAGCAACCGGAACAGCTTGTCGCGATCGAGATTGCCGATGAGCTCGGGACGATTGAGCAGCGGCCGCGGCCAGCGTGGCGCGGCCTGTTCGATCACGGCGAGTGTCTCGCGGCACTCTTCGGAATCGGAGGCGACCACGATGGCGACGTCGTGATCGGGCAATGTCTCGGGAAGGCCGACGCCCTTGACCACATAAAGCGTCAGCAGCTCGATGTCGGAGCCTTCGAGCAGGAATTCGATCGGGGTGTTGCCGCCCATGTCGATATCGGCCGCGAGCGCGAGCACGCGCAGGCGGGGTTTCGGAACTGCGCATGGGGTCCGAAACAATTGATGGAAGGAGAGTACCTCGCTTTGGATCACGAGCCCCGCTTCTTTCTCACCAAGAAGCTGCGCAATCAGCGACAGATCCAGGCCTTCCCCCGCCTCGGCCGTTCCATCCGCGATCCGTGACAGCAGATGCTCGCGGAGCGGATGCAGATCGCCGCCCTCGAAGGCGCGGCGCGTTAATTGCGCAAAGCCGATGCGGTCGGAATAGTTCGGCGTGGTCACGCTGTCAGGCGCGGAAACAGGATGCAGCATCTTAGGCCTCGTCGAGCACAAAATTCCCCGGCGCAGCCGTGGCACGATCAAGCAGCAGTTCGATCTTCGTCACGACATGGGCGATGCGATCGAGAATTTGCTGCAAATTGCGTTGCGCCTGCGCGGCGTCCGCCGACCAGGCTTCGGTGACCAGCCGCGCGCCGACACAGAGGCGCAATACGGCCTGCGGCGCCGCGTCCGGTTGCTCCATCCGGACCGGCTGGCCGATCAGGCAACGCTGCGCGGCGACCTTCCGGTCCGCCACACTGCCGCTGATCACCTCGCTCATATCCCGCGTCAGCGCCCGGTGAACGGCGACTGTCTCGGCGATAGAGACCGGCTTGCCATCGCGCTGCAGCGTGAAGGGAAAGATCGTGGCGTGCGCAAATTCCTCGTCGTCCGGACCGGTCGTCCGGGTCCCGGTCGAAACGCGGCGAAGCGATGGCGACAACGCAATCATGTTGTCGACGCCGGCGGCAAGCTCGGCCAGCACTCTCGCTCGAAAAGCCCCAGGCACGGCGTAGTAGCTGCCGATCTCCGCGAGCGCCGCCTCCCAGCGCAGCCATTGACCGAAATTCGGCCGGCGCTCGAAGCGCGAGCGCAATGCCGTCCAGCCCATCGGCCAATCGCAGCGGCCGGCGTAGTCGAACAAGCCCGGCGCGATCTCACCCACCCGATCGACGACGCGAGACAATCCCTTCGGAACCAGCAGCGCGCCACTGAAGGCGGGTCCGCCGAAGAACTTCGACCCCGTCATCAGCACCATGTAGCCGCGATCGAGATAGAGGCGCAGGCGCCGGCGCCCGAGCCGCGCCTGGCAGGCATCAACCACAATCTGCACCTGGCCATTCCAGCGCTTGGCGATCTCGTCGAGGCAGGCCTCGCTTGGAGCGCGCCAGCCGAGCTTTGACGAATCCATGATGTGCAACAAAACGCGCCGGCCTTGCGCGAGGCTGTCCTGGATAGCACGCATGACAGCAGCGTCCGGATCCCGCATCGCCATGTCGGAGGCATTATCGAGCAGAGGCACCGCGATGCTGTCGCCGGCAAGACCCGCGACCGGGCCGTTCTTGCGCACGGCAAAGCCGCTGGCCGTCAGGGAGCTGAAATGGTGGCCGCGCGCGGTGTGGACCGTGCCGCTGCCGGTCTGGTCGGCGCCGACCACGATCGTCACTGGAATTGCGCCGAGCACCGCGCGTGCCAGGAACAGCGCGTGGAGCTGGGAGTCCGTACCCGAAGGCGAGAACACGATGTCGACGCGCGCCGGGAGCTGGAGATGTCCGCGCAATCCCTCCCGCATGTCCTCGCAGCGCGCATCGAAGGCGACCTCGACCTCGTCGAACAGGCACTTGTGCATCAGCTCCTCGCGCGCCAGCGCGGCGCGGTCATAAGCCAATTGCGAGATCGTCGAGGCGGTCGAGGAGGCGAAATTCCAGAGCTCCGGCTCCGGCGAGGCCGCACAGCTATAGGCGTTGAGGCGGCCGTTCGGATCGAGCGCCAGCCGCGGATCTCCGCCGGAAACGAGCAGCGTGTCCAGTGGCGTGAAGAGATCGCGCAGACGGTAGCGCGAGCCGTCGTCGGGCGTGCGCTCGGGGGCCGACAGACGGGATGCGCCGGCGGTCATCCCGGAAAGCTCACGCCGCATCGGCCGCCGCCGCGAATTGCGAAGCGATGTCGCCGTGGAACACCGACGGCCCGACGTGATCGAGCGGGCTCTGGATGTCGGCCCATATCTCGCCGCCCATGTCGGTCCAGCGCTTGCAGAAGGCGAAGTCCTCGGACAGATACATGCCGGTCGCCGGGTCGATCATGCACTCGAACAGCGCGAAGCGATTCTGGCTCGCTGCCAGCGTATCGTGCGAATGCTCGCGGAAGAACTGCAGGTTGGCGTAACCGGGGTGGCGACACATCGCCTCCAGCACGTGGCGGCGGATCATCAGGAAGCCGGTGCCGGCGTAGCGCACGCGGGTGAAGCCGTTGACCACCACGATGCGGTCGGGGTCCTCGATCTCGAGCACGTAGTCGAGCGAGGCGGCCGGCACGTCATCACGGCCGGACTGGATCGCCCGCTTCGCCTTGTCCCAGTTGACCCGCTTGATCGGATAGCAGCCGGCGACGACATCCGCGCCGCTCTCGATCAGCCGGAACACCTGCTCGGGCTTGAACCCGATGTCGGCGTCGATGAACAGGAAGTGCGTCGCGTTGGGATCGTCCAGGAACATCGCGGCCAGATTGGCCCGCGCCCGCGTGATCAGCGCGTCACCGTCGCGCATCAGGACCTTGAGCTCGAGATTGGACATGCCGTGCACGGCACGCTGCAGCGCGAAGATCGAGCTCGCATAAATGCTCGACACTTGCCCGCCGAAGCAGGGCGTCGCCACCACCAGCTGCATCTTGTCCGACATCGGCGGCTCCGCCCCCGCTCAAATCCTCACCGAGACGTAAAGAAGCATGGTTAACGGCGCCTTAATGTCTCCTTACAAGAACTTGACGAGGGACAGCTGCGAGAGGTTCGAGGTAACTTGGTAGGACGCCTGAAGCGCGTTCTGCAGCGCCAGGATCTGGCTCGCGACCTGGTCCGGCGAGGCCGACTCCGCCTGGTCGATGATGGACTGGAGCTGCGCCTTGGCCTGGGTCTGGCGCGTGCTCGCGTCCTTCATCGTGTTCTGGGCCATCGCGATGTCGGTCTGGATGTTTTCGATACGCTGCTGACCGGTCTGCGGCGTCAGCGCTTGCGTCACCCGCGAGCTCAGCGCCGAGACCTGTTCGCCGGAATACTGCCCTGTCGGCGAGGTCGAGAACGTCCCGAATACGGCAATCGCCTGCAATTGGCGACGGATCGCGTCCTCGTTGGCCTGTGCGCCGTATTGCACCGTGACGGAATCGTCGACCCGCGCCACCGCGGTGGAGCGCGCCGAACCCGGCCCGTCATTGCCAAGGTACCACTTCACGGTATTGGCCGAGCCGTTCACGAGCGTCGTCGCCGAGCTTGCGGGCGACGAGCCGACGCGCAGCGGCGGCTGGGTTGCAGTGACCGGGGAGGACGTGAAGCCGAGCGCCGCGAACGCCGTGCTGTTCGAACTCGTGATGTTGAGGCTCGCGGGATCGTCCGTGTTGATCGTGATCACGCCGCCATGGATGGTCGACGGCTTCGTGGTGCCGGTGATCTGATCGATCTTGCCGAGCAGAGTCGTGATGTCGTCGGTAATGTTGATCTGGTTTGGGCCGGTGGCGCCCGAGGTCATGAATGTCAGAGTCTGACCGTTGACCGTGATGGTGTCGCCGGCCGCGAAGCTTGACGAGAGCACTTCCGGGCCGCCGATGGTCGCAGTGCCGCTCAGCACCGTCGAACCGGTGATCGGAGGCGTCGACGCCACGTTTCCGCCACGCGTCACGCTGCTGAGACCGAGCGCCGTGGCCGCCGCCCCGCCGGTGACCGCCACGTCGGTGCCGGTGCCGGTCGCGATCTGGATGTTGCCGCTCGCGCTCAGAGTCACGTTTGCGGCGGGGATGCCGGCGGCCGTCGCGATCGCATTCAGGATATCGGACACTTTCGCGGAGCTTCCCGAAGCCAATCCGATCGTGGTATTGCCGCCGGCCGTCGTGACCGTGGTGGCGGTAGGGTCGAAGGTGATCGTCTGGGCGCCGCTCGCGCCGGTGATGGTCAGGGTGGTGCCGGTCGGAGCGTTGGCGAGCGCGTTGAGAATGGTTCCATCGAGATGGGGTGTCGCCGAAGCATCGAGCGACGTGGTCGCAGACGAAACCGCCGATGCGCTGTCCTGCAACGCGACGGAGCCTGTCCCGGTCGTCGAGGTATAGGGTGAGATCAGGTTGCCGGCGCCCGCCGTAGTCGCGGTAGCCGACCCCGCCTTATTGAAGAAATTGTCGCCGGCGGTCACGGCGGATGCCGCCACCAGCGAGGTACCTGCGAGCTTCTTGATCGCGGTGGTCAGCGCGGTGTTGAGGTTCGACGCCGTGATGTTCGGGTCGGAGGCAACCGGCGGAATGGCGTTGGGATTGCCGGGGTCGATCGCGAAGCTGCCGAGCGGCGTCGGCGTGGCGGAGGATGCGGTCAGGTCGATCTGCTCGGTCGTACCATCCGGCAGGGTGAACTGAACACTGAACTTGTCGCCGTTGTTGGGAGGAGTCGCGCCAAAGTCGATCGAGAACGAGACCGGTGAGCCGCTCGGGCCGGTGACTGTGGCGCCGGTCAGCGTCGAGGACACTGCGGCGATCTTCAGCCCGAACGGCGATCCCGCGACGTCCTCGGACACCTGCACCGAACTCGGCGTCGGCTGGGTCTGCACCAGCCGGCCCATGCCGTTGGCCCCGAGATCGGCGGCCTGGCGTTCCGCCATGACGGTCTTGAGGCCCGCCTGCGTGGTCGTGCCGTTGATGATGTCGCTGGCATTCGCGACCGACTGCGTATTGAACGCCGTCCCGGAGAACAGATAGCGGTTGCCCGATTGGGTGTTGAGGACGCCGACCATCGAGCCGAACTGCGCCGCGGCGGTGTTCTGCGCGACCGTCTGTCCATTGACATTGAGATCCCGCGACGTGCTGGCGGAGCCCGTCTGCACCGTGTTGCGGATCGTCGTCAGCGACTGGAGTGCGGTGTTGGCGAGGTTGATGTTGACGTTGACGTTGGTGATCGTGTCGGTATAGGCGGCGATGTTGGAGAGCTGCGATCGCCCGGCGATCGCAAAGCCCTCGTTGGTCCCCATGCCGGAATAGTTCTGCGACAGCTTGCCGGTCGAGAGCTGCGTCGACAGGTCGGTGAGCTGCTGATTGATGTTGCGGATCTGCGAGCCGAGAATCGATGAAGAGTAGTTGATGCTGCTGATCGACATGTTTCAGAGCCCTGTTACTGGTTTACACTTGCGCCTGGATCAGCGTATTCATCATGCTCTGCACCACCGACATGACGTGGGCGTTGGCGGCATAGGCATTCTGGAGCTGAATCAGGTTCGACATCTCGGTGTCCAGATTGACGCTGGAGGTCGAATTGAACTTGGCCTGAAGCGTCGAGACCACGACGCTCTGGCCCTGCTGAAGCTGGGTCGCCTGCGTCGCGGCGTTGCCCTGCACGCTCAGGAACTGCTGGAGATAGTTCGAGACGCTGCCGGTGAACGGCTGGTTCGCCGAGCCTAGACCGCTCTGCGGCGAATAGGAGAACACAGCCGAGGTGAGCTGCGAATAGAGATAGTCCGAACGCGTGGTGTCGCCCGCGGGCGTGACCGGCGAGGTGTTGTAGACCGACAGCCTGGTCGGGTCAGTGACGAGCTGCGTGTTCACGGCGATGCGGCCGGCAAGGCCGGTCATCTGCGAACCCGATGACGTGATCGCACCGGTGTACAGCGCCTGCCCGCCGTCGGTGAACAGCGGCAGTTGCGGATTGCCCGAGGTCAGCGACGAGATCGTCTTGGTGATCGAGGATGAATTGACCCTGGCGAGGCCGGTGTTGTCGTCGGTCATCCGCAGCGTGGTGGCCGTCGCCGGCGACGGGGCGGCGGCGAACGACAGATGCGTACCATTCAGCGCGGTGTTGAGCGCAGACGCGATCGCGCCCATTCCGCCGGAGAAGTTCACGCCGATCTGCATTGGGTTGGCGTTGGTGGCGTTCTGCAGCGGCAGCGCCGCCGGATCGGTCACGTTGACCAGGGTGATCTGGCGCTGCGTGTTGGTCGTCGTATCCGTATAGGTGAAGTTGATGGTGTTACCCGGCTGCGCACCGGCGAGGTCGATGTCGAAACCGGCCGGCGGGCCGGAGACGGTGCTGCCGGCCGTGGTCTTGTCCGACAGCGCGCTCGACATCGTGGCGGCGAGCTGGTCGATCTGGGTCTGCGCCTGCACCAGCGTCTGGTCGCGCAGCTTGAGATCAGCCGCGATCTGGCCGGAAGAGACCACGTTGTTGGCGACGACGTCGATTTGCGAGCCGTTCGGCAGCCTGATGTTGAACGCGCCGACGCCTGACTTGGCCGGATCGATGTTGTACTGGTCGGTCGCCGACAGCGCACCGGCCGCCGAGAAGGAGAACTGCGACGCGAGCCCCGCACCGACGAGCTGGATGCCGGTGGTGGTGTAGATGTTGGCCTGGTTCGATCCGTCTGTGGTGACGCGGACGTCGACCAGTTTCGACAGCGTGTTGATGGCCTGGTCGCGCTGGTCCATCAGCGTCGCCGCAGACGGATCGTTCGCCGACAGGCCCTGGAGCTTGGTGTTGATGTCGGCGATCTGGTTCAACGCCGAATTGGCGGCCTGCGCCGAGTTGCCGAGATCCTGCTCGACATTGGAGCGCAGCGACTGGATGCCCTTGGTGGTGACGTTGAGCTGCTGCG
>Ga0102590_1002488_pt1 | contig 21637 bp, 19 predicted proteins | sample AraplaMF_Col_mMF_FD_76859 | JGI IMG/M metagenome (GOLD analysis project Ga0102590, IMG submission 76859) | Arabidopsis root microbial communities from the University of North Carolina, USA - plate scrape MF_Col_mMF | ecosystem: Host-associated > Plants > Roots > Endosphere | place: USA...
CGAGATCGGCGCCCTTCAGGCTTGCCTCACCCGGCTCAGCCACGTGGACGGCGGCGGCGAGGGCATGGTGGCCCGCATCGACCCGCGCTCGGTGGAGTCGTTCTACGCGCACTATCACCAGAAGAATGTGTTCACGATGGTGGACGACCTCGACGCGTGGCGGCGCGGCTGGAGGCCTACCGTCGTCACCACCGCCGACGTGATGCCCGTCGAGGACTACTATCGCACCGAGTACTTCAACGACTTCATGCGCCCGCAGGACGCCGGCGCCACGCTCCACGTCCGGCTAGAACTCTCCGACACCACCAGCGCCGCGATCGCCTTCGGCCGCTCGATCCGCAAGGGAGAGTTCGAGACCGCCGCCACGGCCGCCGCCGGCCGCCTGCAGCCGCACCTGATCCGCGCCTACAAGCTCGGCCGCCTTCTGGCGACCGCGCCGGGCGTAAGCCAGGACCTGGTCCGCGCCCTGGAGGCCACGGCGCAGGCGGTTCTGGTCGTGGACGGCGACGGGATGCTGCGTCATGCCAACGGCGCCGGCGAGCGGCTCCTGCGCAGCCGCGAGGGGCTGACCGTGCTGAGCGGCCGCCTGATCGCCCAGCAGTCCGATGCGGCAAAGCGGCTCGGCGAATTGATCGCCGGCGCTACGGCGGCCGAGGGGCGCGCCGGCGGCGCCATGAGCCTGCCCCGTCCCGGCCGCCGCTTCCCGCTGGCGCTGCGCATCGCGCCCCTGGCCGGCGAGCCCGCGCCGATCTTCGGCCGCCCACGCATGGCCATGGTCTGCGCCACCGACCTGGAGCTGGACGTCCGCGCGCCTGAGGACGAGCTGAAGGTGGTGTTCGGCCTGACGCCGGCCGAGGCGCGACTGGCCGGCGCGGTCTTCGACGGCCTGACCCTGCCCGAGGCCGCCGACCGCTTCGGGGTCAGCGTCAACACAGTGCGCTTCCAGCTCGCGCGGGTGTTCGACAAGACCGGCGCGACGCGTCAGGCCGACCTCGTGAAATTGATGATGCGCCTGGCCGGCGACCTTTCCGCACGCTGAAGCCGCAAAGTCGCCGCAGGCCCGTGCAAAACGTAGTTGACGAGGCGAACTCCAGTAATTACTAAACACACAAGAACTGGACTTCACGAGACCTCGCCACCCGGAGGGCCCAGCGGCCGCCCCAGCCGCTTTCCGCCTCTTCCGCGACCCAAACCCTCCCCCCTGAGTGCGGAGATCCGGGTGGCGAGACCACCTTTCCGAGGAGAGCTCCATGCGAATCCGCTACGCCATCCGCTGGACCCGGCTCACGGAAGTGGTGGCGATGGCGGCGTCGGCGGCAGGCCTGATCGCGGTGATCTCGGGCATCCTCTAGGCGCACCCAAGAATATGGCCGCCCGGCGCGGCGCGCTTAACTATCGAAACCTTGCAACCCCGGCGCGATCCGGAGGGCTGACCTTGCGGAAACGTCGAGGTCATCAAGCAGACGACTCCCACCGCTCTGGTTAATGCAGGATTCAGGACGTCTGTTGTTCCTACCTTAAATCCCGGCGCCTCAGATTCGCGGTGAAACGGGCGCGTTACTCCCCGCGCCGCCCCGTGGAGCCTAAACGTGCCGGAGACCCCGGGCGAAATCAGCAGGCCGCTGAAAGTCCTGCATGTCGACGACGACCCCATGAACCTGCGCGTCGTGCAGGAGATCCTGGGCGCGTTCGGCCATCACGCCGTCATGGCCTGCTCGGGTCAGGACGCCTTGGAGCGTCTGGCCGTCGAGGCCTTCGACCTCATGCTGCTCGACATCCACATGCCCGGCATGACCGGCCTGGAGGTCATCGAGAAGCTGCGCTCGTCGAATGGCCCCGAGCGGAACGTGCCGGTCATCGCACTCACCGCCGATGTCTATTCGCGCCGGCCGGCCGAGTACGTGGCCCTGGGATTCAACGACTTTGTCTCGAAGCCGATCCTGGTGGCCGGCCTGATGGCGACCATCAAGCGCTGCGTGGCCCCGCTGGCCGCGCCGGCCGCCCTCAGCCGCGCCAGCTAGTCGGCATCCGCCTCGACCGGCGCCGCGGCCACGGCCTTCGGCGACGCGTTGAGCGCCGCGGCGAGCTTGTCGCGATCGAGTTGGCCCTCCCACCGCGAGACGACCAGCGTGGCGACGGCGTTGCCGACGAAGTTGGTCAGCGCCCGGCACTCGCTCATGAACCTGTCCACGCCCAGGATCAGCGCCATGCCGGCCACAGGCACGCTGGGCACCACCTGCAACGTGGCCGCCAGCGTGATGAATCCTGCGCCGGTGACGCCCGCGGCGCCTTTCGAGCTCAGCATCGCCACGCCGAGCAGCAGCAGCTGTTCCTCCAGCGACAGGCGGATTCCCAGCGCCTGGGCGATGAACAGCGCCGCCAGCGTCATGTAGATGTTCGTGCCGTCCAGGTTGAAGCTGTAGCCCGTCGGCACCACGAGCCCGACCACCGACTTGGCGGCGCCGGCCCGCTCCATCTTCTCCAGCAGCGACGGCAAGGCCGCCTCCGAGGAGCTGGTGCCCAGGACGAGGAGCAGCTCCTCCTTCAGGTAGCGGATCAGCTTCAGGATCGAGAAACCGTTCAGGGCCGCGACCGCGCCCAGCACCACGACCACGAAGAAGATCGAGGTCCCGTAGAAGGTGGCCACCAGCGCCGCCAGGCTGGCGATGCTGTCGATGCCGTACTTGCCCACCGTGAAGGCGAAGGCGCCGAAAGCCCCGATCGGCGCAGCGCGCATGAAGATCGCCACCAGCCGGAAGAAGGCCTCGGCCACCGAGTTCAGGACATCGAGCGCCGGCTCGCCGCGCTCGCCGATCATCGCCAGGGCCAGGCCGAACGGGATCGAGAAGAACAGCACCTGCAGGATGTTGCCGCCGACGAACGCCCCGGCCACCGTCTCTGGGATCACGTCCATCAGGAAGCCCACGACGGTCATGTCGTGCGACTTGGCCGCGTAGCTCTTCACCGCCTCGGCATCCAGCGTGGCCGGATCGATGTGCATCCCCGCGCCGGGCTGCAGGACGTTGGCGACGATCAGGCCCACCACCAGGGCGAAGCTCGACACCGTGAAGAAGTAGGCGAAGGCCTTCAGCGCCACGCCGCCCACCTTGCCGATGTCGCGCATCCCGGCGATGCCCGTCACCACGGTCAGGAAGATCACCGGGGCGATGATCATCTTCACCAACTTGATGAAGGCGTCGCCCAGCGGCTTCAGCGCCTCGCCGGTCGACGGCCAGAAATGACCGATCAAGGCGCCCAGCGCGATGGCGACCAGCACCTGCAGATAGAGCTGGGTCCACAGGGGCCGTTTGACCGGCGCCTCGATCGTCCTGATGCCGGCCACCCGACTCCCCCGTCTTGTTCGCCGAGACCCTAGCGCGAGCCCAGCGCCCCCTCCACCGCTTCGCGGTCCCCTCCGCCGCTTTCGCGGGTGAGGAACAGACGGCGCGAGAAACATCCCAGCAAAACCGCTGGGCGAATGTTCGAACATCGGGGATGCTGATCCCCGAAGAGTCCGCATCAGACGGACCTCGATGGGGAGAGAGATGATGATCACGCTCGACCGGCGCAGCCTGTTGCTCGGAGGCGCCGCGGCGCTGGCCGCCCTGCCCGCCGCCGCGAAGATCGCCGTGGAGCCGCCCGCCAGCGCGGGCTTCACCGCCGCCGGCGTCGCCGACCTGAACGCCCAGATGCACGCCCTCGTCGACCAGCAGAAGCTGGCCGGCGTCGTCACCCTGCTGGCCCGCAAGGGCAAGGTCGTGAACCTCGACGCCTACGGGAAGCAGGACGCCGCGGCGCCCACGGCCATGGCCCCGGACTCGATCTTCCGCATCGCCTCGATGACCAAGCCGGTCACCGGCGTGGCGATGATGCAGCTCTGGGAACAGGGCAAGTGGAAGCTGGACGACCCCGTCGCCAAGCATATCCCCGAGTTCGCCGGCCTGAAGGTGAAGACGGCCTCGGGTCCGGTCGAGCAGACGAAGCCCATGACCATGGCCCAGCTCATGAGCCACACCGCCGGGTTCGGGACCAGCGGTGTCTATGAGGCCGCCAACATCAATCTGCGGGAGACCGACCTCCAGAGGATGGTCGACAAGCTGGCCAAGCTGCCGCTGGAGAGCCAACCGGGAACGGACTGGGCCTACGGCCCCTGCGTCGACCTGCAGGGCTACGTCGTCCAGAAGCTGTCGGGCAAATCGCTGGACCGCTACTTCCAGGACCACATCCTGACGCCGCTGAAGATGCCCGACACCCAGTTCTGGGTCGATCCCGCGAAGACGGCGCGGGTGGTCCGCATCCACACCTACGACGCTGCCGGCAAGATCATTCCCGCCGAGAGCCGGGTGGTCACCGCCCCGCCCCGCTTCCTCGCAGGCGGCGGCGGGCTCTACTCTACGGCCCCCGACTATTACCGCTTCTGCCAGGCCTTGCTGCAAGGCGGCCAACTGGAGGGCGCGCGGGTGCTGAAGCCCGAGACCGTGAAGCTGATGCGCAAGTCGGTGCTGCAGCCCGGCGTCGGCATCGACCTCTACGGCCCGGTGCAGAAGGGCCTGGGCTTCGGCATGGATTTCGCGGTCCACGAGCGGCCGGCCGAGAGCGGCCTGCCGCACGGCCAGGACAGCTACTGGTGGGGCGGCGCCTTCGGCACCTGGTTCTGGATCGACCCGACCAACGACGTCGTCTTCGTGGGCATGATCCAGAACGTCCGCGGCTCGGTCCCCGGCGGCGGCACCCCCGACGTGCGCTCGATCTCGCCCAAGGCAGTCTACGCCGCGCTGACGCAGAAGGCCTGAGCCCATGCGCCGCCTGGCCCTCGCCCTCGCCTTCGCCGCACTCACCACGCCGGTCTTCGCCGCCGACGCCTACAAGGCTCCGCGCAACGCCCTGGGCCAGCCCGACCTCGAGGGCGTCTGGACCAACGCATCTCTGACCGGCCTTGAGCGCGGCCCGCAGTTCAAGACGCTGGTGATCCCGGAAGCCCAGGCGCGGCAGGTCGAGACCATGCGGGCCAAGATGATGGACGCCCAGAGCCGGCCCACCGACCCCAACGCCCCGGCCCCCAAGGCGGGCGACGATCCCGGCGGCTACAACGCCTTCTGGACCGACGCCGGGAGCCGTATGGGCCGCATCCGCGGCGAGGTGCGCACCTCGTGGCTGGTCGAGCCGGCCGACGGCAAGCTGCCGTACACGCCCGCGGGCTGGAAGCTCTACCAGGACACCCTGAACAAGGCCCGCAACACCTTCGACGGACCCGAGGCGCGGCCGCTGGGCGAGCGCTGCATCCTGGGCTTCGGCTCCACCGCCGGCCCGCCGATGCTGAACGTGCTCTACAACAACCACTACCAGATCCAGCAGGCCCGGGATCATGTGGTCATCGTCGTCGAGATGAACCACGACGCCCGCATCATCCGCCTGGCCGACGCGCGCCGGCCGCCGGCTACCATGCGCACCTGGATGGGCGACTCCGTCGGCCGCTGGGAGGGCGACACGCTGGTGGTCGAGACCGTGGGCCTCAATCCCGGCGAGAGCCTGCGGCCCTACTTCGGCTCCAGCCTGTTCCTGTCGCCCGACGCCAAGGTCACAGAGCGCTTCACCCGCATCGCCAAGGACCAGATCCTCTACGCCTTCGAGGTGGACGATCCGAAGGTCTACTCCAAGACCTGGAAGGCCGAGATGGCGCTGAACACCGCTCCGGGGCCGGTCTACGAGTACGCCTGCCACGAGGGGAACTACTCCCTCCCCGGCATCCTAGCCGGCGCCCGCAAGGCCGAGTCCGAGGGCCGCGCGCCCGAAGCCGTCGATCTGTCCGAGCGCTAGAACCAGTCCAGGTCGACGCGCCGGCCGCCGGCGCTGACGCCCTTCAGACGCGCCTTGCCGTCGACGCCGATCGAGACCACCGCATAACCTGTGGCCGGGCCGTCGCGGGTGGCCAGCATGATCTTCTCGATCGCCTGGGCCTGTTCCTGGTCGGCGTGCAGCTTGTCCACGCCCAGGTTCAGGACCACCCAGGTGGTCTCGGGCGCCCCGCGGTCCAGGCAATCGACGTCGCCCCGCACGGCGATCTCGCCCAGCTTCAGCGCCGCCGCCTTGCTCAACGCCGCGCCCGTGGCCTCGTGGTGGTCGCCCCGCCTGGTCAGCGCCACCCAGGCGTCGCCCCGGCGGAGGTAGCCGCCCTTCCCGGGCGGGCACGGCGTGCCGGGCGGATACTCCGAGCGGAACTGGAAACGGACGTAGTGGCCGGTCAGCAGCTCGCGCGGGTCGTAGCCCGTGATCGGGAGCACCACTTCGCGCCCAGCGTCGCGCGCCATGCCTTCGCGCACCACGAGGCCCACCAGGCCCAGCGCCAGCACGGCCGCGGCCGCCAGGATCCGCACCGGGAGGCCGGGCAAGGTCATGCCGCCTTCCTCCCCTTCATGGCCCAGGCCACCGCCAGCGCCGTCAGCGCCGCACCAGCGAACACCGCCGCCGAGGTCATCAGTCCGACGCCCAGGTTGAACAGCAGGCTGGCTCCCGCCGCCAAAAGGCCGAGCACGCCGGCGGCCGTCACCGGCGCCTGCCGGTCGTGCCGGCCCAGCGCCACGACCCCCGCCGCCAGCGCCAGCCAGGCGATCGAGTGGCCCACGCCCTTCAGGTCATCGCCGAAGCCCGAGGCGCCGAACCAGATCAGCCCGCCCCAGACGAACCAGCCGTAGAGAGCGCCGGCCGCCGCCTCGAACCGGTCGCGCAGGAACCGTGCGCCCGCCGCGCCCGCCGCGAGCAGGGCCGCCGTCGCGAGGAAGAGGCGCTCGGGATGCGCGCGCAGCGCGCCGTCCAGCGTCAGCACGGCGACGACGCAGGCGATCCCGGCCACATGCGCCAGCGCCTGTGACCGCCACCACAGCGCCAGGCCCGCGGCGAGCGGCGCGACGCCGATAAGCCATCCGAAGCGCCAGGCGCCGTCGAACCGGCCGCCGCCGTCGGCGAAATCGCCGAAGCCCAGCAGGACCAGGCCCACCGTCGCCGCCCACGGCGAACGCCCGGCGATGGCCAGCAGCGCCGCCGCCAGCCCTGCCGCCCTAAGGGCCGCCTGCGGATCGCCGGCGATGTCGAAGATCTGGCCCGTCAGGCCGATGGCGGCGGCGAACACCAGGGCGGCCACAGCCAGCAGCACCTGCCGCGTCACTTCGCGACCGCCGCACGCCGCCCAGGCCGCGCCGCCCGCCGCGCCCAGGAACGCCGCCAGCACCAGGGCGAAGCGCGCGATCCGCGGGATCTCCGCCCAGTTGGCCGCGACGAAGGCGATCACCGCCACGCCGGCCAATAGGCCGCCGACGATGGCCAGCGACGTGGCCGCGTCCAGGCGCCGCCCCTCGCCCACCGAGTCCAGGATGGCCGCGCGACTGTCCGCCGGCACCAGGCCGCGGTCGATCCAGTCGTTCAGGTCGCGTTCCAGCCGTCGCCGGTAGCTCGCCATCGGCCCCTCCGAGGCCGGCAGAGTGGCGGGCCGAGCTCCCGGCGCCTAGTCCTTGCGCTCGTGGCCCCGACCACGGCCGTGTTCGCGGGCCGCCGCCGGCTGGCCCTGCTGCTCGGCCGCCCGGGCCTGCGGTTGCGCCTGTCGCTGGGCGATCTGCCGGCGCTGCTGCTCGCGCTGAGCCGTCTGCTGGACGCGGGCCTGTTCCGCCTGCCGACGCTGCTGTTGGGCCATCTGCTGCTGGGCCTGCGCCTGCTGGCGCATCTGCTGATGCCGCTGCTCGGCTTGCTGCCGCTGCTGCTGGCGCTGAGCCTGTTGCTGCGCCTGGACCTGCTCACGCTGCTGGCGCTGTTGCAGCTGAGCCTGCTGGCGCTGTTGCTCTCGCTGAGCCTGTTGTCGGGCCTGTTGTTGGGCCTGTGCCTGCTCTCGTTGCTGGCGTTGCGCCTGCTCACGCCACTGCCGGCCTTGGGCCTGCGGCTCGGCTTGGTCGCGCTGTCGGTGCTCGCGGAGCTCCGCCTGCCGGCGCGCCTGCTCGCGCCCAGCCTGTTGCTGGAAGCGCGCCTGCTCGCGCTGCTGCCGCCGCTCGGCCTCCTGCTGGCGCTCCTGATCCTTCTGCTGGCGTCGCGACCAGCCTTCATAGGCCTGCAGGCCCGCCACCTCCTGACGGTCGGCCCGTTCGCGCCACTGTCTGGCCTCCCCCTCGCGGCGCTGCGCCTCAGGGGCGAAGCGGCGCAGCTCGCGGTCCTTGTCGCGCACCCGCCATTCGCGCCAGCGCTGGTCCTCGCGCGCCGCCCGCATCCAGGGGTCGGCCGTGCGGATCACCTGCGGCGCGCGCTGGACCCAGACTTGCTCGTCCACCGGGATGCGCCGCGCCGCCGCCCCGCGCAGCTTGTGCCCCCGCATCCAGTAGCGGCCGGCCACAGGCGCGAACCGGCTCAGATCGTCGCGGGGCAGGTAGCGCCCGCCCGAGTCGAACACCGCGATCAGGATGCCGCCGGCGTCATAAGCATAGCCGTACCCGCCGTCGCGGACGAAGTACGGGTACTCCACGCCGGGCTCGTAATAGTAGTAGCGATACCCCTCGTCCCAGGGTTCGGCGTACATCGCCCAGTCGTCCTCGGTCTCCCAGGCCAGCGGCTCCACGCCGTCGTACTCGAAGCCGTAGTCGGGCGGAGTGTCGTAGACGGCCCGCTGCAGGCCGTACGCGCGTTCGGCCCAGGCGTAGCCCTGCGATGGCGCGCGATAGTCCACGCGCGCCGGCTCGGCATAGGGCAGCTCGTTCATTGCCGACAGGTCGGCGAGGGAGGCAGGCTCGGGCGCGTCGATGCGCGCCCCGCGGTCGTCGCAGGCCTGCAGCGCCAGCGCCATCGCCGCGGCGGCCGCCAGGCGGCCCTTCAGTCCGAAGCGGGTCATGGGTTCGCACCTCATCGTTCATCAGGATTCGCCAGCCTGTCCCTCGGCGGCTGAACGGGGTGATGAGCGGAAACGTCAGAGCTCGTTCAGGGTTGCGGCAGCGCCACGGCGCAGCGGCGCCTTGGATACGCTTACAGCGTACCCGATCTCCAAACCGATACTTCGGAAACACACCACGTTCGAAAAGCACCGGTATACGTAGCTAGGCTTATTGACGTGACGTCCGCCATGCCGGACATTCGAATCCAAGCGCCACAAAGGCGCTGCTTAAAACGGGCTTGGGGGAAATCAGGAAATGCCTTCCAGAAAGAGCATTCTGCTGTCTTGCGTCTACGCATTGACGGTGGTCGGCGGCGTGGCCGCCTCTACGGCGGCCTATGCGCAGGTCGCTGAAATCGAAGAACTGGTGGTCACGGCGGAAAAACGCGAACAGTCCCTGCAGGACGTTCCCGTCGCCGTGTCGGCCTTCACCGACGAACGCCGCGAACTCGTCGGCATCAACTCGGTCCAGGACCTGACCAACTTCACGCCGGGTCTGTCCTATTCGACCAACAACGACCGCATCAACATGCGGGGCATCGGCCGTTTCACCAACAACCGCTCCTCCGAGGGCGGCGTGGCCATGTACTCGGACGGCGCCTACACCTCCTCGGTGACGGCCTTCGCGCAGTCCACGCTGTTCATCGAGCGGACGGAGGCGCTGCGGGGCCCGCAGGGAACGCTCTACGGCCGCAACTCCATCGGCGGCGCGCTGAACATCATTTCCAAGCGCCCGACCAACGACTTCTACGCCGAAGCCCGCGTCGGCTACGGCAACTATGACAACAAGCTCGGCGAGGCCGCGACCTCCGGCCCGCTGTTCGGCACGATCCGCGGCCGTCTCGCCGGCTCCTACAGCGACATCGGCAAGGGGGTGTTCAAGAACCTCAACCCGAACGGCAAGGACGAAGGCAACAAGGGCATCCAGTGGGCCATCGAAGGCCAGCTGGACGGGAGCATCGCCGACGAGAAGCTGGAGTGGTGGGCCAAGGCCTCGACCACCGAGTGGCACAACCTGGGCCGTGGCCCGGGCGGCCGCACCACGGCGATCTACGGCCTGCGTGACGTCACCTCGACCAACTCCGCCGCCCTGACGCCGAACTCGGCCTTCGGCCTGAGCCCGTCGATCCCGGGCAACACCTGCCAGTTCTGCTTCGACACCGACGACGGCAACTACATCGACCTGGAGAGCAGCACCTACGCCCTGCAGGGCACGCTGCACTTCGACAGCTTCGACGTGAAGTACATCGGCGGCATGACCTACTACGACTATCGCCTGCAGACCGACCTGGACGGCACGTCCCGCCAGGCGCAGTTCCTGCTGCCGCTCCCGGCCCGCAGCCCCACCACGGCGCTCATCCCGGGCCAGATCGCCAACGTCACGCTGTTCCCGCGCCAGACCAACCAGTACGAGGAAGAGGTCTGGTGGTTCTCGAACGAGATCAACATCGCGTCGACGACCGAGGGCCCGGTGCAGTGGCTGCTCGGCTTCTACCAGTTCCGCGAAGGCTCCAACTACACCTTGTCCGACGCGCGCTACACCGACGACGCGCGGTTCGAACGGCCGACCACCCAGACGGGCGTCGCGGTCGCGCCGAACCCGCTGCGCCGCTACGGCTACGGCACCTCGGAGAACGTCAATGAGTCCTACGCCACGTTCGCCCAGGTGGACTGGCAGGCCACGGAGACGCTGAAGGCCACCGGCGGCCTGCGCTACACCTATGACAAAAAGCGCTCCTTCGAAGGCGCGCGGCTGATGTGCATCTACACGACGAGCTGCCCGATCACGACGCTGACCCAGCGGCCGGTCGATATCACCGACCTCGCCGCGCCGGGAACCAGCACCGATCCGTCGATCTACCTGCCCGCCTTCACGGATCCGACCACCGGGATCCGCCACCGCGGCCTGAAGAACCACTGGAGCGGCGTCACCGGCACCCTGGGCCTCGACTGGAAGCCCGACGCCGACACACTGGTCTACGCCAAGTACACCCGCGGCTATAAGGCGGGCGGCTTCAACTCGGGCACGACGACCCTCCAGGCCAACATCACGACGGGCAAGGAGACGATCAACGCCTACGAAGTCGGCGCCAAGAAGACCTTCGGCGGTCGCCTGCAGGCCAACGCCTCGGCCTTCTACTACGACTACCAGGACATCCAGATCCCGATCACGGGCCTGAACCCGGTCACGAACACCAACGTGTCCTCGTTCTACAACCTGCCCAAGGCACGGATCATCGGCTTCGAGCTGGAGACGATCTGGCAACCGATCGACCACCTGCAGGTGCTGGCGAACTATTCCTACCTGGACGCCGAGATCCGCAAGGCCTGCTGCTTCCAGGACTCGGAAGACCCGCGCGGCCTGCAGCCGGGCGCCAAGCTGTCGGGCAACACGCCCGCCCAGCTGGCTGGCACCGGCGCGTTGAACCAGGACCTGAAGGGCGCAACCCTGCCCTCGTCCACCCCGCACCGCTTCACGATCAACACGAACTACACGTGGGAGCTGGACGCGGGCAGCCTGGCCGGCTCGGTCAGCTACGTCTGGCGGGACGCGACCTACTACTCGATCTTCAACCGCTACTATAACCGCGTGAAGTCGTTCGGTCAGACCGACGCCCGTGTCGTGTTCAACGACAAGGACGGCAAGTGGACCGCGATCGGCTACGTGAAGAACGTGTTCGACACCCGCGGCTCCGCCGGCGTCTCGGCCACCCGGATCAACACAGGGCCGAACACCGGCTTCGTGAACCAGACGGTGTCCTACGTCCTCCCGCGAACCTACGGCGTCGAGCTGCAGCGCCGCTTCTAGTCGGCATCACGATCCGACCTCGCGAACGCCCCGGCCTCACCGCCGGGGCGTTTTGCTGTGTGCGCCGAGCCTGCAGCGAAACGTCACAATGGCTGAAACCTTCATGTAACAACCCTGCAACATGACGGCCGTTCCGCCTTCCTACCCCTCGCCCATCGCACCGCGACAACGAGGGACGCATGCACGACGACGATCACGACCGGGGCCTTGTCTTCGACCTTGAGGCGCTCGAACGCCAGATGATGGCGCGGCGTCGGATGCTGGGGCTCATGGCCGTGGGCGGCGGCGCCATGCTGCTGAACGCCTGTGGCGGCGGCGGGGACTCGAGCACGACGTCGACGTCCGGAACCACCGCCACGACGACGACCACCACGGGAACCGGGACGACCGGCACGGGCACGACGGGAACCGGTACGACCGGCAGTTCCTCCTGCTCGGTTACGCCGACCGAGACCAACGGCCCCTACCCGTCCGACGGCTCCAACATGGCCAACGGCGTGCTTTCCAACATCCTGAACACCAGCGGCGTCGTGCGCAGCGACATCCGCTCCAGCTTCGCCGGCCTATCGGGCACGGCCGCCGGCGTGCCGCTGACGCTGACCATCAACCTGCAGAACACCAACGCGTCGTGCGCGGCGCTGGCCGACTACGCCATCTACATCTGGCACTGCGACCAGGACGGCCACTACTCGCTCTACGACCTGCCGCAGCAGAACTACCTGCGCGGGGTCCAGGCCACCAACTCCAGCGGCCAGGCCACGTTCACGACCATCTTCCCGGGCTGCTACTCAGGCCGCTACCCGCACATCCACTTCGAGGTGTACCGCTCGCTCAGCACGGCCACGAACTATTCGAACCGCCTGCTGGTCTCGCAGTTCGCCATGCCAGCCGCGGCCTGCACGGCCGTCTACGCCGCCGGCGGCTATACGGGCAGCGCCTCGCGCTTCACCCAGACCAGCACGTCGAACGACAACGTCTTCGGCGACAACACCTCGGCCCAGATCGCCGCCATGACGCCCGCCCTCACCGGTAGCCCGTCGGCCGGCTACACCGGCACGGTGACGGTCGGCCTCGCCGTCTAGCGGCAACCCGAGACGACCCGCTCCAGATCCTCCAGCCGCTCCTGGCGCAGGATCCGGCCGGCCGCCATCAACTGATAGCGGTCGGCCGCGCCCGGCGCCGCGCGAAGCGCGGCGTCACTGTCAGGATAGCGCGGCGCGGGCCCAAGCGACTTCGGCACGCAACTCTTGGGCGGCGACGGCGGGGGCGGCGGCGGAGGGGGTGGCGGAGGCGGCTTCGGCAGCACGATCACCGGCGCCGGCGCCGGCGGAGGCGTCACCGGCTTCGGTTTCTCCTTGCGCAGCAGCGTCTGGCAGCCGGCCAGCGCCAAGGCCGCGCTGGCCGCGGCCAGGACCACCCCTGTTCGTCTCATTCGGCTCATTTCTTCAGGTTCGACAGCACGGCCCGGTCGGCGCTTTCCATGCGCGCGCAGGCGTCGATGCCTTCAGGCTGTTGTTCGAGCAAGCGCCGGGCGCCCGCCGGGGTGTCGCCGGACGCCGCCACCTGGGCCTCGGGCGCGCCGCGCGCGTCGCCCGCCGCCTGGCACGACGCCAGCTCCATGCGGAAGCTCGCCTCCGCCTTCTCGGACGCGTGGGTCAGTTCGGCGATGCGGGCCTCGTACCGGGCGCGCTCGGCGCTCCAGTTGCTTGAGCTCACGCCCAGCGCGACCGCCAGCGCGACGGCCGCCGCGATCGCGATCGAGCCCGTCAGCGGGCTCACGAGGATATGCCTCAGTCCTGCCAGCATGCTCCGTCCTCAAGCTCGGCTGCCCACCATTACGCAGCGTCGCTGTGGCCATTTCACGGCTGATAGGACCCGCGCCGCGTCCCCGCGTGGCCGGATCGTGCGGCACTATAGCACAGCCTTTGGTTTGCAATTCATGACTTGATGAGGCCGTTTCAAGGCCGGCCGGAACATCCTCGCGCGCCGTCCATTGTGAAGCTCATGGGAAAGTGGATCGTCATCCTGCTGGCCGCGATGGTCGGCCTCGCCGTGCTCGGCTTCCTGGTCGACGCGGCGCGCTTCGTCGCCGGCGTGCTGTTCGTGGGCTGCCTGCTGGTCCTGGCCGTGCGGGTGCTCACAGGCCGCCGGGCCTAGACCGCCTCGCGCCGCGCCCAGTGGGCGATGGCGGCGAGCAGGCCCATCATCTCGATCGGCTTGCGCACCACGCCCTCGAACACGCCCAGCGCCTGGTCGTCGTCGACGCCGATGTCCGCCGAGAACGCCAGCATCGGCGTGGCGCCGTTCAGGCCTCCGCCCGAGCGGATCGCCCGCGCCGCGCTCCAGCCGTCAACGCCCGGCATCCGCAGGTCCATCAGGATCAGCTCGAACGCCTCGCGCCGCGCCAGGTCGATCGCCGCCTGGCCGCCGTCGACGGTGGTCAGCGCCACGCCCAGCGGCGTCAGCAGCGAGCGGATGAGCTCCCGGTTGGCGGCGTTGTCGTCCACCAGCAGCAGCTTCAGGCCGACCAGCGCCTCGATATCCAGGCTGACGCCGTCCGCCTCGGTCTCGGCCTCCGCCGGCGGCGCGGGGATCTCGAACCAGAACGCCGAACCCTCGCCCGGTCGGCTCTCCACGCCGATCCGACCACCCATGGCCTCGACCAGCCCGCGCGAGATCGCCAGCCCTAGCCCCGAGCCGCCGTGCGCCCGGCTCACCGAGGCCTCCACCTGGCTGAAGCGCTGGAACAGCTTGGCCTGGGCCTCGGCGTCCAGCCCCGGCCCCGTATCGCTGACCCGGTAGCCCAGCACCCCGTCGCCGTAGGTCGCGCGCACCCGGACGTCGCCCGCGGGCGTGAACTTCACGGCGTTGCCGACCAGGTTCATCAGCACCTGCCGCAAGCGGTCGAAGTCGGCCGTCACGTGCGCCGGCAGCGCCCCGCCCTCGAAGGAGATCTCCAGCCCCTTTTCGGCGGCCTGGGGTGCGAACAGCTCCACGGCGTCGCGGCCGCATTCCTCGGGCGAGCCGTTGCGCGGCTTGATTTCGAGGCGGCCCGCCTCCAGCCGCGAGAAGTCCAGCACGTCGTTGACCAGGGCCAGGAGGTTGCGGCTGGCGCCCAGCACGCGGCCGGCGTAGCGCGCGGCCTCGTCGTCCAGATCCTTCTCGGCCAGCAGCGAGGCGAACCCCAGGATCGAGGTCAGCGGCGTGCGGATCTCGTGACTCATATTGGCCAGGAACTCGGCCTTCACCCGCGCCGCCTGCTCGGCCTCGGCCAGGGCCACCAGCAGGCGGCGGGAGGCCACGCGCCGCTGCTCCTGCATCGCGGCAACCTGCAGCGTCAGGCCACAGCACACGGCCACGAACCCCTGCAGCACCAACAGGGTCGGCGTCCAGCCGTCGACGCCCCGCGCCAGCGGCCCGTGGCCCAGGAACGTGAACACCATCGCGACGGCCGCCATCGCAGGGACCACGATCGCCGCGCCCAGCATCTCCAGGCTGATGGCCACCAGCACCGCAGCCGCGGGGGCGACGAACAGCAGCGGATAGTGGTCCTGGGCGAAGACGGCGGCCGTGAGCGCGAGCACGCCCGCCACCAGACCTGCCCCACGCCAGGTCAGCGGCGCCTCGGAGGCGTAGCGGCGCCAGTCGGCGAGGATCATCAGGCAGGGGACCGGCACCGCGAGGCCAAGGGTGTCGGCCAGCGTCCACGCGCCGAGCTGGCTGATCGCGCCCGGTCCCGCCAGCAGTCCCAGCCAGCCCGACGCCAGCACCGCGGAGACGAAGGCGCCGGCGACGGCCAGCACCAGCCCCAGCATCAGGTCCCGCGTCCGGCCCGGGTCGAAGCCCCTGGGCAGCAGTCGGCGCAGGCCCAGGCCGCAGATCATCGCCTCAGCGACATTGGCGCCGGCCAGCGCCGCGGCGGTCGTCAGGGTATGGCGGATCGCCAGGTCGGCCGCGAAGTTGCCCACGAAGCCTGCGGCCACCCAAATCCACCAACGCCCCGGCCGGCTGCGCAGCACACCCGCCACGGGCAGGGCGTTGGCGATCCAGATCGGCGCGGCGCGGCCCAGGTCCTGCGGGATCCACAGCGAGGCGTAGGCCAGCACCGCGACGCCGACGGCCAGCGCCAGTGCGCGCGCAAAGGTCGGCCAAGGCCCCGGCAGGGGCGCCTCGGAAGCTTGGGCGTAGCTCATGTGCGGCCTAGGTGGTCGCTTGGCGGCAAGCCGCCAGTTAACACCGGTCTTTGAACCGCGCGGCCGATCGCCGCAGATCAGCTCGCGGGCCGGACGAAACAGCTTCGGCCGGCCGCCTTCAGCGACGCACAGAAGCGCGCGGCGTCGGCGCCGTCGGCGAAGCCGCCCACCAGCGCCCGCCGCCAGGTCTTGCCGCCCACCTGGGCCGTCTCGACCCAGGCGCGCCGCCCGCCCAGGCTGGGCTTCAGCGCCGCGATCAGGCTCTGGACGTCGGCCTCCGAGGGCGAGGCCCCGACCTGCACCACGGGTCCGCCCGCAGTCGACACCTTCGCGGGCGTCGCGGGCTTCGGCGCGGCCGCCTTCGGGGGAGCCGGGGGCGAGGCGGAAGGCGGCGGGGCGGACGGCGGCGCAGGCGCTTCCGGTTGGACCGCCTTCACCGCGTCGGCCTGGAACGGGCCTTTGAAGTCCGCCTTGCAGGCGCTGCGCCATGCGGCCTCCAGCGCCGTCCCCGCCTCGGGCGCGCGCCAGTCCGTCTCGGCCGCGCGCAGAGGCTTGCGGTCGCCCAGCAGGTTGCGCTCGGAATAGCCCGTGGTCTCGCCCAGCCGCACCTTGTGGCTCTCGCAGTCGGCGTTCATCGACACGTGCCACGAGAGCGCGCCCGTGTGCGCCACGGTCTCCGCGCTCAGGGCCTCGGCGCGGATCACCACGCGCGGGCTGGCCCCCGGCCCGGCCGGGAACGTGGAGACCACCGCCGTCAGCGCCTGGGGCGTCACGGCCAGCACGCGGTCGGACTGGATATCGGTCTCGCGCTGCAGCCAGGCCAGCAGCGGTTCGCGGTCGAGCGAGGCGGGATAGCTCGGTGGATCGGCGTCCTGCGCCGCCGCCGGCCCTGCGCACGCCAGCCACACGCCCGCCGCCAAGGCCGCAACGCCCCTAACCCACATCGCCCTCGATCCCCGAAGAATGACTGGCGGCAAACTGTTCGCGAACCATGGCGGGCGCAAGGCCGGCGCATGTCGCGCTCGTCAAATAGCAACGTTACCCAGAAAGAGTCGGCCAGTCGCCGCTGGGCCGCCAAAGCCCCCAAAATGGGTAGGCGAAACCGCCCGGCCGGCGCGACGAACGCCGTGACGGCTAGAATCGGCGGAGGCTCGTTAGCAGTTGCACAGCACGATCTAGCTTCTCGCGAAGTCGCGGCCCTCCCCTCATCGCCGCTCGTCGCATCGGGACTGAAGAACGTGGGCAAAGGATCTGACCGGACCTATAGGAGTCTGCGCGGGCTGGAGAAGACCGCGTCGACGAGCCGTGTCCTGAACTTGGCGGCGCTCTCGGCGCGTAACGCCGCAAATCCCGAGCATGAGGCCCAGCCGTTCTTCGTGGCGTCCAGCCTGAACGGCGCGGTGATCGTGCGCCACCGCCTGCGCGACCAGGAGCGCGAGGCGTTCGACCGCATCCGCTACACCGCCACCAAACTGATCATCCCGTTCGAGCGTTCGGACCTGGGCCTGGGCGGCCGCTCGGTCTTCGTCTCGGAGCGCGGCTGGCTCGACGCCTTCGAGGAGCTGCGGGGCGAGGCGCCGGATTTCCCGCGCGACGTGGCCGTGCTCGAGGCCATCGACGAGCTGCCCTCGCTGGACCCGTTCCTGTTGCGTGAGCACATGAAGCGGCGCGGCTTCGACATCAGCCCCAGCCACTTCGAGATCTCGGCCCCCGACCTGGCGCGCATGCAGCGGTTCGTGGGCTCGGAGATCGCCAAGCTGATCGAGCTGGCCTACCGCGACACCCAGGGCCAGGAGGGCAACGTCGCCCGCCTCGTCGAGGCCCTGCTCTCGGCCAAGACCGACGAGCGGCTGGAGCCGCTGCGCCTGACGCTACGGCTGGAGCGCGAGAACTACAAGGAAGGCATCTTCGCCTGGAAGGGCTTCCTCTACTACAAGTGGGTGCTGAACACGCTCTGGGGGAACCTGCGCGACGTGTTCAACGAGCTGGGCCGGGTGCGCGTCATCGGCCCCGTCGACTCTGAGACTGCGCACGAGCTCGAGGCCCTCAAGATCCGCCTGCGCCAGAAGATGGAGCGTCAGGTGAAGTCGGTGATGAACCACCTGGGCGTCTACGACGATGTCTTCCAGCAGCTCACCGTCGAGGGCAATGCGCTGGCCTTCCGCGACTTCCTGCTGAAGTCGCCCGAGATGTTCCTGTCGCTGGGTGACGGCTGCGGCCTGGTCAGCCACATCGCCACTTACTGGCGCTATCAGTTCCCGCGCGGCAAGCCGCTGGCGGCCAACGTGGTCCAACTCGTCGACACCCTGCAGGACTTCGAGCTCAGCCTGGGCTCCGACCTGCACGACGCCCAGGCGGCCTAGGCGCCCAGCGCGGCCTCGACCACACAGACCACGCCCTCGGGCCGGAACTCCAGCTGCACCTGGCCGCCCAGCTCATCGGCCAATCCCTGCTCCAGCAGGCGCGCGCCGAAGCCGCGGCGCGCCGGCATGGCGACCAGTGGGCCGCCGCTCTCGCGCCAGACGAGCTCCAGCCGTCCGCCGTCGGCGCTCCAGCGCACCTCGACCCGGCCCTCGGGCACCGAGAGCGCGCCGTACTTCACCGCGTTGGTGGCCAGCTCGTGCATGGCCAGGCCCAGCGCCACCGCGGTCTTCGGCTCCAGATCCACCGACGGACCCAGCGCGGTCAACCGCCCATCGCCCGCATGGTGCGGGGCCAGCGCCTCGGCCACGATGCTGGCGATCGGGGCTGCCTCCCAGCTCTGCCGCGTCAGCACGTCATGCGCCGCCGACAGTGCCGCCAGCCGCCCCTCGAACGCCTCCACCGCGCTGCGCGGCGCCGAGCTCGGCCGGAACGACTGCCAGGCGATCCCCTGCACGATGGCCAGGGTGTTCTTCACCCTATGGTTCAGTTCGTTGATGAGCAGCTGCTGATGCTGTTCGGCCACCTTGCGGGCGGTGACGTCCACATTGGTGCCCACCATCCGGTGCGGCGTGCCGTCGGGCAGGTAGAGGAACCGCGCCGAGCCCTCCACCCAACGCACCGCCCCGTCCGGCCGGCGGATGCGGAACTGGAACGACATGGTCTCCTGCCTGGCCGCCATGGCCGCGGACATCTCGGCCTCCATGCGTCCGAGGTCCTCGTCCAGCACCTGCTTGCGCCAGTCGCCGATATCGCCGCCGAAGCTGCCCTCGGGCAGGCCGAAGACCGTCTCCTCCTCGCGGTTCCAGACCACCTTCCCGCTCGGGATGTGCCAGTCGAAGATGCCGATGGCGTGGGCTTCGACGGCGAGGTCGAGCCGCTGCTGGCTGCGCCGCATGGCGCGCTCGGCGGCCGCGCGCTCGGTGACGTCGTCGATCGAGACCCCGACGCCCTCGTCGGCCAGGGGCGCGATCCGCACCTCCACGGTCCGCCCGGCCCGGAACGCCGACGGTGCGGTCATCCGGCTGGCCTTGCGCCGGTCCATGGCCGCCTGCAGAAGCCGGCCGAACTCGCCCTCCTTGTCGGGATACAGCTCCCAGAAGCTGCGCCCCAGGATCGCCTCGCGCGCAAGGCCGAAGAATTCCTCGGCCGAGCGGTTGAACAGCATGATGCGCCAGTCGCGGTCGACGGCGTAGTAGACGTCGCTGATGCTCTCCAGCACCGCCGCCAGCCGCGCGTCCGCCATTGGGTCTGGCCGGGCCTTGCTCAAAACCGTCCTACGCCTGTGAGAACTTGAAGCGTGATCAAGCCACAGCCCGCCGCGCACGTCACGATACAACCCTGTCTTGGTCTTGTGGCCGAGCGCGGGGCGCCCTCATGATCACCTAGGAGTTGCAAGCACTTAGGAGCGGACCTCATTCCGGAGACCCCGGCGCGCCTCCGAGCGGCCCAGGACCGCCAGATGGCCGAGCTGCTCGACAGCATCGGCGACGGCTTCATGGCGTTCGACTTCGACTGGCGCGTCACCTACTGCAACCGGGCCGCCGAGGCGCACTACAACCTGCGCCGTGAGGACGCCCTCGGCCGTGTCGCCTGGGACCTGGCCGAGCTGGGCGCGGACGGCGAGATGCGCAGCTTCCTCGAACGCGCCATGACCGCGCGGATCGAGGTCGAGGCCGAGGCGGATTCCGAGCTGCGCCCCGGCGCCTGGTTCCACCTGCGCGCCTTTCCCATCGAGGACGGTCTGGCGGTGACCTTCCGCGACATCACCGAGCGCCGCCAGCGCGCCCGGCGCGAGCGCGAGCAGGCCGCGCGCCTGGAGCTCGCCCTGGCCACCTCCGGCTTCGGCGACTGGCGCTGGGACCTGTCCAGCGACCTGACTGACATGTCGCCCCGCGCCGCCGAGCTGGTGGGCATCGAACCGGGCCCGACCATGACCTGGGGCGAGATGCTGCAGCACGTCCACCCGGACGATCGCGAGCCGGCGCGCGTCGCGGTGATCCAGGCCCTCACCGACCTGACGCCCTACGAGATCGAGTATCGCGTGACCCGGCCCAGCGACGGCGCGGAGCGCTGGATCCGGATTCGAGCCCGCGTCCAGGCCGGCGACCACGGCCAGCCGATCGGCATGTTCGGCGTGCTGGCCGACATCACCGACGTCAAGCTGGAGGACGCCCGCATCCGCGCCGACCGCGCGCGCCTGGCCGAGAGCGAGTCCCGTCAACGGCTGCTGATCAACGAGCTGAACCACCGGGTGAAGAACACCCTGGCCACCATCCAGTCGCTGGCGCGGCAGACCCTGCGCGAGGGCGTGCCGGCCGCCGAGGCGCGCGAGCGGCTCACCGACCGCTTGCTGGCCCTGTCGACGGCCCACAACGTGCTCACCCGCGAGAACTGGGAAAGCGCCGAGATCACCGATATCGCCCGCGAGGCGGTTCGCCCCTACGACGACCCCGAGAGCCCGCGGATCCGCATCGAGGGGCCCCGCGCCCGCCTGGCGCCGAATGTGGCTTTGGCGATCTCGATGGCACTGCACGAGCTCGCCACCAACGCACAGAAGTACGGTGCGCTGTCGACGCCCGATGGGATGGTGCGGCTTCGCTGGGCAGCCGCGTCCGGCGGCGCGGCGATCGATCTGGAATGGCGCGAGGAAGGCGGGCCGCCCGTGACGCCCCCGACGTCGCGGGGCTTTGGGACGCGATTGCTCTCGGGCCTGACGGCCGAGCTCGGGGCGCCGGCGGCCATCGACTATTCCCCCGACGGCGTGGTCTGCCGGCTGCGAGCGCCGGTGACCTGAGCTAGACCGCCGCCCGCGGCCGGGCCAGCAGGCGACCGATGCGCTGCAACAGCTGGGTGTGGTTGAACGGCTTCGACAGATAGTCCCGCGCGCCAAGCTGCACGGCCTTCGACACGTCGCCGGCGTTGTTGCGCGCGGTCAGCACCATGGTCGGCGTCTTCGAGGTCAGGCCGTTGGCCTGCATGTGCTTCAGCACGCCGAAGCCGTCCAGCACCGGCATGTTGATGTCGAGCACCATCGCCTCGGGCTTGAACTCGGCGAGGGCGTGGATCGCCTCGTTGCCGTTGCGCGCCGTGCGGGTGTCGAAGCCGGCGATCCCCAGGCGGGTCGTGATGAGCTCCAGGATGTGGGCGTCGTCGTCGACCACCAGGATGCGGCGGGCCCGCTCAACCAGTTGCATGGGTCGTTTCCTCCTCGTCCGCGAACCAGCGCATGGCGCTCGCGATCGCGGCGTACATCTCTAATGGCTGGATCGGCTTGCGGACCACGCCGTCGAAGCCCGCCAGCTCGCCCTC
>Ga0102590_1002489_pt1 | contig 21633 bp, 17 predicted proteins | sample AraplaMF_Col_mMF_FD_76859 | JGI IMG/M metagenome (GOLD analysis project Ga0102590, IMG submission 76859) | Arabidopsis root microbial communities from the University of North Carolina, USA - plate scrape MF_Col_mMF | ecosystem: Host-associated > Plants > Roots > Endosphere | place: USA...
CGCGGCCACCCTCCAGGCGCAGGTCTGCCACCTGCAGGTTGCCGTTGACGCCGGGGGCGGTCAGAACGAGATCGCCCTCGGTGCCGTTGATCTCCCAGCGCAGGTTGTCGCCGCGGGAGTGGGCCCCGCGGTAGTAGACGGAGGCGGCGGCGCCTCCCCGCAGGGTGCCGGTCACGGACACCTGGTCGGGTGCGGTGACCGGGAGGGTGATCCCCTCGTCGGTGATCCGGACCTCCGTACGTCCCCTGACAAGGTTGGCGAAGACCTCGTCGAAGTCTCCGAGCGCGAAGTTCAGCGCCTCCAGAGCGTGCATGGCGGGGACCGTGAGGGTCGTCGTGCCGCTCGCACGGTCGAAGATGTAGGCGTGGGCGCGGTCGGTCTCGCCGACCCAGGCGAGCCCCGAGCCGATCAGGGTGGTGCCGAGCACCTTGCCGACGTAGCCGTCCGCGACCAGGTCGCGGACATGGCGCACGGCGGGGGCGAACCGCGCCTGCAGACCGATCACCGTGCGGACCCGTGCGGCGCGGGCGCGCTGCGCCAGGTCCGCGGCCTGGTCGAGGTCGACGCCGAGCGGCCACTCGCTGTAGACGGCCTTGCCGGCCCCCAGCGCCTCGGAGACCAGCATGTGGTGGTGGGCGACCTTCACCGACACGACCACCAGGTCCACCTCCGGGTGGGCGATCAGGTCGCGGTGGTCGTCGAAGCCCGACGGGACGCCGAACTCCTGGGCGGCCGCGTCCGCGGACGCGCGCCGGGTGGTGCTGATCGCCCGCAGTTCGTAGTCGGGCAGGGCCCTGATGGCCGGTATGTGTCCGAGTGCGGCCCAGCCGCCGCGGCCGGCTCCGATGATGCCGACGCCGATCTTCGCCATGTGGTTCTCCTCGTGCGCTGTGACAGTCCGCCTCCGGCCTCCGGTCACCGCCCTGTGGCTTTTACAGTGGTGGGACGCATGTGATGCGCTCCGGCACCGCCGACTGCTCACGATCGAGCCTCGTGCCGGTGGCGGATCCGGACAAGAGAGCACTTCGAAGTGCCCAGGTATCCCGGAGGGAACCGTGGCCGCGGCAACTGCAGAAGAACTCCGTACGGAAGCGGCGTCCGATACCCCGGGCTGCCGCGAGGAGGCCCGTCCGCTGATCCGCAGCGTGCTGGAGCGGATCGGCGACAAGTGGAGCGTGGTCGTCGTCTGCCAGTTGGGCGAGTCGACCTACCGGTTCAACGAACTGCGGCGACTGACCAGCCCCATCACGCAGCGGATGCTCAGCGTGACGCTGCGCGGTCTCGAGCGGGACGGCCTGGTCAGCCGCACCGTGCATCCGACGGTTCCGCCCCAGGTCGACTACGCGCTGACGAAACGCGGCCGCTCGCTGCTCGGCGTCGTCCGCGATCTGGCCGGCTGGGCCGACGCCCATGCGCAGGAGATCGGCGAGTCCCGTACCGAGTACGACGGCCGGGAGGAGTGACCATCCGGCCGTCGTACCCAGGGGACAGCGTGTGGCCCATGCGTGGCTGAACGGGCCCGGCGGCCGAGGAGTTCGCGCCGTTCGTGCTCGGCGCCCGTCCTATCGGTAGTCCTCCGGGTGGCCCTGCATCCAGGCGTTGATCCTGTCCCGGGTGCCGGTGAGCAGTTGCTGGTGCTTCTTGAGGTTCTCGAAGGAGCGGTCGCCGCCGAGTTCGGCCCGGAGTTCCGCGATCCGGGCCAGGGGCTCCTTGAAGTGTGCGGGTCCCTGGGGGTCCGCCTTCATCGCCGCGTCGAGGCCGTTCAGCTCGTCGAGCACCCGGCCGAGGAAGTACTCGCAGTTCCCCGGGGTCGTGCACCCGTCGTTGTAGGTGGCCTGGAGCCGGGCGAACACGTCGCGGACCTTCTCGACCCCCGGTGCCGGCTCCGTCGCGTCGGCGGCGGCCGGCTCGCCTGCGGCCGGCTCCTCGGCGGCGGGTGCCGACGCCGTCGTGCGGACGTCGTGGGAGGGCGACGTCCCGCCGCCGGACGTGGTGTCCGGACTGCCGGAGCAGGCGAGCAACAGGGACGCCAGGGCCACGACGAGCGTGGAGGCGCCGAGAGCGTGGCGTGCGCGTGTGTCGATCATGCCGCTTAGGACTCTTCGGAGGGCTCGCCGGTTGCGCCGCCCGGCGTCGGACACACAACGGCTCCGAGGCCCGGCGCCGGGCCTTTCGGCCGCGGACCGCTGTACGAGCCCGTTACTTCCCGTCCGGGGCGGCGTCCCGCAGCCGGGCCAGCACCACCGGATCGATCTTGCCGGAGACCAGGCGGTTCTCGAGGTTCTCCACCCCGGCCCACATGTCCAGCGAGGCGTAGCCGCGCTCGGTGACCAGGCTCTGGACCTCCTCCTTCAGCTCACCCGACAGGTCGAGCAGGGTGCCCGGGTCGGGCGTGCCGAACAGCAGCTCATGGACGTCCCGCAGGCGCCGCAGCTCCCCGACCGGGTCGGGGTGGTCGTCCACCCGGAGGTCGCAGGCGACATCGCTGCCACCCCCGTACCCGGCGCCCGGTGACACCACGTACAGGGCCGCGCTCTGGCGGCCCCGGCGGTCACCGCCCGCCGCGTCGCCCGCCGCCAGCACCGCGAGCAGCCGACGGTCGAGCGCCTCCTGGGGCGAGGACAGCCAGGCCGACTCCATGGCCTCGACCACCTCGGGGCCGGTGAGGATGTTGCCCTGGATCGCGTAGCCGTCCCCCGCTCTGCCGCCGGCCCAGTCGAGGCACTCCTCGCCGGTGTACGTCGCTCCGGGACCCTCGGGACCGACGATCCCCACCTGACGGTGCGCGCGTTCCCGGTCGGCGGCGACGAGACCCGCCACCACGTCCGCGGGCGGCACGCCCGTACGCAGCAGGGCCAGTCCCTGGGGGAGATAACGGAGGTTGGCCGCCGCCTGGGTGGCCACCGCCCCGGCCCCGGCCTCCGCGGCCGGAACCACGGCACCCACCGCCAGGAACTTGCTCGCCACTGCGATGCCCAGGGCCTGGCCGGACCGGGCCACGATCGAGAACGTCATGGAAGAGGACCCTAGAGGGGCCCGGACACCGGCACCAGAAGCGGGGACGGACACTCACGCCGGTGATGTGCCCGAGGGGTGTGGCCGCTGTCGCCCGTGGCGGTCGAGCGGCCCGAGCCGGGCGCGCCGGAGCGGCCGGTGGACGAAGCGGGGTGCGGGCCGGGCTCGTTCAGGAGGTGCGGCGCAGCGGGGTGGCGTGGCGCTCGCCCCATTGCCGAAGGCCGCGGAGGACGGGCTCGAGGTCCTTGCCCGCGGCGGTGAGCAGGTACTCGTCGCGAGGCGGGCGCTCCGAGTACCGACGGCGCTCTATGAGTCCGGACTCCTCGAGCTTGCGCAGACGCAGGGTGAGGGTCTCGCGGGGTGCGCCGGTGTTGGTCCGGATGTCCTTGAACCGGTGCACGCCGAGACCCAGTTCGCGGAGCACGAGCAGCGTCCAGCGCTCGCCCACGACGTCGAGCGCGTCGGCGATGGAGCAGGCCCGGGGCGCGCCCGGATTCGTTGGTTCGCTGTCCCGACTCACCCTGCTACGGTAGCGCGGCGGTGAGTCCGAAAACCGAATCCACAGAGGTCCGTGCCGGGCGCGGACGAGGGACGGGGTGCGTATGACAACGCTGGACAGGTTTGCCGCGCTGGCCGCGAAGGAGAGCGGTCTGGTCGTCGTCTCGACGCTTCGGGCGGACGGCACGATCCATGCGTCGGTGGTGAACGCGGGGCTGCTGCCGCACCCGCTCACCGGCGAGCAGGCGCTCGGGTTCGTCACCTACGGCAAGGTCAAACTGACCAATCTGCGGGCACGCCCCCAGGTGACCGTCTCGGTCCGCTCCGGCTGGGACTGGGTCACCGTCGAGGGCTCGGTCGCTCTTGTGGGGCCGGACGATCGGGTCGTCGGCGTCGACGGCGAGCGGCTGCGGCTGCTGCTGCGCGAGGTGTTCACGGCGGCCGGCGGCAGCCACGAGGACTGGGACGAGTACGACCGGGTCATGGCGGAGCAGCGGCGCACGGTCGTCCTGGTCACCCCGACCCGGATCTACGGCCGCTGACCAACCGCGTCCGCGCCCGGCTCCCGGTCCTCGCCGAACTGCACACATGGGGCCGGCGACACGCCTCGCCGGGGCAGAACGTCTCGCACGCGCACCGACACCACCTACTGCTCGCCGAAAGGCTCGAGCGGTTGAGCGGCGCCCCGGGGACGGGTTTCAGCAGCGACCGGTTGCGCCGCGGCGCGGAACGCCTCCGGGATCGACCGTCGTGCGCCGCCGCCGAGTTCACTCCGTCGGGACGATGCGGCCGTCCCGCAGCTCCAGGACACGGTCGGCGATGGCCAGGAGCTGGGGGTCGTGGGTGGCCACGAGGGCGGTGACGGACTGGCTGTGGACGACCGCGCGCAGCAGTTCCATGACGGAGCGGCCGGTCTCCGCGTCCAGCTGTCCGGTCGGTTCGTCGGCGAGGAGGAGTGAGGGGCGATTGGCGAGGGCGCGGGCGATGGCGACGCGCTGCTGCTGGCCGCCGGACAACTCGCCGGGACGCTGGGCGGCGTGGTCCTCGAGGCCGACCAGGCTGAGGAGCAGGGCTACGCGGTCCTCGCGTTCCCCGCGCTCGGTCCTGCGCAGGCGCAGCGGGACGCCGACGTTCTCGGCCGCGGTGAGGACGGGCAGCAGGCCGAAGGACTGGAAGACGAAGCCGATGTGGTCGCGGCGCAGGTCGAGCAGCTCCTTCTCGCCGAGGCCCACCAGTTCGGTCCCGGCGACGCGGACACTGCCGGAGTCCGGGCGGTCGAGCCCGCCGACCACGTTGAGCAGGGTGGTCTTGCCGGAACCGGAGCGGCCCTTGAGTGCGACGAGCTCTCCGCGCGGCACACCGAACGACACCTCGCGCAGGGCGTGCACCGCGGTCTCCCCACGGCCGTAGGTCCGCGTGACCTGGTGAACCGTCACCATGTCGCCGGCCGCCGATGCCGGGTCGCCCCCCGCCGGGCCGTCCGCCTTGTCCAGCACCCGTTCGCTCATGCCGGTCAGCATAATCTCGCCTGTGGATCACCTGACAGACCCCTGGTGTCCAGGTACGTTTGTGGCCCGTGTTCTCATGACCACAGGGACAAGGGGAGAACGGAACAGGCTTCGCCGGGGGCGGAGCCGGCCGCGTAGCTCTGGGCGGGTGCGCGGGACGGTGGCGGGGTGAGTCTTGACGGGGTTCGTGTTGCTGCGCGCACGCGCGCACTGGCTGCTGCTGGGCGCTGCGCTGCTCTGCGTGGTGCTCACCACGTGTGTGATCGCCTCGCTCGCGGCGTTCAGCGGAGCGGTCGGGGATGTCGGACTGCGGCGTGCCCTTCAGGACCAGGGAGCGGCGCGCACCCTGGTCGAGGCCGACGCGGATGTCACCCTCGCCGACCGCGCCAAGCTGGACGCGGCCGTGCGCAGGACCGTTCCTGCCGCCTTCGACGGCATGCCGGTACGGGTGGCCGCCAGCGTCCAGTCCGCTTCCTACGGTCTGCCGCGCGCGGCCGGCGCCTCCCATGACGCCGACCCCGATCTGACGCTGCTGGCCACCCTCGACCCCGCGCAGGTGACGATGACCGGCGGGGCCCGTCCCGGCCCGCCCCGGGCCGGGGGCCCGGTGCCCGTCGCCCTGCCCGAACAGGCCGCCCGTGCGCTGGGTCTGCACGCCGGTGACCGCGTCACGCTCAGCGACCGTCGCGGCGGCCGGCCCCTGCACGTGCTGGTGACGGGCCTGTACCGGCCGGTCGACCGCACCGCGCTGTACTGGCGGCTCGACCCGCTGGGCGGCCGGGGGGTGCGGACGCTGTCGTTCACCACCTACGGCCCGATGCTCGCGGACCCCGGCGCCTTCACCTCCGGGAGCGTTCCGCCGGACCGCATGTACTGGCAGGCCCGCGCCGACTTCTCCGCCATGAGCACGGCGCGCATGGACCGTCTGGCGCACAGCGTGCAGCAGACGCTGCACGACCTGGACCGGGCGACGGGCGGATCCGTGAGAGCCCGCAGCGAGTTGCCGGATCTGCTGACGGATTTGCGCCGCACGCTCCTGGTGAGCCGCTCCACGGTGCTGATCAGCACGCTCCAGGTGGTGCTCCTGGCGGCCTTCGCGCTGCTCCTGGTGGCCGGCCTGCTCGCCGGGGAACGGTCGGGTGAGATCGCGCAGCTGCGGGCCCGTGGCGCCGCCCGCTCCCGGGTGGCGGGGCTCGCGGCGGTCGAGGCCCTGCTGCTCGCGCTGCCCGCGGTCGTGGTGGCCCCTCTGCTCGCGGGCCCGCTGCTGCGGTTGCTGGCCGGCCATGGCCCGCTGGCCCGTGCGCAGGTGCGGCTCGACGCCTCACCGGCCGGGACGTGGTCCGTGGCCGCGATCACCGCGCTGGTCTGTGCGCTCGCCGTCGCGGGCCCGGCGCTTCGCCGCTCCGGCACGTACGTCGACGAGCGGAACACCGGCAGGCGCCTGGACGCGCTGCCCGGGATCGTGAAGGCCGGGGCCGATGTGGCGCTCGTCGTCGTCGCGGTACTGGCCTACTGGCAGCTGTCCCGCCGTGCTTCGGGCTCGGGAGTCCTGACCGTCGACACCGGTGGCGCCCTCGGTGTCGATCCGGTGCTGGTGGCCGCCCCGGCGCTCTGCCTGTGCGCGGGCGCCGTACTGGCCCTGCGCCTGCTGCCGTTCGCGGCCCGGCTCGGCGAGCGGCGGGCCGCAGGCACCCGCGGACTGACGGCGGCGCTCACCGGCTGGCAGCTGTCCCGCCGGCCCGGACGGGGAGCGGGCCCCGTGCTGCTGGTGGTGCTCTCCGTGGCGATGGGGGTGTTCGCGACGGGCGAGTACTCCAGCTGGGCGCGATCCCAGCGCGACCAGGCCGACTTCGCGGTCGGCGCGGACCTCCGGGTGGTCGGTTCGTCCACCCCGCCCTTCGCCCAGGGCGGGGTCTACGACGCCATTCCCGGCATCGCGGCCGCCACCCCCGCCGTCCGCACCGAGGTCTCGCTGCCCCGCGACCGCAACGCCACCGTGCTGGCCATGGACACCGCGGCCGCGGCCGGGGTGGTCGACTGGCGCGACGATCTGACGGACCGCTCACCGAGCCGACTGCTCGGGCCCCTGCACTCCGGTGCGCAGGCGCAGGGCGGCACCGCGGGCTTCGAGCTGCCGGAGAACACCGGCCGGCTGAGGATCACCGCGCGCCTGGAGGTGCTCGGCCCGGCGGGCGCGTCCTCCCGGAGTACCGTCGCACCCGACCTCGTCGCCACCGTCACGGACCGGTACGGCGTCCCGTACTCCTTCCCCTTGGGCACACTGCCTCCCGACGGCCGTCCGCACGTGCTGACGGCGGACTTCGCCGCCGATTCGGACCGGGCCGAGGGCGCGGCACCCGCCAGGCCGGTCCGGCTGACCGGCATCAAAGCCGCCTACCGCCTGCCGGAACGCGGCGAGGAGCACCGGCTGACGGTCACCGGGCTCAGCGCGGTCCTGGCCGACGGACGCACCCACGCCGTCCCGGTGCCCGCCGGCGCGACCTGGGGTGCCCGGGTGCTGACCGCCGCCACGGGCGACTCCGACGGCGCCCCCCAGCGGCCCAGGGCCACGGCGGCGCCCTCCACCGCCGCGGCCCCGTTGTCCATCAGATACGGCACCGGGCAGGCGTCGCCGGATGACCCCGTCGAACTCGCGAGCGGGGAGCTGGACCTGCGGGCCGACACGGCCGCCGTCCCCTTGCCGGCCGCGCTCGCCACGGATGCCTTCCTGCGCGCCACGGGAACACATGTGGGTCAGACGGCCGACATCAGCCTGGGCAACACGACGTTGAGGGTCCGTGTCACCGCGGTCGTCGGCGCCCTGCCCACCGTCGTGCCGCCCGCCACCGACAACGGCGGTGCACTGCTGCTCGACCTGCGCGCCGTGAACCGGGCCCTGGCGGACCACGGCGGGGTGGCGGTGCAGCCCGGCGAGTGGTGGCTGGCCGCGGACCACGGCGCCGCTTCCCGTGTCGCGACGGCGCTGCGGGGCCGTGCCGATGCGGCCTCGGTGCTGGTCCGGGACGAGGAGCGGGAACGGCTCAAGGCCGACCCGCTCGGTGCGGGCCCGCAGGCCGGACTCCCGGCGGCGGTGGTCGCCGCGGCGGTGCTCGCCGCCGTGGGCTGCGCGGTCGCGGCGGTCGGCGCGTACCGGGAACGCGCGGACGAACACGCGGTGCTGAGGGCTCTGGGCGCCTCCCGGCGCTCGCTGGCGCGCGGGGCTGCCGCCGAGCAGGGGCTCCTCCTGGCCGTCGCGGTCGCCGTCGGTGCGGGCCTCGGCGTACTGCTCACGCGCCTCGTGGTGCCGCTGATCGTCCTCACGGCGCAGGCGGAGCGTCCGCTCCCGGCCCTCCGTGTCGAACTGCCCGCGGGCCCCGTGGTGCGGATGCTGATCGCGGTGACGGCGGTACCGCTGCTCGTGGTCGCACTGACGGCGCTGCGATCCGGCGAACCGGCTCAGGCCCTGCGCCGCCAGGGAGGTGAATGACATGACCGCTCTTCCGGGTCCCCGGCGCACGTCCGCCGAGGACGGCACCGCCCCCTCGGCCGACACGCCCTGGATACGCACCCGTCTGCGCGCGGCGCCCGGCGCCGCGCTGGCCCTGTCGCTGCTGGTTCTGGTCACCGCGTTCCTCGCGGCGGCGCTGCCCCGCGCGATCGACGTTCAAGAGGACACGGCCCTGCGCGACACGGTGGCGAGGGCGCGTGTCGTCGATCGCAGCGTCACGGCGACGCTGGACGTGTCGTGGCTGTCCTTCCCCTACAACGCCCAGGCCCTCGTCACCCCCCGCTCCCTGGCCTCGACCGAAGCGGTGTTCCAGAGCTTCGTCCACCCGCCCCTCGCTCTGGACCGGCGGCAGACCGTCTACGGCGTACGGACGGCTCAGGCCGCGCCCGCCACGGACGCGTACCTGCCCCGGCCGACCGCGCACACCGACCCGGAGGCCACGGTCGTCGCCCAGCCGGACCTCGACCGCTTCACCCACGTCGTGGACGGACGACTGCCCCGGCCCGGCTCGGGCACCGGCACCGTCGAGGCGGCCGTCACCGAGCGCACGGCGCACATCATGCATCTGCGCACGGGTTCCGTGGTCCATCTGGCCGGGGGCGGCGAAGCGGGGCTCGCGATGCGGATCACCGGTGTCGTCCGGCCGCTCCACAGCGAGGCCGCCTACTGGAACGAAGAGCCGGACCTGAAGGCGCCGACGCTGTCCACGGTCCCCGGACAGGACCGCTCGGACCCCAAGTACTACTGGCACTTCACCGCCCTGATCGACGACAGAGCGGCGGGCACCCTGCTCGGCCTGCGGGAAGGCGCCACCGCCTACTGGCGCCACCCCGCCGACACCGGCGCCCTGACCGCGCGCTCCGCCTCGGACCTGGTGGACCGTATCGCCGCGCTCACCAGCGGCCCGCAGGCCGCACAGCTCCAGCAGCGGACCGGGCTGCGCGGGATCACCGTGGAGGAGGAGGGGCTGGCCACCCTCGTCGAGCCGTTCGGACAAGAACGGGCCGCCACCGCGCCGCTGGTCATGGTCGCGGCGGTCGGCGTCGGCACGGTCGCCGTCATCGTGCTGCTGATGGCCGGTGAACTGGCCGCCGCCCGGCGGCGAACGGAGCTGGTGCTGCTGCGCGCCCGGGGAGCGGGTCTGCGCGGCCTCGCGGTTCGTCTGCTCGGTGAGAGCGTCCTGACGGCGGTACCGGCCGCGGCCGTCGGACTGGTGCTCGCCCTGCTGCTGATTCCCACGCAGCGCTCTGCCGCCGCCGTGGCCGGCGCGGGTGCGGTCGCGGCCGTCGCGTCACTGGCGCTGCCCGTACGCGCCCTGCTCGCCGTCCGCACGGTGCGGCCGGGCGAGCCGGAGGACCTGGTACGCGTCCGTCCCTCGCGGCGCCGCACCGTGGCCGAGCTGACCGTCGTCCTCGTCGTGACCGGCGCCGTGCTGGCGCTGCGCCGCCGCGGTACGGCGGACGGCGGCCTCGACCTGCTCACCGCGGCCGCCCCCGTCCTCGTGGCGGTGGTCGCGGCCGTGGTGCTGCTCCGGCTGTATCCGCTGCCGCTCCGGCTGCTCGCCCGGCCCGCGGCCCGCCTGCGGGGTGCGGTCCTCCCCCTGGGTGTGGCGCGCGCCGGCCGCGCCCCCGCCACGGCCACTCTGCCGCTGCTCGCCGTCCTGGTCGCGCTCACCGTCACCTCGTTCGGCGGCGCGGTCCTTTCCGGCGTGTCCGCCGGCCGGGACCGGGCGGCCCTCGCGGCCGTCGGCGCGGACGCCGCCATCGAGGCGCCGGCCGCCCTGCCGGCCGGTCTTGCGGAACGCGTCCGCCGCCTCGGCGGCGTGCGCGACGTGGCGTCCGTCCGCATCGAAGCCGGCCTTCGCACGGACTCCCGCAGGACCGTTTACGACCTGTTCATGGTCGACCCCAGAACCTATGCGCGGCTCGCCGCGGCGACGGGCGTGGACGACGGCTTCCCCGCGCGCGCGCTCGACAACGGCGGTGCGGGCGCGTTCGCCGCCGTCGTGTCCCCGCGGCTGGCGCTGGAGTTCGGGAGCGGCCCGAACATCGTGCGGGCGGCCGCCGGCTCCTTCGAGGTGCGGACCGTGGCGACGAGGAATTCGGCCGCGGCGGCGACCGCCGGCCGGAACTTCGTCATCGTGTCGTCGAAGGCCCTGGCGAGGGCCCATCCCGACTGGCTGGACGCGGGCTCCCTGAGCCCCACGGCGCTCTACATGACCGGTGACCACATCGACGGACACTCCCTGCGCGCCACCGCTCACCAGGCGTCGGCCCGGCTGACCGTCCTGGTGCGGTCGGAGGAGCGGGCGGCGCTGAAGAGCACCGCTCTGCAGTCCGGTACCCAGCACGTCTACTTGGCGGTGGTCGCGGCAGGCGGCGGCTACTGCGCCCTGGCTCTGCTGCTCTCCCTGCTGCAGAGCTCACCACAGCGCAGCACCACGCTCGCCCGGCTGCGCACCATGGGCATGCAGGGCCGCCAGCGCCAGTGGCTCGCCGTGCTCGACATGCTGCCGCAGATCCTGCTGGGCGCGCTCGGTGGCATGCTCACCGGGCTCGCCGTGGTCCCGCTGCTCCGGCCCGGGGTGGACCTGACCGCCCTGGCCTTCACCAGCAGGCCGCAGACGGCCGACGTACCGACGGTGGTGCTGGACACCGACCCGCTCGCGCTCGTCCTGCCCTCGGCGGGGCTGCTGGCCATGGCGTGCGCCGTACTGGTGGCCCAGGCATGGCTGACCGGACGACGCGGCGAAGGCACGAACCTGAGGATGGGTGACCAGGCATGACGGAACAGACCTCCGCGACGCCGGACGCGCTCACGCTCGCCGATCTGGAGCGGCGCGTCGAGCAGCAGCGACAGCGACCCGCCCACGGCCACGACGCGCTGATCGCGTGCGACCGCCTCGTGCGCATCTTCGCCGGCCAGGGCGGGGAGGTGCAGGCCCTGCAGGGACTGGACCTGCTGGTCGCGAAGGGCGAACTCATGGCCCTGGTGGGCGCTTCGGGCAGCGGCAAGTCCACGCTCCTGAACATCCTGGCGGGCCTGGACGTCCCCACCGCGGGCGGCGCCTCGGTCGCGGGCTTCGATCTGCTCGCCATGGACAGCCGGTCCCGGCTGCGCTACCGGCGCGAAGTGGTGGGCTTCGTCTGGCAGCAGACGGCGCGCAACCTGCTGCCCTACCTCACGGCCGCGCAGAACGTGGCCCTGCCCATGCGCCTCAGCGGCATCGTCAAGGGCAGGCGGCAGCGCGCCGCCCGCACGGCCGAGCTCCTGGAGATGACCGGTGTGGCCCACTGCCGCGACCGGCGTCCGCACCAGATGTCGGGCGGCGAGCAGCAGCGCACCGCCATCGCCGTCGCACTGGCCAACCACCCGGCCCTGGTCCTGGCCGACGAGCCCACGGGCCAGCTCGACTCCGCCACCGCCGAGCAGATCTTCGCCACCTTCCACACCGTCAACGAGGAACTCGGCACCACGGTCGTCCTGGTCACCCATGACACCGCCGTCGCCTCCGCGGTGCACCGCACCGTCGCCATCCGCGACGGACGCACCGCCTCGGAGGTACTGCGCCGCACCACCACCGACGACCAGGGGCGCACCATGACCACGGCCCGCGAGTACGCCACCGTGGACCGTGCGGGACGCCTTCAGCTCCCGGGCGACTTCACCCAGGCCCTGGAGATCCGCGACCGCGTCCTACTGGAGCTGGAGCCCGATCACATCACGGTACGGCCCGACCAGGCGCCGTAGAGGGCCCGGCGGGCGTCCCGGAGTCGCCGCTCGGCGGATCAACCGCAAGGGGCGGCCGGAGAGCCGTCGCACACGGTCGCCCGCCGGGCCTCCCGTACCGGACGGCCGGTGCACCACGCGCAGACGCCGGATGGCCGGCGCGCACCTCGGTGGGCGACCTCGCATCCGAGCCGTTCGTACAGGCGTCGCGATGTCACCAGCCGCAGTCGATGCCGGCCGATCCTCCGTCGAGGACCGGATTGCCGGTCGTACCGCTGACCCTCGGAAGACCGCCGTCGCGTCCCCAGCGCACCCCCGAGGTCAGTGGGACGCCTCGCCGGCCCCGGCCGGCCGTCACCTCTTCCACGGGCCGAGCGCCGGCGCGGCTAGACTCCGGCCGGCATCGGCTCGGCTTGAGCGGCCACGGGGTTCTCCAGGGGGCACACATGGTCTGGTCACGGCTTCGTCGCGGACGGGACGCGCCCGGACTTCCGCTCCCCGGCGTCTGCGGGCATCGGCGGCACACCCTGCGCACGGGGCGCCTCCTGCTCTACAGCCTGGAGACGCGGCTGGACCTCGCAGCCGCCCTGGCCGCCGGCTCGGACCCGGAGGCCCAGTGGTGGCTCGGATGGGACAAGCACATCATGACCGACCCGAAGGTCCGCGAGGTCTATGTGCAACTGCGCCCCGGCGACACCGACTCCCTTCGTAGGTACCCGGCCGTCCAGCGCCTGTTGCGCCATCCCGTCGAACCCCTGTCCGACGAGGCGGTGGCCCTGATCGGCGTGCGCGTGGACGACGGCAGATACGCCGGGTTCGCGGAGCTGGAACCCGACACCGGGCTGATCGGCGGATGGCTGGCACCGCACGCGCGTGGCCTGGGGCTCGGTGTGGAGCTGTTCGGGGCCGCCGCATCCCTCGGCCACACCCATCTGGGGCTTCGGACGGTCCGGGCGGGCCACGAGCCGGCCAACACCGCGAGCGCGCGTGCGCTGGCGGGTGCGGGCTTCGTCGCGGACTACGGGCCGCCGCGCCACACCCTGCGGAACGGCCGTGAGGTCGACGCCTGCTGGCTCCGGCACACGGCACCGGGGACGATCTCCCGCTGCCGTGCCGCCGGTCGGCAGGACCGAAGGAACCCCTGAGCCGTTCGGCCGTGGGCAACAGGAAGTCGGGGAACACCGCGAAAGCGTGCGGGCCCCGATGGGCATCACCCCTTCAGCCGCTCCGCCGCGCTGCGTTCCACGCAGAACTCGTTGCCCTCCGGGTCGTACAGAGTCACCCACCCGGTTCCGTCGGGCCGACGGTGGTCCCCCTGAAGCGTGGCGCCGAGCGAGAGCAGTCGCTCGACCTCCTCGTCCCGGCTGCGGTCCTGAGGCTGGAGATCCAGATGGACGCGGTTCTTCACGGACTTTCGGTCGTCGACCCGCACGAACAGCAGGGCGGCTGCAGCAGATGTGACCGAGGCTTCCGGATCTCCCGGAAAGTCGTCATCGGCGAGCGAGCCGTCCAGGGCCTGGGCCCAAAAGCCCGCAAGGGCATAGGGGTCGGTGCAGTCGACGGTGATGTGGCGGATCAAGGAAGTCATGCGCGCAACCCGATCACGAATGCCTCATGCGGTCCAGAGCCCGCGTCCTCGACGGCGAGCGTCTTCCGGCCCGGGTGCCGGGGACGAGGTGCCGGAAGAAGTGATCGTCACGCTCATCGCGGAGTTGATCGGCTTCGCTGCTGTACGGCCATGGGGGGCTGTGCCGGCGTCGGCCGATCCCTCGAAGGACACGCGCTGTTCACCGGTACGGCCGACGAGTGCCGAACATCCGTAAAGGACGGCACAACCCTGTCCCCGTCTCATGGGTCACACAGGAGCCACCTGTTCACAGGTTTTTCAAAGGTCCGAAAGGGGCCCCACCCTCTGTGATGACTCGTACCCGGCTGACCGCGCTGGCCGCGACGGCCACCGTCGCCGCTGTCGGCGGCCTGATCACCGCCGCCCCCGCCTCGGCGGCCGTCAGCTGCACCTCTCCCGTCTGGAAGGCGCAGTACTTCGGCAACTCCACCTTCAGCGGCACGCCGAAGCTGACCACCTGCGACTCCGCCATCGCCGAGAACTACGGCTACGGCGACCCGCCCGGCGTCACGCTCCCCAAGGACAACTTCTCCGTCCGCTGGTCCCTCACCCGGGACTTCGGCTCCGGCGGGCCCTTCCGGCTCTCCGCCGCCACGCAGGACGGCATGCGCGTCTACGTCGACGGCGTGCGGAAGATCGACCTGTGGAAGAACGTCTCCACCACCGCCCGCAAGACCGTCGACCTGACCGTCCCGTCCGGCAAGCACACGCTGCGCGTCGACTACGTCGCCTGGACCGGCACCGCCAACGCCGGGTTCACGTACGCCCCGCGCACCGATGCCGCCGTCGACAGGGTCAAACCGCTTGCCCCGACCGGCATCACCGCCGCGTACAACCGGGACACCAGGAAGACCACCCTGCGCTGGGCCGCGAACAAGGAGATGGACCTCGCCGGTTACCGCGTGTACCGCCGGCTGAGCGCCACCCAGTGGGCGAAGGTCAGCGGTTCGTCGCCGCTCACCTCGCCCTCCTTCGTGGACGCGACGCCCGCCACGGGTCAGACCTTCCTTTACGAGGTCCGCGCCGTCGACAAGGCGGGCCGCGAGTCCGCCGGCAGTCTCGACGCCACCGCCGTGAGCGTGGACCGCACGGGGCCGGCGACGCCCACCGGTCTCACGGTCGCCGGCGACAACTGGTGGGCCACCCTGGCCTGGCAGGGGCCCGCCGACGCCGCGAAGTACGAGGTGTACGCCGCCTCCGCGGCCAACGGCCCGTTCACACTGCTGGGTACGACGACCACGACGTCGTACCGCACCGAAGCGCCCGTGAACACCCTCCGGTACTACCGGATCCGCGCCCTCGACGGGTCCGGCAACCCATCGGCGTACGCCGCCGTCACCGGCGACGGAGTCGACCGGACACCGCCGACGAAGTCCCCGACCTCTCTCGGCTCCGTCGTCGGCGTCGGGCGCACCGAGGTGTTCTGGGAGCAGCCCGACGGCTTCTACGAGGACTTCGACAACGGCGGGACCTACCGTGTCTACCGTTCGCCCGGCAAGACCCTCGACCCGGCCGCACTCACCCGTGTGACCTGCGCCGAGGAGAGCGACGAGACCAGCACCGGCGGCAAATGCCACGACCTGGACATGCCCGCCGGCACATACGTGACGTACGCGGTCGCGGCGGTGGACCCGGCCGGCAACGAGTCGGCGCTGTCCGCGCCGCTCGTCGTCCGCACCGGCGACCGAATCGCGCCCGGTCCGGTGGAGGGCGTGAAGGCCACCCCCCGTGCCGACGGCGTGCTGGTGAGCTGGGCGGCCTCGACCGAGGACGACGTCGAGCGCTATGTGGTCCGGAGCGGCGCCCGGCAGGCGGACGGCACGGTCGAGTGGCTCAGCTCCACCTCCTGCCGGGAGGGTACGAGCGACCCGCTTGCTGTCCTCTGCGGCGACCTGCCGGACGGCGAGACGTACGTGTACGCGGTCGTCGCCAGGGACCGCTGGGGCAATGCGCTGCCCTCGAGCGACCCGAAGGTCACGGTCGTCGAGGCCACCGAGCTGGACGTCCGGCCGTCCGTGACGGTCGTCCGGGACTGGGACCTCGGCAGCCTGGGCCACGGCACTTTGATCGGACCCGACCAGGACGGGCCGTCCATCGACTGGCGGTGCGACAAGACGGCCGTGTGCGACACCGTCGCGGGCTACCGGGTCGAACGGTGGAACGCGGCCACGAAGGCGTACGAGCCGCTGCACGCCGGACTGCTGCCCGCGGACACCCGTGCCTACACGGACACCACGGCCGCGCCGGGTGCCACGCACTTCTACACGCTGGAGGCGGTGCGCGCCGACGGCAGCGTCGCGGCCACGTACGTGTGGAACTGCGTCTTCCAGGACCGCGTCTAGCCGGCGCGAAGCCGGCGGGACTGCGTCATGGGCCCCGGACCGTGATCGGTCCGGGGCTCCGCCTCGGGTGCCGGGCGCAGTAGCCTCCGGCCATGCCCGAGACCTCGGCGGCACATTTCTACGACGAGCTGGCCGATGACTACCACCTGATCTACGCGAACTGGGACGCGAGCGTGCGTCGTCAAGGAGACGTGCTGGACGGCCTGATGGGCCAGGACCACGCAGCGGTGCTCGACTGCTCGTGTGGCATCGGCACGCAGGCCATCGGCCTGGCGCTGCGCGGGCACCGTGTCACCGGGACGGACCTCAGCCCCCGCGCCGCCGCCCGCGCTGCCCGTGAAGCCGCGCGGCGGAAGGTGTCATTGCGCACGGCCGCCGCCGACATGCGACGCCTGCCGTTTCCCGACTCCCGGTTCGACACCGTCGTCTGTGCCGACAACTCGCTGCCCCATCTGCTGACGGAACAGGACGTGCACGCCGCCCTGGCGGAGATGCGCCGCGTGCTGCGCCCCGCGGGCCTGCTGCTGCTCAGCACGCGCCCCTACGACGACCTGCTGCGCGACCGCCCCGCTTCAACGCCCCCGCAGGTCCACAGGGCGGCGGACGGAGGAGAACGGACCGTCACCTTCCAGCTCTGGCACTGGCACGAGGACGGCGAGCACTACGACCTGGAGCACTTCCAACTGCTGTCGGCCGGCGGGGAATGGCGCGTCAAGGTCCGCCGGACCGTCTACTGGGCGCTGGGCCACGAGCGACTGGCGGCCTTCGTCACCGACGCGGGGTTCGCGGAGCCCGAATGGCGGATGCCGCAGGAGACGGGCTTCTTCCAGCCGCTGCTGGTGGCACGCGCGGGCGAGTAGGCGACACCACCGCCGCGCGGGGCGTTTGCCGGATGCTCAGGGGTGAATCTTCGCCCGATCTGCCAAGGACATGGCCCGACCGCTCTTCGTCCCAGGGCGACTCAGGAGGGCTCTGCGTTGAACTGGCGTGGTCTCCACCTGCCCTGTGGGGCCCATAGGAGTCCGCACTTGCGCGCAGGTGTACGTCGGTGCGGTGACCCGGTCAGGTACTCAACCCGCTGCCCTTCAGGGCCCGGTCGCTGCAGCGGAGATCTGGGGCGCGAGCTCCCCGTGGTCACCCACAGGATCCGGCACGCGGCTAGGGTCATGGCCAGGTGATCGGAGTCATGGCTGAGGTGGGCACGTATGGCAACCTGGCAGGAGTTGGAAGCCGAGGTCGTAAGCCGGTTGGCCAACGCGTCCGCGGATGAGCGCCAGCTGTTCGCCGTGGGCGTGGCGGAGCGACTGATGCGGGCCCAGGAGGCTCTGCCGGCCGATGAGCAGGCGGAGTACGCCCTCAGCCTTCGGCCGATGCTCAATGCGCTGTGGGAAGCCGCGTTGGGCAACACAACGGCGTTCGGAGAGATCAAGCACGGTCTGGGCGAGCACATCCTGAGCGAGTACTGCCACAACGACGGGCAGGACGGTCCCGGAGACGCTGACGAGCCGGCTGCGGCCGCGGTGCTCTACGCCGCTGCCGCCTATCTGTTCGGGACAGGTGATCCGGCCTCGGTGGCGAGCAGCCGCGCCGTCGAGGCTGTGGACGAGCGCTTGAACACGGGTGACAACTACGCCGACGACCCGGATGGGGTTCTCGCCGCCGAGTTGCACCGCCAGCTCCAGGACCTGGACCTCATCGGTCGGCACAGCGGGTCCTTGCGCCACGCCGGCCAGGGCCTCGACATCGAGACCTCCACCCGGCTCCACCGCGTCCTGCGCATCCCCCTGTCCTCCGTCGACGCCGGCGTATAACGGCGTCCGTTGGTGCAACTGCTCGCTGGAGACGACGAGACGTCCATAGCTTCGCCGGGCGTCAAAACGGTGGGAAACCACAGCCTCTGGGCAGAGGTTGGGCCGTTTCGGGTGAGACCTGCGGATTCCCTGCCCCCGGGCGGAGTCCGATGGCCCACACCTCCCATACCTCGATTACCCGTAGGTCCCCACCTGTTCTGGAACAGAAGCGGCACGACCCTCGTGGAACGTGTTGACCTCACTTGTCCGACCGAGAAGGGTCACTGCTGCGAGCCTTGAGAGGGAGGCAGGAAGATGGCCGGCACCACGCCACCCTCAGAGCGGGAAGACGCCGCGAGCGGCTGTCTGGCCGTGGGCCTGATCGTGGCGCTGGTGCCGCTCGGCGGGATGCTGCTCCTGTTCAGTTTCGCGGCCACGGTGGAGATCGACTCTCCGGATGCATTCGGGGGATGGCGGGACAACCTCAGCAGCTTTGCGCTGTTTCCGCTGGTTCTCGGCATTGCCTCGCTCCTCGGAGCGCTGGCGGTCACCTTGCGGGCGTCTCGGCGCGTGCGGCTGTTCGTCGGCGTGGTGTGCGGTCTACTGCTCGTCGCGGCCTGCTGGAGGGCGTACACGCTTGCACCGATGCTGAAGTGCTGGAGTCACAACTCCATCGCGCGGGAGCCGGACGGCTCCTATGACTGCGCTGACCGCTGACCGCTGACCGCTGACCGCTGACCGCTGACCGCTGACCGCTGACCGCTGACCGCTGACCTTGGCCGTCCACTTCTGCCCGGTCCGCGGCCCCGCGGGTGTCCGTTTCCACAAGAGCTGTTGCGGTGGCCCCGGATACCGACCTCGCACCCTGAGGGAGGTCCGTGAACGCATGGCGCACGCCCGCTCCAGCGGGGAGCCGTTCGCCAAGGCATTGGTGTACCGCGAGTTGCCCTAGCCGACCCAACGCCGCCGTGGCGTCCTCAACGATGCCCCCAGGAGCCGCCGCCCTCGGGCCGTTCCGCTTCCGGGTGTCTGCATCGCGCCGGCACCGGATACGGCAGGCAACTGCTCGTGCCAAGGAGGGGGGATCCGGCGGGAGTCGGAGTACGTCTTCACCACCCGGACCGGTCGCGAATCATGGGGGGCGACGGCCGCCGTGGTCCGCCAAGCACGTCAGTTGGATATCTGCGGCCGTTCGGGGTCGGTTGTGGGCGCGACGGTTGCTGTATCGCGCTGCAGTACGACAGCGGCTGAGGCCGATGTGTGTTGACGTACCGCTGATTTCAACGGCTCGGGTCGATAGGACCGTCGGTAGAGGCCGAGGGCACCGAAGACGAAGCAGAATCCCACGATCGTGGCGAATGCCGTCATTGGCTTCGATCCCAGGTGGTGATGCACGGGACCCACCGTGAGTGTGCCCCCGATGCCGATGCAAACGTCCGCCCAACCCCCGAGACGCGGCGATGAAACCGTCTTCCTGAACCATGGGGGCACCCATCCGGCGCAGATTGCGGCAGTGCCGGGAGCCAAGGTCACGAGCCAAAAGAGCACCAACAGAGCCCAGCCGATGACCCCCACAGCAAGTCCCCCCATTGCGACAACTGTGCGACTCGATGGCCGCCAGGCGTGATCATCGCATGGCGGCGGTGCCCCCGGTGAAGACCCGTGTAGTTGAGGCTTGAGTCGCCGTCATGCCCGAGACGACCATGTGTTGCGAATCGCTCAGAACCGGAACATCCGCTCGTGAGTGCCCGATGTGGAGTCACGATCTTCGAGACTCGCGCCAAACCGGCCGGCTGGAGTGGTGGACCCGGCCGCCGCAGCCACGGCGTGTTCTGACCTCATGCCCCGTGTGCCCGCCCGGAGGAGCGGAGCGACGACCGTTGGTGAAGGTCTGTCATGTGCGCTGCTCATAGCGGCGTTACGGGTTCGGCCCGGGTCCCCTGAAGTCGGCGCGGTTGCTGTGCATCTCTCCCGGACCGCACTCGGCTTGGCCCACCGTCACCTGCTCGTGATCGCGCTTCTGCGGGGGTAGGTAGGGCATGCTCGATCCCCCGAATGGCGGCACCCGGTTTGTTGCAGAAGCTATTGCGCCGTTCGAGTGACCCGAAGTGCAGGTGCGGCACGGAGGCATGACAAACCGCTGATGGAAAGTGTGCTGCTCAGAGGCCTGTTCGGGACCAGATGCCGATCGGCATCTGGTATTTCGTCATCATTGGTAGTCATCACGGTGGATAGTTGTGGAAATGTCACTGTTCTGTAACACAGCTTGGTTCGTTGAGGTCCCGCGGCGAGAGCGCGTCACAGTTGCGGTCCTCGGCACTGCGCCGAGACCCGGATAGCACGCTGACTCCCACCAAGGTGGGTGTGCACTCATGTGAAGGGGAAGCTTCATGTCTGTTGCTCGTACCACGGTCCGTCTGATGGCCACCTGTGTGGCGTCGGCGGCCCTCATCGGGGCGGCTGCCATGCCGGCCCTCGCCGACGGACACGGCCAGGGCTTTGACAACCGCGGCCGTTTCTCGCACAGCGCCGCTTCGCATGGCGCCGACGGATACGGCCACGACCGTGACCTGCGCCGCTACGGCCGCTGGGACCACGGCAGGTACTACTACCGCAGCCACAACCGCGACCGCTTTGGGCACTGGCTGTGGTTCCTGGCCCCGCGCCACGTCTGGGACCGGTCCCACCACCACCGCTGAGCCGCCCGGCCGGTGACGCGAGGGGCGGGCGGCGCGCCATGCCGCCCGCCGGAACAAGGGCCATTGCCCCGTCTTTCGGGGCCGAAGACCGTTTCTCGCGGTCTTCGGCCCCGCTTGCCTATCGGGACCACGCCTGACGGCTGTCGGTGCCGTGCCGCGGGTCATGATGGAAATCCTGGGCACAGTCAGATCAGCGTCACGATGGCTGTGTACACGCACGTCGTGCACGGCACCCAGCGCGAAGCGATCAGCCGCATGGACCGGCTGCTCAGGCGAGGTCCGCCCACCGCCCGAGTGGCGACTGCCGCCAAAGGCCCCGGACCACGATCGGCCCGGGGCCTTTTGGCTGGTGCCCCGGCAGGGTTCGAGCCTGCGACACCCGCTTCAGGAACTTACCAGGTCGATCACGGAGGACCGTCGGCGACGGCCGACCGGGCCTGCGCCTCGGCCGGTCGGCCACTGGGATCAGGCACCGATCGCTGCCGTTCGCGCTTGTCGGTGTAAGCCGCTGGTGAAAGCCGTCGGACCCAGTCTGACAAGCACGTTGCCGAACGTCGCTGTTACGGAAGTTCGAGCCTCTCGCGGGCCGCCGCCACCCAGCGCAGGACACCGTGCGATTCCGTGGCTTCAGCCATCTCGGCAGCCTCCTCGAGAAGTGCCGTCGCTTCGTCCCGCTGATGCTGCTCAGCGGCAAACTGGGCGAGTATGATCGCATTTGCCGCAACTCCCGGCAGGAATCCCAGCTCCCGGCGCAGACGGGTGGACTCCTCGAGGTGTTCTCTCGCCGCGTCCAGGCGTCCGGCCATGTGCTCGGCGAAGCCGAGGTGTCGAAGGACGTAGGACAGGGTCAGCCGGTCATCGGCTCGGGTGGCGAGTTCGCGAGCCCGTATGTAGGCGGGCAAGGCCGTCTCGGTGTC
>Ga0102590_1002490_pt1 | contig 21626 bp, 14 predicted proteins | sample AraplaMF_Col_mMF_FD_76859 | JGI IMG/M metagenome (GOLD analysis project Ga0102590, IMG submission 76859) | Arabidopsis root microbial communities from the University of North Carolina, USA - plate scrape MF_Col_mMF | ecosystem: Host-associated > Plants > Roots > Endosphere | place: USA...
CCTATTCGGTGATCTCCGGCTCGCGGAACCTGGAGGTGCGCGACACCCGCCACCTCTACCTGCTGCAGACCAAGATGGCCGACCGCATCCGGGCCTGGATCGACGGCCATCCCGACTGGCAGTTGCTGGCCAAGTCGATCGCCTACAAGCACCTGGACGAGGGCCTGATCGACCGCGGCATCACCCGCGACCTCAGCTGGGGCATCCCGGTGACCAAGGGCGAGTTTCCGCGCCCGGGCTTCGAGGACAAGGTCTTCTACGTCTGGTTCGACGCGCCGATCGAATACATCGCCGCCACCCAGGAATGGGCGGAAGCCGGCGCGGGCCGCGACTGGAAGTCGTGGTGGCGCACCGACGAGGGCGCCGACGACGTCCGCTACGTCCAGTTCATGGGCAAGGACAACGTCGCCTTCCATACGGTCAGCTTCCCGGCGACCGTCCTGGGTTCCGAAGAGCCGTGGAAGAGCGTCGACATGCTCAAGGCCTTCAACTGGCTCAACTGGTACGGCGGCAAGTTCTCGACCTCGAACAGGCGCGGCGTGTTCATGGACGCGGCCCTGGAGCTCCTGCCGCCCGACCTGTGGCGCTGGTACCTGACCTCCAATTCGCCGGAGAGCAGCGATACCGCCTTCACCTGGGAGCAGTTCGCCAGCGCCGTGAACCGCGACCTGGCCGACGTGCTGGGCAATTTCGTCAACCGCATCCTGAAGTTCACGGAAGGCAAGTTCGACGGCGTGATCCCCGACGGCGGGGCCCCGGGCCCGCTGGAAGAGAAACTGTTCGCCGACGTTTCCGCGCGTCTCGCGGATCTCGCCGAGCAGATGGAGGCCATCGAGGTGCGCAAGAGCGCCCAGGCCCTGCGGGCCCTGTGGGTGGTCGGCAACGAGTACCTGCAGGAGGCCGCCCCGTGGACGGCGATCAAGACCGACCGCGACCGCGCCGCCGTGATCGTCCGCACCGCCCTGAACCTGGCGGCCCTGTACGCCCGCATCTCCGCGCCGTTCATCCCGTTCGCGGCCGAGAAGATCGCCGAGGCCTTCGCGCTGTCCTGGCCGCCGGCCTGGCCGACCCCCGACGCCGCCGCCGAGCTGTCGGCCCTGCCGGTCGGCCTGCCGGTCCGCGCGCCGGAGGTGCTGTTCAAGAAGATCGAGGACGAGCAGATCGCCGAATGGACCGCGCGGTTCGGCGGGGCGGAGTAGGGGAAGGAAAGGGGAGGGAGCGTTCGTGAGGATCTCCCCCCGCTTCACATCCGCCCAGGCCCGCCTGGGCCTGTTCTACGTCGTTTCCTATCTCGGCACCGGCGTCAGCCTGCCCTATATCGCCACCTATTTCCGCTCGCGCGGCCTGACGGGGGCCGAGATCGGGGTGATCCTGGCCGCGCCCCTGCTGGCCCGGCCCTTCCTGGGACCGGGCCTGGCGGTGTGGGCCGACGGCTTCACCCTGCGCCGCACGCCCCTGGCGCTGCTGGCCCTGGGGGCGGCGGCCGGCTACCTGGCCATGGCGTTCACCTCGGGCTTCTGGGGTCTGCTGGCCTGCTGGCTGGTCGGCATGACCTGCCTGACCACCCTGACCCCGCTGATCGACGTGATCACCCTGCGGCGCTCGCGGCTGGACGGCTTCAACTACGGCGTTCCGCGTGGCGCGGGCTCGGCGGCCTTCATCGTCGCCAACCTGGCCATGGGCGCGATCCTGGCGGTCACGGCGCCCGGCGTCATCGCCGCCTGGATCACCACGGCGGCGGTCGGCGTGGCCGTGGTCTCGATCCTGGTCCTGCCCCCGGAGCGGGTCCACGAGGCCGGAGCCCTGCAGCCGGGCCGCGCCGAGCGTTGGAAAGGCCTGGGGGGCCTGCTGCGCGACCGGACCTTCGTGCTGGCCGTGATCACCGCCGGCCTGATCCAGGGGACGCACGCCTTCTATTACGGCTTCTCGGCCCTGCTCTGGCGCCAGCAGGGCCTCCCGGATCCGCTGATCGGCGTGCTGTGGGGCGTCGGGGTGGCGGTCGAGGTCGGCTTCATGTGGTTCGCCGAACCGTGGCGGCGCAGGGTCGGGCCCGAGACGCTGCTGGTGCTGGGCGGGGCCGCGGCGGTGCTGCGCTGGACGGCCTACGCCTTCGCCCCGCCGCTGTGGCTGCTGTTCCCGCTGCAGGCCCTGCACGCCCTGACCTTCGCGGCCAGCTTCATGGCCTCGCTGCGGCTGATCGAGCGCCTGGCCCCGCCACAAAGCGCCTCGGCCGCCCAGGCGATCAACTCGGCCCTGTCGGCCGGGTTCATGCTGGGCGTCGGCGCCCTGGCCTCGGGGCCGCTGTTCGACGCCTTCGGGACCAGGGGCTACCTGGCCATGGCGGCGATGGGCGGGCTGGGCTTGATCGGCGCGGTCAACCTCCTGAAGCGGACGCGCTGAGTGGTCGTCCTCGTCCTTCGACAAGCTCAGGATGAGGACGAATTCAACGCGGGCGCAGAAGAAATCCTCATCCTGAGCTCGTCGAAGGACGAGGATTTCGCCGCGTCAGATCTCGTAATCGATCTCGCCTTCCAGCCAGGCGACGATGCGTTCGGCGGCCTGGACGGGGTCGGTGGTGGTGGTGTCGATGCGCAGTTCGGGGTGTTCTGGGGCCTCGTAGGGGCTGTCGATGCCGGTGAAGTTCTTCAGCTGCCCGGCGCGGGCCTTTTTGTAGAGGCCCTTGACGTCGCGCTGCTCGGCCAGGGCCAGGGGGGTGTCGACGAAGACCTCGACGAACTCGCCGTCGGCCAGGATCTCGCGGGCCAGGCGACGCTCGGCGCGGAAGGGGGAGATGAAGGCGGTCAGGACGATCAGGCCGGCGTCGACCATCAGCTTGGCCACCTCGGCCACGCGGCGGATGTTCTCGACCCGGTCCTCCTCGGTGAAGCCCAGGTTGCGGTTGAGGCCGTGGCGGACATTGTCGCCGTCCAGCAGGTAGGTGTGGCGGCCCAGGGCGTGCAGGCGCTTTTCGACCAGGTTGGCGATGGTCGACTTGCCCGCCCCCGACAGGCCCGTCAGCCACACCACCCGGCCGCGCTGGCCCTTCAGGGCCGCCCGCGAGGCCTTGCCGACATCGGTGTGCTGCCAGTGGATGTTGTCGGCCCGGCGCAGGGCGAAGTTGATCAGGCCCGCCCCGACGGTGCGGTTGCTGATCCGGTCGATCAGGATGAAGCCGCCCAGGTCGCGGTTGCTGGCATAGGGCTCGAACGGGATGGCCTGGTCCAGCGACAGGTTGACCAGGCCGATCTCGTTGAGCTCCAGCTTCTTGGCGGCCAGGTGCTCCAGGGTGTTGACGTTGACCCGGTGCTTGATCTCCGTGACGCTGGCCCCGACCGTGCGGGTCCCGATCTTCAGCAGGTAGGCGCGGCCCGGCGGCAGGGGCTCGTCGTCCATCCACACCACGGTGGCCTCGAACTGGCCGGCCACCGCGACCGGGTCGTCGGCGGCCACCAGGACGTCGCCGCGGCTGACGTCGATCTCGTCGGCCAGGGTGATGGTCACCGACTGGCCGGCATAGGCCTCGGGAAGGTCGTCGGGCTTGGCGACGATGCGGGCCACGGTGCTTTGGCGGCCCGAGGGCAGGGACTTGACCCGGTCGCCGGGCTTGACCGTGCCGGCGGCGATCTGGCCCGAGAAGCCGCGGAAGTCGAGATTGGGCCGGTTGACCCATTGCACGGGCATGCGGAAGGCCTGGCCGCGCAGGTCGTCCTCGACCTGCACCCCCTCCAGCCAGTCCATCAGGATCGGCCCCTGGTACCAGGGCGAGTCCGCGCCGCGGCTGGCCATGTTGGCCCCGGTCAGGCCCGAGATCGGGATCGGGGTGAAGGCCTCCAGGCCGATCTGGCCCGCGAAGGCGCGATAGTCGGCGACGATGGCGTCGAACCTGGCCGGGTCCCAGCCGACCAGGTCCATCTTGTTGACCGCCAGCACCACGTGGCGGATGCCCAGCAGCTTGACCAGGTAGGAGTGGCGGCGGGTCTGGGTCAGCACCCCCTTGCGGGCGTCGATCAGGATCACCGCGGCGTCGGCGGTCGAGGCGCCGGTGACCATGTTGCGGGTGTACTGCTCGTGGCCGGGGGTGTCGGCGACGATGAACTTGCGCTTGTCGGTGGCGAAGAACCGGTAGGCCACGTCGATGGTGATGCCCTGCTCGCGCTCGGCGGCCAGGCCGTCGACCAGCAGGGCGAAGTCGATCGCCCCGCCCTGGGTGCCCACCCGCCGGCTGTCGGCCTCCAGGGCCGCCATCTGGTCCTCGAAGATCATCTTGCTGTCGTAGAGCAGCCGGCCGATCAGGGTCGACTTGCCGTCGTCCACCGACCCGCAGGTGATGAAGCGCAGCAGCGACTTGTGCTGGTGGGCGACCAGATAGGCGTCGATGTCGTCGGCGATCAGGTCGGAGGGCTTGTAGACCGTGGCCTTGTCGGCCGTGACGGGGGCGGCGGCGGTCATCTAGAAATAGCCTTCCTGCTTCTTCTTCTCCATCGAGGCGGACTGGTCATGGTCAATGACCCGGCCCTGGCGCTCGCTGGTGGTGGTCAGCAGCATCTCCTGGATGACCTGGGGCAGGGTGGCCGCATGGCTCTCCACCGCCCCGGTCAGCGGGTAGCAGCCCAGGGTGCGGAACCGCACGCTCTTCATCTGCGGGACCTCGCCGGGCCGCAGGCGGAAGCGCTCGTCGTCGACCATGATCAGCGCGCCGTCGCGCTCGACCACCGGCCGCTCGGCGGCGAAGTACAGCGGCACGATCGGGATGTTCTCCAGGTGGATGTATTGCCACACGTCCAGCTCGGTCCAGTTGGAGATCGGGAACACCCGCAGGCTCTCGCCCGGATGCTTGCGGGTGTTGTAGAGCTTCCACAGCTCGGGCCGCTGGTCCTTGGGGTCCCAGCGCTGCTCGGTGGTGCGGAAGCTGAACACCCGCTCCTTGGCCCGGCTCTTCTCCTCGTCGCGGCGGGCCCCGCCGAACGCCGCGTCGAAGCCGTGCTTGGCCAGGGCCTGCTTGAGCCCCTCGGTCTTCCAAAGGTCGGTGTGCAGGGCGCTGCCGTGGTCGAACGGGTTGATCCCCCGCGCCTCGGCGTCCGGGTTCTTGTGGACCAGCAGCTCGAAGCCCAGCTGCTGGGCGATGGTGTCGCGCAGTTCGTACATCGCCCGGAACTTCCAGGTGGTGTCCACGTGCAGCAGCGGGAACGGCGGCTTGGACGGATAGAACGCCTTGGCCGCCAGGTGCAGCATCACCGCGCTGTCCTTGCCGATCGAGTACAGCATCACCGGCCGCTCGCACTCCGCCGCAACCTCCCGCAGAATGTGGATGCTCTCCGCCTCCAGACGCTGCAGATGCGTCAGGCGCGCCGGAGACAGGGCGGGGGCGCTTGCGGGGGCGTTCATGGACGGGTCCGCAAAGGCGTCGTGCGACAGCGAGGCGACTTGGGTAGGGGGCAAAACGCGTATCCGCAAATGGAAAGCTCCGCCGACGCACGAAAGCGCGGCGGCGGGGCGGTGATCCTGAGCGTGGACCTAGGTCTCGCGGGGGCGGCGGGCAAGGCGGGGAAATCTGCAGGCGCTGTGAGCTTCGATGGAGCCGCCCGCGGCGCGAGGCGTCGCGAGCGGCTCCGTTTCATGACCAAAAGTTCATTCGCGCGAGGCGGCGAAGCGTTGCATAACGCCGCTATCGGAAAATGGGTTTCCCGATGTCATCCCTGGCCGAATTCATCGCCGCGATCATGCTCTGGCTTTCGTCGATGGCGCTTTGCCAGTTCGGCATGGCCGTCGAGCACAAGGCCAAGGCTCCGCCCAAGGCCGAGCGGGTCATCGCCCGCACCCCGCGCCAGCAGGCCGTACAGGCCGTCGAACGCTGTCCCCGCCTGCAGACGGCCGAGATCAGCGCCTAGAAGGTCGTCCCGCCAACCCCTGTCCAGGATGGGAAATCCGGCGGAACCCGCTATGCGCGCCGGCTTTTCGCCGCTAGGTTTATTCGTTGCGTGCGAGAGGGGCGTCCGCGCGGCGATGTTTATCCGGCCCCAAGCCGTTTCGCCCTGGGACTATGGCTGCGTATGAAGCCTAAGAAGCGCCAACCGCTTGATTTCACCGGCATTCCCATGGAGTCGCCGGTCGAGGACGCCGGTCGTCCCGACGGGGTGGGATCCCAGCCCGATGCGGACGCGCCGGTCAGCGAGCCTGACCTGGATCTGGATATCGCCGCCGTTCCCGACACCTCGGCCCCGCCGATTCTCGATCGAGGCCCGCTGGACCTCGGCCCCGAGCCTGCCGGACCTGTCGCCGAGCCGGTTCCCGAAACCCCGCGCGTCACGGCGCGACGCGGCTTTTTTGGCGGCGCCGCGAAGGCTCAGCCGGTTCCGGAGGTCGCGCCCAAGCCCTTCGAGCCCTTCGAGCCGGTTGAACCGCCAAAGACCGAAGTCGCGACTCCCGAACCGGAAGCGGTGATCGAACCAGCCCCGCCGCTGAAGTCGAATTTCAAGCCGTCCGAGCCCGAGGCCGATCCCGCCCCGTTCACGCCAGCCCGCGGTCGGCGCAGCCCGCCGGTCGAGGCCGAGCCCCTGGCGCCGCTGCCCTCCTTCCTGACCGCGCCCGTGACCGCCCAGGCCGCTCAGCCGCCGGCCCCGGTGGTCGAGCCCGAGCCGCCGGCCCCGTCCGGGCGGTTCGAGGCCGCGGTCTCCAAGCCGCGCGAGACCCCGCCGGCCACGCCGACCGTCACCCCGCTGTCCACCGCCCGCGAAGGCAAGAAGCCGATGCCCGCCCCGCTGTTCTGGAGCCTGGCGGTCGCCGCCGCGGCGCTCTGGACGCTGGGACCGATCGCCTTCGCGCTCGGCTACGGCGCCGGCGTCCCGGCCCTGAAGGTCGACCAGTTCGCCCTGATGGTGTTCGCCGCCCTGGCCGTCGGGCCAGCCGCCTTCACCCTGCTGGGCGCCTACATGCTGCGCCAGGCCATGGGCGTCTCGGCCGAGCTGAAGCACACCCGGATCATGACCGATCGCCTGGTCAGCCCGGCCGCCCTGGCGGCGGCGGGCGTCGACGGGGTGGTCGAACGCATCCGCGACCAGATCGACGCCGCGACGACCGCCGCCGAGGCCGCCCGCGTCCGGGTCCAGGAACTGCGCGAAGCGTTGGCCGAGGAAACCCTCGCCCTGGCCCAGACCACCAGCGAGTCCGCGCGGATGGTCCAGCAATTGTCCGAGGGCCTGGGCCACGAGCGCCAGGCCATGCACGCGCTGTCGACCACGCTGGACGCCCAATCCACCGCGGTGGTCGACGCCATCGGCAGCCAGGCCCGCATGGTCGCCGAAGCCTCCGACCTGGCCGAGACCCAGCTTCGCGAGGCCGAGGCGGCGCTGGCCGCGCGCGCCGCCGACCTGGCCGCCGCCGCCGCCGAGGCGTCCGACGCCGCGCGCGTCGGGGCCGAGGATCTGTCGCGCCAGATCGCCCGCCTGGAGACCGCCGGCCAGGGCGTCGGCGACCAGATGAGCGCCGTCGAGCGCAACCTGGCCGGCCAGCGCGCCGCCCTGGTCGCCGCCAGTCAGTCGCTGCGCACCGACCAGGAGGACTTCGCGGCCGAGAGCGAGACCCGCACCGCCCAGCTGACCGAGTTCATCGGCCATACCCGCGCCGGTGCGACCGAGATGAGCGACATGGCCGCCATGGGCGCCGAGGTGCTGCGCGGCCTGATCGGGGCCGCGGCCCAGCAGTTGCGCGAGGTCGCCGAGACGGCCCGGGCCGAACGCGAGGCCCTGGCGGCCGAGACCTCCAGCGCCATCGCCGCCCTGGCCAGCGCCGCCGGCGGCCAGCGCGCCGACCTGGAAGCGGCCCTGGTCCAGGCGATGAGCGCCATGGCCGAGGCGGCCCGTAAGGCCAATGAAGGCGTCGAGCAGCGGGTGGAGGCGGCTCGTGTTCGCGTCGACCAGCTCAACGAGATCGCCTTCGCCGCCGGCCAGAAGGCCGATACGGTGTTCGAGTCCCGCATGGACGAGGCCCGCGACCTGATCGAGCAGTCGGCCCAGGTGGTGGAGCAGGCCGGCGCTCGCACGGCCCAGAAGCTGTCCGAGAGCGTCGAGACCGCCCGCGCCACCATCGCCGAGATGGAGGCCATGCTCGCCGATGTCGGTCGCCGCACCGCCGACCTGCCGGCCGAGGCCCTGGCCCGCGCCAACGAGGTCCGGGCCCAGATCGAGCAGGGCATCGAGGACCTGCGCAATTCGGCGCGCAGGACCGCCGAAGAGACCGCCGCGATCGACCAGGCGTTCCAGGAGCGCGTCCGCCGCAACTACGACATGCTGAGCGAGGCCGTCGGCCGCATGAATGCCGCGCCGCCCGCCGCGGCGCCCTCCCGCGCGCCGCCGCCCTTGAACCGTCAGGTCCAGGCCGCGCCGCCAGCTGCTGCGCCGCCCGCGCCGCCACCTGGGCCGCCGCCGGCTCCCAAGCCCGCCAACGAGCCCGGCGCCGAGGAAGCGGGCTTGCGCCCCCGACTGCGCCTGACGCCCACCGCCACCGATGACGAGTTCCGCTCGGTGTTCGACGCGGCCGGCGGACGCAACGCCGCGCCCGCGCCGTCGCCCGAAAGGGCCGAGCCGCAGCCGCAGGGGGGCGGCCTGTCGTGGCGCAGCCTGCTGTCGGGCCTGGAGAGCGCCGCGCCGGGCGACGCCGCCCTGGGCGAAAAGATGGCCGGCGAGATCCTGGCCATGGGCATCGACCCGACGGCCCTGTTGCCGCGCGCCCGCATCGACGAGATCGCGGCCACGATCCAGACCCATGACGAGAGCGGCGCGCGCGAGGTGGTCAAGAAGCTGGCCCCGGCCGCCATCCGCCGGCTGGTCCGCCGCCTGTTTTCCGATGCCCCGTTGCGGGCCGACGCCGAACGCTTCCTGCGCCGCTACGCCGGCATGATGGATGAGGCTTCCGAACAGGACCGCGAAGGCTTCCTGGTGGCGGCCCTGCTGTCGTCGGACGCCGGCCGCGCCTACCTGCTGCTGGACGCCGCGTTCGGGGACTTGGCTTAAGAGCATGGGCCTGACGTGAAGCGCCTGTTCGACGCGGCGGCGTCCGGGGCGGCGTTGCTGCTGCTGGCGATCCCGCTGCTGATCGTGGCGGCGGTCGTGCGCCTGACCTCGCCGGGGCCCGCCTTGCACTGGTCCCAGCGCGTGGGGCGCAACAATGTCCTGTTCGCCATGCCCAAGTTCCGCACCATGCGGATCGACGCCCCCCAGGTCGCCACCCACCTGCTGGAGGACGCCGACCGCTGGCTGACGCCGCCGGGCGGCTTCCTGCGCAAGACCAGCCTCGACGAGCTGCCGCAGCTGTGGAGCGTGCTGGTCGGCGACATGAGTCTGGTCGGGCCAAGGCCGGCGCTGTTCAACCAGGACGACCTGGTCGCGCTGCGCACCGCGGCGGGGGTCGAGACCCTGCGGCCCGGCGTCACGGGCTGGGCGCAGATCAACGGCCGCGACGAGGTGTCGATCCCGGAGAAGGTGGCGCTGGACGCCGAATACCAGCGACGTCAGGGGTTCTGGTTCGACCTGGCCATCCTGCTGGCGACCGTGCTGCCCGTGGTCACGGGCAAGGACGTGACACGGTAGGGGCTCGCTGGCGGCGCTACCGGGGACACGAGCATGCGCGTGTCCCCGGCCCGGTCCTAGGCGAGCTCGTCGTAGGCCGTCTCCAGCGCCGCGACGAAGGTCGCGTTCGCGGCCAGGTCGCGGCTGAACACCGACTCCAGCTTCAGGAACGCGGCCACGTCGGCCCCGGCGTCGCCGGTGCAGGCGGCCGCCGTCTCGACCAGACGCTCGGCCAGCGGATCGACGATCTTGACGCCTTCCGCCGCGCGGCGGCGGACGAAGCGTATCCACGCCGCCAGGGGCAGGGCCAGGCGATCGACCGGGCGGCCGGCCTCCAGGGCGTCGGCGACCGTGCCGAGGATGCGGAACGGCAGCTTCTGCGAGCCGTCCCAGGCAATCTGGCTCAGCAGGTGGCGGATCTCGGGATTACGGAACCGGCCCAGGATCGCCTGGGCGTAGGCCTGGAGGTCCAGGCCGCGCGGCGCGGTCAGGGTCGGGATGATGTCCTGGACCATCAGGTCCTCGGCGAGCCGGGCCAGCGCCGGATCGCTGATCGCCTCGAATACCGTCTCATGGCCCTTCAGCAAGCCGGCATAGGCGATGGTCGAGTGGACGCCGTTCAGCAGCCGCAGCTTGGCGCGCTCGAAGCCGCGCACGTCGTCGGTCAGGGTGACGCCGACGGTGGCCAGGTCCGGCGCGTCCGGTCCCAGCACGTCCTCGACCACCCACTGGGTGAAGGCCTCGCGCTGGATCGGCCAGGCGTCGGTCAGGTCGGTGGCCGCTTCGACCCGGGCACGCAGGGCGTCGTCGGTGGCGGGCGTGATGCTGTCGACCATGGTGCGGGGGAAGCGGCCCTCGGCCTCGATCCAGGCGGCCAGGGCCGGGTCGACGCCCTGCGCGAAGGCCACGACCGCCGCCTTCAGTCGCCAGCCGTTGTCGGCGAGGTTGTCGCAGGCCACCACGGCGTAGGGCGGCAGGCCGGCCCGGTGGCGGCGGCGCAGGCCCTCGACGATGTAGCCGACGGCGCTGATCGGCTCGCGCGGATGGGCCAGGTCGTGGACGATGTCGGGATGGGCGGCGTCCAGCTTGCCGTCGCCGGTCAGGCAATAGCCCTTCTCGGTGACCGTCAGGGTGACCATGCGGGTGGTGGGGGCGGCCAGGCGGGCGAAGACCGAGGGGGGATCCTCCGGCGCGACCAGCACCTCCAGGATCGAGCCGATCACGCGGAAGGTGGTCTCGGCGTCCAGCTGGGCCAGGGTGTAGAGGCCGTCCTGCGGCTGCAGGGCGTCGCGCACGCCCGGGCTCTTCAACGACACCGCGCACAGGCCCCAGCGCGGATCCTGGGCCAGCAGCTGGTCGAAATAGAAGGCCTGGTGGGCGCGATGGAAGGCGCCTGGGCCGAAATGCACCACGCCGACCGTGACCTTGTCGCGATCATAGGCCGGCAGGGCGACGCCGGGCGCGGCGGCCGGATAGCTGGCGGCGTTGAGGCGGAGGGGGCGGGAAAGGGTGTCGGTCACAGAGTAACGCCTTGTTTCCAGATGGCGATTTCACGTTCGCCGTTGAGTTCGGCCTTGGTCGGCTGGCCCGAGGCCGTGGCCACGACCAGATCCATCAGGGAGTCGGCCGCCGCGTCCATGGTCTGGCCCGTCAGCACGACCCCGGCGTCGAAATCGATCCAGCCGGGCTTGCGGGTGGCCAGGGCCGAGTTCGAGGCGATCTTCAGGGTCGGGGCGGGAAAGCCCAGCGGGGTGCCGCGACCGGTGGTGAACAGGATCACGGTGGCTCCGGCCGCCGTCAGGGCGGTGGACGAGACGGCGTCATTGCCCGGCGCCTCCAGCAGGGTCAGGCCGTGCGGTCCCACCTGCTCGCCATAGCGCAACACCTCGACCAGCGGCGCGCGACCGCCCTTCTGCACCGCGCCCAGGGACTTTTCCTCGAGGGTGGTGATGCCGCCGGCGATGTTGCCGGGCGAGGGGTTCTCGTAGATCGGCTGGTGGTTGTCGATGAAGTAGCGCTTGAAGTCGTCGATCACCTCGACGGCCTGGTCGAACACGTCCCGGGTGGCGGCGCGGGCCAGCAACACGCCCTCGGCGCCGAACACCTCGGGAATCTCGGTCAGCACCGGCGTGCCGCCGGCGTCGGAGACCTTGTCGGCGATGCGGCCGACCAGGGGATTGGCGGTGACGCCCGAGAAGCCGTCCGAGCCGCCGCACTTCAGGCCCACCACTAGGTCCGACAGCGGGGCGGGTTCCCGACGGTCCTGCTCGGCGATGGCGACCAGTTGCTCCACAGCCTCCAGTCCGTCTTCCAGCTCGTCCTCGACCATCTGGGTGGTGAACGACCGCAGGCGTTCCGGATCCAGGCCCGGGGCCGATTCCAGCAGGGCCTTCAGCTGGTTGTTCTCGCAGCCCAGGCCCAGGATCAGCACGCCGCCGGCGTTGGGATGGGCGGCCAGCCCCGCGATCAGCTTGCGGGTGTGGGTCAGGTCGTCGCCCAGTTGGGAGCAGCCGAACGGGTGGGGGAAGGCGAACACCCCGTCGACGCGGCCGGCGAAGCGGGCGTTGGCCTTCTCGGCGATCCGCCGGGCGGTGTTGGCCACGCAGCCGACGGTGCAGAGCACCCAGATCTCGTTGCGCGTGCCGACCCGGCCGTTCTTGCGGCGATAGCCCAGGAAGGTCCCGGCCGGCGGCGGCGCGTGCGGTTCCGCCTGGGCGTCTGCATAGGCGAAGTCCTCGACGCCCGACAGGCGGGTCTCGACATTATGGACGTGCACGTGGTCGCCGACCGCGATGTCGGCGGTGGCCCGGCCGATCGGCCAGCCGTATTTGAGCACGTCTTCACCCCGGCTCACGGGGCGCATGGCGATCTTGTGGCCCTTGGGGATGTCGGCGCGGACGACGATCGCCTGGCCGTGCAGGTCCAGCGTCTCGCCGGCGACGAGGTCGCGTAGCGCTGTCGCCACATGGTCGCGAGGGTCGACGCCGTGGATCGATTCGGATGGGCTGGGGGAGGGTTCGCCTATCAAAGCCTTGGCCATTGGAACTTTTCGTGCTGCCATTCCCGTCTGTACGGCGGGGAAACCGGTGTCACCATAGGGCAATTGCGCCCGCCGGTGCATTTGTAGCGACGCCGTCGTCGGTAGAGTATGACAAAACCTGACAACGATCGCCGCATGGAAACGCTTTGACCTTGTCCAAGACCCCTTCGCCGGACGCCGACGGCGTGGAAATCGACGCCGGCCCCGAGGCTGGCCTCGAAGGCGGTCGCAAGCGTGCGACCATCAACGACATCGCGCGCCTGGCCGGTGTGTCGAAGAAGACCGTTTCGCGGGTGATCAACCAGTCGCCCTTCGTGCGCGACGAGACCCGCGAGCGCATCGAGGCCGTCATCGCGGAGTGGGGCTACGCGCCCGATCCCCAGGCTCGAGGCCTGGCGTTCCGCCGCTCGTTCCTGATCGGCATGATCTACGACAACCCCAACCCGCAATATGTCGTGAACATGCAGCTGGGCCTGCTGGACGGTATCCGCGGGTCGGGTTTCGAGCTGGTGGTGCACCCGTGCGACCGCGCCAGCCCGACCTTCCTGCAGGACATCCGCACCTTCGTCGAACGCCAGAAGCTGTTCGGCGTGGTGCTGCCGCCCTCGGTGTCGGAAGACGAGCGGGTCGCCAAGCTGCTGCGCGAGATCGGCTGCGAATATATCCGCATCGCCTCCGTCGAGCTGGACAAGCCCGAGCACATGATCGTCGGCCACGACCGCATGGGCGGCGAGGCCATGGGCGCCTATCTGGTCGAGCTCGGCCATCGCGAGATCGGCTTCATCAGCGGCCTGCCCAGCTTCCGCTCGTCGCACGAGCGGCGAGGGGGCTTCGAGGACGCCTTGAACAAGGCCGGGCTGGAGCTGAAGCCCGACTACGTGGTCCAGGGGGCCTATACCTTCGAGTCCGGCCTGGCCTGTGGCGAGCAACTGCTGGCCAAGACGCCGCGCCCCACGGCGATCTTCGCCGGCAACGACGAAATGGCCGCCGGCGTGCTGCAGGCCGCCCGCCGGGCCGGGCTGCAGGTGCCGGCCGACGTGACCGTGGTCGGCTTCGACGACTTCCAGATCGCCCAGGCCGTCTGGCCGCCGCTGACCACGATCCACATCCCGACGCGCGAAGTGGGCCGGATCGCGGCCGAGAAGCTGATCGGCGCGGCGGTTCGCGACAAGCGTGACCCCAACAGCACGATTCCCTATCTCGTCGTCCGGGAGTCGTCGGGCGCCCCGCCGGCGGGGTAGAAGCGACGGCGCTTTGGCTTGCATGGCGCCATGACACCGGTTACCAAGCGCGTCGAAAACGGCCCGTGAAAGCCGTCGGCGGAGTAGGGAGTAAGAAGCGCCATGACCCGGCCCCTGGTATTTTCCGACGATCGCCTGTTTCCGGCCGACGAACGCACGCGGAGCGTCGCCCGGGCGCTGTACGGCCAGGTCAAGAGCCTGCCGATCATCAGCCCGCACGGCCACACCGACCCGGCCTGGTTCGCGACCAACGCCCCGTTCGAGGACGCCACCGACCTGCTGCTGGCGCCCGACCACTATCTGTTCCGCATGCTCTACAGCCAGGGGATCAGCCTGGACGCGCTGAAGGTCAGGTCCAAGGCCGGCGTGCCCGACACCGACCCGCGCGAGGCCTGGCGCCTGCTGGCGGCCAATTTCCACCTGTTCCGCGGCACGCCGTCGTGGCTGTGGCTCAACCACGTGTTCAGCCAGGTGTTCGGCCTGAAGGTGTTCCTCGGCGCCGAGACCTCGGACCTCTATTTCGACACCATCAACGAGGCCCTGGCCACCGAGGCCTTCCGGCCCCGGGCCCTGTTCGACCGCTTCAACATCGAGACCCTGGCCACCACCGAAGGCCCTCAGGACAAGCTCGAGCACCACAAGGCCATCCGCGAGAGCGGCTGGGGCGGCCACGTCGTCACCGCCTATCGCCCCGACGCGGTCATCGACTTCGAGGACGAGCGGTTCGGCCGCGCGTTCGAGCGCTTCGCCGAGGTCTCCGGCCAGGATGTGACGACCTGGAAGGGCTATCTCGAAGGCCACCGGGTTCGCCGCCAGGCCTTCATCGCGGCCGGCGCCACGTCGAGCGACCACGGTCATCCGACGGCCGCCACCGCCGATCTCTCCGAAACCGACGCCGAGGCCCTGTTCCAGAGCTTGCTGAAAGGCGATGTCACGCCGGCCAAGGCCGAGCTGTTCCGGGCCCAGATGCTGACCGAGATGGCTCGGATGAGCCTGGACGACGGGCTGGTCATGCAGATCCACCCCGGCTCGCATCGCAACCACAATGTCGGCCTGCTGGCCAGCCACGGCCGAGACAAGGGCGCCGACATCCCCATGCGCACCGAGTATGTCGAGGCGCTCAAGCCGCTGCTGACCCGGTTCGGCAATGATCCGCGCCTGTCGATCATCCTCTTCACGCTGGACGAGACCGTCTACAGCCGCGAGCTGGCTCCGCTGGCCGGCCACTATCCGGTGCTGAAGCTGGGCCCGTCCTGGTGGTTCCACGACAGTCCGGAAGGCATGATGCGGTTCCGCGAGCAGGTCACCGAGACCGCTGGCTTCTACAACACCGTCGGGTTCAACGACGACACCCGCGCCTTCCTGTCGATCCCGGCCCGCCACGACGTGGCGCGTCGCGTCGACAGCGCCTTCCTGGCCCGCATGGTCGTCGAGCACCGCATGGACGAGGTCGAGGCGGCCGAACTGATCGTCGACCTGACGTACAACCTGCCTAAGAAGGCCTACAAGCTCGACCAACGGCCAGGCTGGGCGCGCCCTGTCCAGCCGATCAAACACGCCGCCGAATAGATTTTCCGGAGTTTCCTGATGTTCACCAAGACCTACCACGCCACCCACCCGGACATGATGCTCGCGGTCAGCAACGACGACCTGCGCGACCGCTACCTGATGGACGGCCTGTTCGCGGCCGACGACATCGTGCTGCACTACAACCACGCCGAACGCTTCGTGGTCGGCGGCGCGGCCCCGGTGTCCAAGGGCGTGAAGCTGCCCGACCAGACCGAGCCCGCCTCGGCCGCCGGTCACCCGTTCCTGGAGCGTCGCGAGCTGGGCGCGATCAATGTCGGCGGCGGCAAGGGCAAGGTCACGGTCGACGGCGTGGTTTACGACATCGAGCCGCGTGACGGCATCTATGTGACCATGGGCGCCAAGGACGTGGTGTTCGAGAGCCTCGACGCCGCCAACCCGGCCCGCTTCTACATCACCAGCCTGCCGGCCCACGCCGCCTTCGAGACCAAGAAGCTCGAATTCGCCAACGCCATCCCGATGGAGCGCGGCGCGCTGGAGACCTCGAACGAGCGCACCATCTACCAGTACATCGTGCCGACCACCTGCAAGTCGGCCCAGCTGCTGCTGGGCATGACCGTGCTGAAGCCGGGCAGCGTCTGGAACACCATGCCGCCCCACCTGCACGACCGCCGCTCGGAAGCCTATTTCTACTTCGGCCTGGGCGAGAACGACCGGGTCTTCCACTACATGGGCGAGCCGGACGAGATGCGTCACATCGTGATCGCCAACGAGGAAGCCGTGATGAGCCCGCCGTGGTCGATCCACATGGGTTCGGGCACCGCCAACTACACCTTCATCTGGGCGATGGGCGGGGAGAACCTCGACTACACCGACATGAACGTGCTGGACATCTGCCAGCTGAAGTAGGAGCGGGGACCGCTCCACTTCGCCGCGGCCGTCATCCCGGCCGTGGCGGAGCCAAGAGCCGGGACCGCTGGACGCGCATGCGTTTCCGGCGGTCCCGGACCGGCCTTCCGGGCCGTCCGGGATGACAAGATTCAGGATCAGGAAGCACGCACCATGGCCAATCCGTTCAGCCTCGAAGGCAAGGTCGCCCTCGTCACCGGCGCCAACACCGGCATCGGCCAGGGGATCGCTGTCGCTTTGGCCAATGCGGGCGCGGACATCGCCGCCGCGGGCCGCAGCGAGCCCACGGAAACCAAGGCCCTGGTCGAGGCGACCGGCCGCAGGTTCCTGTCGATCAAGGCCGACTTCGGCTCGACCGAGCCGGTGCAGCGCGTGATCGACGAGACCGTCGCCGCCTTCGGCAAGATCGACATCCTGGTCAACAACGCCGGCATCATCCGCCGCGCCGACAGCATCGAGTTCACCGAGGCCGACTGGGACGCGGTGATGGACACCAACCTGAAGGTCGTCTTCTTCCTGACCCAGGCCTTCGCCCGGCAGGCGCTGAAGCAGGGGCCGGTGAACGGCGTGGCCGGCAAGGTGATCAACATCGCCTCGCTGCTGTCCTTCCAGGGCGGCATCCGCGTGCCGTCGTACACGGCCAGCAAGAGCGGCCTGGCGGGCCTGACCAAGATCCTGGCCAACGAGTGGGCGGCCAAGGGGATCAACGTCAACGCCATCGCCCCCGGCTATTTCGACACCAACAACACCGAGGCCCTGCGCAACGACGCGGACCGCAACGCCTCGATCCTGGCCCGCATCCCGGCCGGCCGCTGGGGCCAACCGGGCGACCTGGGCGGGGCCGCCGTGTTCCTGGCCTCGCCGGCCGCCGACTACGTCCAGGGCATCACCTTGCCCGTCGACGGGGGCTGGCTGGCCCGCTAGGGGCAGAAATCTGCGCAAAAGCGAATTTGGTACCGCAACCATTGCGCCGACCGCCTTTTCGCGGTCGGCAAAGCGCGGTAGAGGCGCCGCTGCGTCAGCAAGGGCCCCCGAGAAGAGCTCGCACAAGGCTGGCGTTTCGTACGTTTCCATCCTGATGAACCGTCGCACGCTCGCGGCGGTCGCGGAGCTTCGCGCATGCCTCTGTCTCTTGGCTCGTCTCTTGGTGAGGGGGATCGTCCCACCAGCCGCCACGTGCGACAGAACGCCAATCTGCTCAGCGAGCTGCTGAACGAGGCGATCGCCTATCTGGACGGGACCGAGGCCGCCGCCCTGGTGGCCAAGGCCCGCCGCGCGGCCTCGGCCGAGGACGTGGCCAACGGCGACGCCCCGGTGCTGGACAGCCTGTTCTCCGAGGTCTCCAGCGACCAGGCCATCTTCCTGGCCCGCGCCCTGGCCAGCCACTCGATGCTGGCCAATATCGGCGAGGACGTCGCCGGCCGCCGCCGCCACGCCGAGGGCGAGGCCGGGCCGGGCGACGATCGCCCCCGCACCCTGGTCGACGCCGTCAGGGCGCTGGTCGCCGAGGGCAAGTCGCCGGCCGAGCTGACCAAGGTCCTGGCCGCCATGAACGTGGTGCCGGTGCTGACCGCCCACCCGACCGAGGTGCGCCGCCGCAGCATGGTCGACCGCGAGACCGAGATCTCGCGCCTGATGGCCCTGCGCCGCCACCACCTGCCGCCGGACCTCGACGCCGAGATCCGCGAGAACCTGTTCCGCGAGATCGCCCTGATGTGGCGCACCCGGCTGTACCGCCCCGAGCGGATCACCGTGAAGGACGAGATCCGCAACGCCCTGTCGATCGTCCGCACCTCGATCCTGCCGGCGGTCATCGACCTCTATGCCGACTGGTCCCAGCAGATCGGCCAGCACGGCCAGATGGCCCCGCTGCTGAAGATGGGCTCGTGGCTGGGCGGCGACCGCGACGGTCATCCCGGCGTCAACGGCGACACCCTCAAGCTGGCCCTGGCCTCGCAAGCCCGGGTGATCCTGGACTGGTACGCCGGCGAGGTGCGCAGGCTGTGGTCCAACCTGGCGGTCTCCACGGCCTATGCGCCGGTCTCGGAGGAGCTTCTGGCCCTGGCGGCCCAGACCAAGGACCCGTCGGTCCACCGCCTGGACGAGCCCTACCGCCTGGCGCTGGAGCTGGTGTTCGATCGCCTGACCGCCGTCTCGCAGAAGCTGACGGGCCAGCCGGTGGCCTTCGCCAACGGCGACACAGACGTCGAGCCCTACAGCCATCCGGACGCCTTCGTCGCCGACCTGAAGATCGTCATCGACAGCCTGGAGCGCAACGGCGGCGAGCGCCTGGTGGGCTCGGCCCTGCGCACCCTGGTCGAGGTGGCCCAGGCCTGCGGCTTCCACCTGATGAGCCTGGACCTGCGCCAGAACGCCGACGTCCACGAGCGGACGCTGCACGAGCTGTTCCAGCGGGCCGGCACCGGGGTGAAGTACCTGGAGCTGGACGAGGAGGCCCGGTCCAAGCTGCTGATCGGCGAGCTGTCGCACCAGCGGCCCCTGGTCTCGCCGTTCACCGCCTACGGCGAGGAGACGACCAAGGAGCTGGCGACCATGGAGGCCGCCGCCCAGATGGTCCGCGACTACGGCCACGGCTGTCTCGGGGCCTATGTGATCTCCAAGTCCGCGACCCTGTCGGACATCCTGGAGCCCCTGGTCCTGCTCAAGCAGGTGGGCCTGGTCTGGGGCGGGGCCGCGCCGCGCGCCTCGGTCAAGATCAGCCCGCTGTTCGAGACCATCGGCGACCTGGAGAACGGCCCCCGCGTGCTGCGCCAGTGGCTGGAACTGCCGCTTTCCCGCACCATCCTGGGCGACCGGCCGGTGCAGGAGATCATGCTCGGCTATTCCGACAGCAACAAGGACGGCGGCTACGTGGCCTCCCGCCGCGGTGTGGCCCGCGGCGCCTCCGCCCTGGCGTTTGAGGCCGAGCGCATGGGCGTGGGCCTGCAGCTGTTCCACGGCCGCGGCGGCAGCGTCGGGCGGGGCGGGGGACCGGCCGCCGAGGCCGTGCTGGCCCAGCCGGCCGGCACCGTCCAGGGCCGCATCCGCATGACCGAGCAGGGCGAGATGATCGCCCGCCGCTTCGGCGACCAGCCGACCGCCCGCCGCAACCTCGACGGCCTGGCCGCCGCCGTGCTGATGGCCAGCGAGCGCGAGGCGTCCCGTCCGGACCCCAAGGTCGAGGCGGCCATGACCGCCCTGGCCGAGGCCTCGTTCCACGGCTTCCGCGCCCTGGTGTACGACGACCCGGCGTTCGAGGACTTCTTCTGGTCGGCCACGCCGATCGGCGAGATCGTGGGCCTGAACATCGGCAGCCGCCCGGCCAGCCGCACCGCCAGCCGCAAGATCGAGGACCTGCGGGCCATCCCGTGGGTGTTCAGCTGGTCGCAGGCCCGCTTCATGCTGCCGGGCTGGTACGGCTTCGCCTCGGGCGTCGAGCGGGCCGGGCTGTCCACGAGCCAGCTGCAGGACCTGGCCGGCGGCTTCGACTTCTTCGGGGCCCTGCTGTCGAACATGGAGCTGGCCCTGGCCCAGAGCCACATGGGCATCGCCGCCCGGTACAAGGACCTGTCGCCCGACAAGGACACCGCCCAGCGGATCTTCGACGCCATCCGCCGCGAGCACGACAGCGCCTCGGAGATCGCCCTGGCGATCCGCGGCGGCTCGGCCCTGCTCGACAACCAGCCCGAACTGGCGGAGTCGGTCGCCCTGGCCGGCCTGTCGGTCGACCCGCTGAACCACCTGCAGCTGGAGCTGCTGGCCCGCCGGCGGGCCGGGGACCAGGACGAAAACATCCGTCTGGCCATCCAGCTGACCGTCGCCGGCATCGCCGCGGGGTTGCGCAATACGGGGTGAGGGCAGGGGACGGCTTAGGGGACACACACTCACACGATGGCCTCGCCAGGACTGGCGGAATGCGCGCCGTGAGTGTGTGTCCCCACCTTGTTCCACTGTTTTTTCAACACCGCCGTCAAAACGGAAAACAACGTTTTGACGGCGCTTGCACAAGGCGTCGCTTCGGAGTAGATTCCTAAATGACACCGGTGGCAAAGTGGCCAGGCCACAATGACACCGGTATCACCTGACGTTTCGAACTGGCCTACCCAGTTCCAGGCGTCCGCGGCTCTTTCTGAGTTCGCTCCTGCGCAAACTTTCAGGGCGTCGAGCTTCGGCTCGGCGCCCTTTATTTGAGGGGCCGATGCGCAGCGACCAAAAGGGGGTTGCACGAAGGGCCCGGCGGGGGTGGAAACCCAGGGGTGGAAACCAAGGACGACAGCAAGCGAATTGACGCTGGGGGAGCCTCGGGTGTGGCGTCGGTCGGCGACGCGGTCTAAACGGTCGCCCAGCGCCCAACGCGGCGAAATCTTCCACGCCGAAGCCCGCAAGCCGGGCCGCACGCAAGATCGATCCTTTGAGGAGCAGTACTGATGGTGAAAGACCGCATGGCCGTGCTGACGGCGCTGATGGACCAGGGCGTCATCCCGGTTTTCTATCACCCCGACGTCGAGGTCTGTAAGAAGGTGATCCAGGCCTGCGCCGACGGCGGCGCGCCCTGCATCGAATTCACCAACCGCGGCGACTTCGCCAGCCACGTCTTCTACGAAGTGACCCGTCACTTCGCCTCGGCCGATCCGCGCGTGATCATGGGCGTGGGCTCGATCGTCGACGCCCCGACCGCCGGCATCTACATCGCCAACGGCGCCAAGTTCGTGGTCGGCCCGATCCTCAACGCCGACGTCGCCAAGGTCTGCAACCGCCGCAAGATCCCGTATTCGCCGGGCTGCGGCTCGGCCTCGGAGATCTCGTACGCCGAGGAACTGGGCTGCGAGATCGTCAAGGTGTTCCCGGGTTCGTCGGTGGGCGGTCCGGACTTCGTCAAGGCGGTTCTGGGCCCGATGCCCTGGACCCGCATCATGCCGACCGGCGGCGTCGATCCCGACGAAGCCTCGGTCAAGAAGTGGTTCGGCGCGGGCATCGTCGCCGCCGGCATGGGCTCCAAGCTGATCACGCAGGAGCTGCTGGACGCCGGGGACTACGCCGGCATCACCAAGAAGGTCCGCGAGACGGTGGACCTGATCAAGAAGGTTCGTGGGAAGGCCTAAAGACCAATGACTGACAACATCCTCAACATCCGCCCGGCTTCGGAAACGAAGTGGGACTGCGCTTCCTTCGGCGAAGTGATGCTGCGCTTCGATCCCGGCTTCGGCCGGGTGCGCAACGCGCGTCAGTTTCAGGTCTGGGAAGGCGGCGGCGAATACAACGTCGCCCGCGCCTTCAAGAAGTGCTGGGGCAAGCGCTCGACGGCCGTCACCGCCCTGCCGGTGAACGACCTGGGGTGGCTGGTCA
>Ga0102590_1002492_pt1 | contig 21619 bp, 18 predicted proteins | sample AraplaMF_Col_mMF_FD_76859 | JGI IMG/M metagenome (GOLD analysis project Ga0102590, IMG submission 76859) | Arabidopsis root microbial communities from the University of North Carolina, USA - plate scrape MF_Col_mMF | ecosystem: Host-associated > Plants > Roots > Endosphere | place: USA...
TTGGGGAGACTCTGTTTCCTGGCGGCTCACCTGCCCACAGAATCGGTGCTCCGGGACTCAGTTGTTTTTCGTCTGCCGTCCGGCGGTGCATTCGGAGGTCGCCTGTCCCGTTGGCGACGCTGTCCGGGCCGAGGGCTTGAGCCGGCTCGCCGGAGACGACCCCGCGGTCATCTCCCGCCCTCGAAAGCTTCACCGGTCCATACCCGGGTCCACTTACCGCGCGGTCCACGGACCATTTTACCCACCACTTCGTGACGCAGCACGGCATGCCGTTACTCGCGCTGTTACCGGGCATGCGGGCTCGGTAAGTGCCCCGATTTCTCGGGCTTGCCGGGCGGTGGGGGTGCGTATGTCCGAGGGCGGGAGCCGCTCGGCAGGGCCGGCCGTCCACTGCCGGGCCGAAAGCCGGACGGCCCGGGCGGGGCACGGGCATGGGCGGCCGGCGCGAGCCGCCCGCCGAAGTGCGGCCCGTCGGGCGCATTGGTCGGGGTCGACGCCTGGAGCTTCGAACGCGGCCGGACGGCCGGGCGCCGGGCCGAGAGCCGCCCCGACGCCCGCGGGCCTCGACCCGACCGTCGTGCGACGGCGCGGAGTGCTCCTCGAGCCCGGCGCGCCGGGCTCGGCCGGGCGCCGTCGATCGTCGACGCGCCGAGCAGGCGGCGGCGGGCCGGGGCCTCGTCGGGGCACCGCCGGACGCGGTCGGTCAGGTGCCGGGCAGCGGACGGACCGTGAGGATCTGCTGGGCATGCCCGACCGGCCCCCTGATGTCGTGCAGAACAGTGCTGGTGAGACCCTGTCCGGTCGGGCCGAAGGTGACGGTGGTGTCCAGACCCGTCCAGCCGCCCTCGGGTTGGCGGTGCAGGTGGACGGTCAGATCGATGTTCGGGAACATCCACTCCGTCGGCGGTTGTCGTGCGGCGATGCCGTTGGCGGTGTCGACCAGGGCGAGGTAGGACGCGAGCGGGCTGCTGGACTCGCCGGCGACGAGGTCCAGGCGCGTGGAGACCCAGGCGGTCGTGCGGCCCGGCTGCGGTGGCGCGACCGGGCGGACCTCCAGGGAGGCGATGTAGCCCCCGGGCCACACCGATGTCATCGGCCAGGTGGCGAGGGCATCGGGCGGAGCGAGCGTGCCCTCGAAGCCGCCGCTGACGGCCCTGGTGTCGACGGTGGCGAGAAGCCACGCGCGGGCCCGGACCACCGGGCGGCCCGCGATGAGTACCACGGCCTCGAGGAGTTCGATGGTGCGGCCGGGCCGGACGGTCTCGACGCGGATCTCGCATTCGTCCAGGGCGAGCCGTCCGAGGATGTCGTAACTGAGCCGGGCCGGCGTCAGACCGGGCCGCGGGCGGCCGGCCAGGTGGTGGTCGATGGCGTGGGCGATCAGGCCGCCCAGCGGGCTGAAGTGCTGCTCGTCGGCGTCCCATGCGCCTCCGGCGTGCGGGGTGGGCTTGTAGCGATGCTCGTCGGTGCGCACGTAGTAGCTGTCGGGTCGGTGTGTGCCGCTGGTCAATGGACGCATCTCCTCGAGGTGATCAGGGGGTGTCGCACAGGACGCGTGGACGGCGGTCCCGGCCCGTCGGCGCGACCGGGGCGATCCGCGTGCCGGCGGCCGTCAGGGCCACCGGCAGCGGTTCCGGCCGGGCGGGGACGAGGTGGGGAGCGCGCCACCGGGGGACGGAGAGGATTCCACGGCCTGCCGAAGAGGAGCCGCGCGCCCGCTGCGTCGGCCGGCACCCGGGGGCTGGAGCGTCGGCCCGGGCACCGCCGCCGGGGTCGGAACGTCGGCTCGCACTCAGTCATCGTCTCGTGGAAAGCACGCCATTTGGTGGCGAATATTGCCCCTCCGGCGCTGCGTCGTGCAATCTTCTTGGCATGGATGCCATTGACAGGGCAATCATCGCCGAGCTGGAGCGGGACGGACGTCTGACCAACGTCGAGCTGGCGCAGCGGGTGGGGCTCACCACCGGTCCCTGCCTGCGGCGCGTCCAGCGGCTGGAGGCGGACGGGGTCATCCGCGGCTACCGAGCCGTCATCGACCCGTCCGCCGTGAGCCGCGCCTTCGAGGTTCTCGTCGACCTCACTCTCGAAGCACAGGACGCGGAGACCGTGGAGCGGTTCGAGCAGACCCTGGCGGGCGCCGAGGAGGTCCTCGAGCTGCGCAGACTGTTCGGCAGTCCCGACTATTTCGTTCGCGTGGGCGTCGCGGACCTGCTCGCCTACGAGGCGTTCCTCACCGGGCGTGTCATGACGATCCCGCGTGTCAAGAACGTCACCTCGCACTTCACCATGAAGATCGTGAAGGGTGGCCACTGAGCCGACATGCGCCGACTCCACGGTCGCGGCGGGCGCGACCGACGCGAGGCAGGCCGCAGCGGCCCGCGCAGCCGGTTGCACCCTGAGCCGTACGGGCGTTACCTGGAGGTACTCGGCGGTGAAGCGAGAGCACTCGGGGCCACGGTCGCAGGTATTCCGTTCTTCGCGTATGTGCTCCGGGGTCAGTGGCCCGCCGTCGCCGCCGTCATCCAGCGCTCGACGCGGAGGTGACCCAGGTGAAAGCCGTCGTCTATGAGAAGCCCTTCAGTGTGGCTGTGAGGGACGTAGACGATCCACAGATGCAGCACCCGAACGACGTCCTCGTACGGGTCACGTCGACCGCCATCTGCGGGTCTGATCTGCACATGTACGAGGGCCGCACGGCAGCCGAGCCGGGCATCGTCTTCGGCCACGAGAACCTCGGCATCGTCGAGGAGATCGGTTCGGGTGTCACGTCCCTCGCCAAGGGGGACCGTGTGGTGATGCCCTTCAATGTGGCCTGTGGATTCTGCAAGAACTGCCTGGCGGGTGAGACGGGCTTCTGCCTGACGGTCAATCCCGGCTTCGCGGGCGGAGCCTACGGGTATGTGGCGATGGGTCCGTACGAGGGCGGCCAGGCCGAGCTGCTGAGGGTGCCGTTCGCCGACTTCAACTGCCTGAAGCTCCCGCCGGGGGAGCAGTTCGAGACCGATTTCGTACTGCTCGCCGACATCTTCCCTACCGGCTACCACGGCTGTGAACTCGCCCAGGTGTCCCCGGGCGAGAGTGTGGCCGTCTACGGTGCCGGCCCGGTGGGCCTGATGGCCGCGTACTCGGCGCTTCTGCGCGGCGCGTCCAAGGTGTTCTGCGTGGACCGCGTGCCCGAGCGGCTCGCCAAGGCGAAGGAGATCGGAGCCATCCCCATCGACTTCACCAAGGGCGACGCGGCCGAGCAGATCAAGGAGCAGACACACGGTGAGGGGACCGACAAGGGCGTGGACGCGGTCGGGTACCAGGCCCAGGCGCACGACGCGAGCCACGAGGAACCCGCCGTCGTCCTCAACGCGCTCGTCGAGACGGTACGGCCGACCGGCAGGCTCGGGGTACCGGGTCTGTATGTGCCCTCCGATCCCGGCGCCCCCGACGAGCACGCCAAGCACGGCCAGCTCCTGGTCTCCATCGGAAAGATGTTCGAGAAGGGCCAGAAGATGGGCACGGGTCAGTGCAACGTCAAGCGGTACAACCGGCAGCTCCGTGATCTGATCATCGCCGGCCGGGCCAAGCCCAGCTTTGTGGTCTCCCACGAACTGCCGCTGGACCAGGCACCGTTGGCGTACGAGAAGTTCGACAAGCGGGTCGAGGGCTACACCAAGGTGGTCCTGCATCCCGGTCACGCGCTGGCGGCATAGGAAAAGCGCCCCGGGCGGACGAGGCCCGGGGCCGCTGCTGTGCGCAGCCGTGTCCACGCGACTTCACGGCCGGTCCACCGCCGGGTCCGGCGTCGGCTCCCGTACCGGCGCCGGACGTGCCCGGCTGCGGTTCGACGGCTGGATCACCGGGATCGGTACGTCCTCAGGCGTACGGGCGGTGGTCGGGCACTGGGCTCGTTCGCCGTTCGGGCCGTTCAGCGACGTGATGATCGAGCGGCCCGACGGGCACCGCATTCTGCTCGCCCCCACCCGGGAGACGGCCGACTTCATCGCCGGCACTTACGCCTTCGACGAGGTGCGGGTGGTACCGGTCGGGGTGGAGGTCGTGGGGAGGGCCTGGACGGTCCGTGCGTCCACGCTCCGGCTGCACTTCGTCTCCGGTCGGAGGGGCCTCGCCGGACTCCTGCTGAGGGCCGTACCGGGCTCCCTCGCCGCGCGCCCCGCCTGGGCCGCGGCGGTCGCTCTCCCCGCCCGCGCCCTGCTGAGGGTGAGCACCCGCGGCGCAGCGGGCCGCGGACGGTACGAGTGGTACGGGGCACGGGACTTGCGGCCCGTGCTGAGTGCCGCGGCCGTGTACGAGGGTCGCGACCTCGGTGTCCTCACATCGGTCCTGCCCCCGGTGCGCTTCGGGTTCAGCTCCACCCCCTGGAAGCCGTGCGTCGTGCGCGTCACGGTCACGGTGTCCCTGGAGCGCGGGAGCGGCGCGGAGGTCCGCCCCGACGGCGGGGGATCGAGCCGGAGGAGCTGAGGCGGCCCGTCGATCGCCACAGGATCCGCGCGGGTACGAGGTCTCTGAAGCCCTGGTCCGCGGACGGGCCCCGCCGCCGGTGCTGCCGGGACGGGCGCCTGGTCCGCGTCCCGTGCGCCATCGCGCGCCGAGCCGCTCCCCGCCGGACGAGAGCCGGGAGGCCGGTGGCCGGAGCACGGGGATCGCGCCGCCGCCCGTCGTCTGTCCTCCACGAAAGGACGACGCCGGTACACCCCGCGGTTGACCCCGAAACGGGTGTCTCTGCCCCCCCGTGCGAGGGCGCAGTCCAGTGAACCCGGCAGAGCCGGGGAGCGCGGAGGAGGGGGCGGGAACACGACCCGTACCGCTCCACTGCGGGGCAGGCCGCGGCGCAGTCCGCGCACAACTCCAGCCCAGACGCTGTTTCCCGCCGTGAGCTCGTCCCCCGCCTCCTTGGAGGAACTCCCGGACGACGGCTCGGGACATGCGGATCGACGGAGGCGTCGGCGCGGAAACCTTCGACACACCGTCGGGCGGCGCGTTGTCGCGCCTGAGGTGCGATTCCGCGGTCCGGGCCGAACATTAGGAGTTACGGGTCTCCGCCCCGAGACCCCGAGCCGGGGCGGAGGCTCGCCATGTCGTGGCGGCCGCCGGACGGGGGGAAGACGGCCTGCGAGTACGGGGGGCGGCCGACGGTCGGCGGGTGCCGCCCGTGCCGTTCGCGGAAGTCGGCACAGGCGAAACCGGACCGGTGCGCCGATCACCCGGGCGGGCGAAGGGCGCCACTCCTTCGGCTCTCCCCGGCGGGCCCGTCGGGGGGAGCGCAGGAACGCTTCTGGAGGAAGTTCCCCCCAGAAGGAGGACGTTCATGAGCGCCACCCGACGCTCCCGTTCGCTGCGCAAGCCCCTGGCCGGATTCACGGCGCTGATCGCCATCGCCGCCCTGACCGCCACCGCCCCGGCCCTCGCCACTCCGGCTGCTGCCGCCTCCAAGTCGACCTGCGGCGATCCCCGGGTGGCCCTCGAACCCACCGCTCAGGCGTTCCTCGACAAACTCGCCGCGGCGGACGGCCCCCCGATCCAGGAACTCACCCCCGCCGCCGCCCGTCAGTCGCTCCTGGACCTCCAGGCCGCGTACCCGGTGACCAAGCTGCCCGCCGACATCACCACACGCACGATTCCCGGCGGCCCGACCGGTTCGGTGTCCATCCGCATCGTCCGGCCGCACGGCGTGACCGGCGAGCTGCCCGTGGTGATGTACTTCCACGGCGGCGGCTGGGTCCTCGGAGACGCCTCCACCCACGACCGGCTCGTACGCCAGATAGCCAACGGCGCCCGGGCCGCGGTGGTGTTCGTCAACTACGCCCGGTCGCCCGAGGCCAAGTACCCCGTCGCCAACGAGCAGGCCTACGCCGCCACCCGGTGGGTCGCCGAGCACGGCGCCGAGATCAACGTCGACGGCTCGCGGCTGGCGGTGGCGGGCGACAGCGTCGGTGGCAACATGACGGCCGCCGTGACCCTGATGGCCAAGGAACGCGGCGGTCCCAAGATCGCCCAGCAGGTGATGTTCTACCCGGTCACCGACGCGTCGTTCACCACCGAGTCCTACAGGCGCTTCGCCACCGGCTGCTGGCTCACCGCCGCGGGCATGAAGTGGTTCTGGGACCAGTACGCCCCCGACACCTCGGTCCGCTCCCGGATCACCGCTTCCCCGCTGCGCGCCGGCGAGGCCGAGCTGCGCGGCCTGCCGAAGGCACTGGTCGTCACGGACAGCGATGTGCTGAGCGACGAGGGCCGCGCATACGCCGAGAAGTTGCGCGCCGCCGGAGTGCCCCTGACCTACCTCCACTACCCGCGGATGATCCACGACTTCGTGATGCTCAACGGCCTCGCCGACAGTGAGGCGGCCAAGTCCGCGGTCGCGCACGCCAACGCGGCTCTGCGCCGGGCCCTGCACACCTGAGGTGCCGGGCGGCCCGGTCCGGTCCGGCAGGGGGCCGGGCCATGCGCCGCCGAGTGCAGTCCCCCGACCGCCCGGGTGCGGGCCCGTGGGTGAGAGCCGGACCCGCATCCGGGCCACGACGTGTGTCAGCGACCGGCCGCCGAGGCGACGGCGGTCCGCGCGGTGCGCTCCACCAGCGAGATGCCGTCGTTCATCGAGGCATTGCCGGCGGAGAGGACCGCGACCAGGTAGCGGTGCCCGTTCACGGTCACCTGCCCGATGCTGTTGATGTCCCACAGGCCGGTCGCGCTGCGCTGCAGCCAGCCGTTCTTCAGCGCCCAACCGGAACCCGCCGCCGACGAGACGCCCCACGACTGGTCGCTCTCGATGTGGGCCATGAGCGACGTGATGTACGCGCGGGACGCCTCGTTCAGCGGGCCGGTACCGGTGTTCGACACCGAGCCGGTGCCGAACACCGCGCCCAGCAGACGTATCTGGTCACTCGCCGTCGTCTGCGTGAGCCCCCACAGGAATCCGGCACCGCCCTTGGTCGAGGTCAGTCCCAGTCGCTTGTTGGCCGCCTCCAGACCGGGGGCCAGGCCGATCTCCCGCCACAGGGCGTTGGCCGAGTCGTTGTCGCTGTGCTTGATCATCGCCTCGGCGAGAGCGCGCTCGTGGGCGTCGAGCGTCCTTCCGGCGTCCTGCGCCTGGAGCAGCAGCGTCGCGAGGATGTCGACCTTGATGATGCTCGCGGTGTCGTACGGGGTGTCATCGCCGTAGACGGCCGTCCTGCGGTCCCGACCGTCCATGCTCAGCACCGCGGCCGTGACCTGCGGCCTGCTGTTGGGCTGAACCGACGCGGGGACCTCGGAGGGGCCGTCCGGTCGTGTCGCCGGAGCCGCCGCGGTCGCCGGTGACGGGTCGAACGTGCCGGCGGAGACGAGCGCCGTCACCGACGCCAGGAGCACACCGGCGCAGGCGACGGCACGCTTGCCCCGGCGCTTCGCCGCGGTCTCCGGATGCCGCTGGGGGAGCAGTCGGTAGCGCATGGTGGAAGTGGCCTCTGCAGTTCGTGGGGGAGGGACACCGAACTGCGAACGTAGACAAAACCCCCGTGCCGTGAGGTGACCGCCGTCACTACCGCCGCCGATTCGGCCGCAATGTGGGCAGAACCACACACCGTGGCCGTGGGCCGCGTCACAGCCGCACCGCTCCCACCTCGCCGGACGCGCCCGCGGCGGCCACACGTGACCGGATCGTTCCACCGCCGGCCCGGATCGGGCCTGCGCCCGGTGCGTTCCGCCCGGTCACAATCGATGCCATGAATCGCGCACTGATCGTCATCGATGTCCAGGAGTCGTTCCGTGCCCATCCGCTGTGGAGCCGGATCTCGGATCCGAAGATCGCCGAGCAGGTCGGCCGGCTGGTCGCGTCGGCCCGGGCGGCCGGTGACCTGATCGTCTGGGTGCTGCACACCGAACCGGGCTCCGCAGGGGTCTTCGACCCGGAGTCGGGCCATGTCCGCCTGCTGGAGGAGCTGGAACGGCCGCTGCCGGGCGAGCCGGTGCTCCACAAGACGTCCCACAACGCGTTCACCACCACCAACCTTCAGCAGTTCCTCACCGAGGCGGGCGTCCGGGAGCTGCGGGTGTGCGGTATCCGCACCGAGCAGTGCGTGGAGACCACCACCCGGATCGGCAGCGACCTCGGCTACCGCATGGTGTTCGTCACCGACGCCACCGCCACCCACCCGATCGGCGACCTGAGTGCCGCCGCGATCATCGAGCGCACCGAGGCCGTGCTGCGTGACCGATTCGCCCGTATCGCCACGGTGGCCGAGCTGGAGGCGGAGGCGGCCGGAGCGTGACCCGGGTCGTCTTCGTCCTGGTGCCGGGCGTGCACCTGCTCGACCTGGCCGGACCCGCCCAGGTGTTCAGCACGGTCGGGCAGTTCGGGCGGCCGTACGAGCTGACGTACCTGGCGGAGGACGCGCGGGTCCCCAGTGCTCAGGGGCTGCCGCTTCTCGCGGAGACCGAGTGGCCCGAACTTCGGGCCGACGACCTCCTCGTGGTGCCGGGCTGGAGCGGGCCCGCACTGCGCGACAGCCCGCCGATCGGGGACGAGATGCTGCGGCGGCTGCGTGCCCACCATGCGGCCGGCGGCACGGTGGCCAGCGTGTGCGCCGGTGCCGAGGCGCTCGGCCGGGCGGGACTGCTGGACGGACGCCGCTGCACCACCCATCACGACGTGCAGGACGAACTGGCGTCACGCCATCCCGGGGCGATCGTGGTCCGGGACGTCCTGTTCACCACGGACGACCGGGTGGTCACCTCGGCGGGCATCGCGAGCGGCATCGACCTCGCCCTGCACCTGGTCGCCGCGCGGCACGGTCCGGCTCTCGCCGCCCGCGTGGCCCGGGAGATGGTCGTGCACACCCGGCGCAACGGCCATGAACCCCAGTCGAGCGCCATGCTGCGGCACCGCGCCCATCTGGACGACGCAGTGCACCGCGTGCAGGACCTGATCGACGAGCGCTTCACCGTACCGCTGCCGTTGGCGGCGCTCGCGTCCTTCGCGGGTGTCAGCGCCCGCACCCTCACCCGGCGGTTCGGCAGTGCCACTCAGGGGCTGACACCGCTGCGGTACCAGCAGACCCTGAGACTGGAACGGGCCGAGCACCTCCTGGGTCACGGCGCCACGATGGAGAGCGCGGCCCGCGAAGTGGGATTCGAGGACGCCCGTATGCTGCGCAGGCTGCGCGGCCGCCCGGCAGCTGGAGGCGACCCCCGGCCGACCTGATCCGAGCGACAGGCCCTGGCGCCGTGCCGTCCGGCTCGACGCCGTCCGTGCGGGTGGGTTCTCGTCCCGGGCCCGGCGCCCGGGCACAGCGCGTCAGGAGTCGTCGGCGCCCGTGGCCGCGGCAGGCGGTCTGAAGCACGCGTGGACGATCTTGCCGTCGGGGCAGGGCCGGGCGTACCACTCGTCGGCCAGCGCCTCGACGAGCAGCATCCCGCGCCCGCCGAGGCGCTCGGTGCTCGGAGGCCGCCGCGCCGGCAGATCGGTGGAGGCGTCGTGGACCACCACATGCAGACAGCGCGTGTCCCAGGTCAGCACCAGTTGCGCGGAACTGTGCGCGTGGACGTGGGCATTGGTCACCAGTTCCGAGACGGTCAGCAGAACGGCGTCCACCGTCTGCGGCGCACGCTCGGTCCAGCCCAGTGCCTCGAGATGTTCGCGGGCCCAGTCACGGGCCACCTTCACCTCACTGTTCAGGGGCAGGGAGCGTGCCCATCCCACTGCCCTCATCGACGATGCGCTCACCGTGTCCCTCCCTGCCGGAGCCATCCACCTCGCGGGTACCCGCGCAGAGCGTGTTGACGCGGCCCGAACGCCCGTCGGCGACGCTCCCCGTCCGGGCGGTGTTGCGGGGGACTCACGGCCGGTTCATCCGGCGCGGTTCGCCGGAAGCCCAGAGGCCCCTCGTTACTGTTGGTGACCGCCGTCGGGAGGAGCCGGGATGGAAACCCACGCGGTACCGACTGGCAGCACGGACCGGGTGATGCGGATCGCCGTGGTCCTGCTCGTGGCCGCGTCCGGGGCGGTGGAGACGATCTCGTTCACCGCGCTGGACCATGTCTTCGCCGGTGTGATGACCAGCAATCTCGCGCTGCTCGGGATGGCGATCGGCCAGGGCCGCGCCACAGGGGTGAACGCCGCGCTGCTGGCACTGGCGGGCTTCGGTGTGGGTGCCGCGGCGGTCGCATGGGTCACCCGCGGCCGTGAGGGCGTGGCCACGCACTGGCCGTCGCGTGTGCTGTCCTGCCTGGTCGCGGAGGCGGCTCTGCTCGGGGTCGGCGCAGGCGCCTGGGCGGCCGTCGACGGTGCCCCGGACGCGACGCTCCGTGACGTGCTGCAGTTCGGCGCCGCGCTGGCGATGGGGGCGCAGGCCGCCGCCATGGTGGCGGCCGGACGCGCGGCGGCCCCGACCACCTATCTGACCGGAACACTGGCTACCTACATCGTGCGGGGTGTGGGTCGTTCGCGGCGGGCGGACGGGTGGGTGCCCGCCCGGCTCGGCGGTCTGATCGTGGGGGCGGCAGGTGCCATGGCGTTGCGACGGGTGGCCCCCGCGTGGGCGGGAGCGCTCCCCGCCGTGCTGGTCACGGTGGCCGTCGTCCTCGCGTGCGGGCCCCTCGTCAAGGTCCGCCGCGGCCCGGTCGCCCCGGAGTGAGGGGTGAGGGGTGACCAGGGCGATGTGCGCCGGGGCGGCTCAGGCGCCGCCGACGGCCATGGCCCGCCGCGAGGCATCACGCAGCACCTCGGCGCTCTGCGTCAGGGCCTGATGCTCTTCGGGAGTCATGGCGGGCTCGTGCATCTGCTGGACACCGCCCGCGCCCAGCACGCTGGACAGGGACAGGGTGACCCCGTAGCGGGGACAGTGGGCGGCGACCGGCAGCACCGCCCGTTCGTCGCGCAGAACCGACTCGACGAGCCGGGCGGACACGGCCCCGATGCCGTACTGGCTGGCGCCCGTGCCTTCGATGATGGCGATGTTGGCGTACCGGATGTCGTTCTCGACCTCTCCGCGCACATGCTCGACGGATGCGTCGTCCTCGGTGAGCAGCCGGGTCACGGGGATGCCGCCGACCGTGGCGGACGACCACAGGAGCACCTCCGAGGTGCCGTGTTCACCCACGACCAGTGCCTGCACATCACGCGGCCGGACGTGCAGCCGGTCGGCGAGCTGGACGCGGAAGCGCAGGCTGTCGATCAACGTGCCGGTCGAGAACACACGATTGTGACCGGCGAGTTCACGGGTGAGGTCGGCCAGTGGGTCCGGTGGGTCGGTGACCACCATGAGCACCGCCTGCGGTACGACCGCGACCACCCGCGGGACGATGTCGGCGTACACCCTCGCATTGGAGTCCAGCAGCCGCAGCCGTCCCTCCGGGTCGGACCGGTCGGTGGCACCGCCGGCCTTCTCGTTCGTCCCCGCCGTGATCACGACGACCGCGGCATGGGCCAGGTCCTCGTAGCGTCCGGAGCGTATGTCGACCGTGGGGGACAGCGGCGTCGCGTAGCGCATGTCGGCCGCCACGCCGTCGGCCCGGGGCGTGTTGCGGTCGATCAGCACGATCTCGCGGCAGGTTCCGCCCCGTTCGACCAGGGACAGTGCCGTGGCCGCTCCTACCGCGCCCACCCCGACGACTCCGACTTTCATGCGGGCACCTGCCCTCCGCCGGCGTCGGGCCCCGGTGCGGGTGCCTCGAGGGCCACCACCGCCTCGCTGGTGTACACCATGAAGGTGAGCGTCTCCTGGAAGTACAGCCGCACGCTGTCGTCGTCGTGCGACAGATAGCCGATGGACACGTCCTGGCCGATGTGGAGTTCGAAGTCGCCACCCCGCGTGGACAGCAGAAAGGCGCCGTCGACGGCGGGTGCCCAGACGATGTCGCCGTCCAGGAGGCGGGCCATGTGCCTGATGACCGGGTAGCCGTAGTCGGAGGTCTCGCTGACCGCGGTGTACGCCTCCGCGCTGAGCGCCAGCGTGTACGGTCCGCCCACGCCCGCAAGACGCAGAGCGGTCACGGCCTGGCTGACCGCGTTCGGGTACTCGCGCACCTCGTAGGGCAGTGTCAGGGGCTGGTTCGACGAACTCTCCCGCAGACCGGTGACGCCGGCCGCGGCATAGCCCTCGAACACCGCTCGGTCCTCGGCGTGGGCGAGTTGCCTGGCGGCGTCCTTGACCGGCTGCCAGTCGGCGTCCTTGGCTCCCCGCGCGACGTCGTCGACCTGCCCGCGGCCGACGACGAAGGGAACACGCAGCTCCACCAGGGGCTGGACGAGACGGGTGCGGGCGGTGATCCCCGTGGCCGGCGGGTCGATGGTCTGCAGATGACCCGTGCCGACGCCGGACAGATCGAGTCCGCCGGGCTCGGGCACATCGACGATGCGGCGGGCCGCGACATGCCGCTCGAACGTACGCCGGGCCTCCTCCTCCAGGTCCGCCCAGGCGACGGCGGAGATGGGCGCCAGTTCGCGGTGAAGGTTGTTCATCGGCGTCACCTGCCCTTCAGGTCGCCGATCCCCAGGGAGCCGTCCGGTGCTCGTGTCTGCCCGAGGAGCACGGTGTCGGTGTGGACGCAGGGGGAGTCGGCGCCGGTGTCGGATTCGGTCTCGCTCTCGGACCCGGACTCGTCCGCGCCGGGCGGGTCGGGAAGGTCGTCGAGGAAGTCACTGGTGGGCACGTGGAAGAGGGAGCCGGTGACCGCGGTGGAGAAGTCCAGGATGCGGTCGTGCGCCGCCGGCGGAGCGCCCAGGAACATGCGCTCCAGCATCGTCTCGGTGACGTCGGGGGTACGGGCGTAGCCGATGAAGTACGTGCCGAACTCGCCCTCGCCGACGGTGCCGAACGGCATGTTGTCGCGCAGGATCTTGCGCTCGGTGCCGTCGGGATCGACGACCGTGGTGAGCGCGACATGGGAGTCGGCCGACTTGGTCTCGTCGTCCAGTTCGACGTCGGACAGCTTCCGGCGTCCGATCACCATCTCCTGCGCCTCCACCGGAAGGGCGTTCCACGCCTGGAGATCGTGAAGGTACTTCTGCACGATGACGTAGCTTCCGCCGGTGAAGGGCGGGTCCTCGTCGCCGATCAGCACGGCCGCGCTCGCCACCGGCCCCACCGGGTTCTCCGTGCCGTCGACGAAGCCGAGCAGGTCCCGCACATCGAAGTACTTGAACCCATGAACCTCGTCCCGGACCGTCACGGCACCGCGCAGTCGCTCCATGATCTCGGAGGCCAGCGCGAAGCACAGGTCCAGCCGGGCCGCCCGGATGTGGAACAAGAGGTCACCGGGTGTCGATACGGCGCGGTGCACCGGTCCGGCCAACTCGCGAAAGGGGTGCAACTCCGCGGGGCGCGGCCCGGCGAAAAGGCGGTCCCAGGCTTCGGAGCCGATGCCCGTGACACAGCTCAGCATTCCGCTGGAGGAGGCGCGGAAGCCTACGGCCCGCTGCAGTCCGTTCAGATCGGACAGCAGCCCGCGGGTGGGCTCCTCGCCACCTCGATCGATGGTCATCACCAGGAAGATCGCGGCAGTCGTCAACGGGGACAGCACCGACTGGGGCACAGGCTCGGGGGAGCTTTCGGCCACGGGCCACACCCCTTCCCAGGTCACGAGCGGGGCATCCGGACACGTCCACGAGCCGCCGCCTCGCCCCTGCGGGCCGCACATCGGCCGTTCACGATGCCGACCGGTGCGGCGGTGACGGGAAACGTCTTTTCACTCTAGGGCTGCCCCAACGGGTCTGCCACCGGTCATCGATGCGACCGGGTCGATGGGGGCGTCGTCGCTGCAGGCAGCGGGGCCGCCCGCCCGAGACCCGCAGCCCCGTGTCTCGCACGTGGCGCCGTCCGCCGTCGCGAGCGCGTTCGCCGCGCGGGCCCGGACCGCGGGCGGAGGCTCTGCGGGCGGACCGGCCGGGGCGAGCACCGGTGTCAGGCCGCCGCCGGTGCCGTTCGCCCTGCGGCAATGGCGGTCAGTTGACTTGACGTACCGTCAGCCATGTTCGCCGCATGCGCAGTTGGCTTTGTGCAGGCATGTGCGCAGGGGTACGGGGCGGCAGCGGCCTTGGCCCTCGCCGGAAGGGCGACGGTCAGCACGCCGGCCGCACCGACAACGGTCACGGCCATGAGCAGACGTCTCATCGGAGATCTCCCGCAAGGTCGGAGGAGGGGCTGTCCGGTCAAGAGATACGCGCACCTCGAGCGTGATCCCCGAGGGCCATGCCGTGTTGTGGCGGCAATACCACCAGACGGACCATCAGATGTTCGTACTGCGCCGAAATGTGTGCCGGACCTGTCAATCCCGTCGACCGGGAAGCCCGCGGCACACCGAGCCGCCCGGCACGCGACTTCCGTACGACAGGCGCACTCTTTCCCCGGTCCCGGGCCGCACCGCGCGTTTTGTGCAGCGACAACGGTCGGATCGTGCAGGCGTTCACATGAGCGTAACTCGCAGACTCGATGGCCAAGCACACGGTGCGTGAACACCGACATGCGGAGGCGGAACTCAATGCGGACGTTCGTCTATACATCCCGTCCCTCACGGGTGGTCTTCGGTACCGGTACCGTCGGCCGGCTTCGGGAGGAAGTGGAGCGGCTCGGCGGTAGCCGGGTGCTGCTGCTGTCCGGCTCGTCCCCGACGGGGGCCTCCGCCCGGGTCCGTGAAGCACTCGGTGATCTGGTCGTGGCGGACTTCGACGGCGCGGTGATGCACACACCCGTGGAAGTGACCGAGCAGGCGCTCACCGTGCTGCGGGAGGCGGCCGCCGACTGTCTGGTGGCCGTCGGCGGCGGCTCGACGACGGGCCTGTCGAAGGCGCTTGCCCTGCGCACGGATCTGCCGCAGGTGATCCTGCCGACCACGTACGCCGGGTCCGAGGTGACCCCCGTGCTCGGCGAGACCCGCGACGGGCGCAAGGTCACACAGTCCTCCGCGGCGATCCTGCCCGAGACCGTCGTCTACGACATCGCCTTCACCTCCACCCTCCCGGTCGGCATGTCCGTGACCAGCGGCGTGAACGCCATGGCGCACGCCGTGGAGGCGCTGTACTCGGCCGACGCCAACCCGGTCACCGACCGGCAGGCCCTCGAGGCGATCTCCCGTATCGCCCGGGCGTTGCCCCGGCTGGCCGACGACCCCACCGACCCCGGGGCGCGCGCCGATCTGCTGCACGCGGCCTGGCTCGCCGGCACCTGTCTCGCCACCGTCGGCATGGGCCTGCACCACAAGCTGTGCCACACCCTCGGTGGCAGCTTCGACCTTCCGCACGCCGAGACACACACCGTCGTCCTTCCGCACGCCATGGCCTACAACGCGGCCGCCGCACCCGACGCCATGCGCCGTATCGCCGAGGCCCTCGGCACGGCGGACGCGCCCTCCGGAGTCCATGACCTGATCGCCTCCCTGGGCGGTCCCACCTCGCTGCGTGATCTGGGCATGCCGGAATCGGACTTGGCGAAGGCGGCCGAGCTGGCCGCCGCGACCCCCTACCCGAACCCGCGCGAGGTGACCGCCGAGGGCGTGGCCGCGCTGCTGTCCGACGCGTGGTCCGGGCGCCGACCGAGCACGGCGACCGACACCGTCACAGCCCAGGTGGCCCGCCTCACCGAGCAGGTCGTGGGCTCCTTCGCACAGGCCCCGGATCCACGCGTCCGCGGCCTCCTCGCCGACCTCGTCCGGCGTCTGCACGCCTTCGTGACGGACAACGACCTCACCGACGCCGAGTGGCAGTACGCGATCGACTTCCTCACCCGCACCGGGCAGATCTCCGGCCCGACCCGCCAGGAGTTCGTGCTGCTGTCGGACACGCTCGGGATCTCCAGCGCCGTGGATCTGCTCACCAACTCCCGTACGCCCACCACCACCCCGTCCGCGGTGCTCGGGCCCTTCTACGTCGAAGGCCCGCCCGAGACCGAGCACGGCAGCGACATCTCAGGTGGCCTGCCCGGTACGCCGTTGTGGGTGGACGTACGGGTGCTGGACACGGCCGGCGAGCCGCTCAAGGACGCCGTCGTGGACGTCTGGCAGTCCAATGAGGACGGCTTCTACGACGTCCAGCTCCCCGATCTGGACGGGCCGGTGCTGCGCGCCCGGCTGCGCACCGACGCCGAGGGCCGGATGACCTTCTGGTCGCTTCTGCCGGCCGCCTATCCGATCCCCGACGACGGACCGGTCGGGCAGATGCTGGCCGCGGTCGACCGCCACCCCTTCAGGGCGCCCCACCTCCATTTCATGATCGACGCCCCGGGTCACCGGCGGCTCGTCACCCAGCTGTTCGTGGCGGGCGGCGCCTACCTCGACAGCGACACCGTGTTCGGCGTCAAGGACGCGCTCGTCGTCGACTTCACGCCGCACACCGGCCCCACCCCCGACGGCCGCCCCGTCGACGGGGAATGGCGCCGCCTCGAGTACACCTTCCGCATCGCCCCGTCGGCCGGCTGACCAAGGAGCGCCCACACATGACCCGCACGGACACCTACGACACCGACGTCCTGGTCGTCGGCAGCGGCCCGGCCGGAGGTTCGGCCGCTCTGCTTCTCGCCACGTACGGCGTACGCACCCTGCTGGTGACGAAGTACGGGTGGCTGGCCAACACCCCGCGAGCACACATCACGAACCAGCGCACCATGGAGGTGCTGCGCGATCTCGGCGTCGAGCCCGAGGCGCGCGCGGTCGGCAGTCCGTCCCACCTCATGGGCGACACCGTCCTGTGCACCGCCCTCGCCGGTGAGGAGATCGGCCGGATCCGCAGCTGGGGCACGGGCCCGGCCACACTGACCGAGTACGCGTCCAAGAGCCCCTGCGAGATGATCGACCTGCCGCAGACCTACCTGGAGCCGATCCTGGTGAGCAAGGCGGCCGAGCGCGGAGCGAAGATCCGCTTCGACACCGAGTTCCTGAGTTTCACCCAGGACGAGGACGGTGTCACCGCGCTGCTGCGCGACCGGATCCGCGGCGACGAGTTCACCGTGCGCGCCCGTTATCTCATCGGCGCGGACGGAGGACGCAGCACGGTGGCGGAGCAGCTCGGCCTGCCCTTCGACGGGCGGATGGGCAAGGCCGGCAGCATGAACATCGTCTTCAAGGCCGATCTCACGCGGTACTGCGCGCACCGTCCGAGCGTCCTGTACTGGGTGCTGCGCCCGGGAGCGGAGACGGGCGGCATCGGCATGGGCCTGGTCCGTATGGTCCGTCCGTGGAACGAGTGGCTGCTGGTCTGGGGCTACGACATCGAGCAGCCGCCGCCCGCGGTGGACGAGGAAGAGGCACGGCGCATCGTGCGCGACCTCATCGGTGACCCCGAGCTGCCGGTGGAGATCACCTCGACCTCGTTGTGGACCGTCAACCACAGCTACGCGGCCTCCTACGGAACGGGGCGGGTGTTCTGCGCGGGTGACGCCGTGCACCGGCACCCGCCGTCCAACGGTCTCGGCTCCAACACCTCGATCCAGGACTCCTACAACCTCGCGTGGAAGCTGGCCATGGTGATCCGCGGTGAGGCCGGGCCCGCGCTGCTCGACAGCTACACCGCCGAACGCGCCCCTGTCGGACGGCAGATCGTGGAGCGGGCCAACCTCAGCCGCGACCAGTTCGGACCCGTCTTCGACGTGCTCGGCGTCGGAGCGGGAAGCGACGAGGAGACGATCGCCGAGGGCCTTGCGGCGCTGCGGGCCTCGACCGCCGACGGTGCGAAGAAGCGACGCCTCCTCGAGGACGCGGTCCAGCTGAAGAACTACGAATTCAACGCGCACGGCGTCGAGATGAACCAGCGCTATGTCTCCGGTGCGGTCGTCCCGGGCGACGGTCCGGACGAAGACCGCTCGGCGGACCCGGAGTTGGTCGCCCGTCCGACGACCAGGCCCGGCGCCAAGGTCCCGCACGCCTGGCTGGTCGACGCCGGAGGCGGACGGATCTCCACGCTCGACGTCGTCGGCAAGGGCGTCTTCACCGTCCTCACCGGGCTCTCGGGCGGGGTGTGGGAGTCGGCTGCGGACGCCTGCCGGGACGAACTCGGCGTACCACTGCGGTCCGTGCGCATCGGAGACCCCGACTCCCGTGACGCGTACGGCGAATGGAGTCGTGTCTCGGAGATCGCCGAGGACGGTGTGCTGCTGGTACGACCGGACGGTCATGTCGCATGGCGGTGCACCGGTGCCCCCGGGAACGCGGCATCGGCCCGGGCGGAACTGCTGGGCGCCCTCCGTCAGGTGCTCGGGCGGTAGGGAGCAGTCATGGACAAGCAAGTGGCAACGGCCGAGGAGGCCTTGGCGGACGTGGCGGACGGCCGGTCCTTCGCCGTCGGAGGCTTCGGGCTGAGCGGCGTGCCGGAGGTCCTCATCGGCGCCCTGTACACGAGCGGAGTGAGCGATCTGCGGGTGGTGTCGAACAACTGCGGAGTGGACGGCCGCGGCCTCGGCGTCCTGCTGGCCGCGGGCCGGATCGCCCGGGTCACCGGCTCGTACGTGGGTGACAACAAGGAATTCGCGCGCCAGTACCTCGGAGGCGAACTGGAGGTGGAGCTGATTCCGCAGGGCACCCTCGCGGAACGGCTGCGCGCCGGAGGCTGCGGCATTCCGGCCTTCTTCACCCCGGCAGGCGTCGGCACACAGGTCCAGGAGGGCGGTCTGCCGTGGCGCTACGCCCCCGACGGATCGGTCGCCCTCGCCTCACCGCCCAAGGAAGTGCGGGTCTTCGACGACACCGAGTACGTCCTGGAACGCGCCATCACCACGGACTACGCCCTGGTCAGGGCCGCCCGCGGGGACCGGCACGGCAACCTGGTCTTCCATCGCGCGGCCCGGAACTTCAACCCGCTCGCGGCGATGGCCGGCCGCATCACGGTGGCCGAGGTGGAGGAGCTGGTCGAGCCCGGTGTGCTCGACCCCGACGAGGTGCACGTGCCGGGCGTGTTCGTGCAGCGCGTCGTGGCGCTCACCCCCGAACAGGCCGCCGACAAGGGGATCGAGAAGAGGACGGTGCGCGAGCGATGAAGCGGCTTCTCTCCCGGCGCTCGTACGAGGCGGTGTGCACACAGTGAGCTGGAACAGGCACGAGATGGCGGCGCGGGCCGCGCGCGAGCTGCGCGACGGAGACTACGTCAACCTCGGCATCGGGCTGCCCACGCTGGTGGCCGACCATCTGCCACCGGACGTCGACGTCGTCCTGCACTCCGAGAACGGACTGCTCGGCGTCGGGCCGTACCCGGCGCCCGACGAGGTCGACGCCGACCTCATCAACGCGGGCAAGGAGACCGTCACCGTACGGCCGGGGGCGTCCTTCTTCGACTCCTCGCTCTCCTTCGGCATGATCCGCGGCGGGCACATCGACACCGCCGTCCTGGGTGCGCTGCAGGTGTCGGCGCGCGGGGATCTGGCCAACTGGGCGGTTCCCGGAAAGATGATCAAAGGCATGGGCGGTGCCATGGACCTCGTCCACGGCGCCCGCCGGGTGGTGGTGCTGATGGAGCACACCGCCAAGGACGGCACCCCCAAGATCGTCGAAGAGTGCACGCTGCCGCTGACGGGACGCGCCTGCGTGGACCGGATCATCACCGACCTGTGCGTTCTGGACGTCACCCCGTGGGGCCTGGAACTGGTCGAGACCGCGCCCGGCGTGACGGTCTCCCAGGTGGTCGCCCTCACCCCCGTCGTCCTCAACTGCTGACCCGCAAGGAGCCCCCGATGATCGAGCGACCGCGAGATGTGTACATCGTCGACGCCGTCCGGACCCCGTTCGGCCGCTACGGCGGCGCCCTGTCCGGCGTCCGCCCGGACGACCTGGCGGCAGGCGTGCTGCGGGCCCTTCTGGACCGCAGCCCGGATCTGGACCCGGCCCGCATCGACGACGTGCTGTTCGGAAACGCCAACGGAGCCGGAGAGGAGAACCGCGATGTGGCCCGGATGGCCGTCCTGCTTGCGGGACTCCCCGTCACCGTGCCCGGGGCAGCGGTCAACCGGCTCTGCGGTTCGGGGATGGAGGCCGTCATCCAGGCGGCCCGCGCCATCGCTCTAGGTGACGCCTCCGTCGCCGTCGCGGGTGGCGTCGAGTCCATGAGCCGCGCCCCCTGGGTGCTGCCCAAGCCGGAGCGGGCCTTTCCCGCGAAGGACCAGCGGCTGCACTCCACGACCCTCGGCTGGCGGCTGGTCAACCCGGAGATGCCCCAGGAGTGGACGATCCCGCTCGGCGAGAGCGCGGAACTCGTCGGTGCCAAGCACGGCATCACCCGTGAGGCCCAGGACGCGTTCGCGCTCGCCAGCCATCGCAACGCCGCACGCGCCTGGAGCGAGGGGCTGTACGACGGCGAGGTGGTTCCTCCCCGGGGCGTCACGCTGCCGCGCGACGAGAACATCCGCGACACCACCTCCCTGGAGGCCCTCGCCGCACTGAAGCCGGCGTTCCTCGCGGACGGGACCATCACCGCGGGCAACGCCTCCCCGCTGAACGACGGGGCGGCGGCCCTCCTGCTCGCCGACGAGGACGGACTAGCCGCGATCGGCAGGGAGCCCCTCGCACGGGTACGGGCGGCCGCGGTCACGGGCATCGACCCGCGGTACTTCGGACTCGGGCCGGTGGACGCCATCCGCAAGGTGCTGACCAAGGCGGAGGTGGCACCCGACGACCTCCGTACGATCGAGCTCAACGAGGCCTATGCCGCCCAGGTGCTGGGCTGCCTGGCCGCGCTGCCGGAAATCGACCCCTCGGTCGTCAATCCGCGCGGCGGGGCCATCGCCATCGGTCATCCGCTGGGCGCCTCGGGTGCCCGGATCACCGGGGCGGTCGCCCACCAGCTCGCCGCGGCGGGCAGCGGCAGGGGGCTGGCCGCGCTGTGCATCGGAGTGGGACAGGCGCTGGCACTGGTGCTGGAACGCTGAGGTGCGGGTGCGTGACCGGGCGCCGCGGTCTCAGCCCGAGCGGCGCAGAGCCGCCGGAGTGGTGCCGAGCCGTGCGCGCATCACCCGTGTCAGATGCTCCTGGTGGGAGAAACCGGATTCGACGGCCACCTCTCCGATGGCCATGGTTCCGGCGCGCAGCAGCCGGCACGCCTGCTCCAGCCGCAGTGACAGCAGGTACTGGTGCGGTGAGGTCCCCGTGCTCGCCCGGAACTGCCGGGTGAACTGGCTGCTGCTCAAGGAGACCGCGGCGGCGAGATCGGCGATCGGCAGCGGTTCGGCGAGGCGCTCCTCCATCAGCTCGCGCACGGTGGCGAGCTGCTTGCCGGACAGCCCGGACCGCAGCGGCCGCGGTTCGACGGGGCGGGTGCCGTGCCGTCGTACGAGCTGGGCGGCGAGCATCTCCGTCAGCTGGTCGGTGTAGGTCCGCGCCGACGGCTCCCAGCGTCGCGCAGTGCCCTCCAGCGCGAGGACGAGCTGCTCGGCGAGCGGATCCGAGGTCCCGAGCTCCTCCGACAGCTCGACGGCCCGTCCCTCATTGGCTTCGCGCAGCGCCTCGTCCGTGAGGTAGGCGTGGACCGTGTCGAGCCGTCCGCCGAGCTCGACGGACAGGGTCCGGCCGGCCGGCTGCAGGAACAGCCCTCCGGCGGGGATCTTCCGCGTACGTGTTCCCGTGCCGTGCCCCCGCCGCACGGTGACCGGCCCGCTGAGATGAAGGATCAGCAGATGCGTGGGTGCCGGATCGAATTCGGCGTGGTAGGGCTGCTCCTCCT
>Ga0102590_1002493_pt1 | contig 21612 bp, 21 predicted proteins | sample AraplaMF_Col_mMF_FD_76859 | JGI IMG/M metagenome (GOLD analysis project Ga0102590, IMG submission 76859) | Arabidopsis root microbial communities from the University of North Carolina, USA - plate scrape MF_Col_mMF | ecosystem: Host-associated > Plants > Roots > Endosphere | place: USA...
AGTTGAAAAACTACCGACCGACCGAAAAAGAGCCTTTCATGAACGACCGGCAGAAGGAGTACTTCCGTTTGAAGCTCCTCGCCTGGAAGGATGAGATCCTCAAAGAGTCCAAGCTCACCCTGCAAGCGCTGCAGGAGGAGAACGTCAACCACCCCGATCTCGCCGATCGGGCATCGTCCGAAACCGACCGCGCCATCGAACTCCGCGCCCGCGACCGCCAGCGCAAGTTGATCGCCAAGATCGACGCCGCGCTTCAGCGCATCGAGGACAACACCTACGGCTATTGCGAGGATACCGGCGAGCCGATCTCTTTGAAGCGGCTCGAAGCCCGGCCCATCGCGACGCTCTCGGTGGAAGCGCAGGAGCGCCACGAGAAACGCGAGAAGGTCTATCGCGACGAATAGAGTTTGAGCCGCAGCGATGCGGCTCTTTGTTTTTGGACACAAGGCGCCGCTTCGCGCTGTGATCAGCATATTGCCTGTCGCTTGCCGCCGCGCTTCAACGCGCGGCATTGATCGCGAAAAGTGAATCGCGATCAATGGGCTAGACTCGACTCCTCCGAGTTCACGTGAGTTCGGATGAGAAACAGCCTTCACTTCAGGTGCGGGACTTTTTGCGAGTCGCATCAACGGGATCGACCCGGATGCTGAGACACCGATCCAGCAGCATCACACATCGCTGCAATCAGGCCTGCTGCGACGCCACGAGGCGCGCATCCCCATAAAGCCTGGACCAGCTCAATATTTCCTTAAACGCCGGCAGCAGGCCGTAGGCCGCATCCGTCAGCTCGTACTCCACCCGCAGCGGTTTCGAAGCGAAGACGGTGCGCGACACCAGGCCATCCTGCTCGAGTTCGCGCAGTTGCGTGGTCAGCATGTGCTGGGTGATGCCGCCAATCGATCGCCGCAAGGCGCCGAAGCGAACCGCGCCGTTCATCAGCGCGAACAGGATCTCCAGTTTCCACTTGCCGCCGAGCGCGTGGATCGCCCGCTTGAAGTCGGTGAGTAGGGCGGGGTCGGGGCTGCAATCGCAGTCGCCCTCGCAAATGCTGGTCAGGTTTTCCATACCGGTCTCGAAATCCATTCTACTTGTCCCCCGGGAGATAGTGACCAGATGCGGCCTTGAGCAGGGCCGGCGGAACCCATTCGCCTGGCCGCGCACCGAAGGGGAATTTGGCAATGAGCACCGTTCTGGTCACCGGCGGGTCCGGCTTCGTCGGCAGCCACGTCGTCCTGCAACTTCTGGCCGCCGGTCACGCGGTGCGGACGACGGTGCGCCGGCCGGACCGGAGGGACGACGTGTTGGCGATGCTGCGCGAGGGTAGTGCGACTTCGCCGGAGAGCCTGTCCTTCCTGACCGCCGACCTCACCGGGGACGGGGGCTGGCGCGAGGCGGTTGCCGGTTGCGACTACGTGCTTCATGTCGCCTCGCCCCTGTCGACCAGTATTCCCAGGGACGAGAACGAGATGATCATCCCGGCGCGTGACGGCACGCTGCGGGTGTTGCGTGCCGCGCGGGATGCGGGCGTCAGGCGGGTCGTCATCACCTCCTCGCTGGGCGCGATCGGCTATGGCCATTCGCCGCGCGAAAAGCCATTCGACGAGACCGACTGGACCCATCTCGGCGGCGCCGACGTGCAGCCCTACGTCAAGTCCAAGACGCTGGCCGAGCGCGCGGCCTGGGATTTCGTCGCGCGTGAGGGCGGCGGGCTGGAACTGTCGGTGGTCAATCCCGCCGGCATTTTCGGTCCGGTGCTGGGGCCAGACTTCTCCGGCTCGATCGAGATCGTCAAATCGCTGCTCGACGGTGCCATGCCGGCGGTGCCGCGGGTCTATTTCGGCGTGGTCGACGTGCGCGACGTCGCCGATCTGCATCTGCGGGCCATGATTGCGCCCGAGGCGAAAGGCGAGCGCTTCATCGCGGTGTCCGGCGAGGCGATGTCGATCCTTGACATCGCCAGGGTGCTGCGGCGGGAACTCGGACCGGCCGCGCGGCGGGTTCCGCGGCTCCAGGCCCCGGACTGGCTGGTGCGGCTGGCCGCCAACCGGATTCCGCTGCTGCGTGCGGTGGTGCCGATGCTCGGCAAGGTCAGGCATTCCACCAGCGCCAAGGCAAGGTCGCTGCTCGGCTGGCAGGCCCGCTCCAATGACGAGGCGATCCTGGCGACGGCCGAGAGCCTGATCCGGCTCGGTCTCGTCAAGGCGTGAGGCCGCCCCGTCCTTGTCACGCCCCAGCGGGGATGCTGAAGTGCCGTCCTCGATTGTGTTGTGTGGGAGGCGGCGCCGATGGACAATATTCTCAAGGCCGCAAAGGCGATCGCGCTGGCGCGGCGCAACCACGCGCCGCTTGCCGCGCTTGAGGTTCCTCCCGCCGACGAGGACGAAGGCTACGAAGTCCAGCGCGCGCTGCACGATCTGCTGCTGCCGCATGCCGGGCCGCTGGTCGGCTACAAGATCGGCTGCACCAGCCCGGTGATGCAGGAATATATCGGCATTCCGCACCCCTGCGGCGGCGGCGTGTTCCAGAAGGGCGTGCACGACAGCGGCGTCAAGCTCGCGGCCGCCGACTATGTTCGCGTCGGCGTCGAATGCGAGATCGCGGTGCGGCTGAAGCGCGACCTTGCCGCCGGCGAGGCGCCGTTCACGGCCGAATGGGTCGGCGAAGCCGTCGAGGCCTATCATCCCGCGATCGAGATCGTCGACGACCGCTACGTGAAGTGGGAGACGATGGGCGCGCCGACGCTGATCGCCGACGATTTCTTCGCCGCCGGCTGCGTGCTTGGGCCGTCCGTGCCGCGCTCGTCGGTGCCGGACCTCAAGGCAGTCAAGGGCCGCGCCATCGTCAACGGCGAGGAGGTCAGCCACGGCACCGGCGCCGACGTGCTCGGCCATCCCCACAACGCGCTCGCCTGGCTCGCCAACCATCTCGCCGCCGAGGGCAAGGGCCTGCATGCCGGCCAGCTCGTGTTGACCGGAAGCCTGGTCAAGACGCTATGGCTGAAGGCCGGCGACAAGGTGCGGATGGAGCTGGACGGGCTGGGCGTGGTGGAGGCGGAGTTTACGTGAGCTCTCGCCACCGTCATTGCGAGCGCAGCGAAGCAATCCAGACTGCATCCGCGGAAAGATTCTGGATTGTTTCGCTGCGCTCGCAATGACGGAGTGCGGAGCAACGCCTTCGTCAAAATGGATGCGGCCCTCGCCAGGGGAGCTAGCGAGGGCCGCGTCGTACATCGTCGTTCGCGCCTAGGTTCGCGAACACGATGTGGGAGCTCGGGAGAGACTTAGAAGGGCAGCAGCACGTCCATGACTTGCTGGCCGTAGCGCGGCTGCTGCACGTCCGTGATCTGGCCGCGGCCGCCGTAGGCGATGCGGGCTTGTGCGATCTTGCTGGAATCGATGGTGTTGTCGCTCTGGATGTCTTCGGGCCGGACGATGCCGGCGACCACGAGCTCGCGGATCTCGTAGTTGACGCGGATCTCCTGCTTGCCTTCGACCACGAGGTTGCCGTTCGGCAGCACCTGGGTGACGACCGCGGCGACGTTGGTCTGCAACGCTTCCGTGCGATTGACCGAGCCCTTGCCGTCGGCGGAGGACGTCGAGTCGGTGGTGAGAAGGCGACCGGGCAGGACCTTGAGCGGCTGCGTGACGGTCTGGCTGCCGATGAAGTCGGTAATTCCCGAATCTTCCTTGGCAGTTCGGCTGCGCTGGGTCTCGTTGGAGAGGTTGGCCTTGTCTGTGATGTTCACGGTCACGGTCAGGAGGTCGCCGATCTGGTGAGCGCGCTGGTCCTTGAAGAAGGCGCGGCTGCCGTTGCGCCACAGCGAGTTCGGATTGTAGGAGGCGACTTCCGGCTTCGGCATCGGCATCTGCACCGGCTTGTAGCCGGGCTGCGTCGTCGGATTGTCGATCGCCGACAGTTTCGGCTGCTCGCCGATCTGCGACAGGCGGTCGATCGAGGAGCAGCCGCTCGCCAGCGCGCAGGTGGCCAGCAGCAGGGCAGAGATCGCTATGCGACGAAGACGGAAAGCCGAACTGAAACTGGACATGACTTACTCTGACTTGGCTGGAGCTTGCGTGACGCGAACTTGCGGGATCTGGGCCTGTGCGATCTGGGCCGGAGACGCGGGGGCCTGGACCAGGTTCCGGAGCAGGGCAGCAGTGTCGACGGGGGCGGGCGCTTCGTCGCGCTTGAGCGAGGAGGTCTGCTCCACCGCAGCCGGCGTCGGCGCGGACTGGCTGGCGCCCTGGACGGTGATCTGGCCGCGGGCGGTGACGGTCCCGGTCAGCGTGCGCTTGGTCTGCAGATTGAGGACGCTCACGGTGTCGCCCTCGGCGCCGCTCTCGAGCGCCTTGCCGCGGGTGGTGAGGTAGATCCCGGGAACCTGGTAGATCACGGTGACGCTCTGGTCGCGCGACACGAAGTCGGGCTTGACGATATCGGCGACGCGGATCGGCGTGCCCGCCCGCATCGGCCGGCGCAACTGCATGCCGATGACGCGGTCGCGCGAGGCGGCCTCGCCGGCGACCTCGGCCTTAGGCCGGCGCTCCAGCGCGACGTCGGAGGATTTCAGGATGTCGGCGCGGTCAATGTCGCGCGCCAGCACGGTCACTTCCACCGTCTCGATCGCATTGCCGGTGAAGCGCAGCTTGGTCGGCGTCGGATTGCTGTCGTTGACGATCTCGAAGGCGACGTCGAAGCGGCCGCTGCGGGCGTCGTAGCGGGTCGCGACCGGCTGCAGCGCACCGCTGTTGGAAGCGTCCAGCCGCATGTCGGAGATGCCGCGGTCGAAGGTGACGGTGATGTTGCCGGCGTCCCCAAGGCCGAACCGGCGCTCCAGCGCCGAGGCGACCGCGTTTTCGAGGTCCTTGTGAACGAGCGTGCGGGCGAGGCGGGTGACCTGGACTTCCTTGATGTCGCCGGTCATCACGCCGATCACCTGTTTTCCGCGCAGCACCGACAGCACCTGCGCGACCGGCAGTGCGCCTGTGGTGCCGAGATCGGGCGAGCGGTAGACTGGGATCAGCGCGGCCGAGCCGGCATTGTCGATGAGATCGCCGACCCGCACCACGTCCGAGGTGACGGTGACGCTGGCGCGCAGCGTCGGCGCCGCGATGAAATCGTCGGCGGCCAGCGCCGGCAGCGCCAGCGCGAGGAAAACGGAGATCGTGGCAAGGGTGGTGCGGATCATCGTCATGACCTCAGCGGAACAGCGCCGTGGTTGATTGCATCATCTGGTCGGCGGCGCTGATGACCTTGGCGTTCATCTCATAGGCGCGCTGCGCGGCGATCAGATCGCTCATCTCCGAAACGACGTCGACATTGGCCTGCTCCAGGCTGCCCTGGGTGACCTTGCCGTAGCCTTCGGAGTTCGCGGTGCCGTCCTGCGGTGAGCCGGAGGCCGGCGTTTCGGTGAACAGGTTGCTGCCGACCGGCTGCAGGCCGGCCTTGTTGATGAAACGGGTCACGCCGATCTGGCCGATGATCGAGGAGGTCGACGAGCCCGGCAGCGTCACCGAGACCTGGCCCTGCTCGCTGACCGCGATGCCCGAGGCGTTGTTCGGGATGGTGATGGTCGGCTGCACAGGGTTGCCCTGCGCCGTGACGATGCGGCCCTGATTGTCCATCTGGAAGGTGCCGTCGCGGGTGTACTGGTAGGTGCCGTCGGGCATCAGGATCTTGAAGAAGCCTTCGCCCGAGATCGCGAGATCGAGGTCGTTGCCGGTCTGCGACAGCGTGCCCTGCGTCATGCTGCGCGGCGTGCCGACGGTCTTGACGCCGCCGCCGACGTCGACGCCGACGGGCAGGATGGTGCCCTGGTCCGAGGCCTGTGCGCCGACGCGGCGTACGTGTTCGTAGATCAGGTCCTGGAACGCCGCCGTCTGCTTCTTGAAGCCGGTGGTGCGCAAGTTGGCGATGTTGTTGGAGATGACCTGGACGTTGAGTTCCTGGGCCGCCATTCCGGTCGCAGCGGTGTGGAGCGCTTGCATGTCAGTAATCCCTTACATCAGGCCGGAACGTCGGCGAGCTTCTCGATCGCCGATTTGTGGAGGTCGCTCTGCTGCTGGAGCAGATTGGCGATGGCGGTGTAGCTGCGCATGACTTCGACCATGCGGCTCATCTCGCCGACCGAGTTGACGTTCGATTTCTCGATGTAGCCCTGGCGGACCACGGACTTGGCGTCGGCCTGGATGACGGCGGAGCCGGCGTCATAGAGGTTGGCGCCGAGCTTGGTCAGCTTGGCCGGATCGTCGAACGAGGCCATGCGGATCTTGCCGCGGATCGAGTCGGTCCTGGCCGTGCCCTCGAGCACGGTGACGGTGCCGTCGGGGGCGACGTTGATGTCGTGGTCGGTCGGCTGGAAGGTGATCGGGCCGCCGGTGCCGAGCACGAGGTTGCCGTCGGAGGTGACGAGCTGGCCGGTGCTGTTGAGCGAGAATTTGCCGTCGCGGGTGTAGCGCTCGCCGCCGCCGGCCTGCACCGCGAAGAACGCGTTGCCGTCGATCGCCATGTCGAGCGGATTGTTGGTCGGCTCCATCGGCCCCTGGCCGACGTCGCGGAAGGTGCCGCGGTCCTGCACATAGGAGACCCGGCGGTCGGAGGCGATGAAATTGTCCTCACGCGCGTTCGAATTGAGGAATTCCTCGAACAGCGAATGGTCGGCCTTGAAGCCGTTGGTGTTGGCGTTGGCAACGTTGTTGGCGATGACATCCATCTGCCGCTCCAACGTCATCTGCCGTGACAAGCCGATCAGAAGCGCGTTCTGCATCGGAGATCTCCCCTGAGCGAGCCCGCCACCTCGCTCTCCCAAGCGCCTTGGCCGACCCCGTGATCGAGACTGTCAGGTTCTCCCAAACCCTCCGGTCTCATCCCTGTCTCAGCGAAAGCCGTGCCAACGTGGGAAGTTTTGAAATTTCAATGGCTTGTTGATTTTTCGAGGGCGCGGGAAGGCGGCAGAAAGGTTCTGTTAGCCATGTTTGCCCGGCAGATTTTTCCTAGTGCAGGCCCGATCGAAAGGTTCCGTTAACCATTATTACCGTAGCGTTTGCGAGCAAGAGGAGCGCATTGCGCTGGGGCATTTGTATCGCGTCATTGTCTGCCAGGAGGCTTCGCTCTTTCGATCCGTTTAAGATGAGCGAGCCCGATCGACCATGGCAGAGAATGAAGCGGAAGGCGGCGCAGCCGCCGAAGGCGCGGAAGCCGCTGCCCCCAAGAGCAAGTTCAAGCTGATCCTGATCATCGTCGGCGCACTCGTCCTGCTCGGGGGCGGCGCTGCGACCTGGTTCCTGTTCTTCCGCCATGGCGAGGACGAGCATCACGCCGAGGCGGCGCCCCCGCCGAAGCCGCCGGCCTTCGTCGAGGTGCCCGACATCATGGTCAACCTTGCCGGCTCGCCGGGTGAGCGCGTGCAATACCTGAAGCTGAAGGTCGTGCTGGAGCTGAAGGAAGAGAAGCAGATCGAGGTGATCAAGCCGACGATGCCGCGCATCACCGACATCTTCCAGACCTATGTGCGCGAATTGCGCTCGTCCGACCTCAACGGTTCCGCCGGCATCTTCCGCCTCAAGGAAGAGCTGACCAAGCGCGTCAACGCGGCGGTCGCGCCGGTCCAGGTCAGCGCGGTGCTGTTCAAGGAAGTCGTGATCCAGTGAGCATGGCGGGCTAGGGATCATGGCGGGCACCGACCAACCAGACCAGGACGCAATTGCCGCCCAATGGGAGGCCTCGCTCGATTCCGAGGATCCCGCCGAGGCCGCGAAGGCTGCTGCCGAAAATGAACTATCCGAGACCATGGCCCTGCAATGGGCGGCCATGGTCGAGGACGGCAGCCGCGATCTGGGCACCGGCAAGAACTCCGGCGAGAGGGTGCTGTCGCAGGAGGAGATCGACAACCTCCTCGGCTTCACGGTCGGCGACGTCACACTCGACGATCATTCCGGCATTCGCGCGATCATCGATTCTGCGATGGTCTCCTACGAGCGTCTGCCGATGCTCGAAATCGTCTTCGACCGCCTGGTGCGGTTGCTGACGACAAGCTTGCGCAATTTCACCTCGGACAACGTCGAAGTCTCGCTCGACCGCATCACGTCGGTGCGCTTCGGCGACTACATGAACTCGATCCCGCTGCCCGCCGTGCTCACGGTGTTCAAGGCCGAGGAGTGGGAAAACTTCGGCATGGCGGTGGTCGATTCCAGCCTGATCTATTCGATGATCGACGTGCTGCTCGGCGGCCGCCGCGGCTCGAGCCAGCTCCGCATCGAGGGCCGGCCCTACACCACGATCGAGACCGAACTGGTGAAGCGGCTGGTCGAGGTGGTGCTGACCGACGCCGAGCAGGCGTTCCGGCCGCTGTCGCCGGTGACCTTCACGATCGACCGGCTCGAGACCAATCCGCGTTTCGCCGCGATCAGCCGCCCCGCCAACGCCGCGATCCTGGTGCGCCTGCGCATCGACATGGAAGATCGCGGCGGCAATATCGAGCTGCTGCTGCCTTATGCGACCATCGAGCCAATCCGGGGCGTCCTGCTCCAGATGTTCATGGGCGAGAAATTCGGCCGCGACACGGTCTGGGAGGGCCATTTCGCCACCGAGATCAACCAGGCCGAGATCTCGGTCGACGCCGTGCTCTACGAGGCCGACATCCCGCTCAAGCAGCTGATGCGGCTCAAGGTCGGCGACACCCTGCCGCTCGACATGCGCGCGGATGCCAACGTGACCGTGCGCTGCGGCGACGTCACCCTGACCGAGGGGCGGATGGGCCGGGTCGGCGATCGCGTCGCGATTCGGGTGACGAAACCCTTGCGCAAGCCAAGTACGACACTTGCCATGTTCGAGAAGGTCGACGAGCAGAACAAGATGATGGAGGCCCCATGAACCACTCCCTGGGAATGGCGATCGAGACGCTGGTGGCTATCCTGCTAATGCTGACGATCTTCTACTGCGTCATGCTCAACAAGCGGCTGACGCGGCTGAAGGCGGACGAGCATTCGCTGAAGGCGGTCATCGGTGAACTGATCACGGCGACCGAGATCGCCGAGCGCGCGATCGGCGGGCTGAAGCTCGCGGTGCGCGACGTCAACGAGAACCTCGGCAGCCAGCTCGCAGCGGCAACACAGATGTCGGACCAGCTCTACAAGCAGCTCGGCGAAGCCGACAACGTGGTGCGGCGCCTGTCCAAGATCGCGATCGCCGCGCGCCCCATGACCGGTCAGGAAACGGTTGCCGCACCCGTGGCCAAGCCATCCTCGGCGAAGGCGGTGGCTGCCGCGGCCGAAGCCTTCTCCGAGCGCCGACGATCCAACGGCGGCCTTGCCGCATAAAGTCAGGGTATGAAGTCTTTTCGTAACATCCGCGTCATTCCGATCGTCCTGGTCGCCGTCGCAGGCCTCGCCACGCTCAAGGTCGCGGGCCTCGTGATCAATGGCGGCTATGTCTTCGACTACCAGCCGAACAAGCTCAAAAAATCCTGGGCGCAGGAGAATCTGAATTTTCCGGGACGGGAAGACCCCGACATCACCGGCTCGACCCATGGCGCGCCGAAGGAGGCACCGAAGCCCGCTGCTCCCGAGACCAAGATGGAGGGGGGCACCCCGATCAAAATCGATGAGCCGCAGATCTCGGCCTCGGAGCGCGCGATCCTGGAACGGCTGCAGGCACGCCGGCAGGAGATCGAGGCCCGCCAGCGCGAGATCGACATTCGCGAGAGCCTGCTCAAGTCGGCCGAGAAGCGCATCGAGAACAAGGTCGACGAGATGAAGGCGGTGGAATCCCGCATTTCCGCAGGCCAGGCCGAGCAGAAGGCCGCCGAAGCCCAGCGCATGAAGGGCCTCGTGACCATGTATGAGGGCATGAAGCCCAAGGACGCCGCGCGGGTGTTCGACCGGCTCGAGATGGGCGTTCTGATCGAGATCGCCTCGGCCATCGCGCCGCGAAAGATGTCGGACATCATGGGCCTGATGTCGCCGGAAGCCGCCGAGCGGCTGACGGTCGAGATGGCCCGCCGCGCCAATGGCGGCGGCGATCAATCGGCCTCGGCCGGCGATCTGCCCAAGATCGACGGCAAGCCAACGCAAAAACCGAACTGAGGGCTCATACTTAAGAAGCCCTTAATTGGCAAAACCTACAATCGACGGCACGGGCCGGCGCCAGTGCCGGCATGGACCGTCGAACCGGAAGAAATGCCGCCAATGGCGCAGAAGGCTGCCGCCGGATTTGTGTCGCGAGCCCGCGCCTTGGCGCGGGTGCCGTCGCGCCATGTCCGCAAGGCCGCCATGCTGGCGGCCTGCCTGCTGATTGGCTTCAATGCGCCCGCCAGGGCGGCCGACCTGGTCCGGGGCGAGGCGATTTTCTCCTCCGCCGGCGGCTTCGCCCGGCTGGTCATCAAGCTCGGCGAGGACGTTCCCTCCGAGGTCACGACGGCGGGTTCCATTCTCATCATCCGCTTCGACCGGCCGGTCGACGTTCCCGTCGACCGCGTTCCGGAAGGCGCGCCCGACTACGTCAATTCCGCCCGACGCGATCCCGACGGCGGCGCCATCCGGCTGTCGCTGGCTCGGCGTGTCACCGTCAACACCATGAATGCCGGCGAGCGTACCTTCATCGACCTGTTGCCGGACGGCTGGAAGGGGCCTCCGCCGAGCCTGCCCATGGACGTGGTCAAGGAACTCGCCGAGCGCGCGCGCGTGGCCGAACGCGCCTTGCGCGCCCAGCGCGCCTCGGCCGAGAGCAAGAAGCGTCCGCCGATCCGCGTCCGCGCCTCGGTGCAGCCGACCTTCGTGCGTTTCGTGTTCGAGATGCCCGACGGCGTCGGTGTGTCCTCCGTGCTCAACGAGCAGAAGCTCACGCTGGCCTTCAACGCCAACCTCAATTTCGATCTGGCGGATGCCGTCGTCGCCGCCCCCCCGAACGTCGCCTCGATCAAGCAGAAGGGCGACGTCGACCAGACCAGCGTCGAGATCGCCCTGATAGGTGATTCCGACGTGCACTCCTTCCGCGACGAGAAGAACTACGTCGTCGACATCGCCTTCCAGCCGGACAAGGGCAAGACCGCCGCAACCGCCGAATCCGTGCTCGCGCAGGCGAAGCCTGCTGCCCAAGGTCGTGCACCGGCGCCGGAAAAGCCGGCGGCGGAGAAGCCGAGGGAGGCCCAGCGAGAGATCGCGCCGCCGACCTCGGAGACGATCGCCCGCGAAGCCAGGATCGAGGTGAAGCCCGAGGCGAAGATGGAAGCACCCGCCGCGGTGCCGCCCGGCGAAGCACCCAAGGAAGTACTCAAGGAAGCACCCAAGCCGGCGCCGGCTCCCGTGGTCGAAGCGCCGCCCGCTGCGGAAGCGCCCAAGGAAACAGTCAAGGCAACGGTCAAGGAAGTCGCCAAGGAAGCCGTCAAGGAAGCCCCGAAGCCGGCCGCGCCGGCAACGGAAGCCGCGGTCGCGCCCGTCAAGCCTGCGACTGCCGAGGCGCCGGCCGCGCCGTCGCCGCCCATTGCCAGCGTCGATGCGCGCCGTGACAGCGACGGCTTGCGCGTCACGTTCCCGCTTCAGGTCGCAACGCCCGCGGCGGCGTTCCGCCGCGGTGACACGGTGTGGCTGGTGTTCGACTCGCCGAAGCCGATCGACGTCGAGGCGATCCGCACCAAGGGCGGTGCGATGATCGGCGAAGTCAGCCGCATGCCGCTCGACAAGGGGCAGGCGGTGCGCATCCGTCTCACCCGGCCGCTGGTCTACTCGCTGACGAGCGAGGAGGTCGGCAAGGAGACCAACTGGCTGCTGACGCTCGCCGACAAGATCCAGGCGACGCCGTTGCCGCTGATGATGTCGCGCAACATCACCGATCCCGCGCTCGCCACCATCGCGATCCCCTTCGCCAATCCGGGCGTGTTGCATAAACTGACCGATCCCGACGCCGGCGACATGCTCTATGTCGTCACCGCGCAGCGACCGGTCCGCGGCTTCATCAAGCGGCAGGACCTCGTCGATCTCTCGCTGCTGGAATCCGCGCACGGCATTGCGATCCGGCCGAACTCCGACGAGGTCGGTGTGGAGGTCGGTTCCGACAAGGTCATTCTCGGCAAGAAGGGCGGACTGACGCTGTCGCCGGTCGATATTTCCGCCGACCGCGCGCCGACCGCGGTGCGGCCGATCTTCAGCCCGGAAGGCTGGCGCAAGGGCCAGTCCGAAAACTTCGTCGCGCGGCAGGGCGAGCTGATCTTGGCGGCAGCCACCGCCGAGCCGGCGCAGCGCTCGCTGCCGCGGCTCGACCTCGCGCAGTTCTACATGTCGCGCGCCATGTATCACGAAGCCAAGGCCGTGACCGACCTGATGCTGAGCGATCCTCTCAACAAGGAGGAGAGCGGCGCGCTGATCATGCATGCGATCGCGAGCATCCTGATCGGCCGGCCGGCGCAGGGTCTGAAGGACCTCGCCAATCCCGTGATCGGCAACAGCCATGATTCCCAGCTCTGGAAGGCGCTCGCCTATGCGCGCCAGGGCAAATGGGCCGACGCGCGCGAGAAGTTCAAGAACGTCGAATTCGCCATCGCCTCGCTGCCGCTCGACATCCAGCGCATCGTGACGATGGACGCGATGCGCGCCTCGCTCGAGGTCAAGGACTATGCCGGCGCCTCCAAGCGCCGCAGCGAGATCGAGGTGGTCGGCATCCCGCCCGAGGCTGCGCCCGGCTTCGCGGTGCTGCGCGGCCGGCTCGCCGAGGCGCTCGGTCACGACAAGGACGCGCTCGACGACTACAAGTTCGCGGTCGCCTCCGACGACCGGGCGGCGGCGGCGGAGGCCAAGCAGTTCGAGGTGGCATTGCGGCAGAAGCGCGACGAGATCAGCAAGGAAGACGCGTTGCGCGAGCTCGAGACGCTGTCGATGACCTGGCGCGGCGACTCGATCGAGGTCAAGACGCTCCAGTTGCTGTCCCAGATGTACGCGGAGAACGGGCGCTATCGCGACGCGCTCACGGCGGCGCGCACCGCGACGAGGCTCCAGCCGAACGCCGAGGCCTCGCGCCAGGCGCAGGACCTTGCCTCCGACCTGTTCACGCAGATCTTCCTGGGCCCCAAGGGCGACGATCTGCCGGCGGTCGAGGCGCTCGGGATGTTCTACGAGTTTCGCGAGTTGACGCCGATCGGCCGTCGCGGCGACGAGCTGATCCGCCGTCTCTCCGACCGTCTCGCCTCGATCGACCTGCTCGACCAGGCCGCCGAGCTTCTGCAATACCAGGTCGACCACCGTCTCGAAGGCGCTGCCCGCGCCCAGGTCGCCGCACGCCTGTCCATGATCTATCTCGCCAACCGCAGGCCGGACAAGGCGATCGCGGCGCTGCGCGCGAGCCGCATCAGCGATCTCTCCGGCGAGCTGCGCCAGCAGCGCCTGCTGCTGGAGGCGCGGGCACAGAGCGATGTCGGCCGTCACGACCTCGCGCTCGACATCGTCTCCAACGTCTCCGGGCGCGAGGTGCTTCGCCTGCGCTCCGACATCTTCTGGGCGGCGCGGCGCTGGCGCGAGTCCGCCGAGCAGATCGAGCTCTATTATGGCGAGCGCTTCCGCGACTTCAAGCCGCTCAATGCGGTGGAGAAGAGCGACATCATCCGCGCCGCCGTCGGCTATGCGCTCGCGGACGATTCGATCGGCCTGTCGCGCTTTCGCGAGAAGTACGCGCCGCTGATGAGCGAGAGCGCCGACCGTCTGGCCTTCGACATCGCCAGCAAGCCGGCCGCTTCCTCGAGCGCCGAATTCGCCGAGATCGCCAAGCTCGCCGCCAGCGTCGACACGCTCGACGGCTTCCTGCGCGAGATGAAGCAGCGCTTCCCCGACGCCACCGCCCGCGCGCCGGGCTCGCCGCAGGCCAAGGAAGAGGCCGACCACACCGGCTCGCTGCCTACGATCCCCGTCGTGCGGCAGATCAAGATGACGCGGTAGGAACCCTGCTACCTCTGGACCTCTCGACAGGTGCCGCGCCAGGCGGCAACCTGTGCCCCTTTATGCCGGGAGAGCGTTGTTATGAGCAAGCCTGCCAAGACCGAAGCCGAACTCGTCGCCATGGCGCGGGCCGAATTGAAGGTCCATTCCGATGGCCCTGACGGTCTCGCCATCTCGATCGTCCGCGACGGTGACAGCTGGGAATTCCGTGCCGATGCGGACCAGGCGACGCGGGACAAGCCGGGCTTTCCCGAAAGTGTCGCCATGCTGGTGCAGATCGGTGATCACCTCAGCAAGCAGTATGACGTGAAGGGGTAGGGCAGGTCTGCCCTACGTAACGCGGCTCGTGTCACACATTCGGTGTCGTCGCCCGGCTTGACCGGGCGACCCAGTACTCCGAGACGGAAGTGATCGATCGATGGGCCGCGGCGTACTGGATGCCCCGGTCAAGCCGGGGCATGACAGCGGAAGTTGCGGTTACTATCCCCCGTAACTCTGCACCAGGCTCCCCGCCACCAGCGACCAGCCGTCGACCAGCACGAAGAAGATCAGCTTGAACGGCAGCGAGATCGTCGCCGGCGGCAGCATCATCATGCCCATCGACATCAGCACGGAGGCCACGACGAGGTCGATGATCAGGAAGGGCAGGAACAGCAGGAAGCCGATCTCGAAGGCGCGCTTCAGCTCCGAAATCATGAAGGCGGGGACGAGGATGCGCAGCGCGAGGTCGTCGGGGGTGGCCGGCGGCGGCTCGCGGGACAGGTCCAGGAACAGCTTGAGGTCCTTCTCGCGCACGTTCTTCTGCATGAAGCCGCGCAAGGGGACGGAGGCGCGCTGCAGCGCATCCTCGACGCTGATCTGGTTGGCGACGAGCGGACGGATGCCCTCGTCGTAGGATTTCTGCAGGACGGGTCCCATCACGAAGAAGGTGAGGAACATCGCGAGCGCGATGATCACCGAGTTTGGCGGTGCGGTCGCCGTGCCCATCGCGGTGCGCAGCAGCGACAGCACGACCACGATGCGCGTGAACGACGTCATCATGATCAGGATCGACGGCGCGATCGACAGCACCGTGAGCAGGGCGATGAGCTGGATCGCGCGCTCAGTGACGCCGCCGCCACCCTGACCGCCCAGATTGATGCTGATGTCCTGCGCATGCGCAGGGCTCGCGAGCGAAGCCGCGCCGATCAGGACAGAAAGAAGAAAAACTCTACGCGGGAGGGCCGGCAGCCTCACGAAGACGGCTTCGGACGGCCGAGCAGCGAGGCCATCTCGTCTTCGAGATTTTCAAAACTGGTCTTCTCCACGGCCGGCTTTGCGGGCGGGGCCGGTGGCGTCGGCGGCTCACTGCGCGCCACGCGCGGCGGCGGGGCGGGCGGCTCGGGTGCAACCGGCGGCGCGACCGTCTCACCGGCGGGACGGCGCAGTGCGGCTTCGAGCCGCTGCGCCATCTCGGCGAGATTCTGCTCGGCGCTCGATGGCGCCGCAGGGGCGAGAGCCGGCTGCGCCGGAACGGACGGAGCCTGCGGTACGGGCGGAGGAGGGGGCGGCGGCGCGGGCGCGCGCTCGGCGCGGACCGGCGGCACCTTCACCGGCTCGCTCTGGCGTGGCGGACGCGGCATCAGCGGCGGTTCGTTGCGGGCGATGCGGGGCGGTACGGGTTCGGGACGCAGCTCGCGCTCAGGGCGCGGCGCGATCGGCTCGGGCGTAAAGCCGCCCAGTGGCGGCTCGCTGCGGCGCTCGGCCAAAGCGGGCGCCGGCCGGCGCACCTCGTCGGCGAAGGAGGGACGTGCGGGCCGCGGCGGCGGCTCGGGCATCTGCGGCTCGGGATGATCGAGCAGCTCGGGCCGCGGCGCTTCGTCGGCCCAGCCGCCGGTGTCGGGCATCGGCGCGAGACGCGGCGGCTCGGCGGCGTTGGGACGCTGCGGAAGCTGGTCGCGGCCGGGCGCGCCGCGCACGATATTAGGCTCGACGACGATGTCGGTGGGGCCGCCGATCATCAAGAGGTGTTCGACATTGTCACGCCGGACCAGCACCAGGCGGCGCCGGCCGTCGACCGCGGCGGCATCGATCACGGCGAGCCGGGGCATCCTGCCGCGCTGGGTGTTGGCGCCGAGCCGGCTGGAGGCGAATCGGCGAACCAGCCATGCAGCGACGCCGATCAACGCCAGGACGACGATGAACGCGACGATGAAGGTGATAGGGCTGCCTTGCATACTTGTCCCCGACAAATGGCGCTTTTCTCGTGCCCAAGGTCAGATGCGCCGACCACAGGCGTGCGATGCCCCAAACTGCGATTTCTTAACGTCCCACGGCAAGTTTTGCCGTCCCCAACTCTTAATAACCCATGAATCGCTCGATCCAAAACGACTTCTTGGCCTGTGCATGACCGGCCAAGCGATTGGGTTAATGCCGCTTTTCGGGGCGTAGAATCACGGGAGCGCAAAAGCGTGTTCCGCGCGATGGCAGGCGTCGATCGCATTCTTAACCACCTGTTAACCATACACGCGGCAAATTCTGCCTAGCTTCGGACCCCAGATCCGTAAGAGGCGGAAGGAGCCGCAACGATGTCCATCAACGACCTTCCGGTGCTGTCGGCGCTTCGCACCAAGATGCAGTGGCACCAGGAGCGCCAGCGCGTCCTGTCCGAGAACGTCTCCAATTCCGACACGCCCCAATTCCGGCCGCGCGACCTGGTCGAGCCGAAGCTCGACAAGGCGGGCGCGGTTACGGGCGCGATGGGCCCTCTGGCGCTCACCCGCACCAGCGGCTCCCACATCAGCCCGTCAGGCGCGGCCTCGGGCTTCGACCAGAACAAGAATGCGGGCTTTCAGACACGCCCCGCGGGCAACGCCGTCAATCTCGAAGAGGAGATGCTGAAGTCAGCCAGCAACCAGATGGATTATGCGGCGGCGACCTCGCTTTATTCGAAGAGCCTGCATCTGCTCAAGACCGCGATCGGCAAAGGCTAGGGCCGGAGAGGTAGACCATGGCGAATGACAGCAGCGACTTTGCCCGCTCGATGGCGATCGCGACCTCCGGGCTGCGCGCGCAGGCCGGGCGCATGCGGGTGATCTCGGAAAACATCGCGAATGCGGATTCGACCTCGCAGACCGCGGGCGGCAATCCCTACCGGCGCAAGGTGCCGACCTTCTCCTCCGCGCTCGACCGCACCCTGGATGCGCAGGTGGTGACGCTGGGCAAGATCAAGCCCGACCAGTCCAACTTCCGCGTCAAATACGAGCCGAACAATCCGGCGGCGGACGCCACCGGCAACGTCAAATATCCCAACGTGAACTCGGTGGTCGAGATGACCGACATGCGCGATGCGCAGCGGTCCTACGAGGCCAACCTCAACATCATCAGTGCGACGCGCCGGATGATCCAGCGCACTCTCGACATCCTCAAGAGCTGAACAGGACAATTGAGCCATGGCATCACCGACAGTCGCCGCCAATGCTTATGCCAACCTCGCCCGCGTGCTGGAAAACAGCGGCGCCGGTGCAGGCAAGGGCAGCGAAGCGAGCGGGCAATCCTTTGCGTCGCTGCTGAAAGACGCCGTCGGCAGCGTCATGGAGTCCGGCAGAAAGTCCGACGCGCAGACGGTGGCGATGGCCGCCGGCAAGGCCAACGTGATGGACGTGGTGACGGCGGTCGCCGACACCGACGTCGCCGTGTCCACGCTGGTCTCGGTCCGCGACCGCGTGATCGCGGCCTATGAAGACATCATGAAGATGCCGATCTGATTTGGGGGCGCTGTCATCCCGGGGCGCGCGCAGCGCGAACCCGGAATCCATGGTGCGACCAACGCCGCGGCTCGATGGATTCCGGGCTCTCGCTTCGCGAGCCCGGAATGACGACCAACAATTCACAGTGAGAAAAAGAAAATGACCGGACCCGAAACCCTCGACGTCGCGCGTGATGCGATCTGGACGATCGTGATCGTGTCGTCGCCGCTGATGGTGGTCGGCCTCGTGGTCGGCGTCATCGTATCGCTGTTCCAGGCGCTGACGCAGATCCAGGAGCAGACGCTGATCTACGTGCCGAAGATCCTGGCCATCTTCGCCACGATGCTGTTGGCGCTGCCGTTCATGGCCGACGCACTTCATTCCCACATGCTGCGGATCTCGTCGCGAATCATCGGCGGCTGAGGCACAATGCGCCCGTCATGCGCATCGACGTCTCGCTGCTGCCGGCGCTCGCCGCGGCCTTCATGCTCGTCTTCGCCCGGGTCGGCGCGATGGTGATGCTGCTGCCGGGGCTGGGCGAGACCAATATTCCGACGCGAATCAAGCTGTCGATCGCGCTGCTGCTCACGCTGATCATCCTGCCGCTGCATCGGAGCGCCTACCAGGTCGACATGGGCTCGCTGGCGCCGCTTCTGGTCCTGATGCTGCATGAAATCGTGATCGGCATCGTGCTGGGCGCGACCGCCCGCGTGACGCTGTCGGCGCTTCAGGTCGCAGGTTCCGTCATCGCGCAGCAGATGGGGCTCGGCTTCGTCACCTCGGTCGACCCGACCCAGGGACAGCAGGGGGTGCTGGTCGGCAACTTCCTGACCATGCTTGGCATCACGCTGCTATTTGCCACCGACAGCCATCACCTGGTGATCGCGGCGCTGAACGACAGCTACGCGATCTTCTCGCCGGGCGAGACCGTGTCTAGCGGCGATGTCGCTTCGCTGGCGACGCGCGCCTTTGCGGCCGCGTTTCTGCTCGGCCTGCAGCTTTCCGGGCCGTTCCTGGTGTTCGGCCTCGTCTTCAATATCGGGCTCGGCGTGCTGGCGCGGCTGATGCCGCAGATGCAGGTCTATTTCGTCGGCGTGCCGCTGTCGATCTTCGCGGGCTTTCTGGTGCTCGCCGTGGTGCTTACCGCGATGATGGGCACGTTTCTCGACTATTTCATCGGTGTCATGCACCAGATGATGCCGCTCAACAGGTGATCGATGTCGGACGACAAGGATCCAGAGAGCCTAACAGAAGACCCGACACAAAAGCGTCTCGAAGAGGCGCTCGAACGCGGTGACGTCGCCAAGAGCCAGGAGATCAACACCTGGTTCATGATCGCGGGCGGCACGCTCGTGGTCTCGACCTTCTCGGGATCGGTCGGCAGCGGGCTGCTGACGCCGATGCGTGGCCTGCTCGCCAATTCCTGGATGATCAAGACAGACGGCAAGGCCCTGCTGGCGTTGATGCAGCAGATCGAATTCGCGGTGCTCGCGGCGGTCGGCGTGCCGCTGCTGATGCTGGCGCTGGCGGCGATCGCCGGCAACATGCTCCAGCACCGGCTGGTGTGGTCGGCGGAATCCCTCAAGCCCAAATTCAGCAAGATCTCGCCCGCCGCGGGCTTCGCCCGTATCTTCGGCAAGCAGGCGGCGGCAAACTTCCTGAAAGGCATCGGCAAGCTGATCGCGATCAGCGTGGTGATGACCATCGTCCTGTGGCCGGAACGGCACCGCATGGAGGCGATGGTCAAGCTGGACCCGGCCGCCCTGCTGGGAGCCACCACCAGCATGACCATCCATCTGCTCGGTGCCGTGGTCGCCGCGCTCGCGATCGTCGCCATCGGCGACTATTTCTTCCAGTATCGCAGCTGGTTCCAGCGGCAGAAGATGTCGCTCCAGGAGATCAAGGAAGAGTTCAAGCAGTCCGAAGGCGACCCGCATATCAAGGGCAAGCTCAGGCAGTTGCGCCAGCAACGCTCCAAGAAGCGCATGATGGCGGCGGTTCCCAAGGCTTCCGTGATCATCACCAACCCGACCCACTATTCGGTGGCGCTGTCCTACGAGCGCGGCATGTCGGCGCCGATCTGCGTCGCCAAGGGCGTCGACAACCTCGCTTTCAAGATCCGAGAGATCGCGCGCGAGCACGACATTCCGATCGTCGAGAACGTGCCGCTGGCCCGTGCGCTTTACGCCACCGTCGAAATCGACCAGGAAATCCCGACCGAGCACTACCATGCGGTCGCCGAGGTCATCGGCTACGTGATGCGGCTGAAGCGCGGATTCAGCGCCGGCCGCGGATAAAACCCCCGAAAAGTACCGGAAATGGCTGTAATCTGGGAATCAGCGTACCTTTCGCCCTTGCTGCCCTTGCGCCTGCGGGTCCGATTCAGGCAGGGAGGACCCTGCGCGCGGCGTAGCGCGTTGATTCTCTGCCGACAGGCTGTGCCAGCTTGAGATGACTGCCGAGACCGACCACGACCTCCCACGCGAGCCCGTTGCGGCGCACGAGCCGTCGCCGCGCTCGGGCAGCATTGCGCTCGTGCTGCTGGTGGCGGCCGGCCTCGTCGCGGTCGCCGTCGGGCTGATGACGCTCGGGCGCGTGCAGGCGCAGCCCTACATTCTCGGCATCCTCGCCGTGCTGGCGATGGTCGGCCTGTTCAACCTGTTCGCCTTCGCCGCCGGCATCATCCGCTTCGTCGACCGCAATCTCGACGATCCCGTGATGGGCCGCATCGCCGACCATGCCTTCGACGGGCTGGCGGTGACCGACCCGCGCGGCCACGTAATCTATTCCAATGCGGCCTATCTGACGCTGACCGGTGCCACCGGTCCGCAGGACGTGCGTCCCGTGGAGCGCGTCTTCATCGGCAACCCCGACGTCTCCGAAGCCGTGTTCCGTCTGCTGAAGGCGGCCCGCGAAGGCAAGCGGCAGCAGGAGGAGGTCCGCATCTCCGGCCAGGACGGCAGCCAGGGCCGCTGGCTGCGCATGCGGGTGCGTCCGCTCGGCACGGGAAAGCGCGAGACGCGCTATGCGGTGTGGTCGATCGCCGACATCACCCGTGATCGCGAGCGCCAGGAGGACGTGTTCCAGGAGCTCCAGCATGCGATCGAATATCTCGACCACGCGCCGTGCGGCTTCTTCTCGGTCAATCCGGCCGGGGAGCTTGCCTATGTCAACGCGACGCTGGCGAACTGGCTCGACTACGATCTGGCCGAGATCGGCTCGGGCGGGCTGAAGCTCACCGACATCGTCTCGGGCGATGGCGCCTCGCTGCTCACGTCGATCGTGGCGGTGCCGGGCGAGGTGAAGACGGAAGTTTTCGACATCGACCTGCGCATGCGCACCGGCAAGACCATGCCGGTGCGGCTGTATCACAAGCTCGCTTTCGGCGCCGACGGGGCGCCGGGGCCGTCGCGCACGCTGGTCATCAGCCGCGCCCGCGACGAGCGCAGCGATCCGGACCGTGCCGCAGAAGTGCGCTTCATGCGCTTCTTCGACCACACGCCGATGGCGATCGCGACCGTCGACCGCGGCGGCAACGTCGTGCGTGCCAATGCGCGCTATGCCAAGCTCGGGCAGGCGCTCGGGCTCGACAGCGCCAGCAAGTCGATCTTCCGTGCTGTCAGTTCGCGCGACCGTCATCTGCTGATCGCGGCCATCAACCAGGCCGCAGAAGGCAAGGCCGACATCGCGCCGGTCGAGGTCGCCCTCGAAGGGACCAAGGAGCGCTGGGGCCAGTTCTTCGTCACGCCGGTCGACTCGGCCGAGAACGATGCCGAAGCCGCCATCGTGCACATGCTCGAGACCACCGAGCGGCGCGCGCTGGAGAACCAGATCAACCAGTCGCAGAAGATGGAGACCGTCGGCCAGCTCGCCGGCGGTATCGCCCACGACTTCAACAACGTGCTCTCCGCCATCATGATGGCGAACGACTTCCTGCTGAACGCGCACAAGCCGACCGATCCGTC
>Ga0102590_1002494_pt1 | contig 21606 bp, 18 predicted proteins | sample AraplaMF_Col_mMF_FD_76859 | JGI IMG/M metagenome (GOLD analysis project Ga0102590, IMG submission 76859) | Arabidopsis root microbial communities from the University of North Carolina, USA - plate scrape MF_Col_mMF | ecosystem: Host-associated > Plants > Roots > Endosphere | place: USA...
CCTGAACTATGTCGATCTGGTCGGCTTGAGCTCCAACTACACAGTCTCAGGCACGTCTACAGCGCGCGACACGCTCACCGGTGGGCTCGGATTGCGGGCAGAGGTCGGCAACGCCCTCAGCCTCGATCTCGAATATCTCCTGACGAGCTCCGCGAGCGGCATCGAGAGCCAGCGGGTGCGCGGGGCGATGAAGTACGGGTTCTGAGGCTGAGACCCGCGCTCCGCCTAAGCCTCGCTCCTGGCTCCGCCGCGAAATCCCGTCGCCAGCACGTAGCGTTCCGAGGAATCCTGCCGGCTCGCTGCGGGCTTGACATGGCGCACGGTGGCGAAGTCGCGCTTGAGCTGGGCGAGCAGATCGGCATCGGCGCCGCTCTGGAACGTCTTGGCCAGGAACGTGCCGCCGGGCTTGAGCACGTCGCAAGCAAACGCCGCCGCCGTCTCGACCAGGCCGACGATGCGGAGCTGGTCGGTTTTGCGATGGCCCGTAGTGTTGGCGGCCATGTCGGACATGACCACGTCGGCGCCACCGCCGAGCATCGCGGTAAGTTTTTCCGGCGCGTCATTATCCATGAAATCGAGCTGCGCGAAATCGACGCCGGGAATCTCGGGCATCTCCAAAAGGTCGATCGCCACGACCTTGCCCTTGCCTTCCGTCGAGCCGACGCGCTTGGCAGCGATCTGGCTCCAGCCGCCGGGCGCAGCGCCGAGATCAACCACGGCCATGCCTGGCTTCAGCAGCCGGAACTTGTCGTCCATCTCCAGCAGCTTGAATGCCGCGCGCGAGCGATAGCCGGCCGCCTTGGCCTTGGCGACATAGGGATCGTTGAGCTGCCGCTCCAGCCAGAGCTTCGACGACAGCTTGCGCTTGCCGCCGGTCTTGACCTGGACGTGCAGGCGGCCGGTGGTGTCTTTCGCCATCTCACCAGCTCCTGAGTGCGCCGTCCTCGCGCATCATCTCGACCAGCATGCCCTCGCGCAGGCCGCGGTCGGCGACGCGCAGCCGCGGCAGCGGGAACGCGCGCCTGATCGCATCGAGGATGGCGCAGCCGGCCAACACGAGATCGGCGCGTTCGACACTGATGCAGCTGTTGTTGGCACGCTCCTCATAGCTCATGCCGAGCAGCTTTTTGATGGTCGCGGTGATGTCGGCATCGTTCATCCAGATGCTGTCGATGCGGCGGCGATCGTAGCGCGGGAGGTTGAGATGGATGCCGGCGAGCGTGGTCACCGTGCCTGACGTGCCGAGCAGATGCATGTCGGCGAGATCGCGGCCATGCTGTTCCGCGAAGGGCGTGACATGGTGTGCTACTTCGCGCTCCATCGCGGCATAGATCTCCGGTGTCACGTCGCGGCCGCCGAACTGCTCGGCGAGCGTCACGACGCCAAACGGGATCGACATCCACGCCCTGATGCGCGGATCCGGATTTTGCGCGTCGCGCTCGATCCGCACCAGCTCGGTCGAGCCGCCGCCGATATCGAACAGGATGGCGCCGCGCCCCCTGGGATCAACCAGCGGCGAGCAGCCGAGCATGGCGAGCGAGGCTTCCGTCTCGCGGTCGATCACTTCGAGCTCGATGCCGGTCTCGGCCGCGACGCGGCTGCGGAAATCTTCCGCATTCGACGCCGCACGGCAGGCTTCGGTCGCGATCAGCCGCAGCCGCTTCGCCTTGCGCAAATTGATCTTGTCGCGACATATGCTGAGCGCGGCGATGGCGCGATCGATCGCGGCCTCGCTGATGTTCCCCGTGGCCGAGACGCCCTCACCGAGTCGGATGATGCGCGAGAAGGAATCGACCACGCGAAAGCCATCGTGGGTCGGACAGGCGATCAGCAGGCGGCAATTGTTGGTGCCGAGGTCGAGCGCCGCATAGACGCCGGTTCCCGGCGCCTGCATGGGGACGCCAGGCCCAGTGACCAACGCCACCGCCGCCATCGACCCCTCCAGCTCACCGTGCGGCCCATGGCCGTCGCGGAGCCGCGTGTGGTCATTCATACAAACTGTCTTTCCGAGGCCGCTGGGGCCGGTCAGGAATTGCTTTTTCGCCCGAAACATTAGCAGCGCGGCAGGCCTGCGCAACAACGCATCACATGGGACCATGCCCATTCGTGCGTTGTCGTGAACGGGTCCGTGGGCTATCTCAAGGGGGTCCGGCCCCCTCCACGCGCCCCGCGAAATCGCGCCATTGCCGGCTTTTCAGGTCGATTCCATGCAAGAACACACCAAATCGTCCACGCTCGAAAACGCTATTGCACTGCAAAAATATGGCGTCGGGCAACCGGTCCGCCGCAAGGAGGACGACACGCTGGTGCGCGGCAAGGGCCGCTACACCGACGATTTCAACCTGCCCGGCCAAGCCTACGCCGTGATTGTCCGCTCGACCCATGCCCATGGCGTAATCCGCGGCATCGGTGTCGACGCCGCCAAGGCCATGCCAGGCGTGCTGGGGGTTTGGACCGGCAAGGACCTCGATGCCGCCGGCTATGGCCCTTTCACCTGCGGCCTGCCGCTGAAGAGCCGCGACGGCTCGCCCCTGCTTCAGACCAACCGGAAGCCGCTGGCGACCGACAAGGTCCGCTTCGTCGGCGATCCCGTCGCCTTCGTGGTGGCGGAGACTCTGGCCCAGGCGCGCGACGCAGCCGAGGCGGTGGAACTCGACATCGAGCCGCTACCGGCGGTGACCGACCCCGAGGAAGCCGCCAAGCCCGGCGCGCCGCAGCTCTATGACCACATCCCGAACAATGTCGCGCTCGACTATCATTATGGCGACACGGACAAGGTCAACGCGGCCTTTGCCAGCGCCGCCCATGTCACCAGGATGAACATCGAGAACACTCGCGTCGCCGTGGTCTCGATGGAGCCGCGCGTCGGACTCGCCTCCTACGACAAGAAGACCGAGCGATACACCATCCAGATGCCGACGCAGGGCGTCGCGGGCAACCGCGCCAATCTCGCCAAGAACCTGAAGGTGCCGAACGAGAAGGTGCGCATCCTCACCGCCAATGTCGGCGGCTCCTTCGGCATGAAGAACGTCAACTACCCCGAATACATGTGCATCCTGTACGCAGCGAAGGCGTTGGGACGCCCGGTGAAATGGACTGACGAGCGCTCGACCAGCTTCCTCTCCGACAGCCACGGCCGCGCGCAGAAGATCCATGCCGAGCTCGCGCTCGACGCCGAAGGGCATTTTCTCGCGGCCAGGCTCTCCGGCTACGGCAATCTCGGCGCCTACATCACCGGCGTTGCGCCGAGCCCGCTCTCGCTCAACACCGGCAAGAATTTTTCCAGCGTCTACCGCACGCCCCTGATGGCGGTCGACATCAAGACGGTGCTGACCAACACCACGCTGATGGGCGCCTATCGCGGCGCCGGCCGGCCTGAGGCCAACTACTACATGGAGCGGCTGATCGACCGCGCCGCCGACGAGATGGGCATCAACCGCCTGACGTTGCGCAAGCGCAATTTCATCAAGGCGAACCAGATGCCGTTCGCGGCCTCCTCCGGCGTTACCTATGACAGCGGCGATTTCCAGGCCGTGTTCAACAAGGCGCTCGAGATCTCCGACCATGAGAACTTCGCCAAGCGCAAGAAGGAGAGCAAGAAGGCCGGCAAGCTGCGCGGCATCGCGGTCGGCTCGTACCTGGAGGTCACCGCGCCGCCGAGCCCCGAGCTCGGCAAGATCGTGTTCGATCCCGATGGCACCGTGCAGCTGATCACCGGCACGCTCGACTATGGCCAGGGCCACGCCACGCCCTTTGCCCAGGTGCTGTGTGCGCAGCTCGGCGTTCCCTTCGAGAGCGTCAAGCTCGTGCAGGGCGACAGCGACATCGTCCACGCCGGCAACGGCACCGGCGGTTCGCGCTCGATCACTGCGAGCGGCATGGCGATCGTTGAGGCCTCCAAGCTCGTCATCGAGAAGGGCAAGCGGGCCGCCGCGCATATGCTGGAGGCGTCCGAGGCCGACATCGAGTTCGAAGGCGGCAGCTTTACGATCGCCGGCACCGATCGCAGCATCGACATCATGGAGCTCGCCCGGCGCTTGCATGACGGCAAGGTGCCTGATGGCGTGCCTGACTCACTCGACGTCGACCACACCAGCGAGCCGGTGCCGTCGGCCTTCCCGAACGGCTGCCACGTCGCCGAGGTGGAGATCGATCCGGAGACCGGCGTGGTGGAGATCGTGCGTTACAGCGCGGTCAACGACTTCGGCACGGTGATCAACCCGATGCTGGTCGCGGGCCAGCTCCATGGCGGTGTCGTGCAGGGCATCGGCCAGGCGCTTATGGAGCACATCCGCTACGACGAGAGCGGCCAGCCGATCACGGGCTCGCTGATGGACTACGCCCTGCCGCGCGCCGGGGACGTGCCTAACATGACGGTCGGCGACCATCCGGTGCCGGCCACGACCAACCCGCTCGGCAGCAAGGGCTGCGGCGAAGCCGGCTGCGCCGGCAGCCTGTCGACGGTGGTGAATGCGGTGCTCGATGCGCTCTCCGACTTCGGCATCAAGCACATCGATATGCCGCTGACCCCGGAGCGGGTGTGGCGCGCGATCCAGGACGCGAAGACAAAGGCGGCGTAAGGGGCGCACGTCTGCCTCCACAACACTGCTGTCATCGCCCGGCCTTGAACGGGCGATCCAGCACTCCGAGACGGTCGTGATTGACTGAGAGCCGCGGCGTACTGGATTCCCCGCCTTCGCGGGAATGACAGCGAATTTGTGGAAGCGCTGTGCCGCTCCCAGCTACTCCTGCTCGCGCGGCTGGTAGATCGCGATGTGCTGGCAGTGCGCCAACGGCGTCGTACCATTGGCGACGACGAGTGCGTCGAGCTCGACGAAACGGTGGCCTTTCTTCTCGTAATTCGCTGTAACTTTTGCTCGCGCGGTGATCTCGTCGCCGGTGCGCGCAGCTGACAAGAGCTGCATGCGACTGCCGACGTGGATCCATGGGCCCAGAATGGTGTTGTCGACCAGCACGCGGTTCATCACACGCTGAATCAGGCCGGGATGACCGAGCCCCTCGCGCGCGAAGATCGGGTCGGTCTCCCTGATGTCGGCAAGATAGTCGGCCGCCGCCTGCCCGGCCCAGCGGCGCGGCGCCGTGCCGAGCCATTTGCCGACCCCGAAGATCTCAGGGCTGACCGGCTTGCGCTCGGTCACCGCAGGGGTTTCGACATAGTCGCCCAATGAGACCGCTGGCGCTGCCGCCGGCAGCGACGCGGTCCCCGTGGCGCAGAGCTCGGTGCGACTGAACACCTCGATCGTGAGCTGCCCATTGTGCTCGGTTGCATCCACATCAGCCGTTTCGCCATCATAGACCGGCTTGATGAAGCGGGCCTCGATCAGCCCGTGGCTGAGGAAATCGCGGCCCCAGCGGGCCAGCGGCACGTGCATCATGTAGGCGAACACGTCGACACCGGGGACCAGCCCGCCGGAAAAGCCGAACCGGCGCGCCACCGTGTCGTCATGCATCTTGTTTTCGGACTGCTTTGCGGTGTTGTAGGCCTCGACGCGCCAGGTTTCGAGCCGGTTCGGCATGGGTCATCTTTTCCCGTATTCTTGTTGTTTCGACCCAATCGTAGGCCCCGGGGAACATCGGTCAATCCCCTCGCCTTTGCGGCCCGAATGGGTTACCACGCGGCGAATGACTGACACCCCCACCCGCATCTATGTCGATGCCGACGCCTGCCCGGTGAAGGACGAAATCTATCGCGTCGCGCTCCGCCATGGCGTGCCCGTGAGCGTCGTCGCCGGTAACTTCATCCGCGTGCCACAGGACCGGCTGATCGAGCGTATCGCCGCCGGCTCCGGCATGGACGCCGCCGACGATTGGATTGCCGAGCGGGCAAGGCCCGGCGACGTGGTCGTCACGTCGGACATTCCGTTGGCGAGCCGCTGCGTAAAAGCGGGCGCCGAGGTAATCGCGCCGAACGGCAAGCCGTTCACAGAAGAATCGATCGGCATGACGCTGGCGGTGCGCAATCTGATGACCGATCTGCGCTCGGCCGGCGAAGTCACCGGTGGCCCCAGATCGTTCTCGCCGCGCGACCGCTCCGCCTTCCTCTCGGCGCTCGACCAGACGCTGCGCCGGATCCAACGCCGCCGCGCCGACCAGGCCGCCACGAGCCAAGGCTAGTCATGGCACCGCCGCTGATCCAACTCAAAGACATCAAGCTGACCTTCGGCGGCACGCCGCTGCTGTCGGGCGTCGAGCTCAATGTCGCTCCATCCGAGCGCGTCTGCCTGATCGGCCGCAACGGCTCCGGCAAGTCGACGCTGCTGAAGATCGCAGCCGGCCTGGTCGAGCCGGACGGCGGCACGCGCTTCGTTCAACCCGGCGCCACCGTTCGTTACCTACCGCAGGAGCCGGACTTCGGCGAGCACAAGACCACGCTGAGCTATGTCGAGTCCGGGCTCGCGCCGGGCGACGACCAGCACCAGGCGCGCTATCTGCTGGAGCAGCTTGGCCTCACCGGAGAGGGGAACCCGCACAACCTCTCCGGCGGCGAAGCGCGGCGCGCGGCGCTGGCCTATGTGCTGGCACCCTCGCCCGACATCCTGCTACTGGACGAGCCGACCAACCATCTCGATCTCTCCACCATCGAATGGCTGGAACAGGAGCTGGACAGCCGTCGCAGCGCGCTTGTCATCATCAGCCACGACCGCCGCTTCCTCACCAATCTTTCGCGTTCGACCGCCTGGCTCGACCGCGGCAAGATCAAGCAGATCGACCGCGGCTTCGCCTCGTTCGAGAGCTGGCGCGACGAGGTGCTGGCGGAGGAAGAACGCGACCAGCACAAGCTCGACCGCAAGATCGTCGACGAGGAGCATTGGCTGCGTCACGGCGTTTCCGGACGGCGCAAGCGCAACGTCAAGCGGCTCGCCAATCTGCATGCGCTGCGCGACCAGCGCCGCAACTACCGCGGCACGGCCGGCGCTGCCAGTCTCGCCGCGGCCGAGGCCGAGCAATCCGGCAAGCTGGTGATCGAGGCGAAGGGCATCACCAAGGCCTATGGCGACCGCGTGATCGTCGACAATTTTTCGACCCGCATCCAGCGCGGCGACCGGCTCGGCATCATCGGCCCGAACGGCGCCGGCAAGACCACGCTAGTCAATCTCCTCACTGGCGCAACGCAGCCGGATTCCGGGACGTTGCGGCTCGGCGCCAATCTGGAGATGGCGACGCTCGACCAGCACCGCGAAAGTCTCGACCCCAAATCAACGCTGGCGGAAGCCCTGACCGGCGGTCGCGGCGACCACGTCATGGTCGGCGGCAAGCCGAAGCACGTCGTCGGCTACATGAAGGACTTTCTGTTTGCACAGGAGCAGCGCGGAACGCCGCTGGAAGTCCTGTCCGGCGGGGAGCGCGGCCGGTTGATGCTGGCGCGCGCGCTGGCCAAACCCTCGAACCTGCTCGTGTTGGACGAACCCACCAACGATCTCGATCTCGAAACCCTCGACGTGCTCGAGGAGATGCTCGGCGACTACGAGGGCACGGTCATCCTGATCAGCCACGACCGCGACTTCCTTGACCGCGTCGTCACGTCAGTGATCGCGCCCGAAGGAAACGGCAAGTGGATCGAATATGCCGGCGGCTACAGCGACATGCTGGCGCAGCGCGGCGCCGATTTGAAGCGCGAGACGGTGAAGACGCAGGTCCCGGCGGAGAAGAAAGAAGAGCGCATCGCTGCTCCCGTCTCCGCGCCGAAGCGCAAGTTGAGCTTCAACGAGAAGCACGCGCTGGAAACGCTGCCGAAGAAGATGGAGACGCTGCAGGCCGACATTACAAAGCTGCAGCACGTGCTGGATGATCCGAATCTCTATGCCAGGGATCGCAAGAAATTCGACGACACGTCCGCTGCTATCGCCAAAGCGCATGAGGAACTGTCCGCAGCCGAAGAGCGCTGGCTCGAACTTGAAATGCTTCGCGAAGAAATAGAGCAGGCCTAATCATGACAACCACTCTCGCCGCAAAAATCGCACGTGAATACGGCACGCCCTGCGCCGTTATCGACATGGACCGGGTCGAGCGCAACATTGCGCGGATCCAGAAGGTCTGCGACGATGCCGGAATCGCCAACCGGCCGCACATCAAGACGCACAAGAACCCGACCCTGGCGAAGATGCAGGTCGCGGCCGGCGCGAAAGGTATCACCTGCCAGAAGATCGGCGAGGCCGAGATCATGGCCAATGCCGGCATCGACGACATCCTGATCAGCTACAACCTGCTTGGCGAGGAGAAGATGGCGCGCCTCGGCGCGCTGAATGCCAAAACCAACATCACGGTCGCCGCCGACAATTCGACGGTCGTTGCCGGCCTGCCGAAGGCCGCCGCTGCGTCGGGCCGCCCCCTCTCGGTCGTGGTCGAATGCGACACGGGCCGCAAGCGTGCCGGCGTCGAGACGCCGGTGGAAGCGATCGCGCTGGCGCGCGAGATTGCCGGCTCGAACGGGCTCGAATTCGCCGGCTTCATGCTCTATCCGACCGAGGGCGGATGGGCTGACGCACAGAAGTTCTACGACGAAGCGCTGGCCGGCGTGCGCGCGCACGGGCTGAATGCCAAGATCGTCTCGACCGGCGGCACGCCGAACCTCATCAATATCGGCAAGCTCAAGGGCGGCACCGAGCATCGCTTCGGCACCTACATCTACAACGACCGCATGCAGGTCGCGGCCGGCGTCGCGACCTGGGACGATTGCGCCCTGCACATCTATTCGACCGTGGTGAGCCGCGCCGCGCCCGAGCGCGGCATTCTGGATGCCGGCTCCAAGACGCTCACGACCGACACCGGCGGCCTCGACGGCCACGGCCTGATCCTGGAGCACCCCGAAGCCAAGATCGCGAAGTTCGCCGAGGAGCACGGCTTCCTCGATCTCTCCCGCAGCAACACACGGCCAAACGTTGGCGACGTCGTCCGGATCGTGCCGAACCACGTCTGCGTCGTCGTCAACATGATGGACGAGGTCCTGATGGTCCGCGGCGAGGAGATCATCGGCACGCTGCCGGTGGCGGCGCGCGGCAAGCTGCGCTAGGCAGAGTGCCCGCGCATCCTTCGAGGCTCCCGGCGCGATGCTTTGCATCGCACCAATCGCACCTCAGGATGACGCTCTCTGTAGACCTTCGCTAGCTTTACGCTCTCTCCTAGCCGTCACCCTGAGGTGGCCGCTTCTTCAGCGGCCCTCGAAGGGCGGCGGCGTTCTATGAATGCTTCAACCATTCGAGGGCCGTAGTTGCTCAGAATGGATGAAGCGCATCGATTCCCATCGTCTCACCACGCGACGATAGATATCGAATCGCTCGGTTCATCTTATGGATCGCTCAGCCTGTCCTTCGCCACCGGAGCATCCAACACCGATGAGGCCATCGTAGCGGCACTGGGTTCTTTCTCATCAAAGGCTCCCCTAAATTGGCGAAGAGACGCCACGAATCGCGCAACGACCAAAATGAGGAAGAGCGCGCCCATCAAGCCTTGGATCGCCGCTACCAAGCGTAGCCAACCGGTTGGATAGACATCGCCATAACCGATTGTAAGTTGCGTGATTGCGCTTAGATAGAATCCGGTCACAGGCTTTCCGGCGCCTGAGAGTCCTTTATAGTTGACTGCATAAATTGTTCCAAAGCATAGCAGCAACTCTAGGAAATTCAGTCCAGCAAGGACCAGCATTCGAACACGTGAGCCAACAAGTTCCTCAGGTCTTCCGCTGACAGCATCAAACAGGGCAACATTTACAGTGACCTGCACGATTTCCACGATGCGCAACGACACAACAACGGCAACAAGCAAACGTGCCACAAACGACAAGTCAACCGAGCAGGAAATGCTAACGACTAGAAGCTCTACAACCAACCAGATTGTCACGTACAGATCGATTGCCCGGGCCCTACGCTTGGTAAATTCGGCCTGGCCGAATTCGTCGGGCTTGAGTTCACTTCTCGGCTTGAAGAGTGGATATATCAGGCCGAGCCAAGACACTACTGAAAGCCACTTGGCAAAATGAAAGAGACGGCGCACTGCCTCGGTAAGGAAGCCAATTTCCTGGTTAACAGTCACATCAATCCCCGCAAAATGTTTTCTTGCTAACTTTCGGCACTCGCTTCGAGCGCTGATCTCGACAAGGTGTCTATCGCCTAGACACAAGAATATCGATTGATCCGCGCAAATTTCTTCATCTCATTGGTCGGATAAGGCTTCCCGACCACTTCAACACGCCCCTGCCCGCAGCAGCCCCCGTCGCGAACGACGCCTGGAGCAAATAGCCCCCGGTCGGCGCCTCCCAATCCAGCATCTCGCCGGCGGCGAACACGCCGGGCAGTTTGCGTAGCATGAAGTTCTCGTCCAGCTCATCGAAACTAATACCGCCCGCGGTCGAGATCGCGCGCTCGATCGGCGCGACACCGGTGAGCTGAATCGGAATCGCATTCACCAGATTCGCAAGCTCCGCCGGCGACAGCGCGGCGAGCGTCCGGCCGGATGCAATAGCTGCCTCCTGCATCAGACCGATGCCGACAGGCGACAATTGCGCCGCCTTGCGCAGGAAGTTTGCGAGCGATTGCTTGCCGCGGGTCCCCGATAGCCGCGTGGTCAGTGCGGCTGTGTCGAGGTCGGGCCGCAATGCAATCATCAGCGTCGCCTGCCCCAGGCCCAGCACCGCCTCGCGCAGTTCAGCGGACAGCGCGTAGACCGCGCCGCCCTCGACGCCGCTGCGGGTGATCATGGCCTCGCCGCGTACGGTGTGCGCGCCAATCGTCAGCGCCACGCCCTTGAGCGGTTGGCCTTCGAACCGGTCACGGAAGACGTCGGACCAGGCGACAGCGAAACCGGAATTTGCCGGCCGCAACTTCGAGATGGCAATGCCCTTCGCGGCGAGACAATCGACCCATGCGCCATCCGAGCCGAGCCGCGGCCAGCTCGCCCCTCCCAGTGCAAGCACCGTTGCGCTCGGCGTAATGACTCGCGGGCCGTCGGGCGTTTGGAATTGAAGCCGCCCTTCCGCATCCCAGCCCGACCAGCGATGCCGAAAGGCGAATTGCACGCCTGATACGTCGAGCCGCCGCAGCCAGGCGCGCAGCAAGGGCGAGGCCTTGAACGTTTTGGGAAACACTCGTCCGCTGCTTCCGACAAAGGTCAGCTGTCCAAGGCCAGCGCTCCAGTCGCGCAGCGCATCAGGCGGAAACGCTTCGACCGCAGCGCGCAGGTACGGCATCGCCTGCCGGTAGCGCGGAAGGAAAACCGGCAACGGTTCGCTGTGGGTGAGATTGAGGCCGCCCCTGCCCGCCATCAGGAATTTGCGACCAGCAGACAGCATCGCGTCGTAGACAGTGACTCCGGCGCCGCCTTGCGCCAGCACCTCTGCCGCCATCAGCCCGGCGGGACCGGCACCGATGACGGCGACGTCAGTCAGAGCTTGATCCCCGCCCGTGCCGCGGCCTGCGCCACGTATTTCTGCGTCTGCTCGAATGCGCCGGCCAGCGCCTTGGCCTTCGACATGTCGCTGATCTCGGCGAAATGCGTCGCGATCGCGTCCGGCGTCCATTCGGACTCCGGCAGATTGATGCCTTCGCTCTCGAGAATCTTGATCACGGCGAAGGAGCCGGCGCCGGCACCCATGATGGTGCGGGTCGGCGCGTCCTCGCTCAGCATGTACTCGACCGCCGGCGTGATCGCGTTCGGCTTCATCAGCTGCAGCGCCTGCGGTGGCAGCAACTCTTCCGTCATGCGGGTTGCCGCCGTCGGCGAGATGATATTGACGCGGATGTTGTTCTTGCGGCCTTCCTCAGCCAGCACGTTCATCAGGCCGACCATGCCCGATTTGGCCGCACCATAATTGGCCTGGCCGAAATTGCCGTAGAGGCCGGAGGATGAGGTCGTCAGCACGATGCGGCCGTAGTTGCGGTCGCGCATGCCGGCCCAGACCGCCTTGCAGCAGTAGAAGGTGCCGACGAGATGCACGTCCAGCACCTTCTGGAAATCGGCCGCTTCCATCTTGCCGAACGACTTGTCGCGCAGGATGCCGGCATTGGCACACATGATGTCGACGCTGCCCCACTCCTTGGTGGCGCGCTCGACCATCGCGGTGACTTGCTCGAAGTTGGAAACGTCGGCGCCGTCGGCTATTGCGGTGCCGCCGGCTTTCCGAATCTCCTCGACCACGGCTTCAGCCGGCGACAGCGAGGCGCCGGTGCCGTCGCGCGCGCCGCCAAAATCGTTGACGACGACCTTCGCGCCCCGGCTCGCAAGACCCAGCGCATGCGCCCTGCCGAGACCATTTCCCGCGCCGGTGACGATGGCGACGCGTCCGTCAAACCTGATTGCCATGAGTGCGTTACCTTTCTCCTTCTCCCCTTGTGGGAGAAGGTGGCGCGAAGCGCCGGATGAGGGGTCTCTCTCCACAGATGTGCTCGCGGAGAGAGACCCCTCACCCGGCTTTGCTTTCGCGAAGCCACCCTCTCCCGCAAGGGGAGAGGGTTCGAGCGCACCCGATTTGAACAGCTTTTGAGCAGCGATGGCTTGCCGGGTCAAGCCCGGCAGCGACGCCTCAAGTCAAGCGATATAGATCAGGCCGAGCCAGTCCGCGACCAGCGCGGGCTTGTCCTCGCCTTCGATCTCCACCGTCACGTTGGTGCGAGACTGCAATTCACCTGGCTTGCGCAGCTTGGCTTCGGCCAGCACGAAACGGCCGCGGACGCGCCCGCCCGAGCGGACCGGCGAGATGAAGCGCAGCTTGTCGAAGCCGTAATTCACGCCCATCGTGGTGCCCGCAATCACCGGCATCACTTCGTAGGACATCACCGACAACATCGACAGCGTCAGGAAACCGTGTGCGATGGTGGTGCCGAACGCGGTCTCAGCCTTCGCCCTTTCTGGGTCGACGTGGATGAACTGGTGATCCTCGGTCACCTCAGCGAAGGTGTCGATGCGGGGCTGATCGATCACATGCCAGGACGACACCCCGATCTCCTTGCCGACCATCGCCTGATAGGCTTCCAGCGTGATCGGCGGCTTCTTCCAGATTTGGTTCATGATTGGCTCCAACCATCGTCATTCCGGGGCGCGCGAAGCGCGAGCCCGGAATCCATCGCGCTGCAGTCTCTGCGGCGAATTGGATTCCGGGATCGATGCTGCGCATCGCCCCGGAATGACGTGCTCTTTTCGTTCACTTAAGTTTCGCCCCGTGTTTTCGGCAGCTCCGGAAAATCCCCCTCACGGAATTCCCGGCCGCGCAGCGGATCGTTGCGATCATCGTCGCGTTCGAGCCGTCGTAGCTGCACACGGCGGATTTTGCCAGAGATCGTCTTCGGCAATTCGGTGACGATTTCGAGCCGGCGGATACGCTTGAAGGGCGCAAGGCGCGTGTGCAGGTGCTTGAAGATCGAGAGCGCCGTCTCAGGCGTCCGTTCCGCGCCCGCAATCAGCAGCACGAACGCCTTGGGGATCGCGAGCCGGATCGGATCGGGGCTCGGCACCACGGCGGCTTCCGCGACCAGCTCATGCTCGAGCAGCACGCTCTCCAGCTCGAACGGGCTGATACGATAGTCCGAGGACTTGAACACGTCGTCGGAGCGACCGACAAAGGTGAGATAGCCATCCTCGTCTTCAAACACGACGTCACCGCTGCGATAAAGCTCGCCCTCAGCGCCCGACAGGTTGCCATCGTCGTCCTGATAGCCCTGCATCAAGCCGGCGGGCCTGTTAGCACCCAGCAGCAGCGCCACCTCGCCTTCTTTCGCCGGATGGCCGTCGGCATCGCTGACCTGCACGCGATAGCCCGGCAGCGGCCGGCCCATCGAGCCGACCTTGATCTTTTGGCCTGGCGAATTGCCGGCAAGCGCCGTGGTCTCGGTCTGGCCGTAGCCGTCGCGGATGGTGAGGCCCCAGGCGGCCTGCACCTGATCGATCACCTCAGGATTGAGCGGCTCGCCGGCGCCGCAGACTTCGCGCAAGGCAACCTCGAACGAGGCCAGGTTCTCCTGGATGAACAAGCGCCACACCGTCGGCGGCGCACACAGCGTCGTGACGCCGCAGCGGCCGATGGTGGCGAGCAGGCCCTTGGCATCGAAGCGCGGCTGGTTGACCACGAACACCGTGGCGCCCGCATTCCAGGGCGCGAAGAAACAGCTCCAGGCATGCTTGGCCCAGCCGGGCGATGAAATGTTGAGATGGATGTCGCCGGGCTTCAGCCCAATCCAGAACATCGTCGAGAGATGCCCGACCGGATAGCTGCGCTGGCTGTGGCGCACCAGCTTTGGTTTTGCCGTGGTGCCCGAGGTGAAATACAGCAGCATTGGGTCGTCGGCATGGGTCGGACCGTCTGCCGCAAAACTCTCTGAACATTTCGCTGCCTCGCCGTAAGCGAGCCAACCATCGGACGCCTCGCCGACAATGATGCGCGCAACGCCGTCGATACCCAGGCTCGCAAATTTCGCGACCTGGTCCTGCGCGGCCACCACTGCCTTCGCCTTGCCGCGGTCGAGCCGATCACGCAACTCGTCGGCGGTGAGCAGCGTGGTGGCGGGAATGACGACAACGCCCAGCTTGATTGCCGCGAGCATCGTCTCCCACAGCGGCACCACATTACCGAGCAGCAGCAAGAGATGATCGCCGCGCTTCAGGCCCTGCGCACGCAGGAAGTTGGCGACCTGGTTCGACCGCTGCGACAGCGCCGCAAAGGAGAGCTTTGTGTGCTTGTCCTGGGCGGCATCGACAATCCAGAGCGCGGGCCGGTCCTTGCTCTCCGCATTCGTCGCCAGCTCAGCATCGAACCAGTCGAGCGCCCAGTTGAAGGGGGCCGGATCGGGCCAGCGGAAATCCCTGACCGCTGTCTCGTAATCCGTGCGGTGAGCGAGAAGAAACGCGCGCGCGTCCTGAAATGTCGTCATCCGGCTTCACCACGTTCACCGCCGTCATCCTGAGAAGCCGCGAAGCGGCGTCTCGAAGGATGGCCACAGATACCGTCTTCTCTTCCTTCGAGGCTCGCCCAGCGGCGCAGTTGCGCCGCAAGGCTCGCACCTCAGGATGACGAAGATCGAGCTAGTCCCCTAACGTGCTTGATAATTCCGGAAAAATCCACCCCGCCCTGGCCGGCTGCGTCGAAGGACTGATAGATCTCCTGGGCATGCTTGCCGAGCGGCGTCGCCGCGCCGGCAGCCTTGGCGGCGTCCTGCGCCAGGGTCAGATCCTTCACCATCAGCGCCGAAGCGAAGCCCGGCTTGTAGTCGTTGTTGGCCGGCGAAGTCGGCACCGGGCCCGGAACCGGGCAATAGGAGGTCAGCGACCAGCACTGGCCTGACGAGGTCGAGGCGACATCGAACAGCGCCTGGTGCGAGAGCCCGAGCTTTTCACCAAGTGCGAAAGCCTCGCTCACAGCAATCATGGAAATGCCGAGGATCATGTTGTTGCAGATTTTGGCTGCCTGCCCGGCGCCGGCACCGCCGCAATGCACGATCTTCTTGCCCATATTTTCCAGCACCGGCTTTGCCGCCGCGAACGCGTTCGCTTCACCGCCGCACATGAAGGTGAGCGTGGCACCCTTGGCGCCGCCGGTGCCGCCGGAGACCGGCGCGTCGACCGAGAGCACGCCGTGCTGGGCTGCGAGCGCGTGCGCCTGCCGCGCGCTTTCGACGTCGATTGTGGAGCTGTCGATGATCAACGCGCCTTTGGTCATGGCTGGAAGGACTTCATTCCAGACGCCGAGCACGTGCTTGCCGGCCGGCAACATGGTGACGACGACATCGGCGCCCTTTGCCGCGGCAGTTGCGCTGTCCCCAACGGAGGCCCCATCGGCCTTGGCCTGATTGCGCGAGGCTTCGACGAGGTCGAACGCCACCACCTTGTGGCCGGACTTGACGAGGTTGGCAGCCATCGGGCCGCCCATGTTACCGAGGCCGATGAATGCGATCGTGGCCATTGTCGTTTCCTCCCCTTGTAGCGTTGATTAGTTGAACTTGAGCTCGTCGGCACCGATCTCGGCGAAATACGGTGCCAGCACTTGCGGCGTCACATCCTCGATCCGCGGCGGCGACCATGAGGGATTGCGATCCTTGTCGATCACGGCCGCGCGAACGCCTTCCCGGAAGTCATCGCTGCGGAACACTTCCAGCGCGGCGCGATATTCGCGCACCAGACACTCTTCGAGGCTCGATGATGCACGTGCGAGACGCAGCAGCTTCAGCGTTACCGCCATACCGCGCGGCGATTTTTCGTTGAGCGTCTTCAGCGTGGCCAGCGCGAAGTCGGAGCCGTCGCGCTTGAGCGCGGCGAAGATGTCCTCCATGCGATCGAAGCCGAACAGAGCGTCGATCACAGGCTCTTGGGCGGCGACCGGGCCCGCCCTCTCCCCAGTCGCAAAGCCGTTGATCAGCTTGGTGACTTCGGATGCAATCACGCCCTGACGAACCCTGGTCAGCGCCTCGCGCAGCTCCGGCCATTTGGCGACCGGCACCACCGCGTCCGCGAACTTCGCATGGATCGCGTCAGGCCCGTTCATGGTCCGGCCGGTGAGCCCGAAATAAGTGCCGATTTCACCCGGCGAGTGCGACAGCAGGTAGGTGCCCCCGACATCCGGGAAGAAGCCGAGGCCGACCTCGGGCATTGCCAGCTTGGTACGATCCGTGACGACACGATGGCTCGCATGCGCGGACAAGCCGACGCCGCCGCCCATGACGATGCCGTCCATGAAGGCGACATAGGGCTTCGGAAACCTCTTGATCCGGGCGTTGAGGATGTATTCCTCGCGCCAAAGGATCTTACCGAGATCGCCATTGGCCTTAGAGCTCTCCCAGAGCATGCGGATGTCGCCACCGGCGCACAGGCCGCGCTCGCCGGAGCCCTCCAGCAGGATCAATGCGACAGCCGGATCGGCCTCGAAACGGTCGAGCGCCTTGTCGATGTCGCGAAACATCTCCAGCGTCACGGCATTGATCGCCTTAGGACGGTTGAGCCTGACGATGCCGGCTGCTCCCTCGACGCGGGCGACCAGATCGCCCTCTTCCACTCCACTCATCGCGCGCCCTCGATCAATTTGCGCGCCACGATCAGCCGCATGATTTCATTGGTGCCTTCAAGGATCTGGTGCACGCGCAGATCGCGCACGATCTTCTCGACGCCGTATTCACTGAGATAACCATAGCCGCCGTGCAGCTGCAGCGCATGGTTGGCGACCTCGAAGCCGACGTCGGTACCGAAACGCTTGGCCATCGCGCAGAGCATGGTGGCGTCGGGGTCCTTGCGATCCAATGCAGCCGCGGCACGCCACAGTAAGGTGCGTGCGGCCTCGAGCTCGATCGCCATGTCGGCAAGACGGAACTGCAACGCCTGGAATTCGTCCAGACGCTTTCCAAACGCCTTTCGCTCCTTCATGTAGGCGCGCGCCTTGTCGAGTGCGGTCTGTGCGCCGCCGAGCGAGCACGCCGTGATGTTGAGGCGCCCACCATCGAGGCCGGCCATCGCGATCTTGAAACCGACGCCCTCTTCGCTCAGCCTGTTGGCAACAGGCACGCGGGCGTTCTCGAACATCACCGCGCGGGTTGGCTGCGCATTCCAGCCCATCTTGCGCTCGTTGGCGCCGAAGGAGACGCCCGGCGTCTTGCCGTCGACGACGAGAGTCGAGATGCCGCCAGGGCCATCGCCGCCGGTGCGCACCATCGCGACCAGCAGATCAGTACCGCCGGCGCCGGAGATGAACTGCTTTTGACCGTTGAGGACGTAGTGATCGCCGTCCCGCACCGCGCGGGTGCGCAGAGCCGCCGCATCCGAGCCGGCACCGGGCTCGGTCAGGCAGTAGCTCGCGATCAGCTCCATCGAACAGAGCTTTGGCAGCCATTGATGGCGCTGGATGTCGCTGCCGAAGGCATCGATCATCCAGCTCGCCATGTTGTGGATGGAGATGAAGGCCGAGGTGGTCGGACAGCCCGTCGCCAGGGCCTCGAAGATTAGCGCCGCGTCGAACCGCGACATGGCAGAGCCGCCGACATCGTCGCGGATGTAGATGCCACCCATACCGAGGGCAGCGGCCTCGCGCATCACATCGACCGGGAAGTGCTTTTCCTCGTCCCAACGCAGCGCGTGCGGCGCGATCTTCTCAGCCGCAAACGCCAACGCCATATCGCGAACCGCGACCTGATCCTCGTTCAGAGCGAATTGCATCCCGGCCTCGCTCCTCAGAGGATCACTTCATCGTCGGGATGGAGAACTCCGCGCCTTCCTTGACGCCGGACGGCCAGCGCGAGGTCACCGTCTTGGTCTTGGTATAGAAGCGGACCGAATCCGGACCGTGCTGGTTGAGATCGCCGAAACCGGACTTCTTCCAGCCGCCGAAGGTGTAATAGGCGATCGGCACCGGGATCGGCACGTTGATGCCGACCATGCCGACATTGACCTTGGCCGCGAAATCACGCGCGGCATCGCCGTCGCGGGTGAAGATGGCAACGCCGTTGCCGTAGTCATGATCGGACGGCAGCGCCAGCGCTTCCCTGTAATCATGCGCGCGCACGACCGAGAGCACGGGCCCGAAGATCTCTTCCTTGTAGATCCGCATGTCCTTGGTGACGTTGTCGAACAGCGAACCGCCAAGATAGAAGCCGTTCTCATAGCCCTGCATCTTGAAGCCGCGGCCGTCAACGGCAAGCGTCGCGCCCTCCTTGATGCCGATGTCGATGTAGCTCTTGACCTTCTCGACAGCCTCGCGCGTCACCAGCGGACCGTAATCGGCCGACGGATCGATCGAAGTGCCGATCTTGAGGCTTTCGACACGCGGGATCAGCTTGTCCATCAGGCGGTCGCCGGTGGTCTTGCCGACAGGCACGGCGACGGAAACAGCCATGCAGCGTTCGCCGGCCGAACCGTAGCCCGCACCGATCAGCGCGTCGACGGCTTGGTCCATGTCGGCATCCGGCATGATGATGGCGTGGTTCTTGGCGCCGCCAAAACATTGGCAGCGCTTACCCGTCTGCGCGGCGCGCTCATAGATATACTGCGCGATCGGCGTGGAGCCGACGAAGCCGATCGCCTTGATGTCGGGATCGTCGAGGATCGCATCGACCGCTTCCTTGTCGCCGTTGACGACGTTGAGGATGCCTGCCGGCAGGCCCGCCTCGATCATCAGCTCGGCGAGCTTCATCGGAACGCCGGGATCGCGCTCGGACGGCTTCAAGATGAAGGCATTGCCACAGGCGATCGCAGGCGCGAATTTCCACATCGGGATCATCGCCGGGAAGTTGAACGGGGTTATGCCGGCGACAACGCCGAGCGGCTGGCGCATCGAATAGATGTCGATGCCTGGACCGGCGCCTTCGGTGTACTCGCCCTTCATCAAATGCGGGATGCCGCAGGCAAACTCGGCGACCTCGAGGCCGCGCTGGATGTCGCCCTTCGCATCGGGCACGGTCTTGCCGTGCTCGCGCGCCAGAAGCTCGGCGAGCTTGTCGTAGTCGCGCTGCACCAGCTCGAGGAATTTCATCATGACGCGGGCGCGCCGCTGCGGGTTGGTCGCGGCCCATTCAGGCTGCGCAGCGCGGGCGTTCTCGACGGCGGCGCGGACTTCGGCCTTGGACGCCAGCGCGACCTTGGCCTGGACGTCACCGGTCATCGGTTCGAAGACGTCGGCGGTGCGGCCCGAGGTGCCCCTGACCTCCTTGCCACCGATGAAATGTCCGATTGAACGCATGGGATGGTCTCCTTCAGGCCGAGCTTGAACGCTTTGACAAATCCTATTGACCTGCATTTTATAGGATTCAAGTCTGAGATAATGCACCATAGATGTGCGAAAATGCTGGATCAAGGTCACATCGATTGGGACGACTTTCGCTTCGTGCTGGCCATCGTGCGGGGCGGCTCGGTGTCGGCTGCGGCAAAACAGCTTGGCGTCGACCATGCCACCGTGATCCGCCGCGTCGACCGGCTGGAGAAGCATCTCTCGGCCAAGCTGTTTGACCGGCGCAAGACCGGCTATCTCCTCACGGAGGCCGGCCAGCGCGTCGCGGACAGTGCCGAGGCGATGGAATCCACCATTGTCGCCAACCAGGAGCAGGTCGGCGGTTCGGTGGCGCGGCTGACCGGGACGGTGCGGATCGGCGCGCCAGACGGGTTCGGCACCGCGTTCCTGGCGCCGCGTCTCGCCCCCTTCGCCGACCGGTATCCCGATCTCGACCTGCAACTTGTAGCGACCGCTCGGCTGTTCAGCCTCTCCAAGCGCGAGGCCGACATTGCCATCAGCCTGACGATGCCGAAGGAAGGCAGGATCGTCGGCCGCAAACTGCTCGACTATCGCCTCGGGCTCTATGCCGCGCCGGCCTATCTCGATCGCTTTCCTGAGATCACCTCGCGGCAGGAACTGCTCCAGCACCGTTTCGTCGGCTACATCGAGGAGCTGCTGTTCACGCCGGAACTCGACTATCTGCCGCAGGTCTCGCCGCGCATCTCTGCCCGCTTCCGCAGCGCCAATCTGATCGCGCAGCTCAACGCCACGCTGTCAGGCTTCGGCATCGCGGTGCTGCCGCACTTCATGGCGAGCGACTATCCGCAGCTCATGGCGGTGCTGCCCGAGGAGATCTCGATCACCAGGACGTTCTGGATGCTGATGCATGCCGACAGCAAGGACCTCGCCCGGATCCGGGCGGTCGCGGATTACATCGGCGAGATCGTGGAGCGCGAGCGGGCGTTGTTTGCGGGAGGATAACATCGGTGCCGCAGGGTGGACAAAGCGATAGCGTGCCCACGATCTCGTTACTGCCTCGCCTTCTTCGCCGTCGCAACCTTCGGCTCTCGCTTCGCTCCCTCCAGCGCACTGTCCCTGCCCGCCTTCAGCACTTCGTCCGACAGCTCGCTGGAGGCGGCGATGCGCGCCAGCAGCATGGTGCCGGCCATGGTCGCCAGCGTCGCGATCGCCTGTTTGCGCGCGGCCTTGCGCGGCAAATTGGGGATGAAATCGGTCAGCATCTCGATCATCTCGTCGAGCTTGCCGGCAAAGGCTTTTCGCGTCTTCGGACTCTCGCGGGCGATCTCGGCCCCGAGCGCGGGGATCGAGCAGCCATGGCCGGGATTGTCCCGATGCAGCGCCGAGAGATAGGTCTCGACGATCTGAACGAGCTGCTTCTCGGGGGCGACCTGATCGGATTGCTTGCGCCAGTGCTCCATCGAGCGGTCCATGGCGTAGGCAAAGGCCTCGATCACCAGCGCCTCGCGCGAATCGAAATGGGCGTAGAAGCCGCCATGGGTCAGCCCCACCTCCTTCATGAGGTCGGCAACGCCAATGCCGTGGGCCCCCTTTTCGCGCAGCCGCACGGACGCCTTTTTCACGATACGGTCGTGGGTTTCCTGCTTGTGTTCCGGGGAATAGCGCATGCGGTTCTCATTGGATGTCGAAGATCATGTCATAACATGGATATCGGCCGAACGGCGCATTAATTCCCGGTAAAATTGTTACCGACCATGGAAAAGGTTGCAGTTGCGTGGACCGCGAGTGCGCCCTTACCGTCGCGCACAAATCCTTCGGTGTAGCTGGTCTGGCGTCCGAGCTTAATGACCTTGCCCTCGGCCGAGATCAGCCCGGACCGGACCGACAGCGGACGCAGGAAGGTCATCTTCAGATCGAGCGTTACCGACGACTGCCCG
>Ga0102590_1002496_pt1 | contig 21601 bp, 20 predicted proteins | sample AraplaMF_Col_mMF_FD_76859 | JGI IMG/M metagenome (GOLD analysis project Ga0102590, IMG submission 76859) | Arabidopsis root microbial communities from the University of North Carolina, USA - plate scrape MF_Col_mMF | ecosystem: Host-associated > Plants > Roots > Endosphere | place: USA...
CATCACGAGCTTTGGTGCATTGCCCAACAGGTCGAGCAACCGTTCGCCGTAGACCGGGCCGAGAACGCCCGGGAGGTCGTCCGGCATGACCCACATGCCGGCATTGATGAGGCCAACGTTGCGGCCCGCACCGCCGAACCCGATCTCCTTGGCGTCAAGCAATACGACCTTCGAGCCCGCTTCCGCCAGATGGAGACTGGAGGAAAGACCGGTATAGCCGCCCCCCACAACAACGACGTCGGCGCTCACGGCGCCAGCCAGCGACGGTGTCACAGGTGGCTGGGGAGCGGTTTTTTCCCAAAGGCCGTGGGAACGGGGATCGTTCAGCATTCGATCAAAATCCATCCATTAGGCAGGCGACATTCTAGCGCCGTGCGATTGCTTGTAAAACCGCTGATACAGGCTGCCGATCGCTGCCAGGAGCAGCAAACCCGGCCGGTCGATCGCATTCCAGTTCATTCCGATTCCGTCAGATGGATTACTTTACAAAGCCGGATAAGCAGTAAATATCGACATTTGGGAAATAGCTTATTCTGAAATGGAATGATGGATGCTGCCATCGCGACGCTTTCTTCCGTCGACATCCTTGCTTGTTGCCTTCGAGGCGGCATCTCGCACCGGTAGCGTCACGGCAGCCGCACGCGAACTCGACCTCACGCAGAGCGCCGTCAGCCGCCAGATCAAGGCGCTGGAGGAGCAACTCGGCGTCGAACTGTTCGTGCGCGAGCGCCAGACCGTGCGACTGACGCTCGCCGGCGACGGTTACGCCCGCGAAATACGCGAGGCACTGCGACGCATTTCAAGCGCGTCGCTGAACCTGCGCGCAAATCCGCATGGAGGTACGCTCAATCTGGCCATTCTCCCCACCTTCGGGACGCGATGGTTGGCGCCCCGGCTGGGTAGCTTCCTCGCCGCCAATCCCGGGGTAACGATCAATCTCATCACCCGATTGTCACCCTTCGACTTCCGCCTCGATTCGATCGACGCGGCTATTCACTTCGGTCACGCGCATTGGCCTGGCGCGGAGCTGACGTTTCTCATGTCGGAGAAGACCGTCCCGGCCTGCAGCCCCGAGTTTTGCACCCGGCACGCGATCAACACTGCGCAGGATCTGCTCGAAGCTCCACTGCTGCACCTGACGACGCGCCCGGATGCATGGGAGCGGTGGTTCGCAGACAATGGTGTGAGCTTTCAAAGCGTCCACGGTATGCTCTTTGATCAGTTCGCGACAGTCGCCCAAGCGGCGGTGGCCGGTCTCGGCGTTGCGCTGCTACCGACTTTCCTTATTCAGGATGAGCTGAAACGTGGTGACCTGGTCGCAGCCATTGATCGCGAAACGGAAAGCAGTGAGCACTACTATCTTGCCTATCCGCCGGAACGAGCCGATTACGCCCCGCTGGAGGCATTTCGCGCCTGGATCGTTCGTGAAGCCGCGATCTGAAGCTTGCGCCGACAGGGCGCTTTCGAGCATTATGCGCCGAACCAGAATGTGATGCAGGAACCTCCCCATGAAGCCAATTTTCGTTCAGCTCCAATGCGCGCCAGGCAAGACCTACGAAGTCGCCGATGCCATCTATCAGACCGAGCGCGTTTCGGAACTCTATTCGACGAGCGGCGATTATGACCTCCTGCTCAAGGTCTACATCGAAGAGGGGCAGGACATTGGCAAGTTCATAAACGATAACATCGCCAACATCCCCGGCATTGTGCGCTCGCTGACAACCCTGACCTTCAAGGCCTTCTGAGCAGCCGTTTGAAACGCCTTCCGGTCTCCCGCGAGGGCACTAAAACGAGACGGCCCGTGAACTGCCGAGGCTTGTAATCTCACCGGAAGGCGCTTCTCCATCCGCCGACCCCGATAGTGGAAGCAACCGGACCCGTTTGGCAGCGCCGGGGGCAAGATGAAACCAGTCGTCGTCGGGTCGATAGCCATCGACACTGACGTGAACGGACTGCGCGAACCTGTCGGCTGCGATATCGAGCCCCCATGCATCGTTCTGTCGCGTCACCGCCACCTGGATTTCAGCATCATGGAAGGCCTTAGAGCGCCCCAACGGAAAATGGAAGGCGTCGGCAACCACTGGACCGCCATCCGGCAGGCGCAAGCGAGCAACGGTGACGTCATGGGAAGGCGGGCCGAAGCGGAAGGCGTAAGTCGTGTCGAAAAACGCGCCAAAGAGATCGGTGGCGGCAAAGGTCTCGCAACTCCTTGGGGCCAAAGCCAGAATACGGCCGCCGCTGACGGCGTGCTGCCTGCCGTGCCGCAAGCAAACAAGCTCGAGATCAAGCTGAAGAGCGTTCTCGGTCTCGTTTAGCACGTGAATATCGAGGCCGTTCGTGCCTTCGTCGGTGACGACAACCTGCACCGGTCGGAACGCGCGAGCTAGCGCGTACCAGATGGGTTTCGGCTCGCCGGTCGAATCAATCACACCCCAACCAGGGCCAGGCATCAAATCCTGCAGTGTCCAGACCAGTGCGCCGTTGCAGGTCGATCCCTTGCGTCGCCATTCGGCAAAGGTCGCCTCGGCCACTTCGCCGGTGACGACACGGGAAAGGTCGAGGTACCGCTCGCGATTCTCACGACGGAGGCGCGCCGGATCCTCGCCATAGAGTTCTGCCAGATAGAAATCCCTGACGTCCTCGAAATCCCACGAGGCGCCACGATCGCGGGGAACCCGCGATTTCCATAGCGGACTGTGGACCGGCGGCACGTCCAGATGGCGTTGCAGCGTTCTCTGCTGCGGCACGTGGGCGAAAGCCAGGCTCTCGGCCGCGAAGCGAATGTTTGCTCGGCGCGCGTCATCAAGCGGTCGCATGTAGGCGCCAACGCCGTAGTAGTGGGTGACCCCAACATTCGGAGAAAACGGCATTGCGCCGCCCGAAGGTGAATTTGGCACATACGGGACGTCGGGCCGCATGCGCCCGGCAATCGCCGGAATGATCTCTTCCGTGATCGGACCCGACCAATAGTCCTGCGGCAATCCAAGCATGGCCGCCTGCTGGTAGATCTCGCTGCCGCCGCACAAAACCGCCAGCGACGGGCATCCCTGGACGGCATGCAGGAATTCCTCGACCTCCGCGTGGACATGCGCCGTCAGAGCTTTGTCGTTCTTCGGATAGTCAAAATTGGCGAACATGAAGTCCTGCCAGACAAGCAGGCCGAGTTCGTCGCAGAGTTGAAAGAACTCCGGCGTCTCATAGACCATCGTCCCGCCGATACGAATCATGTTCATGCCCGCCTCCGCGGCAAGGCGTAGGAACGGCTCGTAATCCGCTCTGTCGCCCGGCAACCGAACGATATCGGCGGTCGTCCAAACAGCACCACGGCAGAAGATGCGCTCGCCGTTGACCAACAGTGCAAAATCATCTCCGTGGGCGCCACGATCGACGTCGATCCGCCGAAAACCTGTTCGCCCTGCGTGATGGGCAACACCGTCAACGACAATCGAGTAATCGTAAAGTTGAGGCGCGCCGTGCGTGTGCGGCCACCAGAGATCGACGTCCTTCAGCTTCAGGATTGCCGAGTAGTGGCTCTCTCCAATCTTTTCGAAGGCCTGCTCGCTCTCTCCACACCGAAGCGTCAAATCCGGATTGTCGACATTCGTGTGAAGCGAAACGCTCAACCGCCCGGTACCGTCCGCCTCAAGCACGGCACGAATGGCGACATTGTCGATCGAAACGACATCGCGGCGCACGAGCGTGATGGGACGCCACGGACCAACCGCATGAATTTCCGGACACCAGCCCGGCATCCGCCCAAGCAAGGTCGTGCGAACATTCTTCAAGCCTTGCGGCGTGATCATTTGCGGACGCCAGCGTGCGCGTGGGCCGGGTTCGGCCAGCTTCGGCGCCAAGGCTCGGAAGCAAAGCGCCAGCTCGTCGCCGCCGGAGAGCGTCACCGGTATCTCATGCATGGTGAACATGCTTTCCGACGCCAGTATCTCCTGGCCATTGAGAAAGACATGGCACAGCGTAGCCAAGCCCTCGAAGCGCAGGATCACATCGCCGGGCTGCGCGTCAAAAAGGCGGCAGAGGTACCACGCGTCGCGGGTATCGAGCGGCTCCGGATTTTCACGATCGAAGCGTCCCGCCTTTTCCAATGCCGAAGCGACAGTCCCCGGCACTTCGGCAGCGATGAACTGAGCGGACAAGGGAATATCATGAGGCGTTGCGCACGCGCCCGGCTCCGTAAGAACCAGATTCCAGCCTTCGGCGAGCAGAGTTTCCTCTGCACCGACACTCGCCAACCGTCCCCGCATGCTAGACTCCCGGCTTCACAAGCGCTCCTTGAGCGAAGCCATCATGGAATCCCATGCATCGGCTGCCGGATCAAGCGCTGTGCGCAGTGGATCATACTTCTTCCGCGTCACGGCCCGGGCGAGCTGGAACTGCACTGACTTTGCAACTTCGGAAATCCGGCGCGCATCAGCGATGGCGGACGAGAATTCATTGGCAGAGAGCCAGGCAAGATGATTACCGGCAAGTTCGAAATTGGCGCCAAACTGGCGTAGCGTGTTGAACGCATATTTGTGAAAGAAACCAAACGGTCGCTCTGCCACTGCTTCCACCTGCTGCGGAAACACTTCGGCGAAAGCTCGGATAGGATTCGAGACCGGCCGACGACCGAAGTGAAGTCCGAGGAGTTTGCGCGCCGTGGCGCTGACATGCGCAGCATCAGGAATACGGGCGGGAAGCTTTGCAAATTCCGTGTACGGAAGGAACGGCGGATCTTCTGGCGTCAGATGAAGCTGGAACAGCCCGTCGAAGTCTTCGCCCTCGAGATGAAAATAACCACCGTTATGAAAGTACTCGACGCGCTTTCCGGCAAGATCGAGCCTGTTGATTGCCACGGTGGTCTTGCCATGCTCGGTCCGATAGGCAGTGCCCTGTGTGTCGGGCATATAAAACGAGTCCATCTCGATCAGGCAAAGGCGCCCGCGTGCAATCTGCACCTCGATGTGCCGTTCGACGCGGTCGAAGATGGCAAGTTCGGTGACACGGATGTCGTAGAGTGCCTCAAGATCCTCGAGGGGCACCTTGAAGAAGGTGAATTGATCGCCCTCGAAGTCCTGCGTGAGCGTGAAGCCAAGCATCGCCTCCGGCGCGGTGCCGACGGCGTTCAGCACTTCGATCCAGAGGTCGACATAGCAATTGGTTTCAGGCCACATCCGCTCACTGGAATGCAGCGGATGCGGCTGATAGCCGTCCGGGTGGACCCACGGAAAGACGGCTCTCATCGCTTCGCTCAGCTCCACAGCGCTTGACGCACCTTGGAAGGCCAATGCTTGACCTCGAGCCCGTGGTGATGGAACAGCGCGAGCGCGATGCGCTCAAGGCCGAAGCCAACGCAAGCCGTGTGCGCAACGCTGCCGTCTTCGAGATATAGCTCCCATTTCGTGCCAAACGCATCCTGATGGTAGTTGAAGCTCATGCAGGCCGTCGGCTTGGCAACCGAAGTGATCGGAATGAGCAGTTCAAATTTCAGGTTCTGATCGCGCTGATTATTGGCCAGCATTTTGCCGGCGCGGCCAAAGAACGGGTCGTTCGCGACATCAATCGTCACATCCAGGCCGACTGCCTTCATCATTTCGACGCCGCGGTCCATCCAGCGTTGCCGGAAATCCGTGACATGCTGCTCCGTACCCATGCAAATGTATTCACGCATGCGGAAAAGCTGCTGGCGCGCGGGATCCCGCGAAGGCTCGTGGCGGAAGCAATAGGATTGCAGATCGAAGAGACCGCCGCCCATCGGCAGTTTGCCGCGGCGAGCAACAGTCGGATAGAGCGGATAGCACGCAGCAGGAGTCAAAACGATGTCGGTTGCCTGCTGATCCTTCGTCCAGTCGTCGCCCACTTCCATGCACTGAAGGAGGCTGATGTGGTCGAGTTCACTGCCGCAGAAACTGTGAACCGTGCCCGCGAGCTGCGGGAAGCTCTTCATGTAACCGCTCTTCTCGAAGAAGGCACGGTTCATTCCGGGCGGAAAACGCATCGCTTCAGCGCCATCGGCGCCGCCGAACTTGTCGATCAGGCGCTCGAAGGCGGCAATCACGTCTTCAAACTGTCCGCTGCGTCCGTAAAGACCGTCAACGCCCGTATCGATCAAGAGACCCGATTCAAAAAGCCTGTCCAGAAACGTTGTCTGCACGTCCATGTCGTCACCCCAGTAAGCTAGTGTCCTGCTTGTGGACAAGAAGCATGCTCGACGTGTTGCCGAGGATGCGGTCGTTCGAGATCATGAGTTGTGCGGAATGGGCGTCGCGCAGATGCCGGCCGACGCTGAATGGCGTGCCGTTCTTGTAGCCCATGATCCCACAAATCAGCATCGCGTGATTGACGATCTCGAGAATCGTCTCCGACGAGGCAATCTTCACGTTGTTCATCGTGACGGCAAAGCCCATCGAGGAAAGCTTGTCCGCGTCGCTCTTGGCATCTTCGTAGGCCTTCAGGCCGGCGACGACGTTCGAGCGAACCATCTGCAGAAGGTTGGAGACCTCGGCCAACCGCAGGGCTCCGGGCGGTGGCGCCCCTGGTGACTTGCGCGCCGCTGCTCGCACGAACGCCTGGGCGCGACCCACAGCGTCGACGGCGATGCCATACCACACGCCGCTCCAAAGAAGGTGCGACGACGCCAGCATCGATTGGGCCGCGATCTCCGCGAAGGGCTTCGGAAGGATTTGCGCTGTGGGCGCCTCGCCGCTGAAGAGGAAGCCATCCGAGCACGTGCCCCGCATGCCGAGCGTATCCCATGCGTGGGTTTTTTCCAGCGTGTACTGCTCCTTGAGAAAAACGGTCAGAGCCTGATCGGAAGAAGCCGCATTGGCATGGGCGCGCGACGTAATCATGATCGCATCGGCGTAGGAGCCGTAGGATATGACGGTGGCGTCTTTCTCCAGACGGCAGGTATCGCCGTCCACCTCGATCGCGCAGATGCTGTTCCTGAGGTTGCCGCCAATGCCACCTTCGGTCGTCGCCGACCCAATCAGCAATTGCTCGGCGGCCACGCGTTGCATAAAGGCCCGATGCCATTCGCTCTCGGCGCCGTGCTCGACCAGGCTGCAAAGCTTGATGTGATGCATGGCGAAAACCATGGCAGCCGCAGAACACGCCTGCCCAAGCATCGAGCACAGTTCGGCGATCCCTGCGATCGTCGCGCCTTCGCCACCGAAGTGGCGTGGAATCTGAATTCCGAGCAACCGCTCGGCCCTCATGGCCTCCACTGCTTCGTGTGGGAACCTCCCGTCAAAATCGACGGAGTCCGCATGCCTTGCCGCGATCGCGGACACGCGGGCGACTCTGGCGGCAAGATCTTCTTCCGTGATTTTGACCGGAAAGTTCATTTAGGCGACCTTCCGGCTATCTTTGATCTGGTCGACGGTCTTCGCGATCGCCGAAATGCTGGCAAAAGACTTGCGATTCAGGAGATTGTCAGGAAATTCGATGTCAAAGGCTTCTTCGATGCCAAGCATAAGCTGCACCGAAGCGAAGGAAGTGAGGCCCACCGCATAGAGGTCGGCATCGTCGGCGACCTGGTCAACAGGAACGGGAAGCTTTCCGAATTTGACCAGGAGCTCACGGATCGTAGTATTCATTATGACTTCTCCAAGATGATCATATCTCGAGTGGCGAAACTGCCTTGTTCTCGCGATAGGCGTAGTCTGGAAAAGACAAAATTCTCCTAAATGACGTAGTTAAAGTGAGCTAATCACCTCAGCTAAATTCTTAGAAGAAAAACGGTATGAAGCGGAACTTACGTTGGATTTCAAAATCTTGACTGAGTTATATATTTTCGCGCCATCAGAGGTCTGGCAACACAGTGTCCAAGAACAACACTTCGCTCGCACCTTTCTTACTAAGCTACCGGCGGATATAAGTGCTCGACACCGCGATAGTCCGAAACAGAATAGCAACCTTCACCCATCTCTCTGATCGACCGTTCGCCTATCACGGCCTTTCCATGGCCACCGGGGATATCGAGTATGTAGGTGGGTTGGCAGAGGCCGGAAATCCGGCCGCGCAGAGCGGCGACTATCTTCTGTCCTTCTTCGATCGTCAGTCGAAAATGGCTTGTGCCGGGAGCCAGGTCCGGATGGTGCAGGTAGTAAGGTTTTACACGCGTCTCAACGAAGGCCTTCATCAACTCTGCAAGTACAGTCGGATCATCATTGACGCCCTTCAGAAGCACCGACTGGCTGACCATGACCATTCCGGCATCAATCAGGCGGGCACATGCCGCGCGCGCCTCATCGCTCAGTTCGCGCGGATGATTGGCATGCAGCGCCACGTAGACGGTCTTGCCGCTCGCTCTCAGAGCAGCAATCAAGGCCGCATCTACCTTTGAGGGATCCACCACGGGAACGCGTGTGTGGAACCGCACGATCTTCACGTGGTCGATCGATGCCAGTTCGCGAAGGATTTCTTCCAGCCGACGCGGTGACAACACGAGCGGATCACCACCCGTCAGGATCACTTCCCAGATTTCCTTATGCTCGCGGATATAAGCAAAGGCTGCCGACATTGCCTTGGGGTCAAGCGTGCCCAAGCCTTGCGGACCAACCATCTCACGGCGAAAGCAAAAGCGACAGTAGACCGGGCATACATGCACGGCCTTCAACAGCAGCCGATCAGGATAGCGATGAACGATCCCCGGTACGGGACTATGAGCTTCGTCACCGATGGGGTCGGCGCGCTCTGCGGGCGCGACGATAAGCTCTGCCGCGTCAGGCACGAATTGACGCGCAATCGGGTCCGCATCATCAGCACGGTCGATCAAACCGGCGACGGTCGGAGTCAATGCAATAGCGTAGCGTGCGGCGACGTCAGCCAACGCGTCCCGGTCTCTCTGACCCAGCCCCGCGCGTTCCAGTCCCTCGACAGTCTTGATCGGCCCGATACTGCTCATCTGCTGTACTCCGCGACCGGCGTCCACATCACCTGATCGATCCGCGACGCCCCGGTTGCCAACATCACCAACCGATCGAAGCCCAGAGCGATGCCGCTTGCCTCGGGCATGATTGCAAGTGCGTCCAGAAAATCCTCGTCGAGAGGATAGCTTTCGCCGTAGATGCAGGCCTTCTCAGACATCTCGATCTCGAAGCGGCGACGCTGTTCGGCCGGATTGGTAAGCTCGCCGAAGCCGTTTGCAAGCTCGACGCCGCAGGCATAGACCTCAAAACGCTCCGCAACACGGGGATCACGCGCGGAGGGGCGCGCCAATGCTGCTTCCGACACCGGATATTCGTCAAGAATGGTCACTCGACCGAAACCCAGATGCGGCTCGACCTTTTCGACAAGTACGCGGCTGAACAAATCCGCCCAGCCATCGTCGCCGGCGACACGCATGCCGATCCGCTTCACCTGGTCAGCGAGATGCGCCCGATCCGTCGCACCATCGGCGGAAACGGAGGCCAGCAGATCGATGCCCGCGTAGCGTTCGAAGGCTGCGGCAACGCTTATCCGGTCCGGCCCGGCAAACGGATCGCAGTCCCGGCCCTTATAGGTGAGCCGCGCCGTCTTCATGGTTTCCGCGGCAAGTGCCAGAATCCGAACGCAGTCCATCATCAGGCTCTCATAGCTTTCACCCACGCGATACCACTCAAGCATCGTGAATTCCGGATGATGCAAGGGTCCACGTTCGCGGTTGCGATAAACGTGCGCAAAACAGGCGATGCGGTGCTCGCCGGCCGAGAGCAGTTTCTTGCAGGCGAACTCAGGCGAGGTGTGCAGGTAAAGCGGTGCCGCCGTCTGGCCGTCCGTCGTCAAAGCCTCGGTGGCAAATGCGTGAAGATGTGCCTCGTTGCCCGGCGACACCTGTAGCGTGGCGGTGTCGACCTCAAGAAAATTCTCGCTCAGGAAGTAGCCGCGCAGTGAAGACTGGATCGCATTGCGTCCAATCAGGAACGGGCGGCGGTCCAAATGCACGCTCGGCGTCCACCACGGCGAGACTTTGGCGATCGAGGGATTCATTGGCATCATCCTGACCGACCTGTCCAACGCTGGGGCTGGCTATTTGCCGGATTTTAGGTTAGTTGCGCCCCCAAAGAACAATCAATCGCGTCTCCGGGGCTGTATCGACAGTCCTCTACGACGCCAAAAGCCGAGTTACAAGGAAGTCTTAATGGTCAAGGTCATCGCCTCTTCCGTCCGCAAGGGCAACGTTCTCGACGTGGATGGCAAGCTCTACGTCGTTCTGACGGCCCAGAACTTTCATCCGGGCAAGGGCACGCCGGTTACGCAGGTCGACATGCGTCGTATCGTTGACGGCGTCAAGGTCTCCGAGCGCTGGCGTACGACCGAACAGGTCGAGCGCGCCTTCGTCGAAGACGTGAACTTCCAGTATCTTTATGAGGATGGCGAAGGGTTCCACTTCATGAACCCGGCGACCTATGACCAGGTGGTCGTGAACGATGAAACGATGGGCGATCAGAAGGCCTATCTGCAGGAAGGCATGACCTGCATCCTGTCGATCCATGAAGGCGTTCCGCTTGCGCTCGAACTGCCGCGCCACGTAACCCTCGAAATCACGGAAACCGAGCCGGTTGTTAAGGGCCAGACGGCTTCGTCCTCCTACAAGCCGGCAATGCTGTCGAACGGCGTGCGCACCATGGTGCCTCCGCACATCAACGCCGGCACGCGCGTCGTTATCGCGACGGAAGACAATTCCTACGTCGAGCGCGCAAAGGACTGATCGTCCGCTTCAACGCTGAGAAACTACGGCCGCTTCGGAAACGACGCGGCCTTTTTCTTGTCAGTGGCTACATTCGTATCGCGACCACCGTTCAAACAAAAAGCGCCGGCTCAAGACGGCGCTTTCGATTTCAAAAATGATAATGCCGCCGAACGCCGGCCTAGGTTTTAGTAGCGCGGGCAACGTGCCTCGTAGCGACGGCCATACCGATCCCGGTAGACGCAATAGCCACGGCGCTCAACGGACTGGCCGATCAATGCGCCAGCAAGACCACCGGCAACAGCACCCACTGCAGCGCCACCCCAACTGTTGCTAACAGCACCACCGATAATAGCGCCTGTGCCGGCACCGATTGCGGTGCCCTGCTCGGTCGCCGTACAGGAAGCAAGTGCGCCAACGAGGGCGCCAATGAGTACAATTTTCTTCATCATGACATATCTCCCAGTTTTTTCCGTCGTTTAGATACGACCGAGCAGCACAAGAATAATAATAATCAGGAGAACTAGCCCCAAACCGCCCGAAGGTCCATAGCCCCATCCGCGGCTATAGCCCCAATTCGGTAGGGCGCCGATCAAAAGCAGAATAAGGATAATCAGAAGTATCGTGCCAAGCATGGTTCAAGTCCTCAGCCTCATTACACCTGGAATGGACAAGAAACACACATCACCGTTTTTTGTTCCAAATGTATCAACCGTTCCACTTTGGCGGGAAAACCACTCAATCAGGCCCCGTTTTCGCTTCCGGTGAGTAACGTTGACATCATCAGGCGAGACTCGAGCCCAAATGGATCGTCGATTTTCCGCCAAGGGCTGTTGACAGCCCGGATGCAAAGCGAGTCGCACGTATAGCGCGAATCTCGCGATTCAGCATCTTGTGGGAAAAAGTGATTCAAAATCAATACTTAGCCGTGAACAAACACTGAATCAGCCGGAGTCAGCGATTCGTCTCCGATTCGTTCTCAAGCTGTTCCGAATCGCAAAACGAGCAATCTGCAAGCTTTTCGCGCAACAGAAACCGCAGAGTAAATTCAAATCAGCCCTTGCGTTTGGGGCAACGGCTGTCCATGTGTTGTCTGCTTCGGAGAGGAGCTGACTTGACCTGGGGCACCCTCGCCTCATCTGCAGGACTATGACACTGACATCGCAGCCGATGATACTGAGCGGGCGCGGAGTAACCGCGGTGCTCGGACCAACCAATACCGGCAAGACGCATTATGCCATTGAGCGCATGGTTGCTCATGGCACCGGCGTGATCGGGCTGCCGCTACGGCTGCTGGCGCGTGAGGTCTATACACGTGTCGCCGAAAAGGTCGGGGTTCAAAACGTTGCATTGGTGACGGGCGAAGAGAAGATATCGCCTCCCAACGCCCGCTTTTCGGTCTGTACTGTCGAGGCAATGCCACGCGAGACCAAAGCCGCTTTCGTCGCTATCGATGAAGTTCAACTCGCCGGTGACCTCGAGCGAGGACACATCTTCACGGACCGTATTCTTCACTTGCGCGGCCGCGACGAAACGCTGTTGCTCGGCGCCGGTACCATGCGCCCGATCCTGCAGCAACTGCTCCCCGGAATCACCGTCGTCGAACGGCCGCGCCTTTCCCACCTGTTCTATGCGGGTCAGAAGAAGATCACTCGCCTGCCGCAACGCTCGGCGATCGTCGCGTTCTCCGCCGACGAAGTCTATGCGATTGCCGAGTTGATCCGCAGACAGCGCGGCGGAGCGGCAGTCGTTCTCGGAGCTCTCAGTCCACGCACCCGCAATGCGCAGGTAGCGCTCTATCAAGCCGGAGACGTGGAATATCTGGTCGCAACGGACGCGATCGGCATGGGTCTCAATCTTGACGTCGATCATGTCGCCTTCGCGCAAGATCGCAAATTCGACGGCTATCAGTTTCGCAATCTCAATCCCGCCGAGCTCGGGCAGATTGCCGGCCGCGCCGGACGGCATGTTCGCGACGGGACGTTTGGTGTCACGGGCCAGGTCGATCCCTTTGATGAGGAACTGGTCGAACGCATCGAAGGCCACGAGTTCGACAATGTGAAGGTGCTGCAGTGGCGCACCAAGAACCTCGACTTCGGCTCGCTTCACGCGTTGCGCGCGAGCCTTGAGAACGGTCCGACGGTCTCCGGCCTGACACGTGCTCTGCCCGCCGTCGACCAGCAAGCGCTGGAGCACCTGTCGCGCTACCCCGAAATCATCGATCTTGCCGATAACCCGGCGCGCGTCGAGAAGTTGTGGGAGGCCTGTGCACTTCCGGACTATCGACGCATCGCACCGGCTCAACACGCCGATCTGATTTCCACCCTCTTTTCCGATCTCGTCCGCTATGGCACGGTAAACGAGGACTTCCTTGCCGAGCAGGTGCATCGCGCGGATCGAACAGACGGTGAGATTGACACGCTTTCGGCGCGAATCGCGCAGATAAGGACTTGGACCTATGTATCGAATCGGCCCAATTGGCTTGCCGATCCGACACACTGGCAGGAAAAGACGCGGGAAATCGAAGATCGATTGTCCGATGCGTTACATGAAAGGTTGACGAAACGCTTTGTTGATCGCAGGACATCTGTGCTCATGAAGCGCCTGAGAGAGAATGCGATGCTGGAAGCTGAAATCAGTGTAAATGGCGATGTCTTCGTTGAAGGACATCATGTGGGGCAACTGTCGGGATTCCGGTTCACGCCCATTTCGGGAGCGGAGGGACCGGACGCTAAGGCCGTTCAGTCTGCCTCGCAGAAGGCGCTCGCTCTGGAATTCGAGGCACGCGCGGCTCGCCTCCATGCAGCCGGCAATGGCGATCTCGCGATCGGCTCCGACGGTTCGATCCGCTGGTTGGGCGACCCGGTGGCGCGCCTGGCAGGCAGTGATCATGTCATGCGCCCGCGCGTCATCATCCTCGCCGATGAGCAGTTGACCGGCAATGCCCGCGACCACGTGGCTGCTCGTATCGAGCGCTTCGTAAATCATCACATCAGCACCGTTCTGAAACCGCTTGACGACCTGTCTCGCGCGGAGGATCTGCAGGGCCTGGCAAAGGGCCTGGCATTTCAGCTCGTCGAGAACCTCGGCGTGTTGTTCCGGCGTGATGTGACTGAAGAGGTAAAGTCGCTGGATCAGGATGCACGCGCTTCGATGCGCCGCTACGGTGTCCGCTTCGGCGCCTACCACATCTTCGTCCCCGCCCTTCTGAAGCCCGCCCCGGCAGAGCTCATCACGCTCCTCTGGGCACTGAAGAACGACGGTCTCGACAAGCCCGGCTACGGCGATCTCATTCCCGTGCTGGCCGCAGGCCGCACGTCGGTTGTCACCGATCCAGGTTTCGAGCGCACCTTCTACAAGCTGGCCGGCTTCCGGTTCCTTGGTAAACGTGCAGTGCGCATCGACATCCTGGAGCGTCTGGCCGACATCATTCGCCCTCTGCTCCAGTGGAAGCCGGGCCAGGCCAATCGTCCGGAAGGCGCATATGACGGCCGCCGTTTCACGACGACGACCGCCATGCTTTCGATCCTTGGCGCAACGCTGGAGGACATGGAAGAGATCCTGAAGGGACTCGGCTATCGCGCCGATGCTGTTAAGGCAGAGGAGGCGGCCGCCCATCTGTCGGCCCAAGACGCTGCAGCAACGCCCGCAACCGAGACTACGGTTGAGGACAATGCAGAGAAGGCGGATCACGACGATGCCGACAGCGCATCGGAAGAAACCGCTTCGGAAGCCCCCGCTGTTGTTGAAGCGGTGGCTACCGAACAACCGGTCGCCGCAAACTCCGAAGAAGCGGAGGAGCCGAAGCCGGTTCTTCTCTGGCGCCTTGGTGGCCGTACGGACAATCAGCGTCAGGCTCGCAACCCGGGCGAACGCCGTGGTGGCAACAATCGCGGCCAGGACCGCGGATCCGACCATCGTCGTCAGGGTGGTGCAGGTGGAGAAGGCCGCGACGGCAATCGCCAGCATCACGGCAAGGATGGCGGCAAGCCACATCAGGGACGCGGCGACCGCAGCGAGCAGCGCGGCGACCGTCAGGACCGTGGCGATCGCAAGGATCGCAACAACAACCGTGGCGGCCCGCAGCCGTTGCGCTTCGAGGCAAAGCCGCCGCGTAAGGAAAAGCCGATCGATCCGGATTCTCCTTTCGCGAAGCTCGCTGCCTTGAAGGAGCAAATGAAGAAGTAAGCGGATGGGCGGGGAGACACAGCCAGGAAGCGGTTCGCGGCAACGCATCGACAAGTGGCTGTTCTTCACGCGCATGGTTAAATCGCGCTCGCTGGCACAAGGCCATATTCAATCCGGACATGTCAGGATTAACGGCGAGCGGGCCCTTCAGCCGAGTCAGACGGTCAAGGTGGGCGACAGGGTCGAACTGGCGCTCGAGCGGCGCGATGTTGTCCTCATCGTCAAATCAGGCGGTGAGCGACGCGGCCCCTATGAGGAAGCCCGGCTGCTTTATGAGGATCTGACGCCGCCACCCGACGAGGCGAAGCGCCTCACACCTTACGAGCAGGCAATGCGGGCAACGGGAGCAGGGCGACCCACAAAAAAGGAACGCCGTGCAATCGACAAGCTGATGTCGGACGAGGATTAGAAAACTCTGTCCGAACTGTGGGGTTTTGCGATTTCTTTATTCTTGAAATCCGCAGATAAAGCCGATACGTGACAATCAACTTGCCGGATAGCGTGACTGCCTCCCAAGCATCTCACTGCTTCCTTTCCGGTTGGGGGAAAGGCGCGACGTTCCAGGTTGCCCGGCCCCATTGTATGGAAGTCCTGGAGTTCTTCATGACCTATGTCGTGACCGACAATTGCATTCGCTGCAAATATACCGACTGCGTGGAAGTCTGCCCCGTTGACTGCTTCTATGAAGGCGAAAACTTCCTCGTCATTCATCCTGACGAGTGCATCGACTGTGGTGTTTGCGAGCCGGAATGTCCCGCCGAGGCGATCAAGCCGGACACGGAGCCAGGCCTCGACAAGTGGCTCAAGATCAACGCCGAGTATGCCAGCATCTGGCCGAACATCACGGTCAAGAAGGATGCCATGCCCGAAGCGAAGGAAATGGACGGCGAAAGCGGCAAGTTCGAGAAGTACTTCTCGAAGAATCCCGGAGCCGGCGACTGATACTAAAGGTCCAAGCTTAGGCCTGAAACCGGGTTCAGTGACCAAGAAAAATAGCTGAAGTGTGCCTGCGGCATATGGGTGTCATGTGTTGCGCGCATGACTCAGCCGCAGTAAATTATTGATTTCCTCATATTTTTGTGATAGCTTCCTCACACTGATCCATTTGCGGCATGAAGCATGCCCAAACCACCACGAAAGCAAAACAAATCCAAAAACGCGGTTTCCGTGACATATCAACGCCTTGAGCCGTGAGGTTCTAAGCTTGTGCGCATGGATGTGTTTGTTTTTGTCCAGTGGGACCAGAAGTAAGTCACCCGACGGATCTGACCGTCTCATCCGGGCCTGACTGACCCGGCTCCGGCTGCAGCCGGAAGCGTAACAGGGAGTGTTTGAATAGAATGACGACCCAGCAGAAAAAACCTTCTTCCGCACGTCACGGCTTCAAGACCGGTGAATCGATCGTGTACCCCGCACATGGCGTCGGTACCATCAGCGCCATCGAAGAGCAAGAAGTAGCAGGCATGAAGCTTGAACTTTTCGTTATCGATTTTGAGAAGGACAAGATGCGCCTGAAAGTGCCGGTCGCTAAGGCTATGAGCATCGGCATGCGTAAGCTCTCCGAAACCGATTTCGTCGAGCGTGCGTTGAAGGTTGTGCAGGGCAAGGCGCGCGTCAAGCGTACCATGTGGTCCCGTCGCGCCCAGGAATATGATGCCAAGATCAATTCCGGCGACCTCATTTCCATCGCTGAAGTTGTCCGCGACCTCTATCGCGCCGAGAACCAGCCGGAACAGTCCTATTCCGAACGTCAGCTTTATGAAGCTGCGCTTGACCGCATGGCACGCGAAATCGCTGCCGTGAACAAGATGTCGGAAACCGAAGCTGTCCGCCTCGTAGAGACCAACCTTAACAAGGGTCCGAAACGCGGCAAGGCAATCGAAGAAGACGAATCTCAGGATGAAGCTGCGTAAGCTCTCTGTTTTTTCTGCAAAAAACCCGGCCTAGTGCCGGGTTTTTTATTGGAACTTTTTCAGTGCTCGCGCGTTTCAAGAATGTAGCTGCGGACCGCGTCGGGAACTGACATCACCCTCGAACGCTCGCATCCCTGTAAACGTTCGATGAGGAGCGGATCATGCCTTCCACGTTCTGCCTATCCGGCAACTTGAAGAAACTGGTCCTACCCGGCCGTATTACCGGCGCATAACCCTAAGCTAGGGCCCCGTCTGGAAACGTCCAGAGTTCGGGGCCTTTATACGTTCAAGACATGAATTTGGTCTGGGCAGCGATGTCCGGAAGCAAGGATTCTTTGCCCTTTTTTGGCGTCACGTCACGCCTGAATTCAGGAGACCGATATGAAGAACATGTCAGCAGACCGGCGCATGATTAAAATCGCCATGGCGGCTCCCTACCTTGCCCGCGAAGAGGAACACGATCTCGCAATCCGCTGGAAGAACAATGACGACCGTGGCGCCCGCAATCAGATCGCCATGGCCCATATGCGCCTCGTCATCTCCATGGCGGGTAAATTTCGTAACTTTGGCCTGCCGATGAGCGACCTTGTGCAGGAGGGCTACGTCGGCCTGCTAGAGGCTGCGGCACGCTTCGAGCCGGAGCGTGATGTCCGCTTCTCCACTTATGCAAGCTGGTGGATCCGAGCCTCCATTCAGGACTACATCCTTCGCAACTGGTCGATTGTTCGCGGTGGTACGAGTTCTGCCCAGAAGGCTCTGTTTTTCAATCTTCGTCGTCTGCGCGCCAAGCTCGCCAGGGGCGACACGCAGCTCACGCTCCAATCCATCCACCAGGAGATCGCGGCCGCGCTCGGCGTCAGCCTTTCAGACGTCCAGACGATGGATGCCAGACTTTCAAGCAATGACGCCTCGCTGCAGGCACCCTCGGTTTCCGGCGATGCCGACAGCGCCGAGAAGATGGACTTCCTCGTGAGCGATGAGCCTCTGCCTGATGAGCAGGTATCGAACATGATCGACGGCGAGCGTCGCCGCAACTGGCTCGCTTCTGCCCTAAAGCACCTCAATGAGCGTGAAATGAAGATCATCAGCGCCCGGCGGCTCGCGGAAGACGGCGCTACGCTTGAGGAACTCGGCGCGGATCTCGGCATTTCCAAGGAACGCGTCCGGCAGATTGAAAGCCGGGCGATGGAGAAACTGCGCAGCGCGCTCGTCAGCGCGGACCCCTATATGGCCGCATCCGCCTAAAAGAGCTTACTCCCAGCGATGGAACTGGCCCGGTGAAAGCCGGGCCCCTTTTTATTCCGCGATAATCTTGACGCGGTCGCCCGGGGAAACGGAGGCACCCGTCGGCAAAGCATTGATAAGCTTGAAGAGATCGAGCTTGCGATCCGTGCCCATCATCCGCGCAGCAAGCGTCGTGATGTTCTCGCCCGGCCGTACTTTGACGACCCTGACCCGCAAGGGCTTCAAGGAAGCCGTTTCTTCCGGGGTCATGCGGCGGAAGCTTGCCCGCAACACATCGGCGGTCTGCTGCAGCGTCGCGCTACCCTTCGGCACGGCCGTCAGGAACCGGAAGATCTGTGCGTTGTTGCGGATGACGGTGACGTCGAAGTCCCAGCGATCTGCGCTCGCCCGCGCCGTCGCGGCCTCCATTCCATTGACCGTGATCTGCTGAATGGTCGACGGATCAAGGCCGGTAACCCAACCGCTCGAGATGTAGTTCGTCAGGCTCTGGTTCTGATTATCAGCAACGCCGTCAAAACGGATCGCAACATCGCCGGGACCGGTCGCCATGACCGCCTCGACCTTGTTGTCGATCTTGAAATCAGGAGGCACGTCGAAGCGAATACCGAGACCACCGTGCAGGAAGGTCTGACCGCGCACATACCCTTCCTCCGGACTGTCGCCGTAAAGTAGGCCGTCGATTCCGTCGAGATAGTAGTCCCTGCCCGTGTCGCCAACCTTGCCTTCCTGACCGAAAGCACGCGCATGGTCGCGCGCAAGTTCGATACGCTGTGCCGAGTTCGGATGGCTGGACAGGAAGTCGAGGCTCTGATCCGCCTCAGGATCGACCGACATGAAACGGCTATAGGCAGCCATGGAATCCAAGAACCGCGCAGCAGCATAGGGATCGTAGCCCGCTTCGCCGAGCATGCGGACGCCGATCACGTCTGCCTGCAGTTCCTGTTGCCGCGAGAACGCTGCCAGTCGCAGCTTGCCACGCGCCAGCGCCTGCTTTCCGGCAATGTCGCTCGACAACACTTCGGCAACGACACGGCTGGCGATAACTTCCGCTTCCTCGCGCTTCTGCCGTTCGATGCCATGATTTGCGGTAACGTGGCCCATCTCATGCGAAAGAACAGCAGCGACCTCGGAGGCATCGTTGGCAAGCGCCAGCAAGCCACGCGTCACATAGAGATAGCCGCCGGGCAAGGCAAACGCGTTGATAGCCGGCGAGTTCAGGATGGTGATGCGATAGGACTGACTCGGATTCTCCGAGACCGCCGTCAGTGCGCCCGCGATACGGGCAACCAAGCGCTCGGTCTTAGCGTCCTTGTATTCACCGCCATAGCTCGCGACGATGCGCGGATGCTCGCGGGCGCCCATGGCAGCGCGCGGATCGTTCTTCTGCACTTCATCGACGATCTGCGGATTGGAGGAGGGTGCAACGCTTGGCTGATAGGACTGCTCGAGAATGGATTGGCAGCCGTACAACGCAACGCTTGTCGCACACACAAACGACACCCGTCGTACCAATCGGCACGCAGACGAGAGCACATCACTGGAAGGCGCGGGGAATTTCCACGTCGGCATACTGTCCAGTCTGGCTCTCCAAGTCATTTTGCTTGTCGGCCGGTCCGCTTCCGCGACCCGGTCGGTCTCATGGTGATTCAACAGGCGTCCGTCCCCGTTCTTGCACTGCACAATCGGGGACACAAGTCTTTGCTGTAACTGATTTCCGCATCGGTTGCATAGCGAGACTCTGACTAAATGTGGCGCCGTTGTATTTTAGCAAGCCTAACGTGCTTTCGAGTTCCCTCGGTCGCCTCAAATTATGGCGAAAGTGCCGTTGCAGCTGCCAGATTCGTCAACTGCGGAGAAATTGCGCCAATCCGGGATGATCCTCGTGGCCCAGAAATTCATCCATCGGAGCGGCCACGACAATCCTGCCGTCTTCGATAAAAAGGCCGAAGTCTGCGATGCGTCTGACCTCGTCAGGATCATGCGACACGACGACGACGGTATTGCCGGTCTCGCGATGCATGTCGAGCAGCAGCGCCGCCATTCCATTTCTCAAGCCGGGATCAAGCGCCGCGAAGGGCTCGTCAAGCAGAAGCACTGGGCGATTACGAACAAGAGCACGCGCGAAGGCCACGCGCTGCCGCTCCCCGCCGGAGAGCGTCCCCGGCATTCGCCGCTCAAAACCGGCGAGCCCCGCCTTTTCAAGCGAAGACATGATCGATTGCCGATCAGCAGCCCTGAGTTTCATTGCCGGGTTAATGCCAAGGCCGATGTTAGTAAAAACATCGAGATGCGCGAACAGATTATTGTCCTGGAATACGAGCGAGACGGCGCGTCGGGCCGGATGCTCGCCGGTTACATCCTTTCCCGCGATCAGTATCCGCCCTCGAATGGCCGTGTCGAAGCCGGCAAGCAGGTTCAGGAACGTCGACTTGCCAGCCCCCGATGCGCCCGTCACTGCAATCACCGCACCGGCGGGAAGCCGGCAATCGAAGTGAAACTCTTGCGCGCCAAGTTGGAGACCGACATCGCGCATCTCGACCGAGAACTGCGGATCACCCATGGAGAGCCACCTCTCGCCGCGCAGGCCCCATGGTGCCGGCGATCGTCAGCAGCAGGCAGACGATACCAAGGATCAGCGCCAACCCATCCGCATCGTTCGTCCGGTAGCTCCCCATGCGGCTATATACGAGCCAAGGCAGCGTGACGAAACTATCCGAACCGAACAGCGCGACGGCGCCGAGGTCGCCGAGCGACAGCGCCATCGCAAATGAAAATGCCGTGAGCATAGGCTTGAACAGGGCGGGCATGTCGATGAGACGTAGTTGCACCCAACCTGTGACACCGAGGCTCGCCGCAAGTTTCTGCGTCCGGCGTTTGTGAACGATGAAAGCGGGCTCGAGAACGCGCATCACAAAGGGCAGAGACATCAAAGCGTTAATCGCGACGATCAGCAGAGGAGTGGCTGCGCTCACATCACTGAAGCTTCTCAGCGCGAGAAACCAGCCCGTCGCAAGGACGATCGGTGGCACGAGCAAGACCAGCGACGACGCGCCACCCATGGCGGCAAAGAATGCTCCCGCACCCGAGACCCCTGGACGTCGGAGAAGCACCGCCCGGCGTGCACTCACCAGCATCATCGAGATCAGCAAAGCGAGGACCGCTGCGGACACTGAGATGGCAAGGCTGGTGCCAGCCGACTGCCAGAAAATGGGTTCGCGCAACAGCTTCATAAGATCAGACCGAAGGCCTGCGAAAACCACTGACATCAGAGGCAAGCCCAGAAACATACTAGCAAGCAGCAGGACGCTGCCATCCAAAAGCCGCGCACCCGGCAGTCCCCCATCCGGGCGCCTGACGGCCTTACCGGCCGTCGTCCCCTCATCCTTCGGCGCCGGAAGAAGCGACAGCGCCCCAAGGATCACAGCTGTAAGGACGATCTGAAGCAGGGAGAGCGCGACAGCCCTGCCTGGATCAAAATCGAAGCGCAGCGATTGATAGATAGCGACCTCGACGGTCGTCGCGGCTGGTCCACCACCCAACGTCAGCACCAACGTGAAACTTGTGGCGCAGAGCATGAAGATCAGGCCGG
>Ga0102590_1001472_pt1 | contig 21598 bp, 23 predicted proteins | sample AraplaMF_Col_mMF_FD_76859 | JGI IMG/M metagenome (GOLD analysis project Ga0102590, IMG submission 76859) | Arabidopsis root microbial communities from the University of North Carolina, USA - plate scrape MF_Col_mMF | ecosystem: Host-associated > Plants > Roots > Endosphere | place: USA...
GATACATGGATGCTCTCCGCTCACTTCGCCGTGTCGATCCAGATGCCCGGCGGCGAATGCTCGCGAATATAGCTGACCAGGAAGTCGGAAAAGACCCTGATCTTGGCGGGCAGCCTGACGCGGTTCTGATAGGCGATGTTCATGGTGAGCAGCGGCAGCTCCCAGCCCATCAGCACCGGCACCAGCCGGCCGGCCGCGATATCGCTCTGCACGATGTAAAGCGGCTGGATCAGGATGCCGAGCCCTGCGCGCGCCGCGCCGCAGATGATCTGGCCGTCATTGCTGTCGAGCGTCGGCGCAACCCGGATCGTCTGCGTCGTGCTGCCCTTGCTCAGCCGCAACGAATAGGGATCGTTGGCGAGATTGTAGATCAGCATGTTGTGGCGGGCGAGATCGGCGGGCTGCTCCGGCCGGCCGTGCTTCTCCAGATAGGACGGAGCAGCGGCGAGCACGCGGTGCATCTGGCCGATGCGCCGGACGACGATGTTGGAATCCGGCTCGTGCTCCCTGGTGCGGATCGCAACGTCGATCCCCGCCTCGATGAAATCGGGATAGCGGTTGGCGGTGATGATCTGCACGGAGAGCTTCGGGTACAGCGCACGGAACGCCGGCAGCATCGGCGTTAGATAGATCATCGCAAAGGACAGTGAGCTGGTGACGCGCAGCGTGCCCTGGGGCGACAGCGCGCGATCCGAAACGGCGTGCTCGGCGTCAGCAAGCTCGTTCAGAATTGTGCTGCATCGCTGCAAGAGTTCGTGACCGGCTTCCGTCAGCCACTGCCGGCGGGTGTTGCGCTCGATCAGCCGGACCGCGAGGCGATCCTCCAATGCGCTGAGATGTCGGCTCGCCGCCGCATTCGACATCCGCAACGTCTCGGCGGCCTTCGAGAGGCTGCCAAGTTCAGCGGTCTTCGCAAAGATCTCTAGCTGCAGAAGCCTGTCCATTTTTACACTAGGCGGAAAAGAGACTTACGTTATTTGAGCTTCATTTCCAATTACTGCAAGGCAAAATGCCGACCAATGACTATCGGCAGGCGAGGAAGTCCGGAAAATGTCGAGTCCGATCATGCACATCGTGATGTGGCGGCTTCGCGGGGAGACGGCGGAGGAGCGGACTGCAGCACGATCCAAGGTCAAAACCCTGTTCGAAGGCCTCAGAGGCCGCATCGATGGTCTGACCCATATCGAGGTCGGCATCGATATCAGCAATGTCGACTATGCCTGCGACGTGGTGCTGGTTTCCGAATTCACCGACAGTGCGGCGCTGCAGGCCTATGCCAGCCACCCCGAACATTTGCGCGTGCGCGAGGAACTCGGGAACTTGCGCATCGGCCGCTTTCAGGTCGACTACCCCATCACACGGGCCGGCGCATGACCGCCCCGTTCACCTTTGAGAACCTGCCTTGCCGTGTCGTGTTCGGTAGCGGCACCCTTGCTAATTCCAAGACCGAAGTCGAAAGGCTTGGTGGCAAGCGCGCGATGGTGCTGACCACCCGGCAGCAGGAGTCGCAAGGCAAGAGCTTGGGCGCGGCGCTCGGACCGCTCTATGCTGGCCTGTTTCCCGGTGCCACCATGCATACACCGGTCATGGTCACCGAGCAGGCGCTCGCCGCGATGAAGGCCTGTGAAGCTGATTGTGTCGTCTCGCTCGGCGGCGGATCGACCATCGGACTTGGCAAGGCTTTGGCGTTGCGCACGGGCGTCAACCAGCTCTGCATTCCTACCACCTATGCCGGCTCGGAGATGACTCCGATCCTCGGCCAGACCGAGAACGGCCTGAAAACCACACTGCGGAACGCCGCAGTTCTACCAGAGACCGTGATCTACGACGTCGACCTGACGCTCACTTTGCCCGTCGGCCTCACCGTCACATCCGGCATCAACGCGATTGCGCATGCCGTGGAAGCGCTGTATGCGCGCGATACCAATCCCGTGACCTCGCTGATGGCGGAAGAAGGCATCCACGCGCTCAGCCATGCCTTGCCCGCGATTGCCGCGAAATCCGATGACCGCGCGGCCCGCAGCGAGGCACTCTATGGCGCCTGGCTGTGCGGCGTGTGTCTCGGCACGGTCGGCATGGCACTGCATCACAAGCTCTGCCATACGCTCGGCGGCACATTTGACCTGCCGCATGCCGAGACGCACACAATCGTTCTCCCGCACGCACTGGCCTACAACGCGTCGGCCGCGCCCGAGGCGATGACGCGCATCGCGCGGGCGATGGGCACTGATGATGCGGCCAGCGGCCTCTACGATCTCGCGCGGCGGCTCGATGCAAAGCTCGCGCTGCGAGACCTCGGCATGCCCGAGAACGGCATCGACAAGACGGCTGATCTCGCGGTGGCCAACGCCTACTGGAATCCGCGCCAACTCGAGCGCGACGCCATCCGCGACCTGATCGCGCGCGCCTGGTCCGGCGAACCGCCTGTCACGGGCAACACCGCGGCTGAACCGCGGCCCCTTGTCACGCCTCACCTTTGATCCGTGGAGACTCTCATGCGTAACTTCGACGAGAATACGATCACGGCTGCGGTGCTAGCACGGTTCGAGGGCGCGAGCGATCCGCGCATCAAGCAAATCAGCGAATCCCTGGTTCGCCATCTCCATGCCTTCGTGCGTGAGATTCGCCCGACCCAGAGGGACTGGGAATACGGCATCGATTTCCTCACTCGAACCGGTCACATGTGCGACGATAAACGTCAGGAATTCATTTTACTCTCGGATTCGCTCGGCGTCTCAATGCTAGTCGACGCGATCAATCATCCTGCTCCGGAGGGCACCACGGAAAGCACGGTACTTGGGCCGTTTTTTGTGCAGGCTGCGCCCGAAAAGCGGAGTGGCGATGACATCTCCGGTGGTATGGAAGGCGAGCCGCTGTTGGTGACGGGTTCAGTCTCGAGCGTCGATGGGCCACTTGCCGGTGTCGTTGTCGACGTCTGGCACTCCGATGATGACGGCAATTATGATGTGCAGCAGCTCGATAAGATCGGCGGTCTGGCGATGCGCGCCCGGTTTCACACCGATGTCGACGGCCGATTTCATTTCTGGTCTATCAAGCCCGCGGCCTACCCGATTCCGCATGACGGCCCCGTCGGCGAAATGCTGGAAGCGCAGGGCCGCCATCCCTGGCGCCCGGCGCATGTGCATTTCATGATTTCTGCGCCAGGATTCGAGCGACTGGTCACGCACGTCTTTGTCGACGGCGACAAATACCTCGATTCCGACGTAGTGTTCGGTGTCAAGGACAGCCTGATCCGCAAATTCCTGCGCTGCGAACCTGGCCGCGCCCCTGATGGCAGGAGTGTCGAACACTCCTATTTTCATTTGCACTACGATTTTGGGGTAAAGAAAATCGCTCCCAAGTGAGATTGATCTGACCGCGGCTTCCGCGATTGACGACAGCATGAGTGCGCGGAGTGCATTGACAGGAGCGCTCCTCGCCACACTAACATAGCGAGATCGCCTTCGCAGGTTAATCAGAATTGTCGATGCACAGGATATTCCAGAGTTTCATCGATCTGCTGGCGAGCGCAGAAAATGCGTCTGATTTCGCGGAAGTAATGACGGAGGCTGCCAGCGGTCTCGGATTGTCATGTTTCGCTTACCTCGCCCTTCCAAGCAGAAAAGCTAGCAAGCCGCGACTGATATCAACATATCCAGAGGGGTGGACGTCTCATTACCTGCGAAGTCGGTATGAACTCATTGACCCCGTGATCACTCAAGCTCTTCAGACAGCCGAGCCCTTCCGGTGGGGTATTGACATGTTATCGAACCATAGGTCTCGCGTTCAACAACAGTTTCTTGACGAAGCGGCAGAGTTCGGAATTCGCGTTGGCTTTACTGTGCCCATTCATGACGGTCATGGCCCTATTGCTGCGATGACTTTCGCGACTTCCCAGCACAGCACCGGCTTCGACATCTTCACTAGTTCACACACGCGCGTACTTCAACTCATGGCTATGTACTTCCACGCTCACGTGCGCCGAAAACTCAAAGGTGAGCATAAGATAGCAGGATTCGCTTTATCGCCGCGCGAGCTCGAATGTCTGGAATGGGCATCGCGAGGCAAGAGTGCATGGGAGACTGGACAGATCCTTGGACTCTCGCGAAACACTGTCGCTTACTACCTAGATAACGCGAAGAAGAAGCTCGGTGTTCGAACGATCGTGCAAGCTGTGACACTCCTGGTCGCTGCGAAGAAAGAAGAGCGGAATTAGGGCGGGGCCCCCCTACAACTACAGGTAATGAAGCTAATCAAGCATCCTGCTTTAAGAAGTGATACCACTTCTGGAGGGTTCATGATTCAGCTCATCACTCAATCTTCTTATGGGGAGTTCTCCGAGACACTCGTCGAGATGTATCGGCTGCGGCATCGTGTGTTCAAGGTTCGTATGGGATGGGACGTTCAGATCAGCGGCGACATGGAGATCGATGATTTTGATGCGCTGCATCCCGCCTACCTGGCACAACTGTCTGACAACGGCCAAGTGCAAGGTTCCGTTCGGCTCCTTCCTACTCTTGGGCCGACAATGCTTCGCGACACGTTCTCCGCGCTTCTTGAAGATCAACCCGCTCCGTCCACTCCTCTGGTTTGGGAAAGCAGCAGATTCGCGATCGACGTTGCTATCGACGCTCCCAAAGGAGATCACGGCATAACTCGTGCCGCATATGAGCTGTTTGCCGGAATGGTCGAGTTCGGGCTTTCCCGAAAGCTCAGTGATATCGTTACGGTCACCGACGTCCGAATGGAAAGAATTCTTCGGCGGGCCGGTTGGCCACTGCGACGCATTGGCAATCCTGCCACGATCGGCAACACCGTGGCCGTGGCCGGTTACCTAGCGATCTCGAGCGAGATCCTCGCAGGGCTCCGCAAGTCCGGAGGTCTTTCGACACCGGTTCTCTGGACACCGGTCATGTTTGCCGCCGCCTAGAAAGTCCTACACACCGAACGGGATAAAGGTCTCCGCCTGGAGCGGGAAATTGCTGTCTTGCAGTTTGTTACCGAGCTTTGAAAAATGACAGAAACCGGGATCAGGAGCGATCAGCGGGGCGCAGCGAGGGCCATTGACCTGCAGCAGCTTCGATTAGCCGTCGCCGCTTATGACTACGGCAGCTTTCGGCGAGCGGCAGAAGCTCTTTCAATGCAGCACAACGTCCTCAGCCGCTCTATCGGCCAACTCGAGTATCTGGTTGGCGCGTCCCTGTTTGAGCGTTCAAGCGGTGGGATCAAGCCCACTCTCGCCGGCCGGGCAGTTCTGCGAATTGCGCGGCTGATCCTGGAACAGGTCGATATGCTTGTCGACACCGGGAGATCCGGTGGTCGCGGAGACACCGGGCGTCTGGTGATTGGCTTCTACACGTCGATGTCCACCGGACATTTGCGGGCGACGATAGCTGAGCTCCAGAAATTGAAGCCGCAGGTCGAATTGGTAACGATGGAACGCTCCCGCTCCCGTCTGATGACTGCCCTTCTTAACGGTACCGTCGATGTCGTTGTTGGCCCTGGACGTTTGCCTTCAAAGGACATCAGGTCACTACGGCTGTGGAGCGAACGCATCCTGATCTCGCTGCCCCAGGGTCACTTCCTGGCAGCACGCGAGATCATCTATTGGACCGATTTGCGTAACGAAAAGATCCTTCTAAGCCAGTATGATCCAGGACGAGAATTCGAGGATCTACTGATCTCGAAGCTCGTACTGCCCGACGACCGCCCAAAGGTGGAGCGTCATGATGTAAGCCGTGGCATCATCAAAAGCCTGACGAGTATGGGCATGGGCCTTAGTCTGGTGATGGAATCGGATATTGGTGCAAGCTTCGCGGGCCTGGTGTACCGGGAGTTACAGGATGGGTCGGGATCAAGTCGCGTGGATTTCCATGCTCACTGGCGCGATGACAATGAAAATCCCGTTCTGAAATATTTCCTCAAACTGGTAGCAGAACGCTATCCCTCGCCTCCGCCGGTTCTTGGAGAATGATTGGCTCGTCTCGCCTTTGCAAATCCGCGGTCTGTGGCCATAAAGCGCGCCAGCATGGGCGCGATCAGCTTGGCCGGATCGATACGCTGCCCGTTTTCGCGTGCCAGGGCCTCTGCATAAGCGACGAGATCCCTATGCACCGATGCTGGCAACTCAGTGGTGACCTTGACCGGCTTATCGTCTGGCAGGGCGCCTATTCTAAGCTTGGGCATCCCCTATCCTCCGTACGGTGCAAGTACGAGATCACGATTGACGATCACCCGCACTGGGAAACCAGGTCGCACGGTCAGCGTCGGCTGGATGTTAAGACTGCGCCGAACTACCTGCTGTCCGGTCTGGTTCAATGAGTCCGAGGCGCCGTGCCGCAATGCCTGGATGATCGCGCTGTCGTTGCTGTTGGTGTCCGAGCCGGCACCTAGTTCTGTCCCGACAGCCAAGAACGTCGATAGCGCAGCGGCCTTGAATAGCTCGCCCCAATGATTGTCGACCTGGTCTTCAAGGCCCGCATAACCAGCGGTGTCAGCGCCCGGCTGCCGTTCGAGAACGATAGAGCGTCCATTTGGCATGATCAGCCGAGTCCAGACGAGCAGGACACGTGACTGGCCGAAAGTGACCTGACTATCGTAAATCCCGATCAGGCGCGCTCCCTGAGGCACAAGCAGAAAGCGGCCAGTCGGCGTGTCATAGACGTTCTCGGTTACCTGCGCCGTAATTTGGCCTGGCAGGTCCGATCGGATTCCGGTGATCAGGGCTCCCGGAATAGCCGTCCCAGCCTGCACGATATATGGAGAAGCTGGCTTGGTGACGCGATCAGGGCTAACTGTGCGGCGGTCCACAGAGGCGTTCACGAAGGCAAGCTTGCGGTCCTGACCGTTCTGCGCAATTCCGTCGTCATTGGCACTCGTCGGGCTTTGTGATGCGATGCGATCGCCCCCTACACCTGCAGCCGCGGGCTCACGCACTTCTCTCCCATTGGTCGAAGCGAACAGATGGCTGATGCGGGCTGCTTCGGTTTCTTGATCCCGGCGCTGCTGCTCCGGATCAGCGCCGATCGTCGGCGACTGGCCTTGGGCTGCAAGGATCGGCCGACCGAGGTCCCCGGGCAGCGGCGGACCCAGTTGTGGGATTGGCTGGCGTGAAATGCCAGCGTAGTCCTTCGGCAGCGCCGTAATACCGTCGGCGACATTGTGATGGTCGGTACTGTAAAGCTCATCGGCCGCCTGGTCTCGAGGGCGATTCTTCTGCAACGACCACAGCACGGCTCCGCCGATGACAAGCAGGGCGACCGCGCTCCCTCCCGCCAGTACTTTCCGTGACAACCGTGTCACGCGCGGGTGCTCCGCTCTCAAGCGGAAGCTCCTGGACTGATCCTCTTGTGTATCAGGCGGCGCCACTTGCTGCTGATCGTTTCCATTCCGGATGTTCATGACGACGGCCTCCCGTCGGTCCGGACAATACGGACCTTCTGCTGGTGCTCGCCGCCAAGCCGCAGTTCGGCGGCAGCAAACAACCGATCGACGATCAATACGTTGCCGTAGGCGCGATAGTTGACGAGTTCAGTCTTGCCGTCTGGACCGATGACGAAGAGCGGCGGCATCTCGCCCTGCACGATGCCTTGCGGGAATTCGACATAGACCTTGCGGCCATCGTCATATGCGGCGAGCGGCCGCCAGGGAGGACTGTCCCCTTCGATCGCGTACCGGAAGATACGCTGCGCCGGATCCGGAAGAACGGGCCTCAGAGCGACCGAACGCGATCGCTCGTGCACTGTTTCAGGATAGTACCAAGCAACGGATGGCATGTATGGCCGTTCGCGGGAGCGGAGCTCAATGAGATACGTGCGCCGGTCAGTATTGACGACAAGATTGGTCTCGATCGAAGCGCGGGTCGGCTTGACCAGGATATGGACGCGCCGTGTGTCGCCGCTCCCACTCTCGGTATCGCCCACGACCCAGCGCACGGTATCTCCGGCCGCGATCGGCCCCGATCCCGTCAACTGCTCTCCTTCCTCGAGTGCGATATCCGTGATCTGCCCGGGTGCGGCATAAATCTGATAGAGGGCACCCGGGCTATAGGCGTAGATCTGAGCAGCGTTGAAATACCCCCGTTTGCGCGGTTCGACCCGGGCTGCGCTGTTTGCGGTCTCAACCCGACTCACGGGTTCCGCGTCCTCCTTCCCTCCCGACTTGCCGCCGAGAGCCGGCTTCCAGAGCGGTGGAACGTGAAGCGGTTGCGATCTGTCGTCGAGAGCCACTGGCGTCGTCGGTAACGGAGGGACTTCCGCGTCATAGCTGATCTCCGGCGGAATGTAGGTTGCGCAGCCACCGAGCGCCGAGGAACCAAGCAGGAGAGCAACCAAAACTGTTCGCTTCGCGGTCAAGAATTCGGGCCAAGTGGGACTGATCCCGCCCTTCGGGACGGGGCGCTTCGAATAAACTTCAAACAGCCTCTTGATCACTGACTCAACTCCTTCGACCAGTTGATGGCGCGGACGTAAACCCCGAGAGGATTCTTGCGCAGGCGCTCGGCGTCGCGCGGCGTTTCGATCACGATGGTGAGAATGGCCGTCCAGCGCTCGGTCGAACTCAACGAACCGCTGTCGTAGACACGCTCGGTCCACGCGACCCGAAAGCTTTCCGACGACGCGCGAATGACGCTCGAGACGTCGACGGAGATTTGGGCCTTGCTCAACTTGGCAAAGGGGTCATTGTTGCGCGCGTAGTCGTTAAGCGCAGCGGCGCCGCGATCGGTCGTAAAATCATAGGCCCGGAGCCAGTTTTGGCGCAGAACGATACCGTCCGCCGGCAGACCTCTGACATCTTCGATAAAGCGCGCCAGATGGTAGGCGATCTGGGCATCTGTCGGTTGATAGTCGACGTTGGCCGGCGCGACCCTTTGGGCCTTGCCGAGTTGATCGACCTCGACCACCCACGGCGTGATTGATCCCTGGCTCGATTGCCAGACAAGGCCTGCAGCGAGACCGGCCGACAGCATGAGGCAGCCAAAGGCCATCAGCCGCCAGTTTTTGGCTTGGACGCGTGCCGATCCAATGCGTTCGTCCCAAACCTGCGCTGCTTTCTGATACGGCGTAACCGGCTCGGGCATACGCCCGTAGTGAACGGATGGTCTCTTGAACATTGATGGCTGCCCCTGAGATAAAGTGAACGGCTTCAAGTGGTGTGGTGTCTGGGTTTGAGGCGCTGCCGAGCAGCGGGTGGCGAAAGTGCGATGGCCGCGTGTCAGCGCTCTCCTTCAGACAAATCGACGGAGGAGCCGCTGCCACCATGATCGCCAGAGCGAATGGCCTGGCTGGCGGCCGAGGCACCATGCCGAATAGTCTCGGCGCGCTTCATGCGTCGCGCCCAATCGGGCTGCCCTTCCGCCGAAGTGTTCGCGGCCCGCGCACCGGCTTCCCCGCCTCCACCGAGCGCAGCCGCTGCACGACGCAATGGGCTCATGGCAGCCGAACTGCCCGCCTCCGCGACGCCAGCAAGGCCGCCGCTTCGATAGGCGGCTGACGCTCCGCTTATGACAGCGCCACCACCGCGCACGGCGCCTGCAGTCGCGCCGCCAGCGAGACCAACACCGCCGGCGGCAACACCTACTCCTGCCGCAACAATGCCGCCGGCAGCAAGGCCTGTTCCAATCGCGGCACCCGCGCCGAGTTGGGGGCCGCCGGACACCAAGCCGTTTGCGATACCCGGACCGAAGATACCGAGGCCGAGCAAGGAGAGCGCCGCAAGCACCAGCGTCATCGCGTCTTCAATGGTCGGCTGATTACCACCAAAGCCAGCGGTGAACTGCGAGAACAGTGTCGACCCAATGCCAACGATGACGGCCAGGACCAGGACCTTGATGCCAGATGATATGACGTTGCCCAAGACCCGCTCTGCCGCAAAGGCCGTCTTGCCAAACAAGCCGAAGGGAATGAGCACGAAGCCGGCCAACGTCGTGAGCTTGAACTCGATCAGGGTGACAAAGAGCTGTATCGCCAGAATGAAGAAGGCGAGTAGCACGACGACCCAGGCGAACAGGAGAACGACGATCTGCACGAAGTTCTCAAAGAAGCTGATGTAGCCCATCAGGCTGGAGATCGAATCGAGTAGCGGTCGACCGGCGTCGAGTCCGATCTGGGCGATCTTTCCCGGCCTCAGGAAGTCCGACGCGGAGAGACTTGCGCCAGATGCTTTCAACCCAAGACCCGCAAAGCTCTCGAAGACGATGCGTGCTAGACTGTTCCAATTACCGATAAGATAGGCAAAAACGCCTACGAAGAGCGTCTTCTTGACGAGGCGCGCGATGATGTCCTCGTCCGGCCCCCAACTCCAGAACAACGCGGCGAGCGTGATGTCGATCGCAGCAAGGGTCGTTGCGAGATATCCGACATCGCTGCCGAGTAGCCCAAAACCGTTGTCGATATATCGCGTGAACGTTTCCAGGAATTGGTCGATGATCCCCGTACCCGTCATGGCTTGCTCGCCTCGGGTGTTGCCGGCTGCGGTTGCGGATAGCCTTGCGGGATCCGGCTCTGATCCTTTGGAGCGGGTGCCAACCCTGCGGCGGGATCTTCTTCGCCAGGAACAGCGGCACCGGATTTCTTGGCCAAAAAGCGGCGCCGGTTTTCGGCCCACAGCTGCCTGCAATGCTGATAATCAGCCGTATCCTCAGCAGTGACGCTGCGGCAGCGTGCGAGGTCCGAGCTAGTTGCATCTGTGGTCTGCTCCGCCTTCTGCGGCCGCGGAGACTCTTCTCCACCGCGTAGCTGGATCGTGCAGGCTGTGACGACCAACACGCCGATTGTCGTAAGCAGCGACAACGCCTTAAATGCCCGGAGGTCGGTCATTGGTGGAACATCTGCACGTCGGATGATTGATAGCCCTGCCCCGGTGTCAGGAACCGACGAAGCTGTTCCCGTCCCTGATCCTGGGCCGAGGCACGTTGAGCTGCTTCAAGGCTCTGCGCCCGACCTTGCGCCGTCACGACAGCGGTGAGGTCCGCAAGCTGCTGCGCGTTCAGCGCGAGAATCTGATTGCCGGCCTGCGTTGCCTGCAGAGCGCCACTGGCGCCTTGACTCGATGTTACAAGCGCGGACGTCTGGATACGGTTGGTGTCGAGGTTGCCAACGATGCCGGCCTGGACCCGAAGCGCGTCTTGCGTTGCCGTGAAAGTATTTTGCCACCGCGATTGAGCGTTGGTGACCAGCAACTGGCTGGATTGGTTGCCAGCGGCCGGCGCGTAGCTGGTCGAGAACGCACGATCGATCTGCTGCACGTCGTAGGCAATGCGCTGGGCCTGAGCCAACAGTTGTTGGGTGCGCTGGATCGACGATTGCAGTTGTTGCAGCGACGAATACGGCAGGTTTGCCAAGTTCTTCGCCTGATTGATCAGCATCTGCGCCTCGTTCTGCAACGAGGTGATCTGATTGTTGATCTGCTGAAGCTCTCGCGCAGCCGTTAGAACGTTCTGAACGTAATTGTTGGGATCAAAGACGATCAGCGCCCGCGCGGGCACGGTGGCGCTCAGCAAGAGCGCCACCGTGCCAGCGGCCGCCAAAAGGCCAAGGCGCCTCATAGCGAGTTCTCCAGGTTTGCAAGATTAGGGATCAGGTCTGCCGCCCAGGCGACACCGCGATGCTGGAGCCACGCCGGCACGAAACCGGCAGGTCCGTGTTCGGCGAGGATCTGCGCTATGGCAGCCTGGTCTGTCTTGGAAGAGGCCGCGGTAAAAGCGAGCGCGACCTCACCGAGCCCAAGTTCGAACATCCGGTTGCCCCGACGCGACTGGCAGTAGTAGTCGCGCTTTGGCGTTGCCCGACTCAGAAGTTCGATCTGGCGATCGTTGAGTCCGAAGCGGCGGTAGATGGCAGAGATCTGCGGTTCAATCGCTCGTTCGTTCGGCAGCAACAGGCGCGTTGGGCAGCTTTCGATGATCGCCGGCGCGATTGCGGAACCATCGATGTCCGAGAGCGACTGGGTGGCGAAGATGACGGATGCGTTCTTTTTCCGTAGCGTCTTCAGCCATTCCCGGAGTTGGCCAGCAAAATCCTCGTCGTCGAGGGCCAACCACCCCTCATCGACAATGAGGAGTGTCGGCCGGCCATCGAGATGATCCCCAATACGATGGAAGAGGTACGCCAGCACGGCCGGCGCAGCGCTAGTTCCGATCAGACCTTCGGTCTCAAACGCCTGGACCGAGGCCTCGCCAAGGCGCTCGAATTCGGCATCGAGCAGGCGCCCGGATGGACCGCCGAGGCAATAAGGTTGCAGGGCGCGTTTCAGAGAGTTCGATTGGAGCAGGACTGACAGGCCCGTCAGGGTCCGCTCCTCCCGCGGCGCCGAAGCGAGTGACGTCAGCGCCGACCACAGGTGATCCTTGACCTCCGGAGTGATCTCGATCTTTTCCCGTGCGAGGATCGCGCCGATCCATTCCGTCGCCCACCCGCGTTCGGAAGGATCATCGATCCAGGCCAGCGGCTGCAGGGCGACGGGTTGTTCATCTGCATCGGACGATGCGCCACCGAGATCATGCCAATCACCGCCCATGGCGAGGGCGGCCGCTCGGATCGAACCGCCGAAGTCAAACGCAAAAACCTGGGAGTTCGGATAACGCCTGAACTGTAGCGCCATCAGAGCGAGCAGCACGGACTTGCCAGCGCCTGTCGGTCCCACCACAAGGGTGTGACCGACGTCGCCGACGTGGAGCGAAAAGCGGAACGGCGTTGACCCCTCCGTCTTGCCGAACAACAGAGGCGGGCCTTTGAAGTGGAGGTCCCTCGCCTCGCCCGCCCACACAGCCGACATCGGAATCATGTGGGCGAGGTTAAGCGTCGAAACCGGAGGCTGCCGCACGTTGGCGTAAACGTGCCCGGGTAAACTGCCGAGCCAGGCTTCGACGGCATTCACCGTCTCGATCATGCAGGTGAAATCGCGGCCCTGAATGACCTTCTCGACGAGACGGAGCTTTTCATCAGCCGCATTGGGATCACCGTCCCAGACGGTGATGGTTGCGGTGACAAAGGCTTGCCCGATCTGATCCGACCCCAGTTCCTGCAACGCCGCGTCGGCATCTATTGCCTTGTTGTGGGCGTCGGTATCGAGCAGCGTCGAGGCCTCATTGGTCATGACCTCCTTGAGGATCGCGCCGATGGACTTTCTCTTGGCGAACCACTGGCGGCGAATCTTCGTCAGCAGCTTCGTGGCATCGGTCTTGTCGAGCATGATCGCGCGAGTCGACCACCGATACGAAAACGCCAGGCGATTCAGGTCATCCAGAATTCCTGGGGTCGTCGCCCCCGGAAAGCCTACGATCGTCAGAACCCGCACATTGGCAGAGCCCAGCATCGGCTCGAGCCCACCGGACAACGGCTGGTCGGCCAACAGCGCGTCGATGTACATGGGAATCTCGGGCACCCGAACCCGATGTCGTTTGGTTGAGATCGTCGAGTGAAGGTAGGTCAGCGTGTCCTGATCATCGAGCCAGCCGCATTCGGGCATGAACCCTTCAACGAGTTGAAGCACGCGGTTGGTTTGATCAACAAACCCGCGCAGCAGCTCACGCGCGTCGGCCCCAACAGTGCGATCGCGTCCCTCATAGAGCAAACGCTCTGCCCTGGCGGCCCCTTCCTCTGGAGGTAGAAAGAGGAAGGTCAGAAAGTAGCTGGACTCATAGTGGGCACCCGCCTCCTCGAACTGAGCCTTGCGTTCCGCGTCAACCAGAGCAGAGGCGACATCCGGAAAGGAGTTAGGTGGGTAGGTCCCCGCAAAATGACGCTGCGCCTCGACGAATACCGCCCAGCCTGATCCCAGGCGACGCAAGGCGTTATTCAGACGACCGGCGATCGCGACGAGTTCAGCCGGCACTGCGCTATCCAGGTCGGGTCCTCGGAACTTTGCTGTCCTCTGGAACGAGCCGTCCTTGTTCAAGATGATCCCTTCGTCGACAAGGGCTGCCCAGGGGAGGAAGTCGGCGAGGCGCGCGCTGGAATGGCGATATTCAGCAAGGTTCATCATGACAGAGGGCTCAGGTGTTGAGATGTGCGGGAATGCGCAGGTGCCGGCGCACCACATCGACGAAGGCGGGATCGCGCTTGGCGGCCCAGACGGCGGCCATGTGGCCGATGAACCAGAGGACGAGGCCCGCAATCCAGAGCCGCAATCCAAGTCCAAGTGCCGCGGCAAGAGTACCATTGACGATCGCAACAGACCGCGGCGCACCGCCCATCAGGATCGGCTCAGTGAGCGCGCGATGAACGGGCACGACAAAGCCTGCCACCTGCTCGTCCATCAGATCACCACGCCGCCGCCGAAGGAGAAGAACGACAGGAAGAAGCTCGAGGCGGCAAACGCGATCGACAGACCGAACACAATCTGGATCAGCCTGCGGAAACCACCCGACGAGTCCCCGAACGCGAGCGTGAGCCCGGTCACGACGATGATGATGACCGCGATGATCTTGGCGACCGGCCCCTCCACCGACTGCAGGATCTGGTTGAGTGGCTGCTCCCATGGCATGTTCGAGCCAGCCGCCCACGCCGGCGCCGCTCGCAAAAGCGCCATGCCGAACACGGTCAACGATGCACCTCGAAGAAAACGAAATCTCTGACGCATGTCACTCTCCTGTTGATGAAAGGTTGTAGTCACCGGCGGCCCCGAGCCCGGTGACGATGGCGAGTTCAGCGAGTCGACGGTCAGCGCCGCGACCCGCGAGCACAGCCACTAGGTTGATGGTCTCAGCGATCAGGGCACGCGGAACCGTGATGACGGCTTCCTGGATGAGTTGCTCGAGCCGACGCAGCGCACCGAGCGCGCTACCCGCATGAATGGTGCCGATGCCGCCGGGATGGCCTGTGCCCCATGCCTTGAGCAGATCGAGCGCTTCGGCACCGCGAACCTCGCCAACCGGAATGCGGTCCGGACGCAATCGCAGCGATGAGCGAACCAGGTCGGAAAGCGTGGCCACGCCGTCTTTGGTTCGCAACGCTACAAGATTGGGCGCCTGGCACTGAAGTTCGCGCGTATCTTCGATCAGCACGACCCGATCGGAACTCTTTGCCACTTCGGCCAGGAGCGCATTCGTCAACGTTGTCTTGCCGGTCGATGTCCCGCCGGCGACCAGAATGTTCCTCCGTGCGGCGACCGCGTTCCGCAGGATCTTGGCCTGCTCCGAGGTCATGATCCCCCTGCGGACGTAGTCGTCGAGCGTAAACACGGCGACAGCGGGCTTGCGGATCGCAAAGGCCGGTGCCGCAACGACCGGAGGCAACAGACCTTCGAAGCGCTCGCCGGTCCCAGGCAATTCGGCCGAGACCCGTGGCGAGCCCGCATGCACTTCCGCACCTACGTGGTGCGCAACCAGACGAACAATACGCTCGCCGTCCGCTGCGGAGAGAGTTTCGCCTGTGTCGATCAGGCCATTCGACAATCGGTCGATCCACAACCGCCCATCTGGATTGAGCATCACCTCGATGATCGCATCGTCTTCGAGGTAGCCGGCAATCGCAGAGCCAAGCGCGCTGCGCAGCATTCGCGCGCCGCGCAAGTTCGCTTCCGATTGAATGGAATGGATTGCCACCGCCGCCCCCACTGAATGAGGCGCCAATGGAGGCCCCTCAGATGGGGATGATTAGAAAAGGCACCCATGGACTTGGCGCAACAAGCGGCTTCAGTGATCGTAGACTGGCGTAGAAAAAGAAAGACTGAGAATTGATGTTTGAGGCCTACTCAATCGTGTCAGTTCGCTGGGAGTGGCCTGTTCACCACTCCGCATCGTCATCCGCGGGCAGGAAGATGACCGAGTCCTTATACAACCCAACTGACTCGACAGCGCAGGAAACATCAGCCAGCCTGAAGAAGAGGATTGAACTCATCCACGAAGCGATGGATCGGCACCAGGGCAGCGCGAACCACACCAACGTCGCGATCTGCAGTGCTACGTTGAGACCAAACGCGACTTGATAGGCCTGGACGGGCCTATGGCCATCATTCGCAGACCATTGCTCCAGAATCAGCCCTGTCGCGTATTGCGCTAGGAATGCCCAACCAAAATGCAAGACGTTCAAGGCACCATTGGCACGACCGGCAAGTTCCGGCGGAAAGTAATCTGCTATCACCGCGAAGCTCACCACGGTTGCCGTTCCGACAATTGCGACAACGGACCAGGGCAAGATGGACGGCAGAGGCGCCCGCAGGATCAAGGCTAACTCGGCTGCGATAAACAGCACTGCAACCACTGCTAATATCGTTTCCGCCCCGATTCCCCTTCGTTTGATGTAATGGACCGTCACACCGAACAACCAGGCACCACCGCAAAGTACGATCGACATCATGAAAAGCTGTCTGACGAGACTTGCGCGATCAAGCCCCTCCACGTCGGTCAGCCACGGTGATGCCCACAATCCCTGCAGAGACCAGGCTGATCCAACGCAAGTAGCCGACAACGGGGCCATTCGCCAGAAGCGTCGATCGCCAAAAACGGAGCCAAGAGTGGCGCGCGCTGCTGATGGGGCAATGCCTCGTTCAGGCACGACGACGTAGATGAGAATGGCCGTCGCACCGGTAGCGGCCGCCAGGATCTCAAACAGCTGTCGCCAGCCCATCCAAGCGAGCAGGTGTTCGACCGGGGCCGTAGCCGTCACCGCTCCTAGCGATCCCAGCATGATCATGTAGCCGTTCAGCAAGGCAACTCGTTCCCTGGGGAACCAAAGGATGATGGATTTCAGACCTGCTGTCAGCGCCGCCGCCACACCAAGCCCGATCATTGCACGCGCGATCAAGAGGGGGAGGAATCCGGTCGATACCGCGAACAGTCCGGCGCCCAATGCTGCGAGCAAGAGCAGAACACTCTGGACGCGACGCGGACCAAATCGGTCCAACAATATGCCGACGGGGATCTGAGCCGCCGCGAAAACTAGGAAATAGACTGACGTAAGCAACCCGAGATCGGCCGTCCCAAGCCCGGTATCCGAGCTGAGATGACTGGCGATCAAAGCGTTGATCGTTCGAAACAGGTACGAAAGGTAGTATCCTGCAGCAAAGGGGAGAAAAACGCGCGCAACTCCACACCATCCTTTTGAGATTTGCATGCCGCCCCCTCTCGCTGTCAGCTCTTTCGAGCCGATAGCGTGTCCAGCTTTTTGCCAGTTCGGCTAAATTGCTGCCGTCGTGGACTGGCGTAGAAAAAGAAGGTCAGGCGCGAGAGCGCATCCAGGACCCTCAGTCAGGCTTCATCGGCCGGTTCCTGACGGCGGATATCTTCTGGAATCTCACGGAGAAAGCTTTGCCCCTTTTGCAAGCGGCGCCCGAGCGCCTCGACAAATCCTTCAAAACGCTCCCGGCCTTTTGCCTGTGCGGCCGCCTGCGCATCGTTCGGCAACGGTGGCGTAATCGTCAGCCAGAAACGGATGAAGAGGGCCAAGGTCTCGGCCGTCAAACCAACGTCACGCTCCAGTCTCTGCATCTGACGCGACAGTCGATCCAGCCGACGGGTAAACGCTGCCTCCCGCCTGTCCGCGCCGTCCGGTGACAGAAACGAAGCAACCGCCGCTTCCACGATCGCGGACCGAGAAAGCTTCTTGCGATCGGCGAGTTCCGAGATCTGTTTCAGCAGTTCCGGCGGAAAATAGACGTTCATCCGGTCGCGCATATCGCCTCAGAGCTCCATACCGTCATTCGGGTCCAGGGCGGCCTGACGGGCGACACCTCGCATCTGTTGGCGGATGAGCCGAGATTGACGTAACGCATCCTCGTCATCGTCAAGGACGGCAGCGAATTCTTCTGCCGGTGTCGGTTCGGTCGTCTCCCTGGCGATCGCGACGTGATCGGGGAGCTCGGGCTCACGACGGAGTCCGCTGTTCGCCGTGTCTTCCTCGACCCCCGAAGCTTGGTCAGCTGGACTCGCCGTCGGATTCGGCGTTCCGAGCGTTGACCATCCGTCCGTTCGCGATGATCGGCCGGCTGTCGCCGGATCAGGCGGCGGTAAAACCCGCTCGGTGAATCGGCGATCCTCGTAGTAGCGGACCTTCCTCGCCCGGATCGGCGCCGTTCCTGCCACCATGACGATCTCGTCCATCGGTGGAAGCTGCATGACTTCGCCCGGGGTCAAAAGGGGCCTTGCAGTCTCCTGGCGCGAGACCATCAGGTGCCCCAGCCAGGGGTTCAACCTGTGCCCGGCATAGTTCTTCATCGCGCGCATCTCCGTCGCCGTACCGAGCGCATCGGAGACCCGTTTCGCGGTCCGCTCGTCGTTGGTCGCGAAGCTGACGCGGACGTGGCAATTGTCGAGAATGGCGTTGTTGGGCCCATAGGCCTTCTCGATCTGATTGAGCGACTGCGCGATCAAGAAGCTCTTGATGCCGTATCCCGCCATGAAAGCGAGCGCGGACTCGAAGAAATCAAGCCGGCCCAGGGCCGGGAATTCGTCGAGCATCATCAGGACTCGATGCCGACGGTCACGGGCGTGCAAGTCCTCGGTCAGGCGCCGGCCGATCTGGTTCAGCACCAGGCGGATCAGTGGTTTGGTCCGTGAGATATCGGAGGGCGGCACCACAAGATAAAGTGTCGTCGGGCGGCCATCTGCGATCAGATCGGCGATCCGCCAGTCGCACCGGCAGGTCACCTGAGCCACGACAGGGTCGCGGTAGAGCCCGAGAAACGACATCGCGGTAGAAAGAACACCGGAGCGTTCATTCTCGGATTTGTTGAGGAGCTCGCGCGCGGTCGAGGCGACCACGGGGTGAGACCCCTGCTCGCCAAGATGGGGCGTGGTCATCATCGCCTTCAGCGTCGCCTCGATCGGCCGCTTCGGATCGGAGAGGAAAGCAGCGACCCCGGCCAAGGTCTTGTCTGCCTCGGCATAGAGGACATGGAGGATGGCGCCGACCAGGAGGGAATGACTGGTCTTCTCCCAATGGTTCCGCTTGTCGAGCGAGCCCTCGGGGTCGACCAGGACATCGGCCACGTTCTGGACGTCGCGAACCTCCCATTCCCCGCGCCGGACCTCGAGCAGCGGATTGTAGGCCGAAGACTTCGGATTGGTTGGGTCGAACAACAGGACGCGGCCATGCCGCGAGCGAAAGCCGGCGGTCAGTTGCCAGTTCTCACCTTTGATGTCGTGGACGATGGCCGAGCTAGGCCAAGCCAGCAACGAAGGAACGACGAGGCCGACACCCTTGCCGGACCGGGTGGGCGCAAAACACAATACGTGCTCCGGCCCGTCATGGCGGAGGTAGTCGCGCCCAAGCTTGCCCAGCACCACACCATCAGGACCGAGAAGTCCGGCCGCTCGAACCTCTTCCACATCTGCCCAGCGCGCCGAACCATAGGTCTCGACATTCTTGGCCTCGCGCGCGCGCCACACCGACATGCCGATCGCCGCCGCGATCGAAACGAAGGTCCCGGACGCCGCGATGAAGGCCCCCTCGACAAAGACCTGAGGCGCATAGGCGTCGTAGACGAACCACCACCAGAAGAAGACTGGCGGGTAATAGATCTTGAAGCCCAACAGTTCGAACCAGGGCCGTCCAAGCTCCGGTTGATAGGCGAGCCGCCAAGCCGTCCACTCGGTTGCTCCCCAGATGGCCAGCAATACAATCACGCCGACGACAATCACCTGCCCCCACAGGATCTTGGTTCCGGACATTCCCGAACGCCCTTTCGCAACTGGATTGGTGATATGGCTAAAGGCCGAGGTCGCGCTTCCGACCAAAGCCCCACTCGATGCCACCGCCGTCCTTCACGACGCCGGTGACGTGTTGGCCGAGTTTCTGTTCGAGTTCGCGCGACCAGGGAACGAGCTGGAAGCCAAGTCCATTATCAATCATGGCGAAGCGTCCCGAGGCGAGCGTCAGTCGCTGGCGATACGTGCCCGCCACATGCTCCCCGGAGGCGGCGTCCACATGAAACAAGCCGGTGTGGGCCGATACCTTTGATGCCACCTCGTCCAGTTCACGCCGCCGCAACGTGTTCAGGAGGTCGCGCTGCAGGATGATGCGTTGGCCCTGCCGCCGCGCCAAGCCTTCCTGGATCAGATGCTCGGTACGGGCTTCCATGGCGTCGCGGGTCTCGCGACCGAATCCGCCCATAGCGAGCGGCATGGGGTCGCGTTCGACCAGCCTGTGATCGAGCCAGGTGACCCCTTTTGCATTGACCTGTTCACCGAGATCGAGATCGGAGCGGATCGCCAGCACCACAGTGGGTCTCGGATCGCCGGCTTGACCGAAGCGTCGGACTTCGACGATCCCGCCGACCGGCGGTGCATGGTCGAATGCCTCGACCCCTCGGAAGCGCACATGGTGCGCGCGTCCGTCTGTTCCGTCGATCAAGGCATAGGCTTCACCAGTCAGTTCGTCATGCAAGCCACGGTCGACCAGCCGTCCGACGATCTGGGACGTCGGCGGTCCACCTTCGATGACGAAGTCGGCGACGCCGCGCGCTTCACCACGCTCGGTGAAGGTGCGGTGCATGGTCTTGATGATGTCGCCGCGCATGCCGAGGTCGCGCAAGCTACGCTCAGCCTCGAGCCCTACCATCCACTCCCCAGGTGCGGCGGATGCGGCAAGCCCCATCTTCTCCAAATGTTGAAGGCGACCGACCATCAGGCGCCGGATCTCGGGATCGGACTTGCCGGGATTCTCCGGGCGAAGATCGATGTAGCCGGTCTCATCGGCCGCCAGCCGGATCTCGCGATCGAGCCGCGTCCATCGTTCCGCCGTGACTTCCCTCTCCAGCGAATTGCGGATCTCGTGCTCCGGTCTTGGACCCAGTTCGATGGCGACCAGTTCCTCGGCGCGTGAGCGCAGGCCCTGGCTGATATAGTCGCGGGAGATCACGAGATCCGCCCCTTCCTGATCGACTCCCCGAACTAGAAGATGGACGTGAGGATTGTCGGTATTCCAATGATCGACGGCCACCCAATCGAGCCGCGTGCCGAGATCGGTCTCCATCTGCCTGGCGAGGTCCCGCGTGAAGGCCTTCAGGTCCGTCATTTCGCCGGCATCCTCCGGCGAGACGATGAACCTGAAATGATGCCGGTCGTCCTTGCAGCGTTCTGCGAAGGCCGCGCTATCGGCGCGGTCGCCGCCGGCATCGAACATCTCGGCCCGCTCACCACTCCGGGTAACGCCGTCACGCTTCAGATACGAGACGTGGGCGGTCAGTGGTGCTGATCGGAAGGCTCGCCCCTTGTGACGAACCACGCGCGCCTTTACCACGACGCGCCGCGTCGGGCTGAACAATCTGCCACGGCTAAAAGCAAGGCGCCCGCGGCCAAACGTCGAGCGTCCATACGCCGCGGAACGCCTGGCAGCTGCGGCCTGCCCCGAGGTATGTCCTGCTTTCTTCGCGGCGCGCAGCACCTGGTTGATAAAGCTCTTCTGTTTAGGCGCGCGGGTGCTGCGGATACGCCCGGGCCTAACACGCAGATCGCTGTCGCCCGCACTCACGGCAGGGCCTCCCAACGATCAAAAGCACGCACGCTGCCGAAAACCCCTTTGATTGCATTTGAAAAAGTGCACAGCGCGGCACGCGCCCCGACCGACCGGCACGCCAGAACCCAAGCCATGCCAATGGCTTGCGGTTCGACCGGCGAGCCCCTTTTATCTCGCCGTCCTGCCGTCGTGGTCTCCCAGTC
>Ga0102590_1002498_pt1 | contig 21591 bp, 21 predicted proteins | sample AraplaMF_Col_mMF_FD_76859 | JGI IMG/M metagenome (GOLD analysis project Ga0102590, IMG submission 76859) | Arabidopsis root microbial communities from the University of North Carolina, USA - plate scrape MF_Col_mMF | ecosystem: Host-associated > Plants > Roots > Endosphere | place: USA...
CTCTTCTTCCGGATCGTGCAGCAGCAGGCCGAGCTTCATGCGTTCGCCGGCCAGTTCGCCGTAGGAGAGCGAGCCCATGCCGGTCAGGATGGCAACGAGACCGGCCTTCGAATCGGCTTGGACGTGCTTGGTGGCTTCGCCGTCCGGAGCCCAGTTGTTGGTCATTTCCTGAAGGTCGGACACCAGCAGCGTCGAAGCGGACTTCAGATACTCCGCACGGCGATCGCAATTGCCGTGCGTGCAATTCTTGAGATCATAGTCGGTGGCGGGACGATTGCCGGCACCGGGACCGGTACCGTTCAGATCCTGGCCCCAGAGCAGGAATTCGATGGCATGGTAGCCCGTCGCGACGTTGGCTTCGACACCGCCGGCTTCGGCCAGCGTACCGGACAGGAATTCGGGCGTCAGCTTGGATGCGTCAACATCCTTGCCGTCGATCTTGATCGTCTTGTTGGCGATGACATTGGCGACGTAGAGCGAGTTTTCGTCGCTCTCGGTGCCGTAGGACGGATCGACGTAATCGATCAGGCCTTCGTCGAGCGGCCATGCGTTGACCTTGCCTTCCCAGTCGTCGACGATCGGGTTGCCGAAGCGGTAAACTTCCGTCTGCTGGTAAGGCACGCGTGCCTTGATCCAGGCAGCGCGAGCAGCTTTCAGCGTTTCATCGGTCGGGTTCTTGAGCAGGGCGTCGATGGCTGCGTCGAGAGCCTTGGCCGTCGTCAGCGAGTCTTCGTACTTGGCATGCGCAACGTCGGTGTAATGCTTGACGACTGCAGCAGCGTCCGGTGCCGCGTAGGCGGGAATGGCGAGCAGAGCGGTTGGGGCCACCGCCAGCGCCACGGCTGCGCAGACATTCTTGTTGAGTTTCATGATCCTCTCCTGTGCGGAGCTCCGTCTGAGGTCCGGCGAAAATCTCTTCGCGCAAAAGTAAACTGGTGTCAAACGCTCTAGTTTGGAATGATTTTAAGAGTACTCGCCGCCGTTACCTGAGCGAATGCTCAGCCCTTCCTCTGCATGCGACAGAAGAAGAAACCGTCCGTATCGGTGGAAGCGGGTGTCAGCGTGATCGTCTTGCCGTCGGAGGAGCGCGGGCGTGGGCTGCCCTTTCCGAAGAGACCATCCCAGGCAGGCAAGGCGCTGACGATCTCGTAATCGCCATTCTCGGTGGTGAAGCGCCGGACCTGCTCCTCGTTTTCCTGCGGCAGCACCGAGCAGGTGACATAGATCAGCTCCCCGCCCGGCCGTACAAAGGCGCTCGCCTGCTTGAGGGCGTCCTGCTGCTGGGCGGTGCGCTCGTCGAGGTTCTTTGCGGTCAGCCGCCATTTGGTGTCGGGCCGCCGCCGCCAGGTTCCGGTTCCCGTGCAAGGCGCGTCGACGAGCACCTTGTCACAGCGGTCGCTGAGGCCCTTCAACGCCTTGGCGTCGTCATGGACCTGCACATTGCGGGTTCCGGCACGCTTCAAGCGTTCGATGATCGGCGCGAGACGTTTGCGATCCGCGTCGTAGGCGTGGACCTGGCCCTTGTTGTGCATGGCCGCGGACATGGCGAGCGTCTTGCCGCCCCCGCCGGCGCAATAGTCAAGCACCTGTTCGCCGTCCTTGGGGAGCACCAGATCGGCAACGATCTGCGACCCCTCGTCCTGCACTTCGAACCAGCCTTTTTGGAACGAAAGCTCGGCTGTCACGTTTGGGAGCCGCGAGGCTCCTTCGCCGGCGGGAATCCGGATCCCGTATCGCGCGATCGCAGCCTCTTGTGCGCCGGCTCTTTCGAGCGCCCTGACCGTCTTGTCGCGGGTGGCCTTGAGGATGTTGGCGCGCAGATCAAGCGTCGGACGCCCTGCGAGAGCCTGTGCCTCGGCAAGCCAGCTGTCGCCGAAGGCACTTTCGAAGGAGGACTGGACCCATTCAGGGATATCGCCCTGAATATGAGCTGGAGCGTCGGTCAAGCGACGGCTGTTGAAAGCTAAGAGTTGCGCTTCTGAAAGTGGGGTAGGTGCGAACTTGTCGTCCGCGAGCTCCGCCGCAAGCGTTTCCGGTGTGAAGCCCCACTGCCGGAACATGACGGCGTAAGCGATGGAGGAGGCACTGTCGTCGTCCATCAGCCAGGCGTGGGACAGGCGCATGCGAAGTGCATCGTAGACGATGTTGCCGATCGCGGCGCGGTCGCCGGATCCGGCAAACCGATGGGCGAGGCCCCAGTCCTTCAATGCATCGGCAACAGGCCGTCTGCGGGCATCGATATCTGCAAGAACCGAAATCGCCCCTTCAAGCCGTCCGCCCAACCGCATTCAAACAGCTCCTATCGCCTGGATCAAAATACCGGGCTTGTGAACAATCCGCAGGAAGCGCGACAGACGCAGCGGATGGTACACAAGTCTAGACCGCGTCGTAAACGCGATTGGCGGCAAGAGCAAGCGACCCATTCGAGTACGGGAGAACGCTTAGCCTATGACTTCGTAGCAGACCTTTGCCGTGCCGGTGCTGACCATGCCAATGTTCTGGGCGGCAGCGCGGGAGAGATCGAGCACGCGACCGCGAATGAACGGGCCACGATCGTTGACGCGAACGACGACACTGCGGCCGTTGTTGCGGTTGGTAACTTTCAGCTTCGTGCCAAATGCCAGTGAACGATGTGCTGCAGTATTGATGGCGGGGTTCATACGTTCCCCGGAAGCGGTTTTGGAGCGAAGTGCGTACCATGAAGCACCACCACAACCATTTGCAGCAAATCCTTCAACGGGAAGGATGGTAGAACAGGCTGCAATAGTTGTTGCGGCGACAATAGAACGGCAGATTTTCTTCAAAACGGATTGTCCCTCAACTGTTGAACTCGCGCCTTGTGGGCGGTGGGAGGGTTGAATCCGGCCAAGTGTGGCGAAAAAGTGCCCCCAATTATCACGGAATATTACAGAGCGTAACATTTGTGATGGCTAGATGCGCGGCAGGGCGCCGTTGAAAATCAAGGAAATGGGAAAAAAGATAATGAAATCAAGTAAAATTCGAACGTTTTTTGCAAGGCCATATCCACGCAACTCAAGATCACAAAATTAACGAAAATAATTTTGCGTGATTGCCATAATTACTGCCCCATTTGAGCAAATTCAGGGGCTGTTAACCATAAACCGGTGCTGGATTTTGTGCGGCAAGCGAGCGAGGTAGAATTTTTCTGCCTTTTACCGATTTGCCCATGACGGGATTTAGCAACCGAAGGACGCAAATTTTGCAACCTGCTCCCGCTTGGCAAGCCGGGCTCCGATGCGCAAAGTGATACCGACCGCCCCTACATCAGATAAAAATCCGCAGGCCCTGTCGAAAACGACAGACCTCAGGCGTCTTTACCTTGCAAGGCCGCAACGCGCTAGCTGCGATGCGCCTCGTTTAGTTTTGGCAGGGAGGCTGCGAAGTTATGAGCATACCCTATCGTTGGATTATTGTTGCCGCCGGCGCATTGAGGACCGGCGTTGCGCTTGGCGCGATGTTCTCCCTTGCGATTTTCCAGGAGCCCATCGCAATCGAAACCGGTTGGTCGCACGCGGGGATCGCGAGTGCGATGACACTGAATTTTATTGTCATGGGGATTGGTGGTTTCCTTTGGGGCACCGCAAGCGATCGCTTCGGTCCGCGCATTGTCGTTTTGATCGGCGCTGGCGGCCTTGGCCTGGCGCTTGTCTTGGCAAGCCGCGCGGAGTCGCTCCTGCAATTTCAGTTGACTTACGGCATTCTGGTCGGACTTGCTGCCAGCACCTTTTTTGCACCGATGATTGCGACGACGACCGGCTGGTTCGAGGAGAACCGCAGCCTTGCCGTCTCGCTGGTGTCGGCCGGTATGGGTGTCGCGCCGATGACGATCTCGCCCTTCGCACGCTGGCTGATTTCCGCCTATGATTGGCGAACCGCGATGCTGCTGATTGGCGTCACCGCCTGGGTGCTGCTGATACCGGCAGCCTTGCTCGTTCGCCGTCCGCCGGCGGAAGCAGGCGCCGCCGCCGCCCTCATATCGAACGGCGAGCAACCCAAGCTCTCGCAGGTGTTCCGCTCACCGCAATTCATTGTGCTCGGGCTGACATTCGCCGCCTGTTGTGCGGCGCATTCAGGCCCGATCTTTCACATGGTTAGCTATGCCACTATCTGCGGCATCGCACCGATGGCTGCCGTCAGCATCTACAGCGTCGAGGGGCTCGCGGGGCTGGGCGGACGGCTACTCTATGGCGGGCTTGCAGACAGGATCGGCGTGAAGCCCGTGCTTGTGGCCGGCCTGCTTGTCCAGGCGGTTGCGCTGGCAACGTACCTCTTCGTCAGCCGGCTCGGTGAATTTTATGTTCTGGCAATCATCTTCGGGAGCGCCTATGGCGGCGTCATGCCGCTCTATGCTGTGCTTGCGCGGGAATATTTCGGCCCTCGCATCATCGGTACAGTGTTCGGCGCTGCGACCATGCTCTCCAGCCTTGGCATGGCATTCGGTCCGCTGATCGGCGGCTGGATCTTCGACACGTTCCACAACTACTCGTGGCTCTTCATCGGATCCGCGCTGGTTGGGCTCGGAGCGGCGGCGATCGCGCTGGCGTTCCCACCGCTCTCACGGGCAAAGACGACCGAACCGGCTCTCAGCGCCTCGGCCTGAGGCGCCGCTATCCTCGCCAGCTGTTGCTCTGCATCAGCTGTGCGAGGGAGGCGGGATAATTCGGGAAGGCGAATGTGAAGCCCGCCGCCTTGAGCTTGGCGTTCGAGACCCGCTTGTTCTCGCCGTAGAAGGACCGCGCCATCGGCGTGAGTTCGGCAGTCTCGAAAGGCTGCTCCGGCGGGGGCTCGACGCCTAGAAGGCGCGCGGCCTCGACAATGACGTCCTGTGGTGGGCCGGGCAGGTCGTCCGTCACGTTGTAGATGCCGCCGAGCCCGTGCGCGGCGAGAAAATGCGTCGCTGCGCCGATATCCTCGACCCGGATCCGATTGAAGACCTGATCCTTCTTGATCAGCCGTCGCGCGGTGCCACGTTCCAGATTGCAGAGGGCATTGCGGCCCGGGCCGTAGATACCGGAGAGTCGGAGAACCGCCGCCGGGATACCGACCTCGGTGCCGATGGCCATCCACCCATCTTCCGCTTCCAGCCGCTCCTTCGACCGGCCGGAAACCGGCGTGCAGGGCGTGTCCTCGGTGACCCAGTTTCCCTTGTGATCGCCATAGACGCCGACAGTCGAGAGGTAGCCGATCCACCGAAGCTTGGGCATCATCTCGCGCAACCGATTGCGCGTCAGTCCTATCAATGGATCGCCGCTTTCCCGCGGGGCAATGGATTGAACGAGATGCGTCGTATCGCGCATTGCCGCGCGCAAGTCGTTCCCCAGGGTTTCGCCATCGAAAAGGAACGCGTTAATGCCTTGGGCGCGCAGGGCAGCTGCCTTGTCGTCCGTCCGTGTGGTCCCGGATACGCGCACTCCATCCGCTATGAAGGCCTTGGCGATTGCCTTGCCCGAATAGCCGCAGCCGAAAATCATCACATCCATCACACCACTCCTGCTAGCCGCCATTCGTTCAGGACATCGCTGTCCGACTCATCTGGCCTTTGTGCCGCAAAGGCAGAAAATTCACCAGCCTCGAGAAGGCGCGAAAGCGCCCACACCGCCATGCCCCGCACGGTGGGCGAGGGGTCCTGCGACAGTGCCTGACATCGCTCGACAAATCGGCGCTCACCCGAATTGCCGGCGGCGATGAGTACATTACGGATGAACCGATCGCGCCCAATACGCTTGACGGGTGAGCCGCTGAAGAACGTGCGAAAGGTGGGATCATCGAGGCTGAGCAGATACTCGATCGATGGCTCCTTCAGATCCTCGCGAGCCTGCAACTTCATTTCGGATGCCTCGTGGGCAAACTTGTTCCACGGGCAGGCGGCGAGGCAGTCATCGCAGCCGTAGATTCGATTGCCGATCAGCGGACGCAAAGCTGGATCGATCGGGCCCTTGTGCTCGATGGTCAGGTAAGAGATGCAGCGCCGCGCATCGATCTGGTAGGGGGCCGGAAAGGCCTTGGTCGGGCAGATGTCGAGACAGGCGCGGCAGGAGCCGCAGTGGTCGACTTCGGGACTATCGATGTTCAGATCCGCGGTCGTGAACATCGAGCCGAGGAAGAGCCAGGAACCAAGCTCACGGCTGACGAGATTGGTATGTTTGCCCTGCCAGCCGAGGCCGGCGGCGGCTGCCAGCGGTTTCTCCATCACCGGAGCGGTATCGACGAAGACCTTCACATCAGCCCCGGCGCGCGCCGCAAAGCGCGTCGCGATCTCCTTGAGCCGTCCCTTGATGACGTCATGATAGTCGCGGTTGCGCGCATAGACGGAGATCGCGGCCTTGTCGGGCTTTGTCAGAATTTCGCGGGGATCCTCGTCAGGCCCGTAATTGAGGCCGAAGACGACAATCGATCGGACATCGCTCCAAAGCGTGCGCGGATCGCCGCGCCTATCGCAGGTTTCCGCCATCCATTCCATCGTGCCATGCCGCCCCGCGGCGATGAATTCGCCAAGCCGCTCTTTGGCCTCCGGTATGGCATCGGGTCGGGTGATGCGACAGAGGTCGAATCCGAGAGCCTTCGCCTCCGAGCGAACGAAGGCGGTGAGAGTGTCGCGGCGTTTCTGTTCCTTGTTTTCCGTGGCCATCGAAGGCCCTCGTCAGAAATCCAGATCGGCGTAGTGCGAAACCGGTGTCAGACCGCGCACGCGTTCGGTAAGTAACGGCCGGAAGGATGGGCGTGACTTCAAGCGCTGATACCACTCCTTGACAACAGAAGCTTCCGACCAGTCGATCTCACCGAGATAATCGAGAATGGAAACGGCAGACGCCGCAGCCAGATCGGCATAGCTCATGCGGTCACCCGCCAGCCACTGGCGCGAGCCTGCGAGCCATGTGAGGTACTTCATGTGCTGGCGGATATTCGCCCGCGCCGTGCGAAGGATCTTCGAGTCGGGCGCGCCGCCTCCCTGGTCCGCCGTCATCTGCAGTTTGTAGACGCGCTCGCGGGCAAGCGGCTTGGTCACGTCGGTTTCCATCTTCTGCATGAACCACTCCGTCAGGCGGCGGATTTCGGCGCGCTGAAACGGATCTTCGGCAAGCAGGCGGCGATCACGCTTGAGCACGCCATGCGTCTCGTCGAGATACTCGGAGATCACGGCAGCGCCGCACAGCGCCCGCATACTGTCATCGACGTAGACCGGCAATGTTCCAGCCGGGTTCAGCGCGAGGAAGTCCCGGCGCTTCTCCCATGTCTGTTCCTCGATCAGATCTGCCTGATAGCCGTACTCCGTCAGGATCAGCCGAACGAAGCGTGATGCGGATGACATGGGATGATGATAGAGCGTGGGCATTGATTCTCGGATTTTTTGAGGTGTGTGGCATGTTGCGGGAGCGCGATGATCATAGCGCCCTAGTCATGACTTATTCGTTGAAGCTATAGGAGCTTGGCCCTTTCAATACAAGCGAGTCGGGTAGCCAACTCCCTGACAAAGGAGGTGGGCGTGCTCGAAAAACGGATTTTTGTTTTCCCGCCCTGCCTTCGTCATTTCCGGACGCCATAACCCCAATCAAAGCCCGACCAAACTCCACGGAGAGAATGTATGGATTATGTGAACTCTATAATTCTAGGCATAATAGAGGGAATTACCGAGTTTCTGCCGATTTCGAGTACCGGACACCTTATCATCGCGGAGCAATGGCTCGGCCACCGCTCGGATATGTTCAACATTGTTATTCAGGCCGGCGCGATCCTCGCCGTCACCATCATCTACTGGCGCCGCCTGCTGGACCTGGTTCTCGGCTGGCGCGATCCGCGCAACCGTTCCTACGCCGCCAAGCTGATTGTCGCATTTCTCATCACGGCGATCCTCGGACTTGTCGTCAAGAAGCTCGGCTTCGAGCTACCCGAGACAGCGACGCCGATTGCCTGGGCACTGATCATCGGCGGTATCTGGATGATCTTCGCCGAATGGGCCGCGGCGCGCCGACCACCCCATAAGGAGATCACCTGGCTCGTCGCCATCCTTGTGGGCATCGCCCAGGTGGTTGCCGGCGTGTTCCCGGGAACATCACGATCGGGTGCGACGATTTTCGTCGCGATGTTGGCTGGTACCGGCAATCGTGCGGCAGCGACCGAGTTCGCGTTTCTGGTCGGTATCCCGACCATGTATGCAGCGAGCGCCTACGAACTGCTGAAGACCTTTAAGGATGGTGGAGCGGCAAACGAGGACTGGACGAGCCTCGGGATCGCTTTCGTCGTCTCGACGATCGTTGCTTTCGTCGCTGTAAAATGGCTGCTTTCCTATATCCGCAGCAACCGCTTTACGATGTTTGCCATCTACCGCATCATTCTCGGCGGCATTCTGCTCGGCATGGCGGCGACTGGGGCGATTGCCTGAGACGCGTGCTGATTGCCGCAGTCGCGCAACGACCGTGTGGATACAGCGGGTCTCAGCCTTTGATCGAACTGCGGATAAAGAAGAACCGGCGCGAAAGCGCCGGTTTTGTTATCGGCTGATGGAGCCGGTTTCGCAGGGATCGATGCCGTAGGCTGGCGAGCACTCACCCTTCACCGCTGCAACCGAACCGGGTGCAATGAAAGACCCTGCCAGAATAACCAGCGCCGCGCACGCAAACAGAAGCGCGATTGACCTACCCATCGAAGAAAGCCTTTCAAAAGTCGTTAGCGCGCCGTCAAGGCGCTGAGTCCATTGGGAGACGCGCGGGGTGTGTAGTCAGTGGAATGACAAATAGCAATAAATGTTCCTGCTAAATTTGGTGTTAATTCCGCTAATTTTTTCGTGCGGCTTTTATGCAACGAGTGCCTGCCGGACATGGAGAAAAAAGCATCCACAACTTGCGCGATTCCGGAAAACTCTTCCAAGAAAAATGCCGCCCGCGAGTTCGCAAGCGGCACTGCTAATTAGACGATAAGCAGTTGGCCTCAAGCGGCCTTGCCCGATCCGGTATACTGGCCGTGCGGACGATAGTGCACAAGATACGAGCCGATGACCGAACTCACCAGGGTTGGCGTGACGCCGATGCCCTTCAAGGTGCGGCCCTCGGCTTCCGCTTCTTTGGAGACGACGTTGTTCTTCTTCAGAAGACGTACCTGATCCGCGGTGATCGGCGGCGTGACGAACGGAACGAGCGAGGCAACACTGCCGATTAGCGAGGCAATGCTGAAAGGAAGCGAGACCAGGCGATTCTTGCGCCAGGTTGCCTTGAGCATCATTTCGAGACATTCGCGGAACGTCAGCACTTCGGGTCCGCCGAGTTCGAAGACTTCGCCTGCGGTCACCTTGCCCTCGACGGCCTTGGCAACGGCCTGGGCGACGTCGACGACATAGACTGGCTGGAATTTCGTCTTGCCGCCACCGATCAACGGCAGGAAGGGCGAGATACGGGCCATGTCGGCAAACTTGTTGAAGAAGCTGTCCTCGGGACCGAAAACGACCGACGGGCGGAAGATGATGGCATCCGGTTTGATCGCGTGGATCGCCGCCTCGGCGCGACCCTTGGTGCGGGCATATCCCGAATCGGAATGCGCGTGCGCGCCGATCGCCGAGATATGGATCAGTTTCGCGCCGACGCCGCGGGCCGCCTCGGCGACGGCACGTGCACCGAACTCCTGGACTGCTTCGAAGGAATTGCGGCCGGCCTCGTGCAGGATGCCGACGCAGTTGACGACAAAGTCGGCGCCTTCGACGGCGCGGTCGACCGAGTTGCGGTAGCGCAGGTTCGCCTGGACGAAGGATATCTGGCCGACATTGCCGATCGGCTGCAGGAAGCCGGCGAGGTCAGGCCGGCGGACGGCAACACGAATGCGGTAGCCACGCTTTGCCAACGCGCGGACGATATGCCTGCCGATGAAGCCGGACCCTCCGAACACGGTGACGAGTGGCGGCAGGTTGGCAAGGGTCATGGCAGGCTCCTCGAAAGGCTCAATTGTTTGGTCGATCTGGTTTCGTCTTAGACCAATCGCGGTGCGACGAAAAGGGCTATCGCGCCGCAGTTCTCACCGCTGAGAACGCGTTCTAGACGCCTTCGACGACGACCATCTCGGCGTCGGCGACTTCCTGGCGGATTTTCGCCGCGATCTGGTATTCCGGCGAGTTGTAGCAATCGACGGCGTGCTGCATCGAAGGAAACTCGATCACCACGTTGCGTGCCCGCGCCTTGCCTTCAAGCTCGGTGATCGCGCCGCCACGGGCGAGGAAGTTGGCGCCGTACTTTTCGAAGGCCGGCTTCGCCGCCGCGACATAATCCTTGTAACGCTCCGCATCGCGAACATCGACGCGCGCAATCCAATATCCCTTTGCCATCTTAGATGCTCCCTGGCTCACTGATTATTGAAGGGCAGCCGACATCTCGGCGAGGATCGCCCGGGCAGCTTCCTTCGGATCGGCTGCCTTGACGATCGGGCGGCCAACGACGAGATGGCTGGAGCCGGCCTGCAGCGCGGCAGCCGGCGTCATCACGCGCTTCTGGTCGCCCTTGTCGGCACCGGCAGGGCGAATGCCCGGCGTGACAAGCGCCATGTCGGGGCCGATGATCTTGCGTACGGCCGAGGACTCCTCGGCGGAACAAACGATGCCGCCCATGCCGGCGAGATGAGCCTGTTCGGCGCGGCGCAGGACCAGCGTATGCGGATCGTATTCGTAGCCGGCGGAAATCAGATCCTGCTCGTCCATCGATGTCAGCACGGTGACGCCGAGGAGGCAGAGATCAGAGCCCTTCGCGGCCTCGACCGCGGCCTTCATGGCCTTCGGATAGGCGTGCAGGGTCAGCATCGACATGCCCATCTTGACGATATTTTCAACGCCTGACGCGACGGTGTTGTCGATGTCGAGCAGCTTCATATCGAGGAAGACCTTCTTGCCGCTCTTGGCAAGGTCGCGCGCGAACTCCAGGCCACCGGCAAAGGCGAGCTGATAGCCGATCTTGTAGAAAACGACGTCGTCGCCAAGCGTATCGACGATCTTTTCGGCTTCGCCAAGCGTTGGAACATCCAGCCCGACGATCAGGCGTTCGCGTGCATCCATCTCACATCCATCCCTGCCACTCTTCGATGGGCGTCCAGTCGCACGATAGCCGCTGATCCGCAAGGCTGAAACAATAGAGATTGCCACCGCCGCCCGGCTGGTCGCCGTCGCGTTGGATGGGGCGACCCTGCAGATGACACTTCAGCAACGTGCCGACACCCCCATGCCCGATGAAAGCAACAGGCGAGGTGGGATCGTGCGACGCGAGAATATCGGTGACGGCCGAGACAATCCGCCGTTGCGCGTCGATGGCGCGTTCCCAGCCCCTGAAGCTCTCTGCGGGATGCGCAAAGAACCAGTCGGCCGCCTTCTCGAACTCCGGCGGCGGCAGGAAGCCGGTTGCCGAGCGGTCGTTTTCATGCATGCCGTGGACGATCTCGATGGTCAGCCCTGCCGTGGCGGCAAGGATCTCGGCGGTCTCGATCGCCTTCGTCTCGTCGCTGGAAATGATGCGCCGCAACTGCTTTGCCCAGTCGCTTTCGGCCGCTTTGTGGGCGCGCGTAGCGCCAATCTCCGACAGCCCCCATTTTGGTACGGGGACAGCCGGATCGATCTTCACTTGCGGATGGGTGATATAGAGGCCGAACAAAGGTTCAGCCGCGCCGGTAAATCCAAAGCTGCGCCGGCGGAATGTTCCGCACGATGAAGTCGAAGTGCTGTATGTGATAGCGATCCGGCCGCGCGATGATCGGCGAGACCGGGCCATAAGAGATCTGGACGACGGGGCGGCCAGCCGGCAGACGGTCGAGCAGACTTTCGAGAAGCGCGATGCGGGCCTGCATCGGGAAGTTCAGCAGCGGGACGGCAGACACGACGGAATCAAACTTCTGATCCTTCATGGCGCCGAGCGTCTTGTCGAGATTGAACGCATCGCCATTGATGAAGTTCACGCCCGGATAGAGTCGAACCAGGTGCTCGTAGAAATCCGTTGAATACTCGACGGCGACCAGGTTCTCCGGCTTCACGCCCCGTCCGAGAATTGCCTTGGTGATCGCGCCCGTGCCGGGTCCGAGCTCGAGGACTGGCAATCCGGAGTGCAGGTTGACGATGCTCGCCATCTTGCGTGCGGTAATGGAGGAGGTGGGAACAATCGAACCGACAGTCTTCGGCCCCTGCATCATTCCCTTGAAGAAGCGGATCTCTTCGTCAAACTTCTTGCCCAGCCGTTCCTTCAGGCGCAACGCCATTCCACCATCCTCCTAGATATGCAGCAACAAAGCAGCCCGGTCTTTAATTGCAGTTAGTCGGGCCGAAAAACAAGGCCAGACGTCGCAATTGGCAAAGTTTGTACGGCAAATGCGACGCGCGATTAGACGCGCATCGGCATCAGCACGTAGAGAGCGTCGTCGCCGGTCGTGTCGCGAATGAGCGTCGGCGAGCCGGCATCGGCAAGCAGGAAGATCGCTTCCTCGCCGGAAAGCTGTGCCGTAATGTCGAGCAGATATTTTGCATTGAAGCCGATTTCCATCGAGTCTGTATCATAGCCGACCGCGACTTCCTCGGTCGCGCTACCCGAATCCGGATTGTTGACGGTAAGCAGAAGCTGGCCGTCGGAGATGGCGAGCTTGACTGCCCGACCGCGCTCGGAAGAGATCGTCGAGACGCGGTCGACGGCCTGCGCAAACGTCGTGCAATCGACGCGCATTTCCTTGTCGTTGTTGGCCGGAATGACGCGCTGGTAATCCGGGAAGGTGCCGTCGATCAGCTTCGAGGTCATGACGATCGAGCCGATGCTGAGGCGGATCTTGGCGTCGGAAACTTCGACGGTCACGATCGCATCCGGCACATCGACAAGCTTCTGCAGTTCGCCCACGGTCTTGCGCGGGATGATGATGCCGGGCATGCCTTCCGAGCCGGACGGCGCATTCACGTCGGCGCGGGCGAGGCGGTGGCCGTCGGTTGCGACGGCGCGCAGCTTCAGGTCGCCCTTGCTCTCGATGGTGTGGAAGAAAATGCCGTTGAGATAATAACGGGTTTCCTCGGTCGAGATCGCGAACTGCGTGCGATCGATCAGCATCTTGAGGTCGGTCGCCTTCAGCTTGAAGGTGTGGCTGAAGGTACCGGCGGTGAGGTCAGGGAAGTCGGATTCCGGCAGGCACTGCAGCGAGAACTTCGAGCGGCCGGACTGGACCGTCATCGAGCCGCCATCGGTGCTGGTCGCCAGCAGGACTTCGGAACCATCAGGCAGCTTGCGCACGATGTCATAAAGAAGATGGGCGGGAACGGTCGTTGCGCCCGCTTGTTCGACATTGGCTGGTGTCGCTTCTGTCACTTCGAGATCGAGGTCGGTCGCCTTCATGTCGAGGTTCTGGCCCTCGGCGCGCAGCAGGATGTTGGACAGGATCGGGATCGTGTTCCGGCGTTCGACCACGCGATGCACGTGGTTCAGCGACTTCAAAAGGTTGGACCGCTCAATTGTAATACGCATGGGATGCTACCGCTTTCGACCGTTACTGCTTGAGCGCGCATGTTGCGCGCCGCAAGGAATGCTTTTGCCCAAGAGGGACCAGAGAGTGGACAGGCAAAATGGCAGGATTTTGCGACCGATTGCAAGAGGTACCAGCGGAAGCGTCAATGCAATTGCCGTTTTCCCGCGCAATGCTCACAGAAATCGCAGCGGCCTTGCCGAACTGCAAGGCCTCGCCCATAAAGGCGCGAAGTCAAAGAAAGTGAAACTATCTTGAGCAATGACGATGTGATGGCCGAAGGTGGCAGGCAACGCAGCTTTCGCCTGCACAATATGCCCATTCCGGCACGGCCGTTGGAGCCGGCGCTTTACCTCGTCGCGACGCCGATCGGCAATCTCGGCGACATCACGCTGCGTGCATTGGAAACACTTGCCGGCGCCGATGTGCTGGCCTGCGAAGACACCCGCGTCACCCGCGTCCTGCTTGACCGCTATGGTATTCAAAACCGGCCCTATCCCTACCATGAACACAATGCCGACGAGGCTGGGCCACGGCTCTTGCAGGCGCTGGAAGCCGGCAAGTCCGTCGCTCTCGTCTCCGACGCCGGGACGCCGCTGGTCTCGGATCCCGGCTATCGTCTGGCGCAAAACGCCATCGCGGCCGGCTATCGTGTCGTGCCGATTCCCGGGGCTTCGGCACCGCTTGCCGCTTTGGTCGGCTCCGGCCTGCCCAATGACGCCTTTCTCTTTGCAGGGTTTCTGCCGAGCAAGGACAAGGCCCGCCGCGATCGGCTGGCCGAAATCGAGGCCGTTCCCGCAACGCTGATGTTCTTTGAATCGCCGCACCGTATAGCCGCAACGCTGGCCGCCGCCGCCGATGTGCTCGGCGGTGATCGCGCCGCATCCGTCTGCCGTGAATTGACGAAGACCTACGAAGAGTTTCGGCGTGGCACGCTGGCGGAGCTTGCTGGCCACTATGCCGACGTCGACAGCGTCAAAGGCGAGATCGTGCTCGTCGTTGGTCCGCCTCCCGAGCGCGTTGTCGAAGCCGCGGATGTCGATGCGATCTTGGCCGACCTGGCCAGGACTTTACCCACCTCCAAGGCCGCCGCCGAAGCCTCGCGGCTCACGGGCATTTCCAAGAAGGAGCTCTACCAGCGCCTCCTCGACATGAAGGGTGGCGATGGGCGATAGGGCTGCCGCCAGCGACCGCCGCAGGCTCTCCGCCGGGGTTATATCTCCGAGTATCTCGCCGCAATCTATCTCATGCTGAAGGGGTATCGCATCGTCGCCCTGCGCTACCGTACGAAGCTCGGCGAGATCGACATCATTGCACGCAAGCGCAATCTGGCGATTTTCGTGGAAGTGAAGGCGCGCCGTGACCACATGAGCGCCATCGACGCGGTGTCGCCAACGGCGCAGAACCGCATCAAAGCTGCCAGCGATCTGTGGTTGGTGAGGCAACGCGATTATGCTGTGCTTTCGCAGCGTTACGACATTGTGGCCATCCTGCCTGGCCGCCTGCCGCGCCACTTTCCGAATGCCTTCTGAACTGCTTGCAATCGCGTGCAAAAAGCCTCCACTGTAACACTCCTGTCATCAAACCATTAAGGAGGCGTCATGGAAGGCCTCTATTGCACTCCTCACCCCAACAACTGGTGGAGAGGGATTAGCCATGTTCAAGAAGATTTCCATGGCCGCAATGGCGGTCAGCTTTTCGGCCTCGTCGTCCTTTGCTGCGACCAACATCACCTGGTGGCACGGCATGGGCGGCCGCAACGGCGAAGTCATCAATGAGGTTGCACAGAAGTTCAACGCCGCGCAGTCGTCCTGCGCTCTGACCCCGGTCAGCAAGGGCACCTACGAAGAAGCGCTTGCTGCCGGCATCGCTGCCTTCCGCTCCGGCGAGCAGCCGAACATCCTGCAGGTCTTCGACGCGGGTGCCGCAACCATCATCAACGCCAAGGGTGCTGTCGTTCCTGCCGAAGATCTGATCAAGGACGCCGGCTACAAGTTCGATCGCAATGCCTTCATTCCGGGCGTTCGTTATTTCTACGCTGCCGCTGACGGCAAGTTCGTCGGCATGCCGTTCAACTCCTCCGCTCCGATCATGTACATCAATCCGGAGGCGTTGAAGAAGGCTGGCGTCGAAGCCCCGAAGACCTGGGAAGAGTTCGAGGCGATTGCGCCGAAGCTCAAGGAAGCCGGCTATATCCCGCTCGTCCAGTCTCAGCTGACCTGGGAGTTCACCGAGAACTTCTTCTCGCGCAACAACATCCAGTTCGCCAGCAACAACAACGGCTACGACAGCGTCGTCGACACCAAGCTCAAGGTCACCGACCCGAACCTCATCATGATGTTCGAGAAGCTGAAGGCTTGGTCCGATGAGGGCTACTTCAAGTACTACGGTGCCGGCTGGAGCGACAACCAGAAGCCCTTCGAAGAAGGTAAGGTCGCCCTCTGGGTTGGCTCCTCGGGCTCCTTCGGCGGCCTGAAGAAGACGGCTACGATGCCCTTCTCGGCAACTTTCCTGCCATACTGGGGTTCGATCAAGGGTGCCGGCACCCACAGCTTCATCGGCGGTGCTGCACTCTTTGCGATGTCCGGCAAGTCGGCTGAAGAGAACAAGTGCGTTGCAGACTTCTTCCAGTTCCTGACCTCGCCTGAGATCCAGAAGTTCTACCACCAGGCAACCGGTTACGTCGCCATCACCGAGGCAGCTTACGAGCTCGCCAAGAAGGAAGGCTACTACGACAAGGAGCCGGTCGCTGAAGTCGGCATCAAGCAGCTGAAGCTGGAAGACGGCGAATGGTCGAAGGGCTACCGCCTCGGCTTCTACCCGCAGATCCGCGAAATCATGGAACGCGAATACGGCCGCATCTTCTCGGGCGAAACCTCCGTCAAGGACGCTTTTGACACCATCGAGAAGGAAGGCAACCAGCTCCTCGAGCGTTTCGCCAAGACGGCCGGCTGATCTAGCCGATTGCTGAAACAACGGTTCCGGAGACGCCCGCCGTCTCCGGAACCGCTTTGCAAAAAGGTCCCGCCATGAAGCGCGTGCAGTTTTCGTCGCCAACGCTGCCTTATCTCTTCCTGCTGCCGCAGATGGCGGTCATTTTCATTTTCTTCTATTGGCCGTCCGTCCAGGCGGTCAAATCCTCGTTTTTCCTTGAAGATCCGTTCGGCTTCGGCTCCAGCTTCGTCGGCTTCGACAACTACAAGGGCGTTCTGCAAAGCGCTGAGTACCGCTCGATCGCCGGCTTCACCGCCATTTTCACGGCGCTCGTTACCTTCTTCTCGCTCTCGCTCGGCCTGCTTCTTGCCGTCAAGGCCGATGCCGTCATCCGCGGCAGCTCGACCTACAAGACGCTGCTGATCTCGGTGTATGCGATCGCTCCGCCGGTTGCGGGCCTGATCGGCATGATGTTCTTCGACCAGCACATCGGCCCCTTCGTGCGTTTCGCCGCCTTGTTCGGCTGGGACATGAAGATTGGCCTCAATTATTTCGATACGGCCTTTGCGATGGTGGTCGTCTCCGTCTGGAAGCAGATCCCCTATAATTTCATCTTCTTCCTCTCGGGCCTCCAGGGCATTCCCGTTTCCGTTCGCGAAGCCGCGGCGCTCGACTGCCGCTCTGGCTTCCGCCGGTTCTGGACCGTGATTTTGCCGCTGCTGGCGCCGACCGCCTTCTTCCTCTTCGTCATCAACGTCACCTATTCGCTGTTCGATACCTTCGGCATCGTCGACGTGATGGTGAAGGACAAGGCCGCCAACAACCCGATCACGCTCGTCTACAAGGTCTATATGGATGGCTTCCGCGGCAACGACCTCGGCGGCTCCTCGGCCCAGTCGGTGATCCTGATGATCGTCGTCTTCGTGCTGACCGTCTTCCAGTTCCGCTTCCTTGAGCGGCGCGTTCACTACAATTGAGGAGCGCGGAATGTACCGTCTCAAGATATTCGACCACGTTATTCTGCTGCTCGGCGTCTTCGTGATGATGGCGCCCGTCGTCGTTGCCTTCTTCACCTCAACGCACGATGCGGCCGAAATCCATCGCCAGGGTCTGACCCTCTCCTGGGGCAACCATTTCGCCGAGACCTACAGCACCGTGCTCAATCGCGAAGGCGGCTTCACCGGACAGGTGACAGGCATGCGCATGCTGATGAACTCACTGATCCTTGGGATTGGTTTTGCCATCGGCAAGATCATCCTGTCGATGCTCGCAGCCTATGCGATCGTCTACTTCCGTTTCCGGCTCGCAACTCTGTTCTTCTGGATGATTTTCACGACGCTGCTGCTGCCGCTCGAAGTCCGTATTCTTCCCTCATACGAGGTCATGCACCAGCTGCACTTGATCAACACCTATACCGGCATGATTGTGCCGCTTTTGGCGTCGGCCACAGGCACTTTCTATTTCCGGCAGTTCTACAAGTCGATCCCGGATGAATTGCTCGAGGCAGCGCGCATCGATGGCGCCGGTCCGATCAAGTTCTTCTTCGACGTGATCGTGCCGCTCTCGAAGACGATGGTGGCCGCCATCTTCATCATCATGTTCGTCTACGGCTGGAACCAGTATCTCTGGCCGATGCTGATGACCAACGACGAGAGCTTCTACACGCTGGTGCGCGGCATCAAGCAGATCCTGCTGGTCTGGGTCGGTGCGCAGATTCCCGATTACAACGAAGCCTTCGCCATCGCGATCCTCGCGATGCTGCCGCCTGTCATCATCGTCGTGGTGTTCCAGCGCTGGTTCATCAAGGGCCTCACCGAAAGCGACAAGTAAAGGAAACGCCGATGGCCGCCATCGAAATCAATCAGGTCTCCAAGATCTATACCGGGGACGTCCATGCGGTGAAGTCCGTGAACATTGACATCAAGGACGGTGAATTCATCGTCCTTGTCGGTCCCTCCGGCTGCGGGAAGTCGACGCTTTTGCGCATGGTCGCTGGGTTGGAGGAAATCTCCAAGGGTGAGGTCAAGATCGGCAACCGTGCCGTCAACAAGGTTGACCCTGCCGAACGCGACATCGCCATGGTCTTCCAGAACTACGCGCTCTATCCGCATATGACCGTTTACGACAATCTCGCTTACGGCCTGCGCAACCGCAAGACGCCGAAGGCGGAGATCGACGCCCGCGTTGCTGAAGCCGCCCGCATGTTGCAGCTTGAAGCCTATCTCGAGCGCAAGCCGCGCGCCCTTTCGGGCGGTCAGCGGCAGCGCGTCGCCATGGGGCGCGCGATCGTCCGGAAGCCGGCCGCCTTCCTGTTCGACGAACCGCTCTCCAACCTCGACGCCAAGCTCCGTGTTTCGATGCGCGGCGAGATCAGGCGGCTGCAGCGCCGTCTCGGCACGACCTCGATTTACGTCACCCACGACCAGCTGGAAGCAATGACCTTGGCCGACCGGTTGGTGGTTTTGAACGGAGGCGAAATCGAGCAGATTGGTGCCCCGCTCGACGTCTACCATACCCCGGCCTCCACCTTTGTCGCGAGCTTCATTGGTTCTCCGGCCATGAACCTGCTCAAGGGTGAGCTGCATGGCGACAAGCTCGCCTTGGGGCCAAGCGTGATCGACCTTGCGGGTCATGCGCCCGCATCCGGGCCCGTGACCGTCGGCATTCGTGCCGAGGACCTGCGCCTTGCCGGTCCTGGCGAACATGCCATGACGGTCGCGATAGACTATGTGGAGGAACTCGGCTCCCAGCGTCTCGTGCACGGAAGTCTTGGCGATCAGCAGCTGACGGCAGTCCTGTCTCCCGAAATAGAGTTGAAGTCCGAACTGCGGCTGATCGTGGCTGCCGAGAGACTGCATTTCTTCAACCATGAGACCGGGAAGCGCATCGGCGAAACGGCGTCTCCGCGGGCCGTCGCGGTGAAAACGGAAATCGCCTGACGTCTTCTGCTGATCGATCGCTCAAATTGTACGGACCGCCTGTACGGTGCCTTTACGACTCTCTGCTATCCCGACGCGGGTTTGATAGCGGCGGGGGTTGCTCATGGGTATTCATATGATGCTGGCAAGCGTGGTCGCGATGGCCGCGCGAGTGGTGCCTTTCCCGAATCTGCCGCAGCCAGAAGCAAAGACATTCGTAGCGAAGTCCGGGGACAACTTCGTCATGCACGTGACACCGATCAATCCGGACTGGATTGTCAGCGGCAATCCGCAGGCGCGCACCGGTGAACATTCCCGCAGCAACGACGATGCAGCCTATACGGCGATCTGGGACTGCACCGCCGGCGAATTCCGCTGGTACTTCTATTGGGACGAAACGGTGATGATCCTTGAAGGCGACGTCCATATCGTTGCCGAGGACGGCACGGAGCGCACGCTGAAGGCGGGCGACGTGGCGTTCTTCGCGGCGGGCACCTGGGCAAGCTGGCGCGTGGACAATTATGTCCGCAAGGTCGCGTTCCTTAGAAAGCCGTTTCCGAAGCCGGTTGCGCTTGCCTATCGGCTCCGCAGCCTGTTGCGCGGCGAGGCGCCGAAGAGCGGCATCGCGGCCTGAGGAATTCGCCCATCCGCCGCGCCGGACGTCATTGATTGGCGTTGCTTTCGGTGCCTCTGCAGCCTACATCTGTCCGGCATCAGCTAAGGGACGGAAATGGCCAAGATCAAGAATGTAGCGGTCCAAATGGACCATGTTGCCGGCATCAATATTGCGGGCGATTCCACCTTTGCGATGAGCCTGGAAGCACAGGCTCGTGGCTACAAGCTCTTCCATTACACGCCTGACCGCCTGAGCTTCAGAGATGGCAATCTGTACGCCACCGTCGAGCCGATGGTGCTGCGCGACGTCAAGGGCGATCACTTCGAACTCGGAGCGCCCGAACGCGTCGATCTCTCGACGATGGATGTCATCCTGCTGCGCCAGGACCCGCCGTTCGACATGGCCTATATCACCTCGACGCACCTGCTGGAGCGGATCCACCCGAAGACGCTCGTCGTCAATGACCCGGCCTGGGTTCGGAATTCTCCCGAGAAGATTTTCGTCACCGAATTTGCCGATCTGATGCCGAAGACGCTGATCACCAAGGATGCGGCCGAGATTCGCCGTTTCCGCGACGAGATGGGCGACATCATCTTGAAGCCGCTCTACGGCAACGGTGGCGCCGGCGTCTTCCACTCCACTAGAGACGACCGCAACCTGTCGTCGCTGCTCGAAATGTTCGGTCAGCTCTTCCGCGAGCCCTTCATCGCACAGCAGTATCTGCCTGATGTGCGCAACGGCGACAAGCGCATCCTGCTCGTCGACGGCGAGCCGGTCGGTGCCATCAATCGCGTCCCCGCTGAGCACGACAGCCGTTCCAACATGCATGTCGGCGGACGTGCCGAGGCGACTGAACTGACGGCACGCGAAATCGAAATCTGCAAGCGCATCGGCCCTGCGCTCAGGGAACGCGGCTTCCTCTTTGTCGGCATCGATGTCATTGGCGACTACATGACGGAGATCAACGTCACGTCGCCGACAGGCATTCGTGAGGTCCGCAAATTCGGCGGCGCCGATATTGCCGCCCTGCTGTGGGACGCGATCGAGCGGAAGCGCTAAGCGTCTCCTCGTAACCGCGTGCCGCAACGGGGGCGCGGTTTTTCGAGGGTAATCGCCCGTCTGCATATTTCCCACTCTACGCGATCCGGATAAATCGCCCGGCTTGTTCTGCCTCTGCAACCTGCCACAACCTGACCACATCGCTGGCTTGAATCTGTTCCTTTATTGTTCTTGGTTCATTCCGGTTTCTATGCCAGATTGCAATTGGCGACAATGATACGTCGTTAAACTGCAGTGTAGTGGGTTGCGGCACAGGGGATTGGGGCATGGTCGCACGCGTCAGCACGGTTGCATTTCAGGGCATTGAGGGTGTTCCGGTCGAGGTTCAGGTCATGGTCGCACCCGGGCGGGTTGTGACCCAGATCGTCGGACTTCCCGACAAGGCGGTGGCGGAAAGCCGCGAGCTCATGCACGCGGCGCTGCATGCCTCCGGCTTGGCGCTGCCCGCCAAGAAGATTACGGTCAATCTGGCGCCTGCGGACCGGCCCAAGGAAGGAATCTCATTTCGACCTGCCGATCGCCCTTGGTCTGATGGCTGCCCTCGGCGCCATCCCAGCGGACGCGCTCTCCGATTACGTGGTGGTTGGCGAA
>Ga0102590_1002499_pt1 | contig 21589 bp, 20 predicted proteins | sample AraplaMF_Col_mMF_FD_76859 | JGI IMG/M metagenome (GOLD analysis project Ga0102590, IMG submission 76859) | Arabidopsis root microbial communities from the University of North Carolina, USA - plate scrape MF_Col_mMF | ecosystem: Host-associated > Plants > Roots > Endosphere | place: USA...
CACGGCCGGCCCGCCCACCAGCCACATGGTGGTCGTTGCTCGGTCCCGCTCGATCCACGGGCCGTGGGAGAACTGCCCGCACAACCCGATCGTCCGCACCACCGGCATCGACGAGCCCTGGTGGTCGCGCGGCCACGCCACGCCGGTCCAGGGACCCGCCGGCGACTGGTGGTTCGCCTATCACGGCTACGAGAACGGCTTCCGGAGCCTGGGACGGCAGATGCTGCTGGAGCCGTTCGAATGGACCGCCGACGGCTGGCCCAAGGCCCGGGGCGGCGACCTCTCCCGCGCCTTGCCCAAGCCGAAAGGCGCGCCGTCGGGCGAGCATGGCCTGGCGCTGTCGGACGACTTCCGCGCCGACCTCCTGGGGACGAAGCTGGCCTTCTACGCGCCGGAGCCCGGCTATCTGGAGCGGGTCCGCTTCGGGGTGGACGGCCTCGTCCTGCGGGGACAGGGCAAGGGGCCCGCCGACTCCTCGCCGCTGACCTTCATCGCCGGCGACCGTTCCTACGAGATTACCGTCGACATCGAGGTCCAGGGCTCGGGCCAGGGCGGGCTGCTGCTGTTCTACAACGACAAGCTGTTCTGCGGCGTGGGCGCGGAGGACGGCAAGCTGCGGGCCTACAAGTTCGGGGTCGAGCAGGAGTATCCGCCGCTCGGCCCGATGCAGGGGCGGCGGCTGACCCTGCGCCTGGTCAACGACGAGAACGTGGTCAGCCTCTTCCTGCGCCAGGGCGGCGCGGCCTGGCGCCGGATCGTCTCGTACGAAGTGGCCGGCTACAACCACAACATGGCCGACGGCTTCATGAGCCTGCGCCCCGCGATCTTCGCCTCGGGCGACGGCCAGGCCGTCTTCCGGTCGCTGTCGTACAGGGCCCTGGAGCGCGGAAGGCCGGGAGCCCCGCCACGGGCCTGAGCGCCAAACCGGAACCTCGCCTGTCGCGAAAGGCTGGGCGGGCCTCTTGAGGTTCGCTAAGAAAACGCCCAACTGCGCAGCACGACAGTTCGCGGCCTGGTCGGAGGGACGTTCCCTCCCTTCTTGAAGCGTGTTTTGGGGAGGGGCCGATGGCCGAAGCCGTGAGCCAGGAGCGTCCGCTGACGCTGGACGATCTGACCGCCTATTTCGCCCAGGGCTCCAAGCCCAAGGAGCAGTTCCGGGTCGGCGCCGAGCACGAGAAGTTCGGTTTCTACCTGGGCTCGCACGCGCCGGTCCCCTACGAGGGCGACAAGGGCGTGCACGCCCTGCTGACCGGCCTGCAGCGCTTCGGCTGGAAGCCGGTGATGGAGGGGCCGACGATCATCGGCCTGGAGCGCAACGGCGCCAATGTCAGCCTGGAGCCGGGCGGCCAGTTCGAGCTTTCCGGCGCGCCGCTCAGGACCATGCACGACATCTGCGAGGAGACCGGCCAGCATCTGGACGAGGTCAAGACCGTGGCCGACGAGCTGGGCCTGGGCTTCCTGGGACTGGGCTTCTCGCCGCTGTGGCGGCGCGACGAGGTGCCGGTCATGCCCAAGGGCCGGTATGTCATCATGCGCAACTACATGCCCAAGGTCGGCGGCCTGGGGCTGGACATGATGCTGCGCACCTGCACGGTGCAGGCCAATCTCGACTTTTCCAGCGAAGCCGACATGGTCGCCAAGTTCCGCATGAGCCTGGCCCTGCAGCCGATCGCCACCGCCCTGTTCGCCAATTCGCCGTTCACCGAAGGCAAGCCCAACGGCTTCCTGTCGGCCCGCGCCAACGTCTGGACCGACACCGACGCCGACCGCACCGGCCTGCTGGACTTCGTGTTCGAGGATGGCTTCGACTTCGAGCGCTACGCCCGCTACGCCCTGGACGTGCCGATGTACTTCGCCAAGCGCGGCGACAGGTACATCGACCTGGCCGGCTGCAGCTTCCGCGACTTCATCGACGGCAAGATCCCCGAGCTGCCGGGCGAACGCGCCACCCTGAAGGACTGGGCCGACCACACCACGACCCTGTTCCCCGAAGTCCGCCTGAAGACCTATCTGGAGATGCGCGGCGCCGACGCCGGGCCATGGAGCCGCCTCTGCGCCCTGCCGGCCCTGTGGACGGGGGTGTTCTACGACGACGCGGCCCTGGCGGCGGCCTGGGACCTCTGCAAGGACTGGACGGCCGAGGATCGCGCGGGCCTGCGTCGCGACGTGCCCCGGCTGGGCCTGAAGGCCAAGGTGGCCGGCCGCACGGCCCAGGACGTGGCCAGGGACTTCGTGGCCATCGCCAAGTCGGGCCTGAAGAACCGCGCTCACCTGAACGGCGGCTTCCTGGACGAGACCATCTATCTGGGCGACCTGGAGGAGATCGCCGAGACGGGGATCACCCCGGCCGAACGCCTGCTGGCGCTGTACGACGGCGCGTGGAGGGGCGACATCGGCCGGGTGTTCGAGGACTTCGCGTACTGAGATCCACGCCCGGCGCCGGCGGCCTCAGAAGATCGCGCGGACCGCGGCGATGATCCCGGCCCAGGCCAGGATGCTGACCGCCACCAGCCCCAGCCGTTCCCAGGCGATCCTGGCGCGGGCGGGGCGCGGCCGCGAACGGCCGGATGGGGGACGTAAACCGGAATCATAACCGATGTAGGCCACGGCGTTTCTCCCAGGGCGCCTCTCTAAGGGAGGCTTCAAGCTTGAGCGTTGAGGTCATTGCAGCGCTCCAAAGGTTAACGAACGCCTTACACTCCAGGTTCCCGGCCTAGATCGATCCGGTTCCCTCGTAAGGCCTGGCCACGGTCGGCGGGCCGTCCTCGCGGATGTCGTCGCCTTCCCAGGCCTCGTCGTCGGGCATGGAGACATTGGCCTCCCAGTGCTCGGCCTGGCTGGCGCCCGAGCCGCTGTCGGTGTGCCGAACCACCTCGTCGACCCCGCGCGGATCGGCGGGGGCGAAGGCGCGGGCGGCCTCGGTGTCCGCGGCCGACTGGGCGCCGACCTGGAAGTCGAAGTGCTGGGGATAGAAGGCCAGCCGGCCGGCGATCTGGCCCATGCCCGGCAGCGGGGCCTCATAGGACCAGATGGCGTTCTCGACGATCTGCCGGTCGCGCATGATCGTGTAGTACGAGGCCTGGCCCTTGTAGGGGCAGTGGGTGGCCTTGTCGGTCTTCTTCAGGAAGGCCATGGCCACGTGTTCGCGCGGGAAGTAGCGGACGGGGTCGTGCCCTTCCTCGCGCAGCACCAGCACGTCGTCGCTGGTGGCGATGCTGTGGCCCTCGAACAGCACCTGGACCCGGCCGGGCTCCTTGGCGCAGGTGATCGGATGGTCCTGATGGGTGGCGTCCATGGCTGAATTCTCCAGCGAGGCAAGGTGACGCCTATCAAACGCGCGGGGCGGGAGCGGGGCTCCGAAGCGGCAAGCCATTGCTTGTGAAACGCAAAGCGCCGTGATCTTCTCCCCGCCGATTGGGGAGGGGAGGGCGAAACCACCTGCTGGTCGCCCGCGCCGCTTGTACGTTTCAAGGTTCGTGAATGAATATCGTCGTCGCCGCCGGCATCCTGGTCACCCTGGTGACCGGCGTACCCGTGCTTATCCAGCTGCTGCGAGGCCACCCGCGCGGCCTGATCATCTGCTTCCTGGCCGAGATGTGGGAGCGCTTCTCCTACTACGGCATGCGCGGCCTGCTGATCTTCTACCTGACCCAGCACTTCCTGTTCGACCCCAAGGCGGCCAGCGGCCACTACGGCTCCTATACCTCGCTGGTCTATATCGTGCCGCTGCTGGGCGGCTTCCTGGCCGACCGCTACCTGGGCACGCGCAAGGCGGTGGCCTTTGGCGCGATCCTGCTGGTGGCCGGGCACCTGGCCATGGCCGTCGAAGGCCGGCCCGCGACCCAGACCCTGACCTACGCCAACCAGACCTACGACTTCCAGGTCGAGGGCCGCGGGGAAGCGCGCGTGGCGAGGATCGTGATCGACGACAAGCCTTACGAGGTGGCCGCCGACGCGGCGGGCGGCTTCGAGATCAAGAACCTGCCGGCGAGCGCGGCCCTGCCGGGCGTCCTGCCCAAGGGGCAGTACCAGCTGGGTGTGAAGGACCGTGATCCGCTGTACCTGAACATCTTCTGGCTGGCCCTGGCGCTGATCATCGTGGGCGTGGGCTTCATGAAGGCCAATGTCGCCACCCTGGTCGGCCAGCTCTATCCGCAGGGCGACCCGCGCCGCGATCCGGGCTTCACGCTCTACTACTACGGCATCAACCTGGGTTCGTTCTGGGCGGCGATCCTCTGCGGCCTGCTGGGCGTCAATTTCGGCTGGTCGGCGGGCTTCGGCGCTGCCGGCCTGGGCATGCTGGCCGGTTTCGTGGCCTTCGTGCTGGGCAAGCCCTGGCTGCTGGGCAAGGGCGAGCCGCCGGAGCTCTCCAAGCTGAAGGCCCCAGTCCTGGGGCCGGTCAACCGCGAGGGCGTGATCTATGCCGGCTCGCTGGGCGTGGTCGGGCTGATCTTCTTCCTGGTGCAGTACACCCCGGTGGTCAGCGCCACCCTGATCGCCGGCATGTTCGGGTCGCTGGGCTACATCCTGTGGTTCGCCTTCGTGAAGTGCGAGAAGGTCGAGCGCGAGCGGCTGCTGCTGGCCACGGTGCTGGTGCTGGGCGCGGTGGTGTTCTGGACCCTGTTCGAACAGGCCGGCTCGTCGCTGAACCTGTTCGCGGCCACCAACGTCAACCTGACCCTGCTGTCGCATCCGGTGACGTGGTTCGGCGGCGCGATCGTCCTGGGGGCCCCCGAGCAGCTGGCCGCCGCAGGGATCGACACGGCCGGCAAGCTGTGGGTCAACACCGCCTTCAACGCCGCCCAGACCCAGGCGATCAACGCCGGCTGGATCCTGATCTTCGCCCCGGTGTTCGCCGCGCTGTGGACGGTGCTGGGCCGGCGGGGGCGTAACCCGGGACCGATGGTCAAGTTCGGCCTGTCGCTGATCCAGGTCGGCGCCGGCTTCCTGATCCTGCTGATCGGCGCCTATTTCGCCGACGGCGCCTTCCGGATGCCGCTGATCTTCCTGGTCCTGATGTACATGCTGCACACCTCCGGCGAGATGTTCATGTCGCCGGTGGGGCTGTCGCAAATGACCAAGCTGTCGCCGCTGTCGATCGTGTCGTTCGTGATGGCGGTCTGGTACATGGCGCTGGCCATGGCCAACCTGTTCGGCAGCTGGATCGCGGCCGTCGCCTCGTCCGAGACTATCGGCGGCCAGGTGCTGGACCCGGCCGCGGCCATGACCCAGTCGCTTCTGGTGTTCAAGGTGATCGGCCTGATCTCGATCGGCATCGGCGTGCTGTTCCTGGCGCTGTCGCCGGTCCTGAAGACGTGGTCGCATGGCTCGGACGACACCACCCCCGAACCGACCGCCGAGCCGGCGTCGATCGCGCCTTAGTCGTCCCCCAGTCGTCCTTGTGCGCGGAAGGCCCCGGAGCGATCCGGGGCCTTTTTCGTGGGGCGCGATCGTCATTGACGCGAATAGTCCGGCAATGCACGCTGTGGTCGATTTCGCGGTGTCGAGCCGCCTCCCCGGGAGGGCGTCATGGGAACCACCTACACCATCTTCGGCGCGGGGCCGGCGGGCCTCTACACGGCCTGGCGGCTGGTCACCGGCGGCAAGGCCGTGGCGGGCGACAGCGTCGAGCTGATCGAGTGGGGCGACTACGCGTTCGACGGGCCGGGCTCGGGCTCCCGCCTGCCGGCCGGGCGGATCGTGACCCACTTCTGCGACGACGACCCGACCCAGTCCTATGTCGAGGCCGGCGGCATGCGGTTCATTGAATGGGACGGGACCCAGGGCCACCAGCTGGTCACCCTGACGATCGGCAAGCTGGGCCTGACGCCCAAGGTCGTGCCGTTCAACACCACCACCGATCCGCTGCTCTATCTACGGGGCGAGCACATCTACCAGAAGAACCTGGCCACCCAGCACGCGCCCTACAACACGCCAGGCAACAACGCCGCCCCGGCCGCCACGCTGTTCGCCAACATCTCCAACCTGATCACCGGCGTCCCGGCGCCGTCGACCCGCGCCGCCCAGTGCGCCTTCTATGGCGACGGGACCCTGCCCTCGACCTTCAACTCGTTCGTCTACGCACCCGGCTCGACGGCCGGCAACATCGGCTACTGGAACATCTTCTACGACCAGGCCGGCAACGAGGGCTACGAGTACGCCTCGGACGCTGGCGGCTACACCTCCAACGTCATCAACTGGAACGCCGCCAACGCCGCCGTCTACAACAGCGAGTTCGCGCCCGGCGGCCAGTTCAAGACCGTGCAGGGCGGCTATTCCCAGGTCTTCGTGCAGTTGTTCCAGCAGACCCGCGCCGCGGCTCAGGCGGCCGGGGTCGGCTTCGCGCTGCAGGCCAACACCCGGCTGCATTCGATCTGGCTGGCCGAGGGGGAGATAAGCTACCGCCTGGCCAGCGCCGCCGACCCGTTCAAGGGCGGCGCGACCCTGACCACGCCCAACGCCTTCCTGGCGATGCCGCCCGCCTCCCTGGACCTGGTGGCCGAGGCCACGCGCTACGCCGACCTGCCGGACGGCACGCTGGACATCATGAACCAGCGGCCGGTGCAGCTCTACATGGACGGGGTGATCCGCCAGCCGTCGATGCGGGTGATGCTGTTCTTCGACAGCCCCTGGTGGGAGACCTGCCCCTATCCGCCCGACCTGACCAGCGACGGCCTGCCCAACACCTTCGGCCCGACGATCACCGACCTGCCCCTGCGCCAGGTCTACTATTTCGGCGACAACAGCGACGGCAATCCCAACCCCGCCTACGGCGTGCTCGCCTCGTACGACGACATGCAATACGTGCAGTTCTGGCAGGAGCTGGAGCTTCACGTCGACGAGCGCCGCACCATTCCGCTGGAGGAGGACTACCAGGTCCTCCATGCCCCCGCGCCGGCTAACGAGACCATGATCCGCATGGTGCTGCTGGAGCTGGCCAAGGTGCACTACGGCGATCCGAACGACGCCTACAAGATCCCGTATCCGGTGTCGGCGGTGTACAACGATTTCTCGTTCAACCCGTTCGGGGCCGGCTACCACGCCTGGGCGGCGCACTACGACATCTGCGACGTGATGCAGAGGATCCGCCAGCCCACGGGCTTGGTGGACGGCGCGCCGGCGGCCAACCTGTTCATCATCGGCGAGGCCTATTCCAACGACCAGGCCTGGGTGGAGGGCGCGTTCTGCACGGCGGAGTCGGTGCTGGTCGACTACTACGGCATGACCACCATCGCCGACACGACCAACTATCCGCTGATCTGCGCCTGCGCTTGAGCCGTTAGGGCCGTCGCGGGGTCTGGGAGTGGGGCCGCCAGTCCTTGGGGGCCAGCTCGAAGCCGTCGAACTCGAAGCCGGGGGCGACGGTGCAGCCGACCAGGGTCCAGGCGCCCTGGCTGACGGCGGTCTGCCACCAGCCTGTCGGCACCACCGCCTGCGGTCGCTGGCCGGCCTTCAGGTCGGGACCCAGGACGTGGGCGGTCGCGCCCTGGCCGTCGGGGGTGGACAGGGTCAGGGTCAGGGGCGCGCCGGCGTAGTAGTGCCAGACCTCGACCGCGTCGATCTTGTGCCACGCCGACTGCTCGTCGGCTTGCAGCAGGAAATAGATCGCCGTCGAGGCGGGGCGGCCGTCCTCGATGGGGGTGTCGCGGAAGCTCTGGCGATACCAGCCGCCCTCGGGATGGGGCTGCAGGTCCAGCAGGCGGATGATCTCGTTACCGCTCAGATCGCTCGATACATCCAACGACATGCTCACCCCTTGAAGCCGTCCTTGGCGGCTCGAATCTCGCCGAACGCCTCGGCCGGCGCCAGATGGGGCCGCAGCAGGGGCGCGCGCAAGAACGGATTCGTCGCCTTTTCGATCCCGATGGTGGTGGGCACGGTGGGCTCGCCGCGGTCGCGGGCGGCGAACACCGCCTCCGCCCGATCCTTGAGCGCGGGGGCGTCGTCGACCGACAGGGCGAAGCGGGCGTTCGAGGCGGTGTACTCGTGGGCGCAATAGACGGTGGTGTCGTCGGGCAGGGCGGTCAGCTTGGACAGCGAACCCCACATCTGCTCGGCCGTGCCCTCGAACAGCCGGCCGCAGCCCAGGGCGAACAGGGTGTCGCCGACGAAGGCGATCCCGTCGGCGGCGTCGTGATAGGCGATGTGGCCCAGGGTGTGGCCGCCGGTGTCGATGACGGTCAGGGCCGTGTCGCCCAGCATCACCGTGTCGCCCTCGACCACGGGCCGATCGAGCGGGGCGATGCGGGTCACCTCCTGCGGGCCGACGATCGTCGCGCCGGTCGCCGCCTGGATCGCCGCGTTGCCGCCGGCGTGGTCCGGATGCCAGTGGGTGTTGAGGATCAGGTCCAGCGTCCAGCCCAGCCTGTCCAGCTGGGCCAGGATGGCGTCGGCGTCGGGCGTGTCGATGGTCGCGGTGGTCCCGGTGGCGTCGTCGCGCACGAGAAAGCCGTAATTGTCCGACAGGCAGGGGAACTGGTGAACGGTCAGCGGCATGCTCTCGACTCCGGACTGGGGCCAAATCCCCTGGGCGAGACGTGACGCGACGGGCCCGCCCGCCTACATAGATGAAGCCATCGATCGGGAGACTCAATGCGCCGCGACGTGCTCGATCTCAGAGCCTTCTACGCCAGCCCGCTCGGACGCGCGGCCCGCGAGATGCTGGGTCGCAAGGTCGAGGAGGCGTGGGGCGACGCGCGGGGCCTGGACGTGCTGGGCCTGGGCTACGCCACGCCCTTCCTCGACAAGGCCCGGCCCCAGGCCCGGCGGGTGGTGGCGGCCATGCCGGCCGCCCAGGGTGTCGAGGTCTGGCCCAACGGCGGCGCCAACGCCGCCACCCTGGTCGAGGAGACGGGCCTGCCGTTCGCCAACGCCATGTTCGACCGCATCCTGGCCGTCCACGCCCTGGAGGAAGCCGACGATCCGGCCGCCGTCCTGCGCGAGCTGTGGCGCGTGATGGCGCCCGCGGGCAGGCTGATCGTCGCCGTGGCCTCGCGCGACGGCCTGTGGGCCGGGGCCGAGAGCACGCCCTTCGGCCACGGCCGTCCGTTCAGCCGCCACCAGCTGGAGGCCCTGCTGCGCGAGGCCGACCTGGAGCCCGCCGGCTGGACCCGGGCCCTCTACACCCCGCCCCTGCCCATCGCGGCGCGCTGGGCCGAGGGCTTCGAGCAGGTGGGGGCCCGCCTGTGGCCGCGTTTCGCCGGCCTGATCCTGATGGAGGCGGTCAAACAGACCTTCGCGGTCAAGCCGCGCGGCAGCCGCGCGCGGGTGCGGGTGTTCGCGCCGGGGGTGCTCGCCCCCTCGCCCGGCGGCCCCGCTCCGGTCAGGACGGCGCCTGTTCGAAAGGCGCCGCGTAATCTAAATGCCGCAAAGCCCTTGGAGCCATCGATTCCCGGGCCTAGCCTGAAGTCGTAGACCAAGCCCTCTTTGCGGGAGCCGCGCCATGAAGATGATCGTCGCCGTAATCAAGCCCAGCCGCCTGGACGCCGTGCTTGAAGCGGTCACCGAGGCGGGCGCGTCGGGCCTGACGGTCACCGAGGTGCGCGGCTACGGCCGGCAGAAGGGCAAGACCGAGGTCTATCGCGGCGCCGAGTACGAGGTGAAGCTGCTGCCGAAGGTCAAGCTGGAGATCGCCGTGGCCAACGACGTGGTCGAGCCGGTGGTCGAGGCCCTGCAGCGCAGCGCCAACACCGGCAAGATCGGCGACGGCAAGGTGTTCGTCATGGACCTGGAGCAGGCCCTGCGCATCCGCACCGGCGAACGCGACGCCGCGGCGATCGCGGGCTAGGCGCCCGCTCAGCCGGGCAGCCCGTCGAACCTGGGCGCGTCCGCGAGGCCCTGTTCCCAGGCCGCCTGGTCCGCGCAGCAGATGTGCGCGGTCGGTCGGATGGAGGGCGCGGTGTCGAGGCTCCCGGCCGGCGTGACCAGCAGGGCGCCGTCCATCTGCACCCTCGGCAGCGCCGAGCCGCAGGTCCCGCAGAAGCTTCGTTGATGCCGCGTCGCCGGCAGCTGGTAGGCCCGGACCAGGTCCTCGCCCGACAGCCAGGTCAGGGTCGCCTGGGTCGAAAACAGATTGGCGGCATGGGCCGATCCGGTGTCCTTGCGGCAGCGCGAGCAGTGGCAGAGGAAGAAGCTCTCGAACGGACCGGCGATCTCGAAGGCCACGCCGCCGCACAGGCAGGAGCCGGCGGCGATCTGGTTGGCGTGCGGCTGGGTCATGCCTGCGGCTCCTTGTCTTGGGGCGGACGCTAGCCTTCCAGCTCCCGCAGGTCGCGTCCGCGCGTCTCGGTCCCGAACCAGGCGACCAGGACCAGCGCCAGGGCCAGGGGCGCCATGATCATCAGGGCGGCCACCTTCAGCGGCGGCACGGCGGCCAGAATCCCCAGGAGCTGGGCGATCAGCCCGCCCGACTTGCTGCACGCCGCCACCCAGCCCGTGGCCCGGCCGCGCACCCGCAGCGGGAAGCTCTCGGCCGTATAGGGCAGCAGGATGGCCAGCAGGCCGTTGGTGCCGATGATCATCAGGGCCACCGGCAGGACCGGGCTGACGCCGGGGCCCAGGGTCAGGACGCCCGACACGCCCAGGCCGCTGATCGCGATCGTCGCCGCCAGCGACCACTTGGTGCTCCAGCGGCTGTAGAGGAAGGCGCAGACAAAGACGGTTGGGAAGGCGATCAGCGCCGACTTGGCCAGCAGCTGGCTGGAGACGCCCACGCTGTGGCCCTCGGCCACCAGCTCGGCCGGCAGCCACAGCAGCAGGCCGAAATTGACCAGGCCCCAGGCCACCGCCGCGATGCTGAGGGCGGCCGTCTTGCCGATGAAGCGCCGCTCGACCGGCGGCGGGGTCAGGACGTGGTGATGCTCCTCGGGCGTGTCGGCCTTCTCGCGCACCACCGAGCCGAACCGCTTCATCACCGAATGGGCGGCGTCCAGCCGGCCGATGCTCATCAGGAACTTGGCGGATTCCGGGATCGCGCCGGACAGGGCCACCAGGATCAGGCCGGTCGGCAGGTTGAGGAACCACATGATCCGCCAGCCGAACTCCGGCTGCAGCCAGGCCGAGCAGCCGGACGAGGCCAGGTAGCCGCCCACCGCCCCCAGACCGCCGACCAGCACCAGGGCCCAGCCCCGGTGCTTGGACGGCATGGTCTCGGCCAGCAGGGCGTAGACCACCGGCAGCAGGCCTCCGGCGGCCGCGCCCATCAGAAAGCACATGCCGACGTTCCACCAGAAGTCGGGCATGGCCCCGCAGATCGAGGTGCCGACGAACATCACCGACGACAGCAGGATCGAGGCCCGGCGCCCGAAGACGTCGGCCAGGGCGCCCCAGACGATCGATCCGGCCACGGTGCCGGTCAGGGCGGCGAACGGCAGCCAGGCGACCGTGGCCTTGCCGACCCCGTATTCCTTGATCATGCCGGGCACCACGAAGCCCAGGCTGGCCGGCTTCATGATGTCGATGATCAGGGCGATCACCAGCACCAGCATCAGCCACCAGTGGGCCATGGACAGCGGCGCGTCCTCGGGCGGCGTCACCTCGACCGTGTGGTCCAGGTGGTGATCGCCGCGACGGGGCAGCAGGCCCCAGCCGGCCAGGACGCAGCCGGGCGGGATGATCAGCATCCCGATCGTCATACCCAGGTCCATCTTCATCCCGGCCAGCTGGTAGCCGATGTCGGCGCCCATCAGGTACATCGGCACATGCAGGACGACGCCGGCGGTCACCACCAGACAGCCCAGCCAGAAGGCCCAGAGGCGCTTGCGGTCGGCGAGGACGTGATGGTCTGGCGTTTCGGCTGTCATGGGCGTCCAACAAACATGCGGGAGACTTCTGTCAAAGCGCAGCCATAACATGGGCCCGTGCGTTGACGAATTTCCGTGGCACAAGAGGCGACATGGCCGACGACGCATCCTCGCTGACCTCCGCTTCGCTGATGAGGCCGGGCTCCACCTGCTGGCGCGTGGAGCAGGCCGATCGGCTGGCGCTGTTCATCGACAACGACGAGGCCTTCGACGCCCTGAAGTCCATCCTGCTGTCGGCCAGGAAGTCGATCTGGATCCTGGCCTGGGTGTTCGATCCCCTGACGCGGCTGGACCCCGACCGGGTCCGCAAGAGCCGCGACCCCGCCCATGTCGATCGCATCGGCCTCCTGCTGCGCCGGCAGGCGGCGCTGAACCCCGGCCTGGACGTGCGCATCCTGGTCTGGGACATGCCGTTCCCGATCGCCGCCTCGCAGCTGTTCGGCCCGCACCGCGGCCAGGTGTTCTTCACCGGCTCGCGGGTCAAGTACCACCTGGACAACACCCTGCCGGCCAGCGCCTGCCATCACCAGAAGGTGGTCGTGGTCGACGGCTCGGTGGCCCTGGTCAGCGGCGGCGACATCGGCGTCGACCGCTGGGACACCACCCAGCACCTGGACAACGACCCCCGCCGCCGCCTGCCCACCGGCCACCACTATCCGGCCCGCCACGAGGTGGCGTCCCTGGTCGACGGCAAGGCGGCCGAGGCCCTGGGCGACCTGTTCATCGCCCGCTGGAAGCGGTCGACGGGCGAGGCGCTGGAGCGCTCGGAAAAGCCCGAGGAGGCGCCCTGGCCGGACTATCTGATCCCCGACCTGCGCAATGTCCCCGTCGGCGTCTGCCGCACCCAGCCGGCCTGGAAGGGCGAGCCCGAGGTCAACGAGTCGATGCTGATGCACCTGGCCAGCATCAGGTCCGCCCGGCGGCTGGTCTATCTGGAGAACCAGTACCTGACCTCGCCGATCATCGTCGAAGCCCTGGCCGAGCGCCTGGCCGAGCCGGACGGTCCCGAGGTGGTCACCGTCGGCCCGGCCCACAGCCCCAGCTATTTCGACCAGATGACCATGGACAGCGCCCGGACCTCGGCGATCAACCGCCTGCGCGAGATCGACGTCCACGGCCGCTTCTCGGCCTTCAGCGCCCGCACGCCCAAGATCGCGACGATCATCGTCCACTCCAAGTTTGCGATCATGGACGACCGCGTGCTGCGGCTGGGCTCGGCCAATCTGAACAACCGCTCGATCGGTCTCGACACCGAATGCGACATCGCCTTCGAGGGGACCGACGAGGCCAGCCGCGCCGCCGTGCGCGCCTTCCTGGGCCGGCTGATCGGCCACTTCCTCGACCACGAGACCGGGCACGTGCTCGAGACCTACGACCGGCTAGGCGGGTTGGCGGCGACGATCAACGAGCTGGACCGCAAGGGTGGGGCCCCGCGCCGCCTGGCGCCGGTGCCGATCAAGCCCCTGACCGGCGTGCAGCAGTTCATCGCCGACTGGAACCTGGGCGACGCCCTGTCGCCCACCGACGCCTGGCGCCCCTGGGGACGCCGCCGGCGGCTCAAGAAGGAGCTGCACCGCCTGATGGCCGATCCCCGGCCGGAACTGCCGGATCACCTGCAGGACTGATCTTCAGAATGACCGGGGACATGCCCTTGCGGCGTGTCCCCAAGTCCTGGCTCCGTGGATGCTGATGGGGACACGCCGCGAGGGCGTGTTCCCGCCCCGTCAGGCGCCCGTGATCTCCAGGTCGATCACCAGGGGCAGATGGTCTGAGGCTGTCCGCGCCAGGGGACCGTAGGGCGAGCGCACGCCGACCGTCTCCAGGCCCTTGGTCAGGAAGACGTGGTCGATGCGCATGAACGGGAAGTTGGACGGGAAGGTCGCGGTCGGAGGGCGTCGCCAGGTCGGGCTCTGGGTCTGGGCGTCGCGCAGGGCGGCCTTCAGCAGGCGATAGGTGGCCGAATAGGGCGTGGCGTTGAAGTCGCCCAGCAGGATGCCCGGCGCCTTCCAGTCCTCGTGGGTGATCCAGCCCTCGCCCAGCAGGGCGGCGGCCTGGCGCTTCTGCTCCTGGGGAACCAGGCCGAGGTGCGTGTTGATGATCTGCACCGGCGTGCCGCCGACGTCGACGCTGATCCAGATCGCCCCGCGCGGCTCCAGGCCCGGGATCAGCGGATACAGCGGCAGGCCGTCGGCCTTGACCTTCTTCTCGGGCAGGGCGGTCAGGATGGCGTCGCCGTAGAGCTCCTCCTCCACGGCCATGGCCGGATGGAAGTGCGAGCGCATCTTCAGCAGCTCGGCCAGACGGTGGGCCTGGTCCACGCCCTTGGTCCGGGCCCGGCGGACGTCCAGTTCCTGAAGCGCCACCACGTCGGCGTTTTCCGCAGCGATGACCTCGGCCACACGCTCGACGTCGAGCCTGCGATCCGTGCCCACGCAACGGTGGACGTTGTAGGTCATGAGACGAAGCTTCATCCGTCGAAGAGATCGCCTGAGGGAGCTGGAGGTTCCGTCGGGGAGCCGGCGGGCGCGGGATTGCGGCTGAGCATGAACAGGCAGGTCTCGGCCCGCCAGTTCTCGATGGCCTTGGTCGGGTCGATCTGGCGGGCAGGGCCGGCGCCGGCGAAGGCGGCGCAGGAGTCGATGCGCACGTCCAGGTCCTCGGTCAGGGCCAGGAAGTCGGCCAGGGTGCACAGGTGGATGTTGGGCGTGGCCCACCAGGGCAGGGGCAGGGCCTCGGTCTCGGGCATCCGCCCGCGATGCAGCAGCGACCAGCGCACGCGCCAGTGGCCGAAGTTCGGGAACGACACCACGGCCCGGTCGGCGATGCGCAGCAGCTCGTCCAGCACGTGGCGCGGCTGGCGCGTGGCCTGCAGGGTCTGGGACAGGATCGCGTAGTCGAAGGTGCGGTCGGGGAAGTGGTCCAGGTCCTGGTCGGCGTCGCCCTGCACCACCGACAGGCCGCGCGACATGCAGGCCGCCACGCCCTCGGCGCTGATCTCCAGTCCCCGGCCGTCGACCTGCTTCTCGTGGGTCAGCAGGTCCAGCAGCACGCCCTCGCCGCAGCCGACGTCCAGCACGCGCGAACCCGGACGGACCAGGCGCAGGATTTCCCTGAAGTCCTGGCGGATCATTTCGCCAACCCCCGCTCGCGTTCCACCGAACTCAGGAAACCCTGCAGCGCCGAGTCCATCACCGGCTCATCCAGCAGGAAGGCGTCGTGGCCCTTGTCGCTCTCGATCTCGACGAAGGCCGCACGGCAGCCGGCGGCGGTCAGGGCGCGGACGATGTGGCGGTTCTCGGCGGTCGGGTACAGCCAGTCGCTGGTGAAGCTGAGCACGCAGAAGCGCACGTGGCGCGCCCCGGCGAAGGCCTGGGCCAGCACGCCGCCATGGCCGGCGGCCAGGTCGAAATAGTCCATGGCCCGGGTGATGTAGAGGTAGGAGTTGGCGTCGAAGCGGTCGACGAAGCTGGCGCCCTGGTGGCGCAGATAGCTCTCCACCTGGAAGTCGGCGTCGAAGCCCCACGACAGGCCGTCGCGCTGCAGCTCGCGGCCGAACTTCCGCTGCAGGGCGGGCTCGGACAGGTAGGTGATGTGGGCGGCCATGCGGGCGACGGCCAGGCCCTTTTCCGGGCGCGACTTGCCCTGGGCGTAGGCGCCGTTCTTCCAATCGGGGTCGGCCATGATCGCCTGGCGGCCCACCTCGTGGAAGGCGATGTTCTGGGCCGAGTGGCGCGAGGCCGAGGCCACGATCACGGCGCTGAACATCTTGTCGGGATAGTCGGCCGCCCACTGCTGGACCTGCATGCCGCCCATCGAGCCGCCGATCACCGCCAGCAGGGTCTCCACGCCCAGGGCCTCGATCAGCATGGCCTGGGCCCGGACCATGTCGGCGATGGTGATCACCGGGAAGCTGAGGCCGTAGGGCTGGCCGGTGGCCGGATTGATCGAGGCCGGGCCGGTCGAGCCTCCGCAGCCGCCGATCACGTTGGAGCAGATGACGAAGTGCCGGGCCGGGTCCACCGGCTTGCCGGGGCCGACCAGCCGGGTCCACCAGCCGGGCTTGCCGCTGGTCGGATGGACGCCGGCCACGTGCTGGTCCAGGCTCAGGGCGTGGCAGATGAGGACGGCGTTGGTCCCGTCCTCGTTCAGCGTGCCCCACGTGCGGTAGGCGATTTCCAGGTTTTCCAGCTTGCCGCCGGAGTCCAGCAGCAGGGGGCTATGGGCCGGGAACCGCCAGGTTCCGCCCTCCGACAGCACCTGTCCCGCGAAGTCGAGTTCAGCCATGTCGCCTTAGGACCGCTTGGCGCCCCCCCTGTCAACCGTGGGCTTCGTCAACCATGGCCTTCGTCAAGCGCGGCCTTCGCCAACCGCGCGCTTCCGGAGCGCCCCGGCGAAGGCTATGGAGGATCATGGACCGACTGATCCTCATGCGCCACGGCAAGGCCGAACCGCACGCCGCCTCGGGCGGTGACTTCGAACGCGCCCTGGCGCCGCGCGGCCAGAACGACTCGGCCCTGATGGGCGAGGTCCTGGCCAAGGCCGGCCTGTCGCCGGACCTGGCCCTTGTCTCCTCGGCCCGCCGCACGCGCGAGACCTGGGAGGCGGCCGCCCCGGCCTTCCCCGACGCCCGATCCGAGCTGCGCCGCGACCTCTACCACGCCGAGGCCCAGGACGTGCTGGCGGCGATTCGCGAGGAGGCGCCCGACGGCGGGACGGTGATGGTGGTCGGCCACAATCCCGGCCTGCACGAGCTGGCCCTGCGCCTGGCCATGGGCGGCCCGGCCGACCCCGCCAAGCTGGCCCAGCTGCGCGGCAAGTTCCCGACCGCCACCGTCGCGGTCTTTTCGATCGCCCCCGATGGAGCCCCGACCTTGAGCCACCTGTTCTATGCTTCGGAAAACGGCGGACACGGCGGCGAATGAGCAAGATCTACAAGATCCTCCCGAAGGCCGAATGGGACGCGGCCCGCGCCTCGGGGACCTTCGGCGGCTCGGCGGTCGACCTGGCCGACGGCTTCATCCACTTCTCCGGCCACGACACCGCCCAGAAGACGGCCGAGCTCTATTTCAAGGGCCAGGACGGCCTGATGCTGCTGACCGTCGAGGCCGACGACTTGGGCGAGGCCCTGAAATGGGAGGCCTCGCGCGGCGGGGCCCTGTTCCCGCACCTGTTCCGCGACCTGAAGGCGGACGAGGTGATCGCCGAGCGGGCGCTGGCGCTGGACGCCGACGGCGTGCCGATCCTGGGCGAGCTGCCCGCATGAGCCTTCACGACGTCGCCGCCCGCGCCCTGCACGCGCTGGACCCCGAGGACGCCCACGGCTGGGCGATCAAGGGGTTGAAGATGGGGCTGGGCCCGCGCCAGCACGACGTCGACGACCCGATCCTGGCCTGCACGATCGCGCACCTGCCGCTGTCCAACTGCGTGGGCCTGGCCGCCGGCTTCGACAAGAACGCCGAGGTCCCCGCCGCCATGTCCCGGGCCGGCTTCGGCTTCGTGGAGTGCGGCACGGTCACGCCCCTGGCCCAGGCCGGCAACCCGCGCCCGCGCCTGTTCCGGCTGACGCAGGACCAGGCGGTGATCAACCGCATGGGCTTCAACAACGAGGGGCTGGAGCCGTTCGCCGAACGCCTGTCGGCCCTCAAGGCCCGGGGCGCCGCCGGAGGCCGCCCGCCCGTCGTCGGCGCCAATATCGGGGCCAACAAGGACGCGACCGACCGCATCGCCGACTATGTGACCGGCCTGACGCGGCTGTGGGGCCTGTCGGACTATTTCACCGTCAACATCTCCTCGCCCAACACGCCCGGTCTGCGCGCGCTGCAGACCAAGGCGGCGCTGGAGGAGCTTCTGGGCCGCATCGCCGAGGCGCGGGGCCTGCTGAAGGCGGCCGGCACGGTCGACTATCCGATCTTCCTGAAGGTCGCGCCCGACCTGGCCGACGACGAGGTCGAGGCCATCGTCGAGACCGCCACGGCGAACGGCCTGAACGGGATCATCGTCAGCAACACCACCATCGCCCGGCCCGACCATCTGGCCTCGCCCGAGAAAGGCGAGAGCGGCGGCCTGTCCGGAAAGCCGCTGCTGACCGCCTCGACCGCCGTGCTGTCCTGCTTCCACGCGGTCAACACCGGCCATCTGGCGCTGATCGGCGCGGGCGGGATCGCCAGCGGCGCCGATGCCCTGGCCAAGATCAAGGCGGGCGCCTGCGCCGTGCAGCTCTATTCGGCCCTGGTCTACGGCGGTCCGGGCCTGGTGCAGCGGATCAAGGCCGACCTGGCCGCCCGCCTGCGCGCCGAGGGCTTCGCCTCGGTGGCCGACGCGGTCGGCGCCGGATGACGCCCGACGCCACCCTGGCCTGGCTGCGCCGGTTCGGGCCCCTGGGCGCCCTTCTGATCCTGCTGGTCGTCGCCCTGGCCAGCGGCCTGGCGGGTAAGCTGGACCTGGCCACCCTGCAGGCCCACGGCCAGGCCCTGCAGACCTACGCCGCGGCCAACCCGCTGAAGGCGGCGGCGATCTATGTCGTGATCTACGTGGCCACGGTCTCCGTTTCGCTGCCGGGCGCCCTGATCCTGTCGCTGACCGGCGGCTTCCTGTTCGGCCCGATCGGCGGCGGCTTCGCGGCGGTGACCGGCGCGACCGGCGGCTCGACCGTGGTCTATCTGGTCTGCCGCACGGCCTTCGGCGACTTCCTGCGCCGCAAGCCCGGCGCCCTGCTGGTCCGGATCGAGGAGGGCTTCAAGGCCGACGCCTTCTCGTACCTGCTGACCCTGCGCCTGATCCCGGCCTTCCCGCTGCTGCTGGTCAATGTCGCCTCGGGCCTGATGAACATCCCGGTGCGGACCTATCTGCTGGCCTCGTTCCTGGGGATGGTGCCCAGCTCGTTCGTCTATGCCGGCATCGGCGCGGGCCTGGGCCACATCTTCGCCAGCGGCGAGCCGGTGACGATGCACACCCTGTTCTCGCCGCGCATCTATCTGCCGATCATGGCGATGGGCGCCCTGGCCCTCCTGCCGCCGCTATGGCGCTATTGGCGACGCCGACGCGTTGCCGAAGCCCCAGACCTGAAGTAACCCAGACAGATGACCGAGCCGGTCACGCCGTCCGTTCCGGAAAAAGCCAAGCCAGGGCGTCGCTTCCCGTGGCCCGGCGGCCTGTCGGCGCGCCTGCTGCTGCTGACCGCCCTGTTCGTGGCGATCGCCGGCGCGGTCATCCTGCCCCCGGCCATGGCCTATCTGGAAGAGCAGTGGCTGCTGGACCGCGTGCGGGCCGCCGAACTGGCCTCGACCATCGCCGACGCCGACCCCGAGCGGCGGGTGACCGACCGGGTGTCGCAGCAACTGCTCGACCAGGCCGGTGTGGTGATCGTGGCGCTCGAGGTCGACGGCGCCCGGCGCCTGGTCCTGCCCACCGAGCCGCGCGGCCTGAAGATCACCACGCCCTATCTGGTCGACCTGCGCCGCCAGAACCCGGGCTCGTGGCTGGCCGCGCCGTTCTTCACCCTGAAGAGCAAGCCCGGCAGCATGGTGCGGGTCATGGCCGAGCCCCGCTTCCGCCAGGAGGCCGAGTTCGTCGAGATCGTCCTGCCCGACGCCCAGCTGAAGGCCGAGCTGATCGCCAATCTGGGCCGGCTGGCCGGGGTGACGGTCTTCGTCGCCGCCCTGGCCGGCGGGCTGATCTACCTGTCGCTGAACTTCCTGCTGGTGCGGCCGATGCAGCGCATCACCCAGGCCATGGAGCGGTTCCGCGCCGATCCCGAGGACCCCGCCGCCCGGGTGGTGGTCTCGCGCCGCCGCGACGAGATCGGCCGCGCCGAGCGCGAGCTGGACATGATGCAGACCGACCTCCTGACCGCCCTGCAGGCCAAGGCCCGCCTGGCGGCCCTGGGCGAGGCGGTGGCCAAGATCAACCACGACCTGCGCAACATGCTGACCAGCGCCCAGATGGCCTCGGACCGCCTGGCCGCCCTGGGCGATCCCAAGGTGGCCCAGGCCCTGCCGCGCCTGGAGCGGGCCCTGGACCGCGCCATCACCCTGGCCAGCGACGTCATGGCCTACGGCAAGTCCAAGGAGCCGGCCCCGGCCCTGCGCACCACGCCCCTGCGCGCCGCCCTCGACATGGCCGCCGAGGATTCCGGCCTGCAGCCCTCGGGCGTGGCCCTGGAGACGGTGATCGACAGCCGCGAGCAGGTGATCGCCGACCCCGACCAGCTGCACCGCATCCTCACCAACCTGCTGCGCAACGCCCGCGAGGCCATCGAGGGCGCGCCGGATCGCGGCGGCAAGGGCCGGGTGTTCGTCGAACTGCGCCGGGCCGAGGGCATGAGCGTCCTGCGGCTGTCCGACGACGGTCCGGGCGTGCCGGAGAAGGCGCGCAACAACCTCTTCCAGCCGTTCGTGGGCTCGGTGCGCCGCGGCGGCACGGGCCTGGGCCTGGCCATCGCCCGCGAGCTGGCCCAGGGCCACGGCGGCGACCTGGCCTTGGTCGAGACCGGACCGGGCGGCTCGGTGTTCGACCTGACCCTGGCGGGCACGCCCGACCCCCTGCCGGAAGCGCCGGCGGAAGAGGCCAAGCCGAAAGCGAAGTCGAAGCCTTAGCGCGCCCTACCGTCGCACTTGCCCCCTACGGGTCGCTTCGCGACCGTCTTCCCCCAGAGGGGGAAGAGCGCCCGCGCTTGAAGACTCCGCCCCCTATGGGGGCGGACAGACCGCGTAGCGGTCAGGTGGGGGCAAGTGGGTGCGGCAGGGCCCCTACAGCCCCTTCGCCACCCCTTCGCGGCGGGGATCGGCGCCGCCTTCCAGCACGCCGCCCGGCCGCACGATCACGCCGTGCAGGCCCGAGCCCTCGACCTGGCCCGTGCGGATCGCCACGCCGCGCGCCTGCAGAGCCGAGGTCATCTGCGGGCCGAACCGCTCGACGTCGGCCGAGAACATGTCCCCGCGCGCCACCAGGTTGGGCAGGTTGATGGCCTGCTGCATGGTCAGGCCCCAGTCGAACACCCCGACCATCGCCTTGAGGTTATAGGACAGGATCGCCGAGCCGCCCGGCGAGCCGACGGCGGCCAGGAACTTGCCGTCCTTGTCCAGCACCACGATGGGGACCATCGACGAGCGCGGGCGCTTGCCGCCGGCCACCGCGTTGGCCCCGGGGGCGCCGTCGCCGTCATGCGGGTCGAAGTTGAAGTCGGTCAGCTGGTTGTTGAGGAAGAAGCCGCCGACCATCCGGCCCGAGCCGAACACGCTCTCGACCGTGGTGGTCATCGACACCACGTTCCCCTGCGGATCGACGATGACCATGTGGGTGGTGCCGGCCGGCTCACGGGTGCTGTCGGGTCCGACGACGGGCGCGCCCTTGGGCAGGCCGAAGCTGGGCGCGGGGCCGGCGGTGTCGGTGATCAGCTTGGCGCGCTGCGCCACATAGGCCGGGTCCAGCAGGCCGTCGATCGGCACCTTCACGAACGAGGGGTCGCCGACGTAGCGGTCGCGGTCGGCGTACATCACCCGCTCGGCCTGGGCCAGCAGGGTCCAGGCCACGGGATCAGTCGGGCCGCGCTGGGCGATGTCGGTGTGGTCCAGCATCATCAGGGCCTGGATCACCGACACGCCGCTGGACGACGGGTTGGGCACGCAGACGGTGTAGACCTTCCACGGCCGGCACAGAGCGTCGGCCGAGCGCGGCTTGTAGGCCTTCAGGTCCGCCAGGGTCATGCTGGAGGCCAGGTCGCCCTGGTGCAGCCGGTCGACGATCTTCTGGGCCAGCGGGCCCTCGTAGAGGGCGCCGGGGCCCTTGGC
>Ga0102590_1002164_pt2 | contig 21576 bp, 23 predicted proteins | sample AraplaMF_Col_mMF_FD_76859 | JGI IMG/M metagenome (GOLD analysis project Ga0102590, IMG submission 76859) | Arabidopsis root microbial communities from the University of North Carolina, USA - plate scrape MF_Col_mMF | ecosystem: Host-associated > Plants > Roots > Endosphere | place: USA...
ACCGCGCGCGCCGAGAAAGACGTGCTCGCCGCAATGGTCGCCGGCACCCAGCATTACTTTGCCGCGACCGCCAAGGGGCCGACCGGCCAGATCATCCTGCGTGACGGCCCCGCCGTGCTCGGCTGGGAGCGCTGGCGCGAGATCGACGCGCGGCACTTTGGCGGCAAGCTGCCCCGTGCGATCACGGCTGCGATGGACGCCGGCCTGATCGCGCGCCAGCCGGTCGAGCCGCTGGCGCGGCTGCTGCTCGGCGCGGTCACGGAAGCCGCGGTCGCCTGCGCCGGGCGCACCGATATCGCAAGGGCGGGCGCGGAATACGCCCGTGCGTTCAAGTCGCTGGTCGAGGCGCTGCGTCTGCGCGCATGATTGTGCTAATCACGTAACGGAAACGCCCACAACAAGAAGACTCTTAGCGCATGAACGCAAATTCCTCCCTCGCGCCGTCAGATCCCGAGTTCGACTACATTATCGTTGGCGCCGGCTCCGCCGGCTGCGTGCTCGCCAACCGGCTGTCGGCGAACGGCAAGCACAGCGTGCTGCTGCTCGAGGCCGGCCCGAAGGATTCGAACATCTGGATCCATGTGCCGCTCGGCTACGGCAAGCTGTTCAAGGAAAAGACCGTCAACTGGATGTACCAGACCGAGCCGGAGCCCGAGCTGAAGGGACGCCAGGTGTTCCAGCCGCGCGGCAAGACGCTGGGCGGTTCGAGCTCGATCAACGGCCTGCTTTATGTCCGCGGCCAGCACGAGGACTATGATCGCTGGCGTCAGCACGGCAACACCGGTTGGGGCTATGACGACGTGCTGCCCTATTTCAAGAAGGCCGAGAACCAGTCGCGCGGCGCCGATCAATATCACGGCGCAGATGGCCCGCTGCCGGTCTCCAACATGGTCGTGACCGATCCGCTGTCGAAGGCTTTCATTGATGCCGCGGTCGAGACTGGTCTGCCCTACAATCCCGACTTCAACGGCGCCAAGCAGGAAGGCGTCGGCCTGTTCCAGACCACCACGCGCAACGGCCGCCGCGCCTCGACGGCGGTGGCCTATCTCGGTCCCGCAAAGATGCGCAGCAATCTCAAGGTCGAGACCGAGGCGCTCGGCCAGCGCGTTTTGTTCGAAGGCCGCCGCGCGGTCGGCGTCGAATATCGGCAGGGCGCAACCGTGCGCCGCGCGCGGGCGCGAAAGGAGATCGTGCTGTCGAGCGGCGCCTACAACTCGCCGCAGCTTCTGCAGCTCTCCGGCGTCGGCCCAGCCGATCTCCTGCGCCAGCACGGCATCGACGTGGTGCTGGACGCGAAAGGTGTCGGCCACGATCTCCAGGACCACATGCAGGTCCGCATCGTGATGCGCTGCTCGCAGAAGATCACGCTGAACGATACCGTCAACCATCCGATCCGCCGCACGCTCGCCGGCGCACGCTACGCGCTGTTCCGAAAAGGTTGGCTGACGATCGCGGCCGGCACCGCCGGCGCGTTCTTCAAGACCAATGCGCGGCTCGCTTCGCCCGACATCCAGGTTCATTTCCTGCCGTTCTCGACCGACAAGATGGGCGAGAGGCTGCATGACTTCTCGGGCTTCACGGCGTCGGTGTGCCAGCTCCGGCCCGAGAGCCGCGGCTCCTTGCGCATCAGGAGCGCGGACCCGACCGTGCCGCCGGAAATCCGCATCAACTACATGTCGACCGAGACCGACCGCACCACCAACGTCGAAGGCCTGAAGATCCTGCGCAAGATACTGAATGCGCCGGCGATGCAGCCGTTTGTGGCTGGCGAGTACGATCCCGGGGCGAAGGTATCTACGGATGCCGAGTTGCTCGATTATTGCCGCGAGCGCGGCAGCACCATCTACCATCCGACCTCGACCTGTCGTATGGGCAACGATGCACTTTCGGTGGTGGACCAGCGGCTGAAGGTGAGGGGGCTCGAAGGCCTTCGAATCGTCGACGGCTCGATCATGCCGGACCTCGTGTCGGGGAACACCAACGCGCCGATCATCATGATCGCCGAAAAGGCCTCGGACATGATATTGGAGGATGCGCGGTAAACCCGCGCGAGAAGGAGCAGGCGGTTTGGCTACGCGACTGAAGATCGGCACACGCAAGAGCGCGATGGCGCTGGCACAGACGGAAGAGATCGCGCGCCGCCTGACCGCCGCCATGCCCGATCTCGATGTCGAGATCGTCAAGTTCGACACCACGGGCGATCTCGACCAGACCAGCAAGCTGCTGCCGCACGGCGGCAAGGGCGGCGCCTTCGTGGCGCAGATCCGCGCCGCGGTCCTGTCGGGCGAGCTCCAGGCGGCTATGCATTCGCTGAAGGACATGCCGGGTAACGAGGACACGCCCGGGCTCGTCATCGGCGCCACGCTGTCGCGTGATCCCGCCAGCGACGCGCTGGTGCTGCGCGATGGCGTGACGCTGGAGGCGCTGCGCCAGTCCGGCGGCAAGGGTTTCAAGATCGGCACCAACGCCGTCCGGCGCGCGGCCTATGCGCGAAGGTTGTTTCCCGCGATCGAGGTAATCCATTTCCGCGGCGCCGCCGACACGCGCGTGCGAAAGCTCGACAATGGCGAGAAGCAGCGCCTGCCGGATGGCGGTACGGTTGGGCCCGCGGATGCGCTGATCATGGCGCGCTCGGGCCTCGATCGCGTCGGTCTTTCCCATCGCATCGCCTACGAGTTCACCGCGGCGGAAATGCTGCCGGCGGCAGGGCAGGGCATCGTCGCGGTCGAATGCGCGGCGCAGGATTGGCAGACGCGGCGCATTCTTGCGTCGATCGACGATCTTGCGGCGCGCGCCTGCGCCGATGCCGAGCGCGAGGTGCTGTGGGTGCTCAACGGTCACTGCAATTCGCCGGTGGCGGGTTTTTCGACCATCACGGGCGATCAGATGTCGCTCACAGCATCCGTGCTCGACCTCTCCGGCAACACCATCATCGAAGCCTCGCGCACAGGGGCCGCCAACCGTCCGCGGGAGCTCGGCCGTGCGGTGGGGCTGGATCTGCTGGGCAGGGGCGCCGCCGAGATCATCGAGCGCAGCCGGCCGCGGTAACCCGCCTGCGGGTGAGATCGGTGCGATTGTACTATCGTGCGCCTGTTTTGCCCGACGTGTCAAACGTCGTCGCTCCGGGGCCTGGAGTCAGGCCGGACTAGATTCTTCCATAATTTCTACTTTGCATGGGGTTGTTTTCCCGTCTTTTTGCGGAGCCGGCCCAGCCCTCGCCGGACGGGCTTTAATTTCGAGCTAATGCGAGGGGGCCCTGCACACGCTCGTCGTTATCCGATGGAGAACTGTCCTGGCATCTTCTGCTTTTCCCGGCGACCTGATCGGCGCATAGCGATCCCGGTTACAGCGCAGGGACAAGAACGATGAGTACCAACGACGTCTTCATTCTCGAAGATGATTTGACGATGCGTATGATGCTGAAGGCCCTTCTGGAGAGAGCCGGATATCGATCCGTTTTCTTCGCGGACGGCGAGGCACTTCAGGCCGAGGCCCGGCAGAACTCGCCGGTCTGTATTCTCCTGGATGTGTGCGTGCCCGGCAAATCGGGCCTGGAAACATTGAGCGAGCTGCGCGATCTGGATTATCCGGCGCCGATCCTGATGATGTCCGGTCACGGCGATATCCCCACGGCCGTGCGTTCGCTGAAGTCCGGGGCGGCTGACTTCATCGAGAAGCCGTTCCGGCCGGATACGCTGGTGGCGCGGATCGAGACCGCCTGCGCGGGCGCGCGTTCCGCAGCGAGTCCCGCCGCGCATTTCAAGCACGCGAAACGGCTGACGAGGCGCGAACGGGAGGTCCTGGATCACATGCTCGCGGGCTCGTCGACGAAGATCATGGCGAGACAGTTGGGTCTCAGCCCGCGCACGGTCGAGGACCATCGGGCCAATATCCTGCGAAAGGCCGGCGTCAAGACCAGCGCCCAACTCTTGCTGGGGGTGTTCGGCGCAAGACAGGCGCCGGGGGAGCGAGCCGCGGCGGCTTAGCCGCGATAACTCCGGACCCGCGTCAGCATCTGCTCGACATGGGCGATCGGCGTTTCCGGCTGGATGCCGTGGCCTAGATTGAAGATGAAGCGCCCCTGCGCAAAATTCCCCAGCACGTCGTCCACGGCGCGGTCGAGCGCGGCGCCACCGGTGATCAGCGCCAGCGGATCGAGATTGCCCTGCACCGCGACGCGGCTCTGCACGCGCTCGCGGATGAAGGCCGGCTCGGCGGTCCAGTCGATGCTGACGGCGTCGACGCCGGTCGCCTCGACGTAACCAGGCAATTGCGCGCCGGCTCCGCGGGGAAAGCCGATGATCTTCGCATCAGGCACCTTGGCGCGCACGCCCTCCACGATGTGCCGGGTCGGCTCCACTGACCAGCGCGCGAATTCGGCCGGTGGCAGCACGCCGGCCCAGGTGTCGAAGATCTGCAAGGCATTGGCGCCGGCGGCGAGCTGCGCCAGCAGGTATTGAATCGAATTCTCGACCAGCACGTCGATGATTTTTGCGAACGCCTCCGGATGCCGATAGGCCATCATCCGTGCCGGTGCCTGGTCGGGCGTTCCGTGGCCGGCGACCATGTAGGTCGCGACCGTCCATGGCGCGCCGCAGAAGCCGATCAACGCGGTCCTGAGGTCGAGCGCGCTGCGCACGATCTTCAGCGCATCGAATACCGGCTGGAGCTTGCCGAAGTCGGCAAGCGGCGCCAGCGTCGCGACCTTGGCGGGATCATCCAGCGGCTCGAGCCGCGGACCTTCGCCGACCTCGAAGCGCACGGAGCGGCCGAGCGCATACGGGATGACCAGGATGTCGGAGAAGATGATCGCGGCGTCGAAGCCGAATCTTCGGATCGGTTGCAGCGTGACTTCGGCGGCGAGCTCCGGGTCGAAGCAGAGATCGAGGAAGCCGCCGGCCCTGGCGCGAACCTCGCGATATTCAGGCAGGTAGCGGCCGGCCTGCCGCATCATCCACACTGGCGGGACGGCCTGGCGCTGGCCGGAGAGCACGTCGATGAAGGGCTTTGTCGCAGACTGGGGCACGGACCGTCCTGATGCAGGTTGAGGCTCCTGATACACCGCCGGAGGCCCGAGCGGAACAGTGGAACCAGTGCAAATGCGCCGCGTTGTCCCACCAATCGAGGAGGACTTCCATGGCTGAGACGTTCAATCCCGCGCCGCACGACAAGCACGCCGACGATCTGCACACGGCGCTGGCCGCCGATCGACATGCCAGGCTCGAAACCGGGCTCGAAGATTCATTCCCGGCGTCAGACCCCGTGAGCGCCACCCAGCCGACGCCATCGAAGGCTGACGCGGAGGCCGAGAACCCCTCGCTCTGGGACAAGGTTAAGGCGATCTTCAGCTGAGGCGATCGTGAGCCCGGATCGGCCGCCGGTTTCCGATAGGATCGCTAACGCATTGTTAGCGATCCATCGACGCTCCAGTCCGTAGGAGTACGGGAAAACCGGCATATCCCTGGGAATGCCGGCAAGCGTTTCAGGGTTCAATAACAGAAGCGGCAGAGTTTCCGAACGATCGGAGAAGTCTGCCGTATGAACGTTGCTACCCAGAGAGCCGGATGGAGCCGCCTGCCGCTGCGCGCGGCTGCTTTCGTCGTGCTGACTTGCGTGACGATCCTCGGCGTCACCGGTTGGCGCGAATGGGCTGCCCGCGATGCGGTGCTCAAGGGCGCGGAAACCGAGATGGCGAACGTCGCGCGCTCGCTCACTCAGCATGCCGAAGACAGTCTCGACCTGCTCGATTCCGGCGTCGTCGGCACCGTCAGCCGGCTGGAAATGGACGGCACCGATTCCGCAACGATTACGAAGCTGCGCAACCTCCTGGAGGTACGCAAGAAGGCGATGCAGCGCGTCCACAGTCTCGCCGTCATCGACGGCCAGGGCAATTGGCTGACCTCGCCGGGGACGATCGCCTCGACGCTCAGCGACGACGCGTTCTTCCGCTATCATCAGCTATCCCCGAAGCGGGAGGCCTATGTCGGCCGTCCCGTGAAGAGCCTGCTTGACGGCGAATGGGTCGTCACCCTGTCGCGCCGCTTCAACAAGCCGGATGGCAGTTTCGCTGGCGTCGTGCTCGCGACCATCAGCTCCAGATATCTCTCGCACTTCTATGAGCAGTTCGAGATCGGCCGCAACAGCTCGGTGTCGCTGATGTATGGCGACGGCACCATCATCGCGCGCAACCCGAACAACGAGAAGTTCGTCGGCCGCAGCGTCGCCGACACGTCATTGTTCCGCGACGCGAGCCTGCAAGGGCCGAGCGGCACCTATCATTTCAAGTCGTCGCTGGACGGCGTCGAACGGGTCAGTTTCTTCAAGCGCAGCGGCCGCTACCCGCTCGTCCTGCTCGCCACCGTCGACAAGGACGAGCTGTTGGCACCGTGGCGCGCCGCGGCAATCTCACGCATGCTCTTCGTGCTCGCACTGGTCATGCTGATTGCCATCATAGGCGCGGTTCTGGTGCGGCATTTGCAACGGGGGCAGCGCATGGCCGCGGCGCTGGTGGAGAAAGAAGCCCATTTTCGCCTGCTTGCGGAGGGCTCCAGCGACATGGTCACGCGTATCGGGCTGGACGAGCGGCTGCGCTATGTCTCCCCCTCGTCGGTCCGTGTCGTCGGTTGGCGCGCCGCTCAACTGATCGGAACCCCCGCGCTCGCCGGCATCCATGCCGAGGACCTGCCGCAGGTCCGGGCCATCGTCGACGCCATGAAGCGCGGCGAGACCGAGGAGGCGCGTGTCACCTACCGCAACACGCACCGAAAAAATGGCGAGGTCTGGCTCGAATCGAACATGCGGGTGACGCGCAAGGACAACGGCTTGGTCGACGGCGTGGTCGCGATCTCGCGCGATATCACCGAGCAGAAGAAGCTGGAGACCCGGCTCGAGACGCTCGCGATAGAGGATAGTCTCACCGGGCTTGCGAACCGCCGCGGTTTCGACGAACGGCTCAGGGAAGAATGGGCGCGCGCCTATCGCGAACGTTCCAGCCTCGCTCTGCTGATGATCGATGTCGATCACTTCAAGTCCTACAATGACGAGTACGGCCATCCCGCAGGCGATGCCTGTCTGCGCGTAGTGGCGCAGACCATCGCGGCCGAGATGCATCGCGCCGGCGACCAGGCTGCGCGCTATGGTGGCGAGGAATTCGCCGTGCTGCTGCCGAACACCGACGCGGCGGGCTGCGCCCGCATCGGCGAGCGGCTCCGGAAGGCTATCCGCGGCGCGGGCCTCGTCCACAGCACCAATCGCCCGTCGGGTTGCGTCACTGCGTCGTTCGGCGGCGCGGCCTGCCGGCCGGCGCTGGAGCGCACCGCCGGCGTAGGCACGCTCGTGGAGGCCGCGGATCAGGCGCTCTATGCCGCCAAGGATGCCGGCCGCGACCGGCTGATGATGGCGGGCGAGGTCGCTCGTCTGCTGCCGAAGGCGTCCGGCCAGTAGATTCGTTCAATAATGCGGCGGGCGCTCGTTGGCCGCTCCCGGCGCGTTCGCCTCGGCTTCCTGCAGCCGCTCGCCAAGCTCGGCGATCTTCCGCGTCAGCACGTCGATCTGCTTCCACTGCGCGGTGATGGTCTGGTTCAGCGTCTCGATGGTGTCGTCCTGATAGGCGACGCGCATCTCCAGCGCATCGACGCGCTCGCTGAGCATCTTGGTCTCACTCGTCACGGCCGTGCCCCTTGTCCCGTTCGCGCAAACCGTGGCCGAGCGCGACGCGCTCGTCGAACACGAAGCATTCGCCGCGCCAGCGGCTCTCCGCCTCCGACACCTCCTCGAGATATTTCAAGATGCCGCCCTTGAGGTGATAGACCTCGGCAAAGCCGCGCGCGAGCAGATGCGCGCTCGCCTTCTCGCAGCGGATGCCGCCGGTGCAGAACATGGCGATCCTGCGGTGCCTTGCCGGATCGAGCTGCTCGGCGGCAAAATCCTTGAACTGGCCAAAGCTCTTGATATCAGGGTCGACCGCGCCCTCGAACGTTCCCATCGCCACCTCGAAGGCGTTGCGGGTGTCTAGCAGCAACGTATCGGGCGCCGAGATCAGCGCGTTCCATTCGCTCGCATCGACATAGGTGCCGACCTGCCGCGTCGGATCGGCGTTCGCGTCGCCGAGCGTGACGATTTCCTTCTTCAGCCGCACCTTGAGCCGGCCGAACGGCATGGTTTCCGCAGTCGAGAACTTCAATTCGAGATTGTTCAGCCGGCCGCCGAACATTTCGCCGTGCGCGAGCTCATGGGCGAAGGCGTCGATCGCGTCAACCGCTCCGGCGATCGTGCCGTTGATGCCTTCTTGAGCCAGCAGCACACTGCCCTTCAGCGCCAGCCCAGCGCAGAACGCGCGCAACGGCTCGCGCAGCTCGCGGTAATCGGGCAGGGCGGCGAATTGGTAGAAGGCGGCAACCTTGAAGTTCATGGCGGCTCGTTTAGCAGGCGGCCGGCGCCCGGAAAACCCGCATCGCGCGGGGGGCGCGGCAGGTCCATACGCCCAGCGGATGGCAGCCATTTCTCTGGTATGCCAGCATTGCCCGGGCGGGCCGGAATGTGTCATGTAGGCGCGGTTTTTCCGAGGTGGCGCGACCCGCGCGCGCCTCAAGACTTAGCCCGGGCCAACAGAGCCTTACCAGAGCGCCTTGAGAGAGCAGAATTCGATGAGAAACTTCCACTTCCCCGGCAGGTCCACGGTCCACGCCACCAACGCAATGGTGGCGACCTCGCATCCGCAGGCGTCGCTCGCCGCGATCGAGGTGCTGCGCGAGGGCGGCACGGCGGTGGACGCAGCGGTGGCGGGTTCTGCCGTACTCGGCGTGATCGAGCCGCAATCGACCGGTATCGGCGGCGACTGCTTTGCGCTGATCCAGCCGCGCGGCGAGGGCAAGATCATCGCCTATAACGGCTCCGGCCGGGCGCCGAAGGCGGCCAACGCCGACTGGTACCTCGAGCGCAAGATTACCTCCGTGCCGCTGACCTCGGCGCACGCGGTCTCGATCCCCGGCGTGATCGACGCCTTCGCCACCGTGCTGCGCGACCACGGCAAGTTCGGCTTCGACCGCCTGCTGCAGCCCGCGATCAAGGCGGCGGAAGAGGGCTATGTCGTTGCCCCCCGCATCGCCTTCGACTGGAAGAACCAGTTCGAGAAGCTCAAGAACGGCACCAACACCGCGCGTTATCTGTTGCCGGGCGGCAAGCCGCCGGTGGCCGGCGACGTCATCCGACAGGCCGAACTCGGCAAGACGCTGCGCGCGATCGCCAAGGACGGCCGCGATGCCTTCTACAAGGGCGCGATCGCCGAAGACATGGTCGAGACCCTGCGGGGCATCGGCGGCCTGCACACGCTCGACGACTTCGCCGCGCACACCACCGAGACGACGACGCCGATCGGCACCATGTACAAGGGCCATGACGTCTGGCAGTGCCCGCCGAACGGCCCGGGCGTCACCGCGCTCTTGATGCTCAACATCCTGTCGCGCTTCGACCTGACCAAGTATGCGCCCGTCAGCGTCGAGCGCTTCCATCTCGAGGCGGAAGCCGCGCGCATCGCCTACATGAACCGCGAGATGCATATCGCCTCGCCCGAGCACATGAAGATCAACGTCGCCGAGATGCTCGAAAAGAGCTTTGCCGACGAGTACATCAGCAAGATCCGCATGGACGGCATGCTCGACCTGCCGAACGTCGCGCCGCCGATGAACCCCTCGACCATCTACATCACGGTCGTGGACAAGGACCGCAACGTCTGCTCGTTCATCAACTCTGTCGCGCATTCCTTCGGCTCGGCGATCGTCTCGAACAGGACTGGCGTGCTGTTGCAGAACCGCGCCGGCGGCTTCCGCATCCAGCCGGGCCATCCCAACTGCATCGAAGGCGGCAAGCGCCCGCTGCATACGATCATGCCGGGTCTGCTCACCAAGGGCGGCCGCTCCGTGATGCCGTTCGCCGTGATGGGCGGCCAGTACCAGCCGACCGGCCAGACCCATGTCCTGACCAACATCCTCGACTACGGCTGCGACGTGCAGGAAGCGATCGACATGCCGCGCGGCCTGCACTACGAGGGCCAGTACCAGCTCGAGGACAGCGTCCCGGCTGACATCGTCGAGGGCCTGAAGAAGCTCGGCCACAAGACCGCCAGCGTGGTCGGGCCGCTCGGCGGCGCCCAGGCGATCTGGATCGACTGGGACAAGGGCACGCTCACCGGCGGTTCCGACCCGCGCAAGGACGGCTGCGCGCTCGGCTATTGATGGGCGCGGGGCTGGAAACGGTATCCTTGTTGGGCTAGACACCTCCCGGCTCAAACGGAAGGTGCCTAATGCAGCGTTTCCAGCGCGCACTCCTCGCCATCATGTCGGCTCTCGCGATCACCGTGATCGGCGGCTTGTCCGACTTCGTTTCCACCACGGCCTCGGCCCAGACCGCAGGAAAGACCATGACCACAGCTTCAGGCTTGCAGACCATCGACAGCGTTGTCGGCACCGGCGCCTCGCCGAAGCCCGGCCAGATCTGCGTGATGCACTACACCGGCTGGCTCTATGAGAACGGCCAGAAGGGCAAGAAATTCGACTCGTCCGTCGACCGCAACGAGCCGTTCGAGTTTCCGATCGGCAAGGGCCGCGTCATTGGCGGCTGGGACGAGGGCGTTGCCACGATGAAGGTCGGCGGCAAGCGCACGCTCATCATCCCGCCACAGCTCGGCTACGGCGCCCGCGGCGCCGGCGGCGTGATTCCGCCGAATGCGACCTTGATGTTCGACGTCGAATTGCTCGCGGTGAAGTGACCTCGGGGTCACCCCGTAAACAAAAAGACCGGCCGCGAGGCCGGTCTTTCGCTATCGAGTTGACGTGCGTTACTCCGCCGCGCGCTTTGCCGCCGCTGCGGCGCGATCGATCGCGTCCTTCGCAGCGTCCTTGGCGTCGCCCATGGCCTGCTGGCCCTTGCCCTTCACTTCCTGGACTACGCCTTCACCCTTGAGGCGGTCGGAACCGGTGGCTTCGCCGATACCCTGCTTGGCCTTGCCGATCGCCTCGTTGGCGGTGCCTTTGATCTTGTCGCTGGTGCTACCCATGAAACTCTCCTTCCGGTTTGCTCGGGGGGACAACACCTGACGGCTGTCTGGGTTCCCTTTTTGGGTATGGCTTGATGTCGCGGCTTTGGTTAGTTTCGCGCGCACGGAACCAACAGAAAGCAAGTCCCATGACCGGCCATGATCACACGCATTCCCACCATGACCACGATCATCACGACGATCGCTGGAAACATGACGGCGTGCGCGTCATCCCCGGCAACCAGCTCGATACCAACGTGCCGTCGACGAAGGGCATGGACCGCGCCGCCGCGATCAATTTCGCGCGCGTCGGCGCGCAGAAATTGTGGGCGGGCACCGTCAGCATCAAGCCTGACGCCAAGACCGGCGCGCATCATCACGGCCATCTCGAAAGCGTCATCTATGTGGTGAAGGGCAAGGCGCGCATGCGCTGGGGCGAAAGCCTGCAGTTCACCGCAGAGGCCGGCCCCGGCGATTTCATCTTTGTGCCGCCCTACGTGCCGCATCAGGAGATCAACGCCAGCCCGGACGAGGTGCTGGAATGCGTGCTGGTGCGCAGCGACGGCGAGGCGGTTGCGATCAACCTCGACATCGAACCGGTCGAAAAGCCCGAGACCGTGCTGTGGATCGACCCGGTGCATCGGGACCCCAACGAGAAGAAGTAGGCTGCTCGGGGCCGCGGGGGTGTCTCACCCCGCGGCTCCAGAAAAATTTCCGGAAGCGGTGTCGGATCGGCGCCACGCCGTCCGTCCTCGGGCAGAACCCCACCCAAGGAGCTTCCGATGCCGAGGATGATCTTCCTCAATCTGCCGGTGACCGACCTCGAACGCGCAACCGCCTTTTACGAGGCGATCGGCGCGGTCAGGAACCCCCAATTTTCCGACGACACGGCGAGCTGCATGGTCTTTTCCGAGACCATCTACGCGATGCTGACGACCCACGACAAATTCCGTCAATTCACGCCGAAGCCGATCGCAGATGCAAAGCTGTCGAACCAGGCGCTGTTCTGCCTGTCCGCGGACAGCCGCAATGAGGTCGACGAGATCGTCGGCAAGGCCGAGGGCGCCGGCGGGGTGGCGGATCCCGGCCCGAAGGACGAATACAGCTTCATGTACGGCCGCAGCTTCGAGGATCCGGATGGCCACATGTGGGGCGTGAACTGGATGGACATGGCCGCCTTCGCAGCGCAGTCCGACATGACGAACGCCTGACCAAACTCCACCCATTTCGAAACGCCAGAGAGGAGAGCCCACGATGTCCAAGGTCGTCCCCTGCATGTGGTTCAACGGCGATGCCGAGGAAGCCGCGAAGTTCTATGTCTCGCTGGTCCCGAACTCGGAGATCACGCACGTCCAGCGCAACGTCTCGGATGGCCCGTCCGGCAAAACAGGTTCCGTGCTCGTCGTCGAGTTCACGGTGGCTGGACAGCCGCTGGTCGCGCTCAACGGCGGCATGAAGGTGGAATACACCCACGCAATTTCGCTGATGATCCATTGCGACGATCAGGCCCAGGTCGACAGCGTGTGGGGTGCCTTCCTCGCTCATGGTGGCAAGGAGCAGCAGTGCGGCTGGATCAGCGATCGCTGGGGCGTATCCTGGCAGGTGGTGCCGAAGGTGATGTTCGATTTCTTGTCGAGCCCCGACAAGGCGGCGGCTTCGCGTGCGATGCAGGCCATGATGAAGATGGTGAAGCTGGATGTTGAGGTTCTGCGTCGCGCGTTTGAGGGCAAGTCTGCGGCGTAGTCGTGATGCTCTCGCTACCCGATAAGTGTCATCGCCCGCCTTGTGCGCATTTGCGCAATGGGGCGGGCGATCCAGTATTCCGAGGCGATAGTGTTTGAACCGAAAGGCCGCGGAGTACTGGGCCCCGGTCAAGCCGGGGCACGACAGCGGAATTTGAGGCTGCTTTGCGCGTTCGAAACCGCCGCTAGTAATTGATCCTCAGCCCCACGCCGCCATGGATCGTATTCCCTACCGGCTGCGGGCCGAGTGTGCCGTTGGCGAAGAGATCCACGATCCAGCCCTTCTGCACGCGGAAGCCGAGGCGGCCGCCATATTCGAACCAGCCCTGGTTGCCCATGGTCGGCACCACAGTGCCGTCGCCGGTCACGGTGGCGACGATGCCGCTATGGCTGGCGAAGGACTGCACCCAGCCGCCGTTGATGTTGGTCTCGATGTTGCCGCCGAAGAGATGGGTCCACTGGCCGCCGATCTTGACCAGGCTGGTGCGATCGGTGCCCGTCGCGATGGTGGCGTCGAACGGATTGAACGCCACGGCGCTGTCGCTGTAGCCTGACACGCGTTGCCAGAGCTGCCAGACTTCAATGGAAGCCGCGACCTCGTCGCGTGGCGACACCCGGCTTATCCAGCCCGCGCGGCCGTAGACCGCGTAGTTCGAGGCGTTGGTCGAACCCGTGACGCTCACCGGGCCGAGGCTGGTGTTGTAGCTGCGGGTGTAGCGCGCCTTCTCCCACGGCGTCAGGATCGTGCCGACGTCGAAGAACGGCCGTGACGAGCCCCAGTCCGTGAAGTCGTAGCGCAGCGCGAAGGCGCCGATCGGGGCGCTGGTGATCTTGTAGCCGCCCTCGTTGTATTGCGTGTAGGCGATGCCGGCCAGCAGCGACAGATTGTTGGTCAGCTCCTTGCGGCCGTGGATGCCTGCCGAGAACGAACCGGCAGAGCCGAACGCGCTGATGCAGTCGCTGCAATTGACCTGCTCGTTGACCCCGAGCAGCACCGTGCCGAGCACCCGGTTGGTGATCATCTGGTTGAAGCGCTGGTCGGCGAGGCCGCCGATCGAATTGCCGCTGGAGTCCGCACCGGTCGGGCCCGACGGTGGCGGATAGGGGCTCGGCGAGGGCGACGGGTAGGGGCTCGGCGACGGAGAGGGCGTCGGTGTCGGCGATGGGTACGGCGATGGCGAATAGGTCGGCGTGGGAGTCGGCTCGCAATAGCCGGCATCGCATTCGTCTGCCGCGGCCGGCCGCGCATCGAACGCGAGAGAACAGACGAGGACAGCCGCCGCGAGCGCCGCCCAGGCCATGAGCCGTTTTGCCATTCCTGCCATCGTCACCGCCCGCACAGCATGCCCTCGTCATTGACGGCGGGCGTGATGGTCGGCGAGGCGCCGGCATATTGGTTGACCGAGCATAGCCCGGCACTCGCGGCGCAGTTGGCGGCAAAGGTCCAGGGCGGCGTGTTGGCCTTGGTGATGCTGACCTTGCCGCCGGCCGAAACGATCACCGCGGTGTCGCCCGGCTGGGTGAGCTGCACGCATTGGCGGCTGGTCGTGCAGACGCTGGCCGCACCGTCCTGAAGCACGACGACGGAGCGCCCGCGCTGGGACAGGATGTCGAGCGTTGTGCCGCGCACGCCGATGGTCGCGAGCGGCGTCGTGATCTTGTAGGCGGTTTTTTCCGAATGTCCGGTGACGAAACGGAAGGCGCCCGTGGTCATGCGGATCGCGACGTCGCGATAGCTGTGCTCGTCGTTGAAGACGGTGCGGTCGAGCTTGAGCGTCGCGCTCGGCCCCAGCGACAGGTTGGTGCTGTCGGCCATGACGAAGCGCGCCGCGCTGTCGGCGCCGGTGCGCACGGTCTCGTCGCGCAGCATGCTGTCGCCGACATTGATCGGCGTCGTGCTCGCGGCCACGCGCACCACTTCGTTCTGGATCACGACGGCTTCGCCGACGCGCGTCTGCGCCTGCGCGCAAGGCGCCACGCATGCAACGACCGCCAACAGAGTGGGGAAAAGCCAGAAACGCAAATTCATTTCACAACCGATCGATGGTCCCTGATCGTACCGGACCGCGCGCGCTTCGTGGCGGAATTATCACAAAGGGCGCGGGACGAGCGTTATCCTTAGTGACAGTTGCGGCAGAATGCGTTCAATGAAAAGTGCCAGCCAGATTTTTCTCCACGGTGAAGCAGATTTGCCACGCAAAACGTCCCCACACATGTCGCTCGATCTGCCTGCGGTTCCGAAGATGTCGCGGAGCGCAGTGTTGGCTGTCGCGATTTTCCTGGTTGCCCATCTTGCACTGCTGATTGGCCTGACGACGCCGGAGAAGTTCGTTTTCGACGAGGTCCATTACGTGCCTGCGGCACGGCAGATGCTCGCACCAGCGATGTCGCAGCCGATGCTCAATCCGATGCATCCGCCGCTGGCCAAGGAGCTGATGGCGGCGTCGATCGCGGCCTTCGGCGACAACGCGCTCGGCTGGCGCTATCCGGCGACGTTGTTCGGCGCGCTCGCGATCGTCGCGATCTATCTGTGCGGGCTGGCGCTGTTCTCGGCACAAGGACCGGCGATCGGAGCAGCGCTGATCGCGGCCTTCAACCAGATGCTCTACGTGCAGGCGCGTATCGCGATGCTCGACATCTTTGCGCTCGGCTTCAGCCTGCTCGCGATCGCGGCCTTCATGCATGGCTTTCGAAGGCAGCGCCCGCATGCGTTGTTCGCGCTGGCGGGTACGTTGTTCGGTCTTGCCGCGGCCTGCAAATGGAGCGGGCTGTTCCCGCTCGGAATCTGCATCGTCATCGTTGCGGTGATCCGCCTGATGCAGGGCTGGCGCACGCTGTTCGCCGACGCGAAGCCGGGCGATTGGTATCGCCCCGATCTCTGGACCGATTTTCGCGTGCAGCATGCCGCGCTCTGCTTCGCCGTTCTGCCGGCGGTGACTTATCTTGCCACATTCGTTCCCCTCTATGGGTTGTCGCTAACCGACCTGATCGAGGCGCAGCGCCGGATCTTTGCCGACAACACCACCACCGCGATCGCCGGCCATACCTATATGAGTTCGTGGCCATCCTGGCCGCTGCTCGCCCGACCGGTGTGGTTCCTTTTTGACAAGACGACGGAGGGCAACGTCTCCGCGATCGTCTTTCTCGGCAACCCGCTGGTGCTGTGGCCGGCGCTGGCCGCGCTCGCGATCGTGCTGCGCGATTTCATCGTCACGCGCCGCTGGGATGCATTCCTGATTGCGATGTTCTATTTCGGCTGCTGGCTCGCCTGGGCTTTGCTGCCGCGTACGCTGGGCTTCATCTACTACTATCTGCCGGCCGCAACGATCGCGTCGCTCGCGCTGGTCTATGTGTTGCGTCGGGAGGGCCTGCCGCACTGGCTGCTATGGGCCTATGTCGCTGTCGCCGCCATCGGCTTTGCGGTGATGCTGCCGATCTCGGCGGCTTTCGTCGGGACGTCGATGCAGACCTTCAACCGGCTAATGCTGTTCCAGAGCTGGATATGAAATCGCCGCCTGCCGAGTTACGGCAGGCGGCGCGTTTCATTGGCGATCAATTGGGGTTACTTGGACGCCGTCGTCTTGGCTTCCATGTTCACCACCTGGACGCGGCGATTGATCGGGTCGGCGCCGTTGGCGGTGTCCTTCAGCTTGGTCTTGCCGTAGCCGACCGTGACGAGATCGGTGCCCGCGAGGCCGTAGTTCTGCATCAGGTATTTCTTGATGGTGTCGGCCCGACGTTCGGACAGGCCTTGATTGTACTCTTCGGTGCCGACCGCATCGGTGTGGCCGGCGACCACGAAGGTCGAGCCCTTCAGCGACGGGTCGGACAGCGCCTTGCCAAGCGCCTGCACCGACGGCACCGAAGTCTTGGCGATGTCGGCCGAGTTGTAGTCGAACTGGATCTCCAGATCGATCTTCGGCTTGGTCGCAGCCAGCTCGGCGATCTGCTCACGCTCGCCCGTCGAGAGCGAACGGGTGGAGCGGTTGCGCACGGTGTTCAGGAAGGTCGATTCCTTGGCCTGCACCGCCGGATCGGCCTGCGGCCCGACGGACAGGCCGCGCGTCACCGGCTTCGGCTTCAAAGCATCCAGGATCTTGTCGGACGAGACATTGTCGCCGGCCAGGGCCAGGCCCGCCGTCATCGACAGCGCTGCCGTCAGAGTGATCGCCTTCAGTGCAAAGAACTTATCAAAACGGGTCATCGTGGTATCCTCGCTGTTACGCCTGATGGCGATTTGATGCCGCGAGCATAGGGAAGGTTCAAAGACCTTGATGTGATCCTGGTCACGCAGGTCAGAAAGGCCTCCTAACTCATTCTAGCGCATTTGGGGGCGTTCGGGCGCTTCCACAGGGAAAGGCCGGCGCTGCGGCGCGAACGCCGGTAGTCGCGTTTTTCTTGAGGCCGGTTTGAGCCGTTGCGATCCCTAACGTGATCTAGATCACATTCGGCTTCCGTGGAAGGGATCACACTGCGGTCATCGGTGGTTCTTGATCTGGGGAGAAAGACCATGCGTTTCCTGCTCGCGGCAATGTCTCTCGCAGCCTTCGTCTTTGGCAGCAACGTGGCGCTCGCCGACAAGCGTGTCGCCTTCGTGGTCGGCAACGCTGCCTACAAGAATGTCCCGCAGCTCCCGAATCCAGCGATCGACGCCAAGTCGATGGCGCGGGTGCTGCGCAATGTCGGCTTCGACGTGGTCGAGGGTGCCAATCTCACCCGCGACGCCATGACGGCGAAGCTGCTTGAGTTCGGCAAGAAGAGCGAAGGCGCCGATGTGGCGCTGTTCTTTTATGCCGGCCACGGCATCGCGGTGAACGGCACCAATTATCTGCTGCCTGTCGACGCCGACCTCAAATCCGAGATGGACGTCAAGCTGGGCGCGGCGATCAATGTCGATCTCACGCTCGAGCAGACCATGGCGGATGCCAAGGTGAAGCTGGTGTTCCTCGACGCCTGCCGCGACAATCCCTTCGCCGCAAAGATCCGTTCCGCCAAGGCGACGCGCTCCGTCAACGTGGCCAGCGGTCTTGCCGAGATGAAGTCCGGAGAGGGCACGCTGATCGCGTTCGCCACCGGTCCCGGCCAGACCGCCCTCGACGGCGAGGCCGGCACCAACAGCCCCTTTACCCGCGCGCTCCTTGCGAACATCGCGTCTCCCGGCCTCGAGATCCAGCAGGCCATGACCAAGGTTCGTGCCCAGGTCAACGACGAGACGGGCAAGGCGCAGCTGCCCTGGGGCCACACCAATCTCACCGGCACAGTCTATCTCAACCCGGCCGCTGCGACAGCGTCCGACGCGGCGGCTCCGGTAGCTGTCGCCCAGGCCGGCGAAGTCGAGCTCGAGTTCTGGCGCTCGATCAAGGACACCAACAAGGTCGAGGAGCTCAACGCCTATCTCACCAACTATCCGAACGGCACCTTCAAGCCGCTGGCGCTTGCTCGCATCGCCGCGCTCCAGGACGGTCCGTCCACGACGACGCGCAACCTCACCGCAGGAATCGATCCCGCGACCTTCACGGATACGGCTGACCAGATCGCCGAAGACCAGGTTGGTCTCGACAAGAACCAGCGCCGCGACGTGCAGCGCCGCCTCACCGGTCTCGGCTTCGACATCAAGGCGACCGGCAAGTTCGACGAGGAGACCCGGTCCGTGATCAGGCGCTGGCAGGCCGCGCGCGGCTACCCCACGACCGGCTATCTCAACAAGCTCCAGCACAAGGCGATGCAGTCCGAGATCGTCTCCAGCCGCGTGGCCTCTGAGGATTCCACTGATGAGCCCGCGCGCCGCCGCTCCTCCGGCGGTGGCAGCCGCCGCGCGCACGGCGGAGGCGGCATGGGTGGCCCCGGCAATCTCTTCGGTCACATGATGGGCGGCCTGTTCCGGCGGTGACGTGAAGAGCCGCAAGATGCGAAGCGGCCTGAGATCGGGCCGCTTTTGCCTTGGAAACCTGCGCACATCGATCGTCGCAAAGCGGTCGCGGCATGGCCTGCCCGTGAACAAGCTTTCGGCCAGATGCACGCCTAGCAGAGCCTTTCACCGCTAGTCGCGAACAAGTGGAGCAGAGTTCCGCCCAGTGCCGAGGCCGAGTGACTACCAGTTCTATCGCAGCGGCCCGCCGGATCGGACTGTGTCCCTGAGTTCGATGCCCATCTACGTCGGAGCGGCGATGATTGCGGTGGCGATCTTGCTGTCGACGCTGATCAGCGGGTTGACTGGTCGCTATGTCGGCCTCGATGGCCCGAACGACGAGAACATGTGGCTGGTCGACCGCCTCACCGGCAGCGTCTATCGCTGCCAGGCGGAGGCGCGCGGCAAGGCCTCGTGCGAGCAGGACATGGCTACGGGAAGCGTTGGCGACCGCTCCGGGGCACCCAAGGGCGTGCGCTGATCCCTCTACCTTCGCACCGCAGCGACGGGAAATTTTATTCTCCGCGAAACGTTCTCTCTGGAGAAACGTACTAACGAATACCGGCATGGCGCCGGTTTGGTTTTTACGGAGGAGACTTTTCGATGAGGATCTTGCTCACCGCCGCAGTCGTTGGTGCATTCGCTTTTTCCCTGTCGCCCGCATCCGCCGCGATGATGGCATGCACCAAGGACAACATGATGAAGTCTGCCGCCATGATGGGCGGCACACCCGACACGCCGGCCAAGATGGCGGCGAACAAGGAAATGGCCATGGCCAACACCGACATGAGCAATGGCAAGATGAAGAGCGCCTGCATGCACTACATGAAGTCGCAGAAGGCGATGTCGATGAAATAGGCGCGGGGGTGCGCGCATGATCCAGCCGCGCTGTCAGCAGTTGGCAGCGCGGCTTTTCTTGGTCCGCCTCCTTGGTCCCTGCTTTTCCGTCGCGCGAATCCAGCTACATTGCCGTCTGCAATGTCACGCGCGCTGAAACCGATCCCACTCACCACGACACAGGCCCGGCATATCTGGCTGCATGCCCAGCGGCTGGATGAGCGTACGCCGTTCGGGGAGGGGGCGCAGGCGGTGGCGGATGCAGTTGCCCATCTTGGCTATGTGCAGATCGACACCATCAACGTGATCGAGCGCTGTCATCACCACATCCTGTACAGCCGCATTCCGTCCTACCGTCGCGCCGACCTGCGCCAGGCCCAGAGCGTCGACAGGAGCGTGTTCGAATACTGGACGCATGCACTCTCCTACGTTCCCTCGAACGATTTTCGCTTCTTCCTGCCGGCGATGCGCGAGCACCGGCGCGAGGGCCACAGATGGTACGCCTCGGTGACGCCGGCCGACACGCGCAAGGTGATGCGGCTGCTGCGCGCCGGCCCGCTGACGATCCGCGACATCGAGGACGACGTGCTCATCGAGAAGGAGCACCTCTGGCAGAGCCGAAAGCCCTCGAAGCGCGCGTTGCAGCTCGCCTTCTATACCGGCGTCGCGACCGTCAGCGAGCGCCAGGGCATGCTCAAGACCTACGAGCTGATGACGCGTCATTTCGGCTGGGACGGGCTGCCGAGGCCGGCGTCGGCGCGGGAGATCACGGCCTATCTGCTCGATCGCGCGCTGCGGTCACAGGGCGTGGTCAGCCTGGATTCGATCTGCCACCTCGATGCGCCCAGCAAGCAGGCGGTGGCGGGCCTGATCGCCTCACGTGTCCGCCGCGGCGAGCTCGTGCCGGTCGCGATCGACGGCGCCGGCAAGCAGGAGCATTGGGCAGTGCCCGCGGCGCTGGAGCCCGGCGAAGTGTCGCCGGGCCTCGTCCACATCCTCTCGCCGTTCGATCCCCTGATCATCCAGCGCAAGCGCACCAATCTCATCTTCGGCTACAATCATCTGTTCGAAGCCTATGTGCCGAAGGCCAGGCGCAAGCTCGGCTATTTCGCACTGCCCGTGCTGGTCGGCGACGAGATCGTTGCCGCGCTCGACCTCAAGACCGACCGGCAGGCAAAGAAGCTGCTGATGCAGAAATGGACCTGGGTCGGGCTGGGGAAGAAGACCGCAGGGCGCAGGGAGCTGAAGCGTGCGATTGAGGAAGAACTTGATCGCTTTGCGCGTTTTCAATTGGCGGATTGAAGGCTGCTCGCCAAGGCGCCGGTCTCGTAGGGGGGTAAAGCGGAGCGTGCCCACCATCGTAATAAGAGAAGAGAAATAGTGGGCACGGCGCTAGCGCGCCTTTGCCCACCCTTGCTCCATTGACTCTTTGCCCGCGATGCTGAAAACCCCGGATCAGCTCACAAAAGCAATAACCCGGGGGAAAGCCATGAGCCAGACCACGACCTATTCCGGCGCTGCCAAGAGCGCCATCGAGACCTCGACCATCCGCGCCATCTCCTGGCGCCTGATACCGTTCCTGGTGCTGGCCTACTTCTTCTCTTATCTCGACCGCGTCAATCTCGGCTTCGCCGCGCTGACCATGAATGCCGAGCTGAAGTTCACGCCGCTGATCTTCGCCTGGGGCGCCGGCATCTTCTTCATCGGCTATTTCATCTTCGAGGTGCCGAGCAACCTGGCGCTGGAGAAGTTCGGCGCGAGCCGCTGGATTGCCCGCATCATGGTGACCTGGGGCATCATCTCGGCGTTGATGGCGCTCACGAGCGGCGTCACCAGCTTTTACGTGTTGCGCTTCCTGCTCGGCGTCGCCGAAGCCGGATTTTTCCCCGGCATCATCCTCTATCTCACCTACTGGTACCCGGCCGAATACCGCGCGCGCTTCCTCGCGGCCTTCGCCATCGCCGTCCCGGTCTCGACCGTGATCGGCGCGCCGGTCTCGGGCCTGCTGCTCGGGCTCGACGGAGCGATGGGCCTGAAGGGCTGGCAGTGGCTGTTCA
>Ga0102590_1002500_pt1 | contig 21553 bp, 21 predicted proteins | sample AraplaMF_Col_mMF_FD_76859 | JGI IMG/M metagenome (GOLD analysis project Ga0102590, IMG submission 76859) | Arabidopsis root microbial communities from the University of North Carolina, USA - plate scrape MF_Col_mMF | ecosystem: Host-associated > Plants > Roots > Endosphere | place: USA...
CGTCGACGCCTCCGACGGACTGCGCTGCACCGTGGCCGCGCGCACCTTCCGCGGAACCCATGTCGCGGTGCACCTCAGGCCCGAGCGGGCCCCCGGGTTGGAGGCGGCATGCCCACTGCGCACCGCACCGGAGCCCGGGGACGAGGTCGGTGTCGTCTTCGACGCGGCTGAAGTCGTCGTCCTCGGGGGCTCTTCCGGCGCCTAGGGCGACCGCACGTTCGGGCATGTACAAAGGCCCGCCCCCGGCAGGGGACGGGCCTTTGTGCGTACGTGCCTTGTGGAGGCGTCAGCCGACCTTCGACGCGCTGCGACGGCGCATGCCGAAGAACACCGCGCCACCGCCGATGACGACCAGACCACCGGCGATGCCGGCGATCATGGGCGTGCTGGAGCTGGCACCGGTCTCAGCCAGGTTCGAGGTACCGGCCGCGGGCGAGGGAGAGTTGTCCCCGGCCGGAACCGGAGCCGCGCTGTCCGACGCCGACGCCGAAGGGGCGGCGGAGTCGGACGGAGAGGCGGGCGCCGACGGGGTCGGGGTGTCGGACGCCGGCGGCGTCGTCTCGGCCGTCTGGCACGCCTTGCCCGGCGTGGTCAGGAGCGGCTTGATGTCCTCGTCGACGAGGCCGTTGACCTTCACGTGCACGCGGTACTGGGAGTTGGCCGCCCAGTCCTCGGAGAACGTGATGGTCGCGCCCTCCTTGGTGCCGTTGACGGTCTGCTCACCGATCTGCTTGGCGTCTGCGCCGTTCGACTCCAGGTAGACCGTGACGGTCGCGGTCTTGCCGGAGGAGTCGATGTCCTTGACGGTGATGAGGCCCTTCCCGTTGTCGTCGCAGGACGCGACGGCCGAGAAGTCACGGATGTTGCAGGCGAGCGCGTTGCCGGCGGCGCCGAGAGCGAGCGCGGCGGTGGCGGATGCGACGCCGAGGATGCGCACCGTTCGAGCGGTGCGGGAGGATATGGACACGATTGCCCTTCGCGGGATGCGCAACTGCGGGGGGTTCCAGGGGCTGTTGCTGCAACAACAGCAATCCCAAGAGACTCACAGGTCTATAAGGGGCGGGTAAGTGCTGTCAACGCCGATGTCCGGCATGACCGTCGCCTTTACACTCTCGTTAACCATTCCGGCGTTTGAACCCCGCCGACACGCCCTCAAGCCCCCCCCGCAGTCGCACCCCGTTCGGCGATGCCCGCTCAGCCCTGCACGGCCGCCGGGTCCATCCACATGACCTCCCAGGTGTGCCCGTCCAGGTCGTCGAACGCGCGGCCGTACATATAGCCGTGGTCGACCGCCTCACGGGTGCCGGAGCCGCCCGCCGCGAGCGCCCGGTCGACCAGTTCGTCGACCTTCGCCCGGCTTTCGGCGCTCAGGCAGAGCAGCACCTCACTGGTCTTCGTGGCGTCCGCGATCTCCTTCTGTGTGAAGTCGGCGTAGCGCTGCTTGCTCAGCAGCATCGCGATGACGGTGTCGCTGATGACGACGCAGGCGCAGTCGTCCGTCGTGAACTGCGGATTGATCGTGTAGCCCAGCTCCGTGAAGAACTTCTTCGACGCGTCGACGTCGGCGACGGGCAGGTTCACGAAGATCATTTGCTGGTACATGAGCGCTCTCTCCCAGTGGTGTGCGGGTCCTACACAGTCATGGACCGCGCACCGTCCTGAAACTCATCGCCGCCGGCCCCGGTGATTCCCAGCCGGCTCCCGAAGGACCTGCGCGCCGGCCCTATCCACGGGCCAGCGGCATCGCCGCCAGCTCCGCGACCACCCATGTCACCGGCACGAACACCACCACCAGCGCCCCCGCGCGCAGCAGTGCCGCGGTGCGCAGCACGGTGGCCGGCGCGCCCAGCCGTACGAGTGCGGCGATCGTGTCTGCGCGGTCCTGCCGCGCCTCGACCGCCGCCGTCGCCAGTGTCGCGAGCGTGCAGCCCGCCACGAGCACGGCACCGAGCACGGTGAGCGGCCCCAGGGACGGGCCCGCACGGCCGTACAGGGCCGCCGTCGCGTAGGCCGCCGACGCCACCGCGCAGACCACGCCGAGCGGACGGCCGATCCGCCGCGCCTCCTCCTGCAGACCGCGGCCGGCGAGCAGGCGCACGGCCCCCGGACTCATCGACTGCAGCAGCGAACCGCACAGATAGGCGAGCGCGGGCCCGGCCAGCGCCAGCCCCAGCGCGGTCAGCGCCCAGCCCGCCAGCACCCCGGCGGGTCCGCCCGCGAGACCGCCGGGCAGATGCAGACCCTGTTGCTGACCGCCCCCGCTCGCATGCGTCTCCACGGCGAGCCCCGCGGCGAGCGTGGCCACACCCCAGGGGAGGCCGCCAGGGGCGGGCCGGGGAGCGAGCGGCAGATCCGGCACGGACATCTCGTCGGGGGAGTCCGGGACCCGGTCGTCCGGCATGTCCCCGGACTCGGCGGCGGTCTGCGCGCCGGTGCCGGTCCGCCGCCCGAGCCGCCGTGCCCGGCCGTCCTTCGGGCGCAGGGCCAGGGCGCTGCCCAGGGACGCGGCGAGCGGCACCAGGACGAGGAGGGTCAGCACGGCGGGCAGCGGCAGGGACTGGTCCACGGCGAGAAACCCGGCGGCCGTCCCGTCCGACCGCGGTACGGGCAGATCACCGCGCAGGTGCAGGAAGGCCAGCAGCGCGAGCAGCGAGCCGAGCACGGTCGACAGGGCCGTGGTCACCGCCGAGAGGGCCATCAGCCGCGCCGGGCCGAGACCGATCGTCGCCAGACCCGACCGGGGGCGGGTCCCCGGGTCCGCACGGGCGACGGTGATCGCGAGGTACACCGTGGCGGCCGTCGGCACGGCGCACCAGGCCAGCCGCAGTACCGAACCGGCCGACGCCTCCGGATGCGCCAGCGCGTATCCCAGGGTGCACAGCAGCAGGAAGCCCGTGCCCGCCGAGGCCGCCGCGACCAGGAGCCGACGGAACTGGACCAGGGGGTGGGCCCCGCGCGCTAGACGGAGAGCGAGCACGGCGCTCGGCCTTCCTCGGGGACGGGTGGCAGATGGACGGTCCTGACCTGCCGTCCGTCCAGCAGGGACATCGTGCGGTCGGCGACCGCGACGGCGTCCGCCGGATGCGTGGCCAGTACGACGGTGATGCCGTGCGAGCGGGCCGCCGCGGTGAGCGTGCGCAGCACCTGGCCGGCATCGGCGCGATGCAGCGAGGCGGTCGGCTCGTCCGCGAAGAGCACGGTCGGGCACGAGGCGAGCGCCCGGGCGACGGCGATCCGCTGCCGGTCGGCCTGAGGGAGCTCGTAGGGGCGCTTGCGGGCGCGGTCGCCCACGTCGAGGCGTTCCAGCCACTCGAGGGCGCTGGTCTTGGCCCGGCGCCGGCTCGTGCCGCGCAGCATCAGCGGCAGGGCGGCGTTCTCCCAGGCGTTCAGTTCGGGCAGAAGCAGGGGCGCAGGATCGATCCAGCCGAACCGGTCCCGGCGCAGTCGCTCCCGGGTGATCGCGCCCATGGTGTGCACCGGTGTGCTGTTGAACCAGACCTCACCGCGCTGGACGGGCAGTAACCCGGCCAGACACTGCAGGAGGGTCGTCTTGCCGCTGCCGCGGGGGCCCGTGACGGCGAAGATCTCGCCCTCGCGTACGCCCAGCGAGACACCGCAGAGTGCGGGCGAGCCGTTGTGCTGGAAGTGCAGAGCGCGTGCCCAGAGCACGTCGTTGTCCGGCGGGGTCACCATCGCGTACACCTCGGTTCAGATCCGTAGTCCCGTGCCGATCCCCGTCCGGGGGACCCGTTCGGGGGAACGAAGGCAGAAGCGATCGGTCACATGGCACGCTAGGCAGACTGCGCCGGAAGCCGCGGACAGCGACGGCCCCGTACCGCCGTTTCTCACTCCAACGGGCGGTACGGGGCCGGTTTTTGATCATCCAGAAGGATGATCTGTGCCTCGGGTGGCTCAGAGCTTGGTCCAGGCCTCCGTCAGCGTCGCGCGCAGGATCTGCTCGATCTCGTCGAACGTCCGCTGGTCGGAGATCAGCGGCGGGGCGAGCTGCACGACCGGGTCGCCGCGGTCGTCGGCCCGGCAGTACAGGCCGTTCTCGAACAGCGCCTTGGACAGGAAGCCGTACAGGACGCGCTCGGTCTCCTCCTCGTTGAAGGACTCCTTGGTCGCCTTGTCCTTGACGAGTTCGATGCCGTAGAAGAAGCCGTTGCCGCGGACGTCTCCGACGATCGGCAGGTCGTGCAGCTTCTGCAGGGTCGTCAGGAAGGCGGCCTCGTTGTCGAGCACGTGCTGGTTGAGCTTCTCGCGCTCGAACAGGTCGAGGTTGGCCAGGCCCACGGCCGCGGAGACCGGGTGGCCGCCGAAGGTGTAGCCGTGCAGGAAGGTGTTGTCGCCCTTGTAGAACGGCTCGGCCAGGCGGTCGGAGATGATGCACGCGCCGATCGGGGAGTAGCCCGAGGTCATGCCCTTGGCGCAGGTGATCATGTCCGGGACGTAGCCGAACTTGTCGCAGGCGAACGTCGTGCCCAGGCGGCCGAAGGCGCAGATGACCTCGTCCGACACGAGCAGCACGTCGTACTGGTCGCAGATCTCGCGGACGCGCTGGAAGTACCCGGGCGGCGGCGGGAAGCAGCCGCCGGCGTTCTGCACGGGCTCCAGGAAGACCGCGGCGACCGTGTCCGGGCCCTCGAAGAGGATCTGCTGCTCGATCTGGTCGGCGGCCCAGCGGCCGAAGGCCTCGGGGTCGTCACCGAAGATCGGGGCGCGGTAGATGTTGGTGTTCGGCACCTTGTGCGCGCCGGGGACCAGCGGCTCGAAGGGGGCCTTCAGGCCCGGCAGTCCGGTGATGGACAGGGCGCCCTGCGGGGTGCCGTGGTAGGCGACCGCACGCGAGATGACCTTGTACTTGGTGGGCTTGCCGACCAGCTTGAAGTACTGCTTGGCGAGCTTCCAGGCGGTCTCGACCGCCTCGCCGCCGCCGGTGGTGAAGAAGACCTTGTTCAGGTCTCCGGGCGCCTGGTCGGCGAGACGTTCCGCCAGCTCCACGGCCTTCGGGTGGGCGTACGACCACACGGGGAAGAACGCCAGTTCCTGAGCCTGCTTGAACGCCGTCTCCGCCAACTCGGTGCGGCCGTGGCCCGCCTGGACCACGAACAGACCGGCGAGACCGTCGAGGTAACGCTTGCCCTTGTCGTCGTAGATGTAGGTGCCCTCGCCCCGGACGATGGTGGGGACGGGCGCGTTCTCGTACGAGGACATGCGGGTGAAGTGCATCCACAGGTGGTCGTACGCGGTCTTGCTGAGGTCCTTTGTGCTCACGGCTATCGGGTTCCCCACATGTAGGTCTGCTTCTTGAGCTTGAGGTAGACGAAGCTCTCGGTGGAGCGCACTCCGGGCAGGGCCCGGATGCGTTTGTTGATGACATCCAGCAGGTGGTCGTCGTCCTCGCAGACGACCTCCACCATCAGGTCGAACGAGCCTGCGGTCATCACCACGTACTCGCATTCCGACATGGCGGTCAGCACATCCGCGACGGACTCCACGTCGCCCTCGACGTTGATCCCGACCATCGCCTGCCGGCGGAAGCCCACGGTGAGCGGGTCCGTGACGGCGACGATCTGCATCACGCCTTGGTCGAGCAGCTTCTGGACGCGCTGGCGCACGGCCGCCTCGGAGAGGCCGACCGCCTTGCCGATCGCTGCGTACGGCCGGCGGCCGTCCTCCTGGAGCTGCTCGATGATCGCGAGGGACACGGCGTCCGGCTGGGCGTTGCCGTTCCTGAACTCGCGGGAGTCCCTCTGGTCTGCGCTTCGACTGGCCACGACCTCACTGTGCACGACGTCTCGACAGTTTCGCAAGGCTGGATCGATGAAATTCGTTGTCTATGTGAGGGAAGCCTGCGGATTTCGCAGCGATGGCGGGATCGGGGCTGTTGAAAACGTGGGGCCACGGATTAGGGTGGGTGTCTCAGCGATTGGACACCGAACTTGGAGGGCCGGCAGTGAGCACCGAGCTGCGTCGTCTGCGCAATTACATCGACGGCGAATTCCGTGACGCCGCCGACGGTCGGACCACAGAGGTGGTCAACCCCGCGACCGGTGAGGCGTACGCGACCGCCCCGCTGTCCGGGCAGACCGACGTCGACGCCGCGATGGCCGCAGCCGCCGCGGCCTTCCCGGCATGGCGGGACGCCACGCCCGCCGAGCGCCAGAAGGCCCTCCTGAAGATCGCCGACGCGTTCGAGGAGCGCGCCGAGGACTTGATCGCCGCCGAGGTCGAGAACACGGGCAAGCCGATCGGGCTGACCCGCTCGGAGGAGATCCCGCCGATGGTCGACCAGATCCGCTTCTTCGCGGGCGCGGCACGGATGCTCGAGGGCCGCTCGGCCGGCGAGTACATGGACGGGCTGACCTCGTTCGTCCGCCGCGAACCGGTCGGCGTCTGCGCCCAGGTCGCGCCGTGGAACTACCCGATGATGATGGCGGTGTGGAAGTTCGCCCCGGCGATCGCGGCGGGCAACACGGTCGTCCTCAAGCCGTCCGACACCACCCCGGCGTCCACGGTCCTGATCGCCGACATCATCGGCTCGGTCCTGCCCAAGGGTGTCTTCAACGTCATCTGCGGCGACCGCGACACCGGCCGGATGATGGTGGAGCACCCCACCCCGGCGATGGCGTCGATCACCGGTTCCGTTCGCGCGGGCATGTCGGTCGCCGAGTCCGCGTCCAAGGACCTCAAGCGCGTCCACCTGGAGCTGGGCGGCAAGGCACCGGTCGTCGTCTTCGAGGACACCGACATCGCCAAGGCCGTCGAGGACATCTCGGTGGCGGGCTTCTTCAACGCCGGCCAGGACTGCACGGCCGCCACCCGCGTCCTCGTCCAGGAGTCCATCCACGACGAGTTCGTGGCCGCGCTCGCCAAGGCCGCGTCGGAGACCAGGACCGGTCAGCCGGACGACGAGGACGTGCTCTACGGACCGCTCAACAACCCCAACCAGCTCAAGCAGGTCGCGGGCTTCATCGAGCGCCTGCCGGCACACGCCAAGGTGGTGGCCGGAGGCCACCAGGTCGGTGAGAAGGGCTACTTCTACGCGCCGACCGTCGTCGCGGGCCTCCTCCAGGACGACGAGATCATCCAGAACGAGGTCTTCGGCCCGGTCATCACCGTCCAGTCCTTCACGGACGAGCAGCAGGCCCTCGAGTACGCGAACGGTGTCGAGTACGCCCTCGCCTCCTCGGTGTGGACGAAGGACCACGCGCGTGCGATGCGTCTGTCCAAGGCCCTCGACTTCGGCTGCGTGTGGATCAACACGCACATCCCGCTGGTCGCGGAGATGCCGCACGGCGGCTTCAAGAAGTCCGGCTACGGCAAGGACCTCTCGGCGTACGGCTTCGACGACTACACCCGGGTCAAGCACGTGATGACGTCGCTGGACGTGTGAGCGGCCCACCGCAAGCGCGCGGCCCCGGGCGGGACAACTCCCGCCCGGGGCCGCGCGCTTGCGGTGCGAGGCACGCCCGAAACGCCGTTCCGCCCCGATCGACAAGGTGTCGGATTCACGGGGAGCGGCTCGACGGGGCGTCGATTGTCGGCCCGAGGGCGGCGGCATGCTGCCCGGATGCACCGGACACCGAGGAAGCCCACCCCGCCCCGCCGCCGTCTGCTGCGCACCCTCGGTGGGCGCGCGCTCCTCGGCGCACTCGCCGGCTGCGGCGTACCCGGCGCGTACGTGGCGCCCGGAGACCGTTCCGGCGCCGATCTGTCCACCCGGGACAAGCGGCTGCTCTGGGCGAACTGGCCCCTCTACATCGACAAGGACGACAAGCACCCCAACAGGCGGCCCACGCTGGAGGAGTTCGAGCGGAGCACGGGCATCGCGGTCGACTACGTGGAGGAGATCAACGACAACGACGAGTTCTTCGGCAAGGTCGGCCCTGCCCTGATGAACCACCGGCAACCGGGCCGCGATCTGATCGTCCTCAGCGACTGGATGTGCGCCCGGTTCGTACGCCTCGGCTGGGTGCAGGAGATGGACCGGGCCCGTCAGCCGCACATCGCGCGGAACCTCGACCCGCTGCTGCGCGCCCCCGCCTTCGATCCCGGGCGCAGGTTCACCGTGCCGTGGCAGTCCGGCATCACCGGTATCGCATACAACCGTCGCGAGCTCGGCCGGGAGATCCGGCAGGTCTCCGAGCTGTGGGCGAGCGACCTCAAGGGCCGGGTGACCCTGCTGCCCGGTCTGGACGAGGCGTTCGCGTTGCTGATGCAGGGCAGCGGCGTGGACGTCACCCGGTGGACGGCCGACGACTTCCACCGGCTCTGCGACCTGGTCGAGCGCCATGTCCGCAGCGGCCGGATCCGCCGTTTCACCGGCAACGACTACACCAAGGACCTGGTCAGCGGTGATGTGCCGGCCTGCCAGGCGTACTCGGGGGACGTGGTCCAGCTCCAGGCCGACAACCCGGACATCCGAGTCGTCGTCCTCGAGGAGGGCGCCGAGCTCTGGGCCGACTCGCTCATGAGCCCCGACCTGGCCCGCCACAAGGCGAACGCCCAGCGACTGGTCGACCACTACTACGAGCCGGCGGTCGCCGCGACGCTCGCCGCCTGGGTGAACCACGTCTGCCCGGTGCCGGCCGCGCGGGACGTCCTGGCCGCGTCCGGCGACGAGGACACCGCCGCCCTCGCCGAGAACCCGCTGGTCTTCCCGGACGCCACGATGCGCAGGCGCCTGGCGATCGCACGGGACATCACGTCCTCGGAGCGGGTGGAGTTCGCCAAGCGGTGGAACACGATCGTGGGGCTGTAGGGCGTCACATCCGTCGGGTGTCCGCCGAGTCGCGCCGCCTACTCGCGGTTGGGCCGGCCCTCGGCGGGCAGCTCCAGATGCAGTCGGTAGCCGCCGTCGGCCGTCGGCCCGGCCTCGACCGTGCCGCCGAGGAGTTCGGCGCGTTGGCGCAGTCCGACGAGACCGTGGTGGGCGCTGGGCAGGGCGAGCGCCGGCCGGGTGGGTGCGGTGTTCGTGACGACGGTGTGGAGGGCGTCGTCGCCGTGGTGGATCCGCACGGTCGCCCTGGCGCCGGGGGCGTGTTTGCGGACGTTGGTCAGGGCCTCCTGGACCGTGCGGTACACGGCGCGCTGGACGGTGGGCGGCAGGTCGCCGGGCAGATCCGTCTCCAGTTCCGCCTCGATGCCGCTGCCGGCGACCAGCCGGCGCAGGTCGGCCAGGGAGGGCTGGGGCGTGAGCTCGGTACGGCGGCCGCCGGAGGCGCGCAGCACGCTGACCATGTGCCGCAGTTCGTCCAGGGTCTGCACGCTGAGCTGCCGGATCGTGGCCGCCGCCGCCCTGGTCTCGTCGTCCCGGCTGCCCACCTGCAGCGCCCCGGCCTGCACGGCGATAAGGCTGACCTGGTGCGAGACCACGTCGTGCATCTCCCGGGCCAGCTGGGCCCGTTCCTCCGACAGGATGCTCTGGTCGGTCAGGAGCCGTTCGTGCTCACGGGCCTCGGAGATCTCCGCGAGCCGCAGGGACAGTTCCCGGTGGGCCTGTACGAGCTGGCCCAGGAAGACGGGGGCGGCCGCGGTGGCCAGGGTGTAGACGAGCTGGATCAGGCTGGGGGTCCGGGCGAGCTCCGCCGGCCGCACCGCCGACCACGGCCAGGGCAGGAAGTCGGCCGCCGCGAAGGCCAGGGCGCAGACCGCCGGCAGCCAGAGGCGCCGGCTGAGCGAGGAGAGCGTGTACAGCGCGGCGATGGTGGCGAACACCGCGTCGGTGATCAGGGCGGTGGGGAGGGCGAGCACGAAGGTCGTCAGCGGCAGGCGGCGGCGCAGCGCGAGGGCGAAGGCGGCGAGCAGCGCGCAGACCGTCTCCGCCGGGTCCGTGAGGTCGACGTTGACCCATGTGTCCACCAGGGCGGCCCCGACCAGGAGGCCGTCCACGACGGGCGCGGGCAGGCGCCCGGGGCTCATGGGGTGTCCTCGTCCTGCAGCGGCGTGAGCAGCCCCGCGCGCTCGGCGATCAGCACCGCCTGGACCCGGCTGCCGACGTGCAGCTTGCTCAGTACCGCGCTGACGTGCCCTTTGACCGTGCCGGTGCTCAGGTGCATCCGCTCGCCGATGTCGGTGTTGGCCAGGCCCTCGGCCATGAGTACGAGAACGGCTCGCTCGCGCTCGGACAACCGCTCGACGAGGCGGACGGCGGAGGGCTCGTGCGCACCCCTGTCGAGATAGGCGTCGACCATGGCGCGGGTGACCTTGGACGACAGCACGGTCCCGCCCCGGGCCAGCGTGCGCACGAGATGGGGAAGCTGTTCGGGGTCGGTGTCCTTGAGCAGGAATCCGGCGGCCCCCGAGCGGAGTGCGGCCGCCACGTATTCGTCGGTGTCGAACGTCGTGAGCATGGCCACCACGGGCGGGTCCTGCATATGGCGGACCTCGGCCAGAATCGTGAGCCCGTCCACGTCCGGCATCCGGATGTCCAGCAGCACGAGGTCCGGGCGCAGCTCCTGGACGGTCCGCACGGCCTGGCCGCCGGGGACCGCCGCGACGACCTGGATGTCGTCCGCCGCGTCGAGAATGTGCGTGAAGCCCGTGCGGATGAGGGCCTCGTCGTCGACCACCAGTACCCGGATCACGTGCGCTCCGCTCCTCGCATCCCCTCTCCTGGATGCGTACCCCGTCAGGACCGTCCGTGGCGCGCGAAGCGGGTGCCGACGGCCGCGCGGCCGGATTCCAGCCGGTTGGCGGGGGGAGCTTCGGCCGGTCGGCGGGGTGCCTTCGGAAAGCCGCCGGGATGGCTGGGGCGAGGCCGCGGCGAATGCTGAGGGGATGACGCAGAACGTATTGGCGCCCGCGCCCCCGGCGGTGCCGCGCCCGCTCGAGGCGGACCGTACCCGCGCGTCCGCCGCCACGCCGTCGACCGGGCGGCTGATCGGTATCGACCTGGCCCGTGGGCTCGCGGTCTTCGGCATGTACGCGGCCCACGTCGGCCCCGACGTGTCGGTGGGCGGCCCGGTGGGGTTCCTCCTGGAGCTGGCGCGCGGGCGGTCCTCCGCCCTCTTCGCGGTGCTCGCGGGTTTCTCGCTGATCATCGTCATGGGCCGTCCACAGCCCCGCACCGGCCGCTCCGGCCGCCAGGCGATGACCAGGATCGTGATCCGCACCGTCGTCATCGGCGTGATCGGCTATGCGCTGACGGCCCTGGGCACCTCGATCGACGTGATACTCAGCTTCTACGCGCTGCTGTTCCTCGTCGTCCTCCCGCTGTACCGGCTGCGCGCGGGGGCGCTCGCGCTCATCGCCGCCACGGGTGCGGTGGTCATGCCCCTGGTGCTGCACGCGATAAACGCCTCGATCGACAACGGGAACTGGGCACAGTCCGTCATCGACCATGACCCGCTGGCCCGGGTCACCGGCACGGACGGCATCGTCGAGCTGCTGTTCACCGGGACGTATCCGGTGCTCACCTGGGTGCCGTTCCTGGTCGCGGGCATGGCGCTGGCCCGGCTCGACCTCACTCGCCCCGGTATCCGGTCCCGGATGGCCCTGACCGGCGGGGGGCTCGCCGTGCTCGGCTACGGGGGGTCCTGGCTGGCTCTGCACCTGGTCCCGCACGCCATGACGTCCGTCGCGGCCGCCACGGACGGCGGTTCGGCGTCGGCCGCGTGGTGGTCCGACACGGTCGGTGATCCCGAGGGCCGAACTCCGCTCGCGTGGTTGCTGGTGGGCGCACCGCACAGCGAGACGACGTTCTCCATCGTCGGCAACATCGGCGTCGTCGTCATGGTGGTCACCGCGTGTCTGACCGTCGCCGCCAGGCTGCCGCGACTCACCCGTATGGCCACGCCCGTCGCGTCGGTCGGCAAGATGGCGCTCACGGTCTACGTAGCGCACATCGTCGCCCTGTGGCTCCTCACCCATGTCTGGTACGTGTCCCTGGTGGAGGACGAGACCATGGCCGCCCTGCCGGTGCTGCTCGGCTTCATCGCGTCCGCCGCGCTGGTGGCGACCGTATGGGCCCGCCACTTCCGCCGCGGCCCCATGGAGCAGTTGCTGCATCTGGCCACCCGGCCCGCGCTCCTGGTCAAGTAGGAGGACGACGGCCGGTCCGGGACTCACGCCGCTCCGCCGCCCCGACGGGCCTGTGGAGCGGGCCGGCCGGGCCGCTGTTCCATTCGGACGGAGCCGCCGTCCCCGCGCTGTACGCCGGGCCGCCGCACGGCGGCCCGGCGGCTTTGCCGTCTCTTTACAACCCGCTCCCTCGCCGACTCGTCTCTTCGCTCGATCCGTAACTCAGCCCGCCGCGTTTGGGGCGGGCCGACGAAAGAGAGCGATTCGATGCGCCGAACTGTCCTCAGCGCCCTGGCACTCGGGAGCACCATCGTGCTGGCCGGCACCGTGCCCGCGTTCGCCGACGGGCCGAGCCCGGTCCCCAGCACCCGCCCGGGCGCGGCCGCCCCGGCCGGTCCGAGCCCCGTCCCGGCCACCCGGTCCTCGGCCCCGAGCGCGGTCCCGAGCGCGGCGCCGACGCGGGCCAACGGGCGCGGCCAGGTCTCCGTCGTGCCGAAGGGCGCGCCCGACACCGGAGTGACGGCGGTGTCCTCGTCGTCCGGGTCCGAGGGCGGGCTGATCGGCGGGGGTGCCGCCGCGGCGCTCGTCGCGGGCGGGGCGGCGGTCTTCGTCGTACGTCGCCGCCGGGCGACCGGGGCATGACACCGCTCTCCAGGCGCACCTTCGCCACGGCCGCTCTGGCCTGCGTGCTCATGGGGTGCGCCGGCCATCCGAACCATCGGGCCACGACCGCACCGGCCGTGAGCACGCCGCCGCCCTCGCAGGCCGCCGCACGGGCCGTACACCCCCTCGGTCGCTCGGTCCCGGTCGGGCTGCGAATCCCGGCCATCGGCGTCGACACCCCGGTCATGCAGCTGGGGCTGGCGCCGGACGGAAGCGTGCAGGTGCCCCCGATCCAGGCGGACGACCGGGCGGGCTGGTACCGGCAGTCGCCGACGCCGGGCCAGGTGGGCCCGTCGGTCCTCCTCGGGCACGTCACCGTCGGCGCCTACGGGGACGGGGTGTTCCGGCACCTCGCGAGGCTGCACCGGGGCGACCGGATCGTGGTGCGTCTGGAGAACGGTGCGTCCGCGGTGTTCACCGTCGGCGACGTGCGGACGGTCGCCAAGACCGACTTCCCCGCACGGGACGTCTACGGGGATGTGAACCGTCCGGAGCTGCGGCTGATCACGTGCGGCGGACCCCGCAGCGGTGACGGCTACCTCGACAACGTCATCGTGTTCGCGACACTGAGCTCCGCTGTCCCCTGACCCGGTCCTGCTCGGATGCCGGGCCCACGGAACGTACGCCGTCGGCCCGGCATCCTTCCCCACGAGTGCCCCCACGACCATGGAGAGCGTTGAAACGGTCCCGTGACAAGGCGGCGTCCGAGCTGTTCGCCGTCCTCTACCCGCGCCTCGCCGGCTGGTGCCGCCGTCTCGTCGACGACGACGAGACGGCCCACGAGATCGCCTCGGAGGCATTCACCCGGCTCTGGGCCCGCTGGACGACCGTGGAGGAGCCCCGCGGCTTCCTCTACGTCACCGCGGCCAACATCGTCCGGGACCACTGGCGCAAACTGGAGCGCGAGCGCAGGGCCGTGCGCCGTGCCACCTCCGAGGCCGCCGTCCGCCCGCAGACCGAGCAGACCGACCCGTCGGTGCGGCTGCTCGTACAGTCGCTTCCCGAACGACTCCGGGTGCCGATCCTGCTGCACTACTACGCCGACATGCCGATCCGGGAGGTGTCCGCGCTGACCGGGCGCAAGGAAGGAACCGTCAAGGCCGATCTCCACGCGGCCCGAGAACTGCTCCGCGTCCACCTGAGGAGAAGCCTTGACCACACGCCTTGACGACGGCCCGGAGTTCGGGTCCGACGACCCTCTCGCGGTGATCCTGCGGCCGCCCGCCGAGCACCTCGGGGCGCCCCTCGGCCGGTACGAGGCGATCCGCCGCGCCGCGGGCCGCCGCAGGCTGCTGCGTGCCGCGGCGGGGATCGGCGCGTCCTGCGCGGTCGCCGTTCTTGTCGCGCTGCCCCTTCACCTGGCGAGCCCCGGTGCGCCGGCCTCCCCGGCGGTGCCGCTCGCGCCGCCGCCCGCGAGCGGGCACGCGGGGTCGCCCACCCCCTCGGTCGTGCCCGACCCGTCGGCGTCGCCCGTGCCGTCGGTGCCGCCCGAGCGTGTCGACCCCCGTCCGACCGCACGGTCCTCGTCCGTGGGAAGCGACGCGCCGGGCGGTCCGGTATCGCCGACCCGGGAGCGGCGGGTGGCGTCGAGCGCGATGCGGGGCGAGCCGTCGCCCTCCGCCCGCTGACGCTCCCGTCGGCACAGGAGCCGGCGGGGCAGCGCCCGCCCTCCTCCTTGCTCTCGTGCCCGCCTTGCGGGGGCCGCCGCCGCGCAGCAGGCTGCTTGACGGGGGAGGCGAGGAAGGGAGCCCCGTGATGACCCAGCATCCGCCCACGGCGCCGCTCGACCGGCCGGTGGTCGGCTCGTATCCGACCTACGAGGGCGCACAGCGTGCGGTCGACTTCCTCTCCGACAGCAAGTTCCCCGTGGAGCGCACCGCGATCATCGGCTCGGACCTGCGGATGGTGGAGACGGTGCTCGGCCGGCTCACTCGCGGGCGGGCCGCCTTGGCCGGCGCGGGCTCGGGCGCCTGGTTCGGGTTGCTCATCGGCCTGCTGCTGTCACTGTTCGCCGCGGGCAACCATCACGTGCTGGTGCTGATGATCAGCGGTCTGTTCTACGGCGCGATCTTCGGTGCGCTCTTCGGCTTCGCCGGCCACGCGTTCACCGGGGGCCGCCGCGACTTCGCGTCCCGCAGCCAGATCGTCGCCGCCCGCTACGACGTGGTCGCCGAGGCCGACGTCGCGGAGGAGGCGAAGAACATGCTCATCAAGCTCGGCTGGCGCGAGAGCTGAGCGGTACGGGCGCCCGCAGCCACCGGGCACGCCCGCGGGCCGGTGCACGGACGGTGCCGGGTGCCGCGCGTCTTGGCGCCTCGATTGGTCCGGGAAAGGGATGATTCCTAGCTGAATGTCCGGTGTGCCGACAACAGCAAGGAGCGGAAGAGCCATGTCCGTGATGCGAGTCGCCCAGGTGGCCGAGCCCCGGGGGAGTTTCGAGGTCGTCGAACGGGAGCTGCCCGAGCCGGGGCCGGGACATGTACGGATCGCCGTGGAGGCGTCCGGTGTCTGCCACACCGACTCGGTCTTCGTGCAGACACCCTCCCCGGCCGTGCGGTTCCCTCTCGTGACCGGGCACGAGGTGGCCGGCCGGATCGACTCGGTGGGCGAGGGGGTCGTCGGCTGGGCGGTGGGCACCCGGGTCGAGGTGGGGTGGTTCGGTGGGCAGTGCGGTCACTGCCGCCCCTGCCGCCAGGGCGACTTCATCAGCTGCGAGAACCTCAAGGTGCCGGGGCTGGCGTACGACGGCGGATACGCCACCCACATGGTCGCGCCCGTCGAGGCCCTGGCCCAGATTCCGGAGGGGCTGTCCGCGGTCGACGCCGCACCGCTCGGATGCGCGGGTGTGACCTCCTTCATGGGGCTGCGCACAAGTGTGGCCCGCGCCGGTGACCTGGTCGCGGTCCTCGGCATCGGCGGCCTCGGGCACCTCGGCGTCCAGTACGCCGCCAGGATGGGTTTCGAGACCGTGGCGATCGCCCGCGGCCGGGACAAGGAAGCGCTGGCCAGACAACTGGGCGCGGACCACTACATCGACAGCTCGGCCTCGGACCCGGCCCGGATGCTCAAGGAACTGGGCGGCGCGAAGGTGGTCCTCGGCACGGCGGCGAGCGCGGACGCCATGTCGGCGACGATCGACGGACTCGCCCCGCGCGGTCAGCTGGTGACCATCGGGGTGACGGACCAGTCGCTCAAGGTGGCACCGGTACAGCTGATCGGCACCAGCCGGGTGGTGAGCGGGCATCCGTCGGGAACGGCGCGGGAGGTCGAGGAGACCATGGCCTTCAGCGCCCGCAGCGGAGTCCGGCCCATGGTCGAGACGATGCCGCTGGAGGAGGTCAACGACGCCTACGCGCGCATGCTGTCCGGCGCTGCACGGTTCCGCATGGTGCTGACCATGGACGGGTGACGGCGGGGCCCGGCCGGGCACCGCGAGGGTCCCGGCCGGTCCGGCGCCCGGTACGGCCCGCGCACGGACGTACTTCCTCCGCACGGAATGGGACGTCGGGCTTCGGGCGTTTGTGAGTGACAGCAGACCTCGTCAGGGCGGATTGCCCTGGTTGTTCCGGTCTGCCGGAACGGGAGGCGGCGGATGCGTTCGAACCACCTGGCGATCGCCGAGTGAGCGCATGAGCATGTCCAGCGAAGCCGACGACTACACGGGTCAGACCGCCTGCGGCAAGAACTCGCACTCGCCGCTGCGCGACTTCCTGCAGACCGAGACCGGCAGCGCGGCCGTCCTGGTGGCGGCGGCCGTCCTCGCGCTCGTGTGGGCCAACTCCGCACCGTCGGGCTACGAGGCGTTCTGGCACACCCACCTGTCCGTACGGATCGGTTCGTACGGTGTGTCGCTCGCACTGCGCGAGTGGGTGAACAGCGGGCTCATGGCGCTGTTCTTCTTCGTCGTCGGTCTGGAGGCGCGCCGCGAGTTCGACATGGGCGAACTGCGCGACCGCTCACGTCTGGTCCTGTCGCTCGCCGCGGGCGTCGGCGGCATGCTCGTGCCGATCGGCATCTATCTGGCGATCAACGCGGGCCATGGGACGACGCAGGGCTGGGGCGCGGCGATGTCCACCGACACCGCCTTCGTGCTGGGTGTGCTGGCCGTCGTCGGCCGCCGAATGCCACCGGGACTGCGGGTCTTCGTCCTCACGATCACCGTGGTCGACGACCTGCTGGCCCTCGTCGTCATCGCCGTCGCCTACAGCGACCGCATCAACGTGCCTGCGCTGTTCGTGGCCGTCGGCGTCTTCGCCGTCGTCCTGCTGGTGCGATGGCTCGGGGTCCGCCGAGGAGTCGTGTACGCGCTGCTCGCGCTGGTGGCGTGGGTCGCCCTGCTCGAATCGGGGGTGGACCCGGTTGTCATCGGGCTCGCCATGGGCCTGATCACCTACGCCTATCCGGCGGCGCGCGCCGATCTGGAGCGTGTCAGCGACCTGTTCCGGTTGTTCCGCGAGCAGCCGACGCCCGAACTCGAGCGCACCGTACGTGTCGGCATCGCCACGGCCCTCTCGCCGAACGAGCGCCTGCAGCGCATGTACCACCCCTGGGCCGGCTATGTGATCGTTCCCCTCTTCGCGCTGGCCAACGTCGGCATCCCGATCGGCGGCGAGCAGTTGGGGCGGGCGTTCACCTCACCGGTGACCCTGGGCATCCTGCTGGCGTACGTCCTCGGCAAACCGATCGGCATCGTCGGGGCGTCGGCCCTGGCCCAGGCGCTCAGCCGCGGACGGCTCCGGATCCCGGTCGGCTGGGGGACCGTCGCCGCGGGCGGGACCATGGCCGGAGTCGGTTTCACGGTCTCCCTGCTCATCGCCACGCTCGCCTTCAGCGGCGCCCGGCTGGAGGAGGCCAAGATCGGCATCCTGGCGGCGGTGGTCGGCTCCTTCGTGACCGGCCGGCTCGCCACCGGTGTGATCGGGATGCTGTCGCGTCCCCGGCAGTTGCGGGCACTGTTCGGAAAGGCCGAGACGATCGTCGATCTGGGGGTGCCCGTCGGCCCCGGCCGCGACCATGTGCGCGGACCGCACGAGGCACCCGTGACGGTCGTGGAGTACGGCGACTACGAGTGCCCCTTCTGCGGCCAGGCGGAGCCGGTCGTGCGGGAACTCCTCGCGGACTTCGGGGACGTGCGGTACGTATGGCGGCATCTGCCGCTGACCGACGTCCATCCGCACGCCCAACTCGCCGCCGAGGCGGCGGAGGTGGCCGCGCTGCAGGGCCGCTTCTGGGACATGCACGATCTGCTGATCAGCCACCAGGGCGCCCTGACGCTCGACGACCTGCTGGGCCATGCCGCGGACCTGGGACTCGATCTGCGGCGCTTCGAGCGGGACATGCGCGCCCACGCGGGCGCCGCGCGCGTGGCCGAGGACGTCGATTCGGCCGATCTCGGCGGCGTGGCGGGAACGCCCACGTTCTTCGTCAACGGGCGCAGGCACTACGGCGCGTACGACATCACCGGACTGTCCGAGGCCGTGCGTGCCGCGCGTGAACGAGCCGCCGTGGCCGCTTAGCGCGTCCTCGTGTCCCACCCCCCGTACGCGGGCGGCGGGGTCCCCGTCCAGCCACTTTTGAACATGTTCAATTCGAGGGGTACGCTCATGCCATGAGCGACAGAGCGGCCCTGTCGAGGGGCATCCGCGCGTGGCTGGTCTTTTTCGTCGTCTGCCTGGTACTCAGCGGTGCCACGGCCTTTCCCCTGGTCCACGAGCTGCGCTGGACCGAGGATCTGCTGAGGTCCCTGTCCGTGCCGGAGCACCTGCCCGCCCTCATGGACTGGATCGAGCGGGTGCGCCGCGGACTCGACGCCATCGATGCCGAGCAGCCCTTCGTCCTCTACGGCACGGACTGGCTGGCGTTCGCACACCTGGTGATCGCGGTGGCCTTCTACGGGCCCTACCGCGACCCCGTCCGCAACATCTGGGTCGTCGAGTTCGGGATGATCGCCTGCGCGGGCATCATCCCGCTCGCCCTGATCTGCGGTCCGATCCGCGGGATCCCGTTCTGGTGGACGGTGATCGACATGTCGTTCGGGGTGTTCGGGATCGTCCCGCTGTATGTCGTCCGGAAGAAGATCAAGCGGCTGGAGGAGCTGACGGCCGGGGTCACCCGGCCGGCCCCCGCGGCAGCGTGACCCCGGCCACCGAACGGCCCCGGGACCGCCGCCCGGCTCAGCGCCCGCGCAGCGCGTGCAGCGCGTCGAGGCGGTTGGTGGTGATCGAGTCCACGCCCAGGTCGAGCAGGCGCCGCATGGAGCGGCGCGTGTCCGGGGTCCACACCGACAGCAGATGACCGCCCCGGTGCACACGTGCAGCGAGGTCCCGGTCGACCAGGCCGAACCGGTAGTTGAGCCAGCGCGGGCGCACCGCATCGAGCAGCGCGGGCCGGGGCGGGGCGAGGCTCGTCCAGGTCAGGGCGATCTCCGCCGAGGGGTCGGCGGCCCGGACGGCCAGCATGGCCTGCGCCCCGGCGCAGTAGTAGACGCGCTCCGACGCGCCGCACTGCCGCACGACGTCCACCACCCGGCGCACGGCGCGGACCGAGGGCTCGCCCGGCAGGTCGATCATGACCCGGCCGCCGTCGGACGCCCTCAGCGCGTCGGCCAGCGTCGGCACACCGCCGGCCGTCAGCCCCTGCACCTCGTCGGACGAGAGCGAGGCGAGCGGCCGGTCCTGCTCCCACAGCCGCTTCAGTGTCCCGTCGTGCAGGAGCACGGGGACACCGTCCCTGGTGAGCCGAACATCGACCTCGACGGCGTCCGCGCCCCGGCGGAGCGCGGAACGCAGCGAGGCGAGCGTGTTCTCGCGGTGGCGGTAGGGGTCGCCGCGATGGGCGACGGCAGTCACGGTGCGCATGGGCCCATTGTGCTGGTCAGGGAGCGAGCCACGCCGCAGTGTAGGCGTCGATCTCGGCGACCAGTTTCGCCTTGCCCGCGTCGTCGAGGAAGGACGCCTCGACCCCGTTCCCGGCGAGCGAGGCCAGACCCCGTTCGTCGAGGTCCAGCAGTCGTGCCGCGACCGCGTACTCGTTGTTGAGATCGGTGCCGAACATCGGCGGGTCGTCCGAGTTGACGGTGACGATCACGCCAGCGCGCGTGAACTCCTTGATGGGGTGCTCCTCGAGCGTGCGGACGGCGCGCGTCGCGATGTTGGAGGTCGGGCAGACCTCCAGCGGGATGCGGTGCTCGGCGAGGTGCGCCAGCAGCTTCGGGTCCCGGGCGGAACTCGTGCCGTGGCCGATGCGCTCGGCGCGCAGTTCGTTCAGGGCGTCCCAGACCGTCTCGGGTCCGGTCGTCTCTCCGGCGTGCGGCACGGAACGCAGGCCCGCCGCTATCGCCCGGTCGAAGTACGGCTTGAACTGCGGCCGGGGCACACCGATTTCGGGGCCGCCGAGCCCGAAGGAGACGAGCCCCTCGGGGCGCAGCCGGTCGTCGGTGGCGAGCCGGGCGGTCTCCTCGGCGGATTCGAGGCCGGCCTCGCCGGGGATGTCGAAGCACCAGCGCAGTACGGTCCCGAACTCGGCCTCCGCGGCCTTGCGGGCGTCCTCGATCGCGTCCATGAACGCCCGCTCGTCGATACCGCGGCGGGTGGACGAGAAGGGGGTGATCGTCAGCTCGGCGTAGCGCACCTGCTGCCGGGCCATGTCGCGTGCGACCTCGTAGGTCAGCAGGCGTACGTCCTCGGGGGTCCGGATGAGGTCGACCACGGACAGATAGACCTCGATGAAGTGGGCGAAGTCCGTGAACGTGAAGTAGTCGACGAGGGCCTCGGGGTCGGTGGGCACCTTGGAGTCGGGGTGACGTGCGGCCAGTTCCGAGACGATGCGCGGGGAGGCGGAGCCCACGTGGTGCACGTGCAGTTCGGCCTTGGGCAGTCCGGCGATGAAGGCGTGCAGATCGCGCACGGCGGGGGCGTCACGGTGGTCGGTCAAGGGGTCCTCCCCGGGAGCGGCGCCCCGGCACCCTGTTCGGGCGGGACGCGGGTGATCGGCTGATCGGTGGTTCAGGGATCATCGTAGGACGAGGGTCACGTGTGTCCGGCCCGGGCCGTAGCATGACGGCAGGTACGACGGAGGGGGGACTCACGCATGTCCGAGGACGCGCAGCCGCCGGGAACGCCTCAGCACGGCGCCATGGGGCCGGGGGCCATGCCGGGCGACGGCACGGAAGGGGCGCCGGGTGCGCCCGGGGCCGAGGGCCCCGGGATACCGGGCACCCCCGCGGGCCGGGTGCCCGGGGTCGCGCTCGACAAGCCGGCCGCAGGTCCGCTCCCCGCGTTCGATCCCTGGGCGCCGCCCGCCGACGACGCGCCCCGCACGGGTCCCGGCTCGCCGGGCCCGGGAGCTCCCGTCGGCCCGCAGGACCGGATCCCCGGCGGCGCTCCGTTCCCGCACGACCAGGCCACGGTCGCCGCCCTGCCCGGTCCCGGGATGCCCGGCGCTCCGGCCCAGGAGCCCTGGGGCCATCCCTTCGCACCGCCGGGCCCCACCGCCGCGGCCCCGGCCGGCAACCCGTTCGCCCCGCCCTCCCCGGCCCCGGCCGGCAACCCCTTCGCGCCGCCCTCACCGTTCGCCGTCGGCAATCCGTACGCGCCGCCCGTTCCCGGTCAGCCCGTGCCGCCACCGCCCATCGGACCCGAAGGGCCCGGGCAGCCGACGGCCTATGCCTATCCGCAGTACCCCGCATACCCCGGCTACGGCGCACCGTACGGTCCACAGGGCCATGTCCCCGGCTACGGCTGGCCCGGAATGCCGCTCGCGCCGAGCAACGGAATGGGCACCGCCTCGCTCGTGCTCGGGATCATCTCAGCCGTCGGGTTCTGTCTCGGTCCGGTGGCCATGTTCGTGGGCGCGCTGGCCGTGA
>Ga0102590_1002502_pt1 | contig 21513 bp, 12 predicted proteins | sample AraplaMF_Col_mMF_FD_76859 | JGI IMG/M metagenome (GOLD analysis project Ga0102590, IMG submission 76859) | Arabidopsis root microbial communities from the University of North Carolina, USA - plate scrape MF_Col_mMF | ecosystem: Host-associated > Plants > Roots > Endosphere | place: USA...
CTGGAGGCCAGGATCCGCAGGCTCGCCGAAACGATTGCCGACGGTTACGGCGCAACCGCGGAAATCGAATACACGCGCGGACACCCCGTGGTCGTCAATTCGGAGGCGGAAACCGAATTCGCCCGCAAGGTTGCAGAAGAGCTCGTCGGTACCGACAAGGTAGCCCTCTGCAACCTCATCCCCGGCAGTGAGGACTTCTCGCATTTCCTCGAGCACAAGCCCGGCAGCTTCCTGCGGCTCGGCAACGGTATGGAATCGGCGATCCTGCACAGCGCCAAATACGACTTTGCCGACAAATCCCTGACGGTGGGTGCAGCGATGTGGGCGCGCTTGACCGAACGCTATCTCGACGACTGAGAGCGTTCGGCCGCATGCAGTAAGCTCTCACCTCGGTGCGTTCGCGGCGCAAACGTTGCACCCCGCCGTGCTACCAGGTCGGGAACGGATCTTCGAGAGCTGACCAGTCGCGCGGGTCCGCACTGGCGAGGCAGTCGTCCAATGCGGCTCGCACACCTGTCTCGTCCATGCCAACGCCGATGAACACCAGTTCCTGCCGGCGGTCGCCCCAGGCGCTGTCCCACCGGCTCTGCAGGTGCTGATGAAACTGCTGATGGCTCGGCCAGTCTTGTCGCGGAACGGCGGCCCACCAGAGCCCCATGGGTTCGCAGCGCCGTTGTACCCCGGCAGCCGACATCAGACCCACATGACGCGGGCGCGTGGCAAGCCAGAAATGGCCCTTGGCGCGCAGCACCCCTGGCCAGGGCTCGTCCAGGAACGCGCGAAACCGCTTGGGGTCGAAGGGACGCCTCGTGCGATAGACAAAGCTCGATACGCCGTATTCCTCCGTCTCCGGAACATGCTCGCCCGGACTATACAGTTCCTTGTGCCATAAGGGATGCGCGGAGGCCTTTTCTTCATCGAAAAGGCCGGTATTGAGGACGGTTGCCAGAGAAACCCTGCCGAGATCCGTCTCCACCTGGCGCGCATCCGGATTGAGTGCGGCAACCGTCTTGCGGACTTCCGCGCGCATCTCTTCGCTCGCGTTCGAGATCTTGTTGATCACCACGACATCGGCAAACTCGATCTGATCGACCAGCAGGTCGATAAGGGTACGCCGGTCCTCACCGTCCCGCTGCAGGCCACGGTCGGCAAGCAGATCGGCGCTGCTATAGTCGGCCAACAGGTTTGCGGCGTCGACCACGGTGACCATCGTGTCCAGTTTGGCAAAATCAGAAAGCGAAACACCGTTCTCGTCGCGGAAGGAAAAGGTTGCCGCAATGGGGCGCGGCTCGGCAATGCCGGTCCCTTCAATCAGCAGATAGTCGTATCGCCCCTCTTCGGCCAGTCGCCGCACCTCCGTCAGCAGGTCGTTGCGGAGGGTGCAGCATATGCAGCCATTGCTGAGCTCGACCAATGCCTCCGTCGTATGTGACAGGTTGCAGCCACCGTCTCGAATGAGACTGGCGTCGATGTTCACTTCACTCATGTCGTTGACGATGACGGCGACCCGCAAGCCCTCCCGATTGTTCAGGACGTGACTGAGAAGCGTCGTCTTGCCAGCGCCGAGAAAACCGGCGAGCACCGTCACCGGCAGGCGCTCGATCCTGTTCATCGGCGTCCCTCAATTAGGGATATTCGGAGTGACAGTCGCCGCGGCCGGCATTTGCGTCCTATGAGCCTCATTCCAACTCCGTTCCCGACCTCCTCCGATGCTTCACGCGGCAAGCTGCGGCCGGAAAACCACATCGGCATAATAGTTGGTTGAATTGAAGGTGCTGGTCGGGAAGAGACCTGTGCTGGCGGAGCCCCCATAGGAATAGAGACCGTTGCCGCTCGCTGGTGCCGACAGCGGGCCGCTGGTGACGGCGGTCGTAAAGAAATTGTTGGTCGCCACATAGGCACCGGTTGTGTGGTAGGAGGCGACATAGGTGGTGTTGGCGGCGATGGTGACGGGGGTTGCAAAGCTAGCCGTCTGCCAGCCGCTTGCCGTGGTGTTGGTGAAGGTGGCGGTGGCAAGCTTGGTGCCCGTGGAGCTCCACAGATCGACGACGTTCTGGCCGTTGTCGTTGGCGCTGCGATAGAACCTGATGCCGGTAATGTCGCCGGCGACGTTCGAGGTGAACTTGACGCCGAGTTCGAGCTGCTGGCTGTCGTTGAGGTTCGTCTGAGCCGGCGTGCTGGAGGCGGAAAACAGGCTGTGCGTGGCGACGATGCTGAAAGTCTCGTTGGCGGCGAGGCCGCCGAGATCGGTTGCCGTCACCTTGACGCCGTAGGAGCCTGCTGTCGTCGGTGTGCCGGAGAAGGTGCGCGTCGTGGCGTTGAAACTCAGCCAGGCGGGAAGTGCTGTGCCGTCGGCAGCCGTTGCCGAATACGCCAGCGTGTCGCCGCTGTCGACATCGGTAAAGGTGGTCGTCGGCACCGCGAAGGAGAAGGCGGAGCCGACGGTGGCGTTCTGGCTGGCCGTCTGGACGGCAAGCACCGGTGCATCGTTGGCCCCATGGATGGTGATGGTCAGGCTTGTCGTGGCCGTGGCGCCAGCCGTGTCGCGCATCGTGTAGCTAAAGACATCGCTCAGCGTGTTGGTGGACTGGCGCAATGCCTGCACGGCGGCATTGGTCTCGTTGATCGCATAATTATAGGCACCCGATGCATTGAGCACGAGACTGCCATAGGTGCCGTTGAGCGCCGAACCGAGCGTGCCGGATGTCGCACCGAAGCTGACTGCCGTCACCGTCTTGGTGTCACCGGCATCCGGATCGGTGTCGTTGGTCAGCACATTGCCGCTGGCCACCACGCCGCCCGAACCATTGGCGACACCGCCCTTCTCGGTCGCATCCCCCGTATCGGCAACCGCCGTCGGCGTGGTGTTGCCAGGTGTGGTCGACACGGCAATGCTGAAGGTCTCGTTGGCGGCAAGACCGCCGAGATCGGTTGCCGTCACCTTGACGCCATAGGAGCCGGCTGTCGTCGGCGTGCCCGAGAAGGTGCGCGTCGAAGCGTTGAAGCTCAGCCAGGCGGGAAGTGCTGTGCCGTCGGCAGCCGTTGCCGAATACGCCAGCGTGTCGCCGCTGTCGACATCGGTAAAGGTCGTCGTCGGCACCGCGAAGGAGAAGGCCGAGCCGACGGTGGCGTTCTGGCTGGCCGTCTGGACGGCAAGCACCGGTGCATCGTTGGCCCCATGGATGGTGATGGTCAGGCTTGTCGTGGCCGTGGCGCCAGCCGTGTCGCGCATCGTGTAGCTAAAGACATCGCTCAGCGTGTTGGTGGACTGGCGCAATGCCTGCACGGCGGCATTGGTCTCGTTGATCGCATAATTATAGGCACCCGATGCATTGAGCACGAGACTGCCATAGGTGCCGTTGAGCGCCGAACCGAGCGTGCCGGATGTCGCACCGAAGCTGACTGCCGTCACCGTCTTGGTGTCACCGGCATCCGGATCGGTGTCGTTGGTCAGCACATTGCCGCTGGCCACCACGCCGCCCGAACCATTGGCGACACCGCCCTTCTCGGTCGCATCCCCCGTATCGGCAACCGCCGTCGGTGTCGTGTTCGATGCCGGATTGAACATCACATCGACCCAATAATTCGTCTGCTGGAAGGTGCTCGAGGGGAACAGGCTGCTGCTGCCGTATCTGTATACGCCATTGCCGCTCGCGGGCGCAGTCAGCGGGCCACTGGTCACATTGGAGACAAAGTAGTTTGCGGTCGTCGAATAATGGCCGGTGTTGGTGTGGTAAGATGCCGTGTAGGTCTGCCCGGGGGTCAACGTCACTGGACTGGAGAAATACGCGATCTGCCAGCCGCTGGCGGTTTCGTTCGTAAAGGTCAGAGTGGCGAGCTGCGTACCCGTGCTCGACCAGAGCGTCCCTGTATGCGTACCCGTATCCTGGCTGCCCTTGTAAAAACGAATGCCGGTGATGGTTCCTGCGACAGAGCTCTGGAATTTGACACCGAGCTCGACGGCTGACGTATCGGCGGTGTTGACGACCGCTGGTGTCGCCGCGCCGAAGAGCGTAGCATAACTCGGCCCGCTGACGGTGACCGTGCGTCCTGCCGAAGGGGTCTCGAGATTGATACTATCGTCCACGGCACGGGACAGGATTGTATAGGTGCCTGCGGTCTGCGGCGACCAAGTGTAAGTCCAATTCTCATCGCCGATCGCTGGATGCCAGCTCGCACCGTTGTCGGTCGAAACCTCGACGCTCGCGATAACCCCGCCACCCGTATCGGTAGCTGTACCTGTGATCGTGACGGTGGACCCGACGGCGGCCGTGGCGGGTGCTGTGATGACGGAGGTCGGTGCGGCGTGGTCCGTCGAACCGGTTGTGGCTGTGAGGCCGGATTGCAGTGTTCCGGGCTGAATGCCCATATCGGCAAGCAAATTGACCATCGCCTGCTGCACGCGGGGATCCGTCGGGGTCGCCTGATTGTCGTGGTTGTCGCTCAAGCCCCATGTCCAGTAGACGGTACCGGCACCAAACACGAGTGCGCCGCTGGGAGCGCGATAAAGCGTGAGATTATGGGTGGCATTCGCATTGCCGGTCGTGTTGCCGTAGTCAAGCAGGTAGGTGCTGACTGGCAGCGTCGTCGACGACAGTTTGACGAGGCCGGCCGGATCGAAGCCGTTATCCGGCGCCTCGTCCCACTCGTAACCAAGATAGTTCTTGGTGAGCGTCGCCGTCTGGCCCGGCTGAAGATTGGCAACGCTGGTACTGCGCCAGAAGCGCAGGTTGGCGTCGTCATAGCCAACGGTGATCGCGCCGAGGTTGCTGCCGACATCATCGACCTTGAATAATTGGCCGGTCAGCGAATTCTCGGGATTGCCGCCGCCAATGGCGGGTGGACTGAAGCGTGGATCGCGGAAAGTGCCTGTCCATTGGTCGGAAGGATCAATGTCGCTGCCGGCCCATGTCTCCTTATAGGTGATCAGAGTGCGATAGGGTGTGCCGTCGGCGCTGTAGGCATTGCCCCAGCGCGTGCGCCAATAGACTTCGTTGCCGCTCCAGAACATAAGGTTGACGCCCGCATCGCGTGCGGCTTCGACATTAGTCCTCTGCTGTCCCGACCAGTATTCGTCATGCCCAGCATCGATATAGGTCTTGTGATTGAGCAACAGACTGCCATAGCGGTCGACGTCAATACCCGACATATAGGAGACGTCATAACCGTTTTGCTCCAGCCAGTAGATACCCGCATATTCGGCGCCGAACAGATAGTCCTGCGGACCGGCATAGGTGCCGACCCCGCCGCGGGTCGCAATCGGCCTGTTGTAGCTGACCGCATAGGCGCGACCGGCCCCCTGCCCCGTCGCCGGACCGTTGCCGCCGTAGAGATTTGCGCCACCCCAGCCGTTATAGGCTTGCCAGGTCTCGTCGGCGGTCTGGAAGACGACGTCGCTATGGCTGGCGTCGTCGCGCACGATGAACGGGATTTGATTTTCGCCGAATGTGCCATCCTGTCGAACGAGCTTGGCGATATAAACCCCGGAGACAGCATCGGCAGGTACGGTCCACGAGGCCGAAACCGCCCAGTTGCCGGCGTCGACCGTGCCGGTCGTAGCATTGCGCAACGGATTGGGTTGAGTCTGCAATCCGGTGTGCTGCAGGGTGTCGACCTTGCGCGCACCCATGCCGCCATAGTAGCCGAGCCGGTAAATATCGATGCGATAATTGGTGGAATTCGTATTGATCTTGAAGTTGATCGTGTTCCCGTTATCGACGCTGATGTCGGTTGCGAACCCCTCGATGTTGGAGCTGCCGGCACCAGTGATGCCCCACTCGCTCTCCGGATTACCCTGCTTCTGGTTTTCCAGCACGATGGGGTTCACGGCTGTCGCTGCTGCTGTGGTCGTCGCCGCCAGAGTTTGCGTCCTCGATGACGGTTGCGGACTCCGCATTGTTGTGACCGAGCCGGAAAGGGTGCCGTTGCCCACGCCGGTACCGGTTGCCGAACTCGTCTCTCCACCGCCAGGCAATGATCCGTTCCACACCGTCGAATTCGTCCATCCGGCGGTTCCGCGCCAGCCGGACAGCGGAGACAGGTCACGGTCGAGAAGCGGATCGCTGCCCGAAGCCCCGAAGGCCGCCTTGAATGTTGTCACATGGTCCGGCCCATCAGTCAGCCTGGTGCCCGGCAATTGACCGTCCTGCTGCATCAAAGCGCTGCCATGGGCCCAATCGAGAATCCGCGTGGGCGAGGTATAGTAGCCGCATCCACAGATACCATAGGGCATGCCAGACGCCAGTGATCGAGCCCCAGCAGCCTGCTCGACCGCCTGCGCTGACGGGCTCGTTTCGAGAATGACGACCTTGCCCGAATGCGCACGCTGCCCTACCGCGGCGGCCGAGCCTTGCCCCGAACCCGTCGGTGCCGGACCTTGCGCGAGATATGGAGCCAAGGGATCATCGCCCATGGCGCTCATTCCGGCGTATGTGCGATAAAGGGACGACGCGGACCCGAATGTACCCCCATTCGCGCCGCGCTCAAAAGGCGCAAAACCCGGCATATGAGCGGGCAGCACAGATGCGGCAGAGTCACCGCTTCGAACTCCCGTTGCGCGCGCCGCTACGAAACCGTCGGGCGACGGCGGGTGATCTATATTGCCCTGGCCATCGGTATCGCTGATCACCTCCACTTTCTGTTCAACGTCATGTCCGTTGAGCGCGGAGCCCTTATCGGGATTGTCAGCAAGGACACCATGCTTGTCTCCACCCACAGCTTGTGCGGATGTTGTAAGCTGGGCACTATCCCGGCGTCGATCGGCAGTCTTGCGCGACCTTGCCTTTCCACCGACGGCCAGCCACCGTGGAACCCACGAATCCACTAAAAGTGAGCGCGGAGCCCACCGGAAAGCGTTGCGATACATGGCGTGCCCTCTCGCGAAATTGTCAGGGTCAAAATCTATGAGGATCGTTCGATACGCGTCCAAGTATAATCGAAAATAGGTGAGTATATCCTACCCATTTCGACCTATAGACGGCATCCCTTTAGGCAAAAGCACTTTTTCATAGAAACGCCGGTCGTATTTCGCGCAGCAACCAATGGCACAATCGTGCCCGGGCGACGACTTTGGATCGACTTGAGCGCTCTTGTCTGCACGCCTCTTAAAATCGATGCACCGCCTCAAAATTGTGCGTCTTGCCGCGTCAGGGTTTTTTCCCATCCGAAATAGCTAGCTTTTGGCGCAATCTTCGCCCGTTCGGAGTATTGATGCTGCGCCGTAACGATATAGGCTCTGCGCCGCCGTGACAGCATGCCGAATCGAAAGATATCGGCTGCAAGGGAGGGAGCCCTAGCGCGGTCAAAATCTGGAAAAGCGAGACACTGACATGAGACAATCCATGGAGAGGATCATGGAGCGGCGATTGAGTGCCATCCTCGCTGCCGATGTAGTCGGTTACAGCCGGCTCATGGGCATGGACGAGACAGGCACGCTGCAGGCTTTGAACCGGCATCGCTGCGAACTGGTCGACATCCGCATATCCGATTACAAGGGCCGCATCGTCAAACTCACCGGCGACGGCATCCTTGTCGAGTTTCAGAGCGTTGTGAATGCCGTGGCCTGCGCCGCCGAAATCCAGCGCAGCATGGCCTTGCGCAACGAAACCGTGCCAAAGGAAGAGCGCGTCGAATTCCGCATCGGCATCAATCTCGGCGATGTCGTGGTCGAAAATGACGATATTTTCGGCGACGGCGTCAACCTTGCCGCGCGCCTGGAAGGCGTTGCTCCAGTCGGCGGCATTGCTGTGTCGGCAATCGTGCGGGATCAGGTCGGTTCACGCCTCAATCTCGGCTTCGATTTTTTAGGTGAACACGTGTTCAAAAATATCCGCCAGCCGGTGCAGGTTTACACGGTTTCTTTCGAGAAGCCGAGTTCTGCCCGCCTCGTCGCGCAGAACCGCAACACCTGTTTCATCGCCGTCCTGCCCTTCACCAATATGAGCGGCGATGCCGATCAGGATTACTTCTCCGATGGCATCACCGAGGATATCATCACCGATCTTTCCAAGGTCTCCAGCCTGCACGTAGTGCCGCGCAACACCGTCTTCACCTATAAGGGCACATCGGTGAAGGTGAAGCAGGTCGCCCAGGAGCTTGGCGTGCGTTATATGCTGGAGGGCAGTGTGCGCATTGTCGGCACGCGGGTACGCATCTCCGGCCAGTTGATCGACACGACGAACGGCGACCATCTCTGGGCCGAACGCTATGACCGCGACCTCACCGATATCTTCGCCATCCAGGATGAGATCACCAACGCGATCGTCGGCCAGCTCAAGGTGCGGCTCCTGCCGGAAGAGCGCAAGGCGATCGCCGCCGAGCCGACGGCCAATGTCGAGGCATATACCTATTACCTGAGAGGAAGGCAGCTCTCCCACACCTGGACCAAGTCCTATCTGCAGCTTGCCCGGCGCATGTTCTACAAGGCCGTCGAGCTCGATCCGGACTATGGCCGCGCCTATGCCGGCATCGCCGATTGCGATGCCGCGATCCGCGACTGGGCGCCCGACGACGTGCCCCTGGAGCGCATCCTCGCAATGAGCGCCAAAGCCCTGGAACTCGATCCCGACCTTGCCGAGGCCCATGCCTCCCGCGGCCTGGCGCTGCATCAGAACGGCGAGGACGAGGAAGCCACGGCATCCTTCGAACGCGCGCTTGCCCTCGATCCCAACCTTTATGAGGCAAATTTCCACTATGCCCGTATCTTCTTCATGCGCGGAGATTTCGCAGAAGCGGTGCATTACTTTAGCCGTGCTGCCGAAATCCGCCCCGACGACTATGTTTCGCCGATCCATCTGATGTCCTCGTACCATTCTCTCGGACGGGCAGTGGATAGGGAAAGCTGGGCGCGTATAGGCATTGAAAGAGCCGAGCGGGCGCTCAATCAGAACCCGGAAAATTCCGGCCCCGCCCATCGCGGCGCGCTTGCCCTTGCCCATCTCGGTGATGCGGCACGCGCCTGCGATTGGGCCGCACGAGCGAGCGCCATCGATCCCGATGATATCGTCGCCCAATATAATCTCGCCTGCGTTCACTCCGTACTCGGCCACGTGGAGCGGGCGATCGATATCCTGGAGGGCCTGCTGCCCCGCAGCTCGGTCTACCACATCAAATGGTTCACCCATGATTCCGACCTCGACAACCTGCGCCGGCATCCGCGCTTCATGAAACTTGTCACGGAAGCAATGAAAGGGCGGGAACGGGTGGAAGCATAGGTCGCGGCAGAAGAAGGGCGCCGATGGAGAGCGGAGCGACCCTATGCTCTCGGCAGATAGGCAACGTCCTGGGATATCAGGCAAACGGGCTTCTTCTCTGCCGGCACCTACACCAAGGTCCAGTTTGGTGTCTCCGCCACTCTGGTAGTTCTCCGGGTTGAGAAGTGTAGAGCGAGGCCTAGCTTCCTTTTACCATCCACCTGAAACCCAAAGCACGGGAGCCTTTCGATGAAGTCCAAAGTAGCTGATGTCCTGACAGAGGTGCTGCATTCGGCGGGGGTCAAGCGGATATATGGCGTGGTCGGAGACAGCCTGAACGGGCTCACGGAAGCGTTGCGAAAGAGAGGCGACATCGAGTGGGTCCATACCCGTCATGAAGAAACGGCAGCCTTCGCGGCAGGGGCCGAAGCCCATCTCAGCGGCGAACTGGCCGTGTGCGCCGGAAGCTGCGGCCCGGGCAACCTCCACCTCATCAATGGCCTGTTCGACTGCCATCGCTCGCGGGTCCCTGTCCTGGCCATCGCCGCGCAGATACCTTCGGCCGAAATAGGCAGGGGCTACTTCCAGGAAACGCATCCCGACCAGCTTTTCCGGGAATGCAGCCACTATTGCGAGCTTGTCAGCCATCCGGAGCAATTGCCGGCAGTTATCGAAACGGCCATTCGCACGGCTATCGGAAAGCGGGGCGTTGCCGTCGTCGTCATTTCGGGCGACGTGGCATTGACTGATTTTACGGCGAAGATTTCGACGCCAGACGCACTCACGCTATCCCAGCCAAACATCGTGCCGGCGAACGATCAGATCGATCGACTATCGGCACTGCTCAACAAGAGTTCGAAAGTTACCCTTCTGTGCGGACGCGGCTGTGAAGGGGCACATGACGAATTGATCGCCTTTGCGGATCGGCTGAAAGCGCCTGTCGTCCACGCGCTCGGCGGCAAGGAACATGTCGAATGGGACAATCCCTTCGATGTCGGCATGACCGGTCTGATCGGCTTCTCTTCGGGTTACAAGGCCATGCTGGAATGCGACACGCTTCTTATGCTCGGCACCGATTTTCCATACCGGCAGTTCTACCCAACCGACGCCAAAATCGTGCAGGTGGATATTCGACCGGAAAACCTCGGCCGCAGGGCCTCGCTGGATCTCGCAATCGTCGGCGATGTCAAATCGACACTGGCGGCAACGCTGCCAAAGCTGACGGAGCGAACGGACAGGGATCACCTGGATGAATGCCTTGCCGCCTACAGGAAGGCGCGGGAAGGCCTCGACGACCTCGCCACCGGCAGAGAGGGCGGCAAGATTCACCCGCAATATGTGGCACGCCTTCTGAGCGAGCATGCGTCCGACGACGCCGTTTTCACCTTCGATGTCGGAACCCCCACGATCTGGGCTGCACGTTACCTGAAAATGAATGGAAAACGCCGCCTGATCGGATCCCTGGTTCACGGATCGATGGCCAACGCCCTTCCTCAGGCAATAGGGGCACAGGCAACATACAAGGAGCGCCAGATCATCAGCATGTCCGGCGATGGCGGCTTTGCCATGTTGATGGGCGACTTCCTGACACTCGTTCAGCAGAACCTGCCCGTGAAGGTCGTCATCTTCAACAATTCTGTTCTCGGCTTCGTGGCGATGGAAATGAAAGCTTCGGGATTCCTCGAGACCGGTACCGAGCTCAAGAATCCGGATTTTGCGGCGGTTGCTCGCGCAGCCGGAGTCCATGGCATTCGCGTGGAGGATCCCGCCGAACTTGACGGAGCCATCAGGGAAATCCTGGCGCATTCCGGCCCGGCACTGCTCGACGTCGTCACCAACACGCAGGAATTGTCGATGCCGCCCAGGATCGAAGCCGCACAGGTGAAGGGTTTCGGTCTCTGGGCGATCCGCGCGGTGATGAATGGCCGGGGAGACGAACTGGTGGACCTGACGGTTTCGAATTTCCTGTCTCGTTGACGTCGGACACTGCCTCTCAAATCAGTCGGCGCCAAGATAGCCGCCTGTGGGAAGGACCCCCACCAACGGCTCTGACCCCGACCGACACATTGCAGCAGCTGATTGAAGCTTGATTCAGTTCAGATAAGCATCGCGCCAATTGCTGCCAGAACCGATCGTCATGCCGGCCTCGTTGAATAAATGGACGAAAGGCTCGCGGATGACGATCGGGATCCGCTCGCCGGAGGCTGCCCGGCTGATGCCACGCAGCGCCAAGGTGAAACCATTTCCCGCCACAGTCTCGGCGTGGATGATCGTTTCCGAACCGAGAACCTCAGTGTCGCCGACCACGATCTGCAGGCTGCCCTCGCCGATTTCGCAATGTTCGGGCCTTATGCCGAACGTGACCGGTGCGCCATCAGGCAGATCGACCTGGCGACCGGGCAAGGAAATATGGGTGCCGTCCTCAAGCGAAACGCCCATCAGGTCACCGATGCGCGCGATCCGGCCCGACAGAAGGTTCATCGGCGGCGCACCAAGAAAGCGGGCGACGAAAAGGTTTGCCGGGCGCGCGTAAAGCTCGATCGGCGGGCCGACCTGCTCGATGCGGCCTTCGTTGAGCACGACGATCTGGTCGGCCATGGTCATTGCCTCGACCTGATCATGCGTGACGTAGACCATCGTCGACCCCAGCCGCCGATGCAGGCTGATCAGTTCGCCGCGCATCTTCACGCGCAGCTCGGCATCGAGATTGGAGAGCGGCTCGTCGAAGAGGAAAGCCTTCGGTTCCTTGACGATGGCGCGGCCGATCGCAACGCGCTGGCTCTGGCCGCCGGAAAGCTGGCTCGGGCGACGTGTCATGAGGTGCTCGATCTGCAGAATATTGGCCGCCTTGGCAACGCGAGCGGCGATTTCTTGCCTGGCGAGCTTCTGGTTCTCCAGGCCGAACTTGAGGTTCTGTTCGACGCTCATATGCGGGTAAAGCGCATAGGACTGGAAGACCATCGCCATGCCGCGTGCGGACGGCAGGAGATGGTCGCAGCGCTGCCCGTCGATGCGGATTTCACCCGACGTTACCTCCTCCAGCCCCGCCATCATGCGCAGCAAAGTCGACTTGCCGCAGCCGGAAGGCCCGACAAAGACGGTGAAAGAGCCGTCTGCGATCTGCAGGTCGATGCCATGTATGACTTCGAAATTCTGAAAAGCCTTACGGACTGCCTTGAGTTCAATGCCGGCCATTATGCCACCGTTCCGAGTTCGATCGACTGGCCCGCCTCGACAGGCGTCCTCCCGGCAAAACGGTGCTTCAGCCCGTCCACAGAGATTTCAGCGGCGTTGAGGCTGCCTCCCAGCACGGCAAGAGTGAGGTCATCACCTTTACGGGTCAATGTACCGAATGCACCGCCGGCAGACCAGAACAGACGGTAGTCGCCTTGCACCTTCGGCGCGAAAGCAAGCCTGCCGGCGACGAAATCGGCGCTCAGGCCTGAGAAGGCGTTGACCAGCTGCCAGGCCGACATCGAGCGTGCATAGTAGGAACCGCATTCGATGTCGTTCCAGGGATTGCGGCGGGAGCCGTCATGGCGGTTGCGGGCACCGCAGACGATATCCATGCCCTCTTCGATGAGACCATGCATGATGAGGTGCGAGGCGGCCATGTATTCGATGCCGGTCCAGACCTCCTCCGCATAGGGGGCTGCGACCATCGGCTGGCGGATGCCTTCAGGATAGGTCGCAATCAAAAGCCCCGCCTCGTCTTCATAGGCATAGTTTCGGCAGGGATTAAAGTGATCCTCCAGCGTCGGGCGGAAGTTGTTTTTGTGCACCGATTTCAGTGCCGTCCTGACCTTGTCGGCATCGAGGAAACCGCCGATGCCGGCGACCTCGGCATGCCACTGGCCGAGGATCTGATCGGAGATGCAGCCCTCGCCCATCTGGTATTTGAGCTCCTGAAACTCTTCCGACCAATAGGTTTCCATGAAACCATCGGCGAGCACGCCGGCGGCGCGACCGACATCGAAAGGGGCCAGCACGGCCTTTTCCGAGAGGTCGATCTTCTGGATGAACCAGCGGCCATTGAAGAGTTCGGAATTGATGTAGTCGGCGCCGGCCCTTCCCATGCGCGCCGTCTTTTCCGACAGCGCCGCGTCGCCGAGGACCGCTGCCATTTCGGATACGCCGAGCAAGGCCGCCACGTACATGGACGCCAGCCATGAGTTCGGGCCGAACAATTCCATGTCGAGCGTCTGGTGCTGGCGGCCGGAAAGAATACCGCTCTGATCGGGATCCCAACGATCAGGATTTTCGGGCGACCAGGCATATTCGATCGCCCGTTTGACATTCGGCCAGTAACGGCGCAGCCATTCGGTATCGCCGCAAAGCTTCCAATCCCGATAGGTCTTGATGATCGCGCCGAAATGGCCGTCGGCGCAGGGGCCGATAATGTCGAAACCGGAGCCGAGCGGCAGTTTCTGGCGGAAAGTCAGCCCGCCGGTCGGCAGCTGGTTGTAGCTGAATTCCGTCTCACGCAGCGTCCGCTCGATGGCAGGAAAAAGGTGAGAGACCGCCTGCTGGTAATTCCAGACATGGGTGCAGGTGCCTTCGCAGGATCCGTCCTGGGTATGCTGGCCTTCCCAGGCCCAGAGTTCGCCATTTTCCAGGCGGATGCAGGTGGAGGTGCGCAGCAGCGCCAGCGTCGCGCTCGCGGCATCCTTGACTTCGGCCGGCAGAGATGTCCCGAACAATCCGTCGCGGAAGGCCGCAGTTTCCGAGCGCAATGTGTCCCAGCGCGTCAGGGCTTCAGCAGCGCTTGCGGTCGAATCCGACCATTGCGTCGCATAATAGTTCGTCCAGCTCGGCGTCGGCCGATCGGGAATGGCGCCATCGGGCTTGTCGCGATAGGCCCAGTAGACGTCGCCTTGCGGGAAATTCCAGGTGATGACGAAGCGCACCTTCCTGCGCGCGCCCGGTGCCAGGACGAAGCGGGCGCCGAGTGTTGCGTGTTCCGGCTGCAGGCTCATGTGGCGGGAGGTGCGCGGCTCGTCATAGTGCCGCTTGGGCAGGCGGCCGGGTCTGGCAAACTCCTTCCAGTAGACGGAGAGGTCGTCAAACCACTGGCCGCGATAATGATGGTCGGTATGGTCGACATCATCGGCGTCCGTCGCAATCGTCAGATCGCCGCGTTGCGTCGCCGGCAGCGTCGTATCGGACGAGGTCAGATGCAGGCTGCTGATCCCGCCTTCCTGCCTGAATGTGTGGATGCCGCTGTTCGAGCCATAATTGCCGAGCGTGCCGGCTAGCGTATAGGTCAGTTCATCCGCCGTATCGTTGACAACATCGAATTCGAACATCGCAACCGGCATTGAGGAATCGCGGTCGTTGTGCGGAATGAAAGGGCTCAGCGCCGTCAGCCTGACGCCGCCGGGGAAACGCTGATCCCTAAAGACGAGGTCGGCGGTCGGGAAGCGCCCGTAGAAATCGACCTCGCGGAAATGCGGCACGCCGACGAGCGTCTGGCGGTTGGCGCCATGGCCGAAACCGTCGAACATCTTGCGCAGGCCCGGCGCCCCGGAAGGGTTAAGGTCGTAGGGGCCGTTGAGCACACGGGCATCGACCAGTTCCCCACCCCTCTCGGCCTTGATGGCGAAATGCGAGTAGCCGTTATAGCCCTGGAGCGCCGGCCGGTTGCGGATCGACCAGTCGATCAGCCGGCCGCTGCCCGAAATCGAAAGGCCACCGGAACCGATGCCGCCAAGCGGGAAGGCGATATAGCGCGTGCGCTCACCCTTATAGGCAAAGCGGGGTTCGATGGAGGCGAGATCATCCCACATGAAATCAATGTCCCTGATGTTAGTTCTTGACGCCGCTCATCGTGATGCCTTCGATCACGAATTTCTGGGCGAGAAGAAAGAGGAGCACGACGGGCAGGATGGACATGCTCATGGCCGCCATCACGACCGAGAGATTGCCGGACGCCATGTAACCGCGCAGCACGTCCATCGCGACCGGCAGCGTCAGCGATTCATTCGAGCTCAAGAGAACCTTCGCCTGGAAATAATAGTTCCAGGTCTGGGTGAAGGTGATGATGCCAAGCGCCGAAAGCGCCGGGCGAAGCTGCGGCAGCGAGATCCGCCAGAAAATCTTGAAATAGCCGGCACCATCCATCAGCGCCGCCTCCTCCAGTGCCTTCGGCTGGCTCAGCATGAATTGACGCACCAGAAAGATGCCGAAACTGGAGGTAAGATACATGAGCGCAAGCCCGATCGGCCTGTCGAGCAGGCCAAGCCGAGCGTAACCCAGATAGATCGGCAGGATCGTCACCTGGGCAGGAAACATCAGCCCGATGAGCAGGATGAAGAACAGGGTGTCACGTCCGCGGAAATTCAGCCTGGCAAAGGCGAAGGCGGCAAGCGTGCAGGTCACCATCTGGCCGATGGTGACGATGACGGCGATCATCACGGAATTGAAGTAGATCTCCAGGAACGGCACGCGCGAGGCCAGCACCTGCCGGTAGTTGGTGAGATCGAAATTCGGCGGCAGGAAGCTCGGCGGCAGCTTGTAGGCATCCGAAACCGGACGAAACGACATCGAAAACAACCAGAGGAACGGCAGCAGCATGCCGATCGCCATCACCGCCATTGTGGCGATGATTGCCCAGTCGATCCAACGCCGGGCAGCGCGTGTCTGCATTATATTGCTCATTGCTGCACCCACTTGCGCGAGAGGATTTGCTGGATGGCGGTAATGATGAGAATGATCGCGGTCATGACGACGGAGATCGCGGCGGCGTAGCCGATCTGGAAGCTGCCGAAGCCTTCTTCGACGATCTGAATCGACAGTGAGCGCGTGGCGTCGCCCGGCCCGCCCTGTGTCAGGATGACGATCGATTCGAACACCTGCAGCGCCCCGATCGAGGCATAGACGATGCAGAAGAAGACGACCGGCGAGATATAGGGCAGCGTGATGCGGAAGAACTGGCGCCAGGCCGGCGTCCCGTCCATGACCGCTGCCTCCAAGATGCTTTTCGGCACGCCCTGGAGGGCCGCGATGAAGATGATCATGAAGAAGCCGGTATTCTTCCAGACGTCCATGATGATGATCGATGTCATCGCCTGGCCGGCGTCAGTCAGCCAGCGCACGCCCGGAAGGCCGATCAGCCGCAGGTAATAATTGATGACGCCGAGATCGTCGCCGTAGAAATAGGTCCAGACGATCGAGACGAAAGCGGCAGCGATGATGACGGGCAAGAAGAAGGCGAGCCTGAAGAAATAGAGCAGCCAGCCCGGCATGGCGCGGTTAAGCGCCAGCGCCAGTAAAAGCCCGATCGAAACATTGAAGGTAACGGCAAAAAGCGCGAAACGCAGAGTGTTCCAGAGGATCTGAAGCGAACGCTGATCGGTGAAGAAGCGGATGAAGTTGTCGAAACCGACCCATTGCGAACCGAGCATCGGATCGTAATAGGCAAAGGCGAGGATCGTCGTGACGATCACGGGCGCGATCACGAAGGTCAGGTAAAGCAATGTCGCCGGCAGCACGAAGAGATAGCCGGTCGCGGTCTGCGCGCGGCGAAGCTGCGATGGGTGGTGCCTTTCAATGGTCGTGATCATGACATCTGGCTCGAATGGGCGGACATGGTTTGTTATCCGCCGCGCCCGAAATGGCAGATGCCTTCATGGCAACTTGCCACCCGGTCGCGACGGCGGGAGGACGATCGTGAGAACCCTTGATCGATCAGCCGCCCATGCGCTTCTTCAGCCGCTCGAAGGAGGCGTTGAGCTCGGCATCGGCCTGCTTGACGCCGTCGGCGATCTTGACCTCGCCGGCCATCATCGCCGTGTAGTAGCGGATGAATATCTTCTCTACCTCCTGGAAGTTGGCAGGCGACGGCACGGCCTTGGTGTTCGGCAGCGTCTGGTAATAGAGCGCGGCACTCGGCGGGAAGCTCAGAAAACCCGGCGTCTCGGCGGCGGATTTGCGGCCGGGAACACCACCACCCTTTTCGCCCTCCTCCTTTTGCGTCTCCTCGCTTGTCAGTTCGAGGATCAGCGCCTTGGCAAGATCGGGCTCTTTGCTCGTCTTGGCGACGGCGTAACCGCCGAAGCCGATCACGGTCGTGTCGGTCACCTTGCTCGGTGGAATGGCGACGTCCATGTTGAGCTTGTTGTTCTTGGCGCTCTGGATGATCCAGTGACCGCGGCTGATCATCGCCACCTGGCCGGCCATGAACTGGTTGTCCATCGTATCCTTGCCGGGGATCGGCGAGACGCCGTCGACATGGATGAGGTCATGGAGGAATTGCAGGCTTTCGGCGACCTTGGGATCGAGCATGTTCGATGCCGTCCACTCGTCGTTGATGGCGCCGGTGCCATTCGAGAAGAACCACGGCTGGACGAAGAAGTTCTGGTTCGGCACCTCATAACCGAACTGGGTGACATTGCCCGACGTATCCTTGACCGTCAGCTTCTTGGCGACGTCGCGGAATTCGTCCCAGGTCCATTTGCCGTCCTTCGGATAGGCAATGCCGGCCTTATCGAACAGATCCCTGTTATAGTTGATCATGATGTTGTTCCAGCCGATCGGGATATAGTTGATATCCCCCTTGTAGCTCGCCTGCTTGAAGAGACTCGGCGCGAAGTCCGAGAAGCCCGGATTGGCGGCAACGAAATCGTTGAGCGGCAGAAAGAGGCCGCGCGACGAGAAACTCTGGAAGGTCTCGATCGCCGTGCCGTAGACATCGGCCTGCTGGCCTGAATTGAACTGGCTGAAGACCTTGGTGACATAGTCGCCCCAGCCCGTCGAAATCGGATCGACAGAAAGCTCGACTTTGACGTTGGGGTACGTCTTGTTGAAACGCGCAATGGCGTTGGTCATGGCGGATAGTTCGGCATCGCCACCGAAGCCCTGCATCTTCAGGGTCGCGATAACATCCGATTGGGCAAAGGCGCGCCCGACACTTGCGCCGACGGCAAGAGCGGCAGACGAAATCAGCAGCGAACGCCGCGAGAATTCATGCATGTGATCCTCCCTGATGCGCCTCCTCCGGCGCGTTCCCATTATCCCGGCCTCCACCGGTCGAAACGTTTCGTATTCTTCTACTGAAATATTGCGGACCCAGATCCCTCCCGGTCCCGCGAGCTGTCATTTGCCTAGTCGAAACGTTTCGTATAAGAGCATCAGAACGACCTGATGGCAAGAGGGTCCAAGAAAAAGCTCTGGAGGATGGCATGGCCACCATCAAGGATGTGGCGAAACGGGCGGGTGTCGCCATATCGACGGCATCGGCCGCGCTCAACCGGTCAGCGCCCGTCAGCGACGAGGTGATTGCCAAGGTCGAGGCCGCCGTCCGCGACATCGGTTATATCCCACATGCCGGCGCGCGCAGCCTGCGCATGGGTCAGTCGCGGCTCATCGGCCTGATCCTGCCCGATATCACCAATCCGCATTTCGCCAAGGTCGCCAAGGTGGTCGAGTCCGCCTGCCTCAATGCCGGCTATATGGCCGCAGTCTATTCGACGAGCGAGGATCACGACCGCGAACAGCAGATCCTGACCATGATGCGCATGCAGCGCGTCGAAGGCCTCATTATCATTCCGACGCGCTCGGATGCCGAGCATGGCGCCCGCATGATCGACAAGATCCACGTGCCGACGATCCTGCTCGATAGCTTCATCGAGGGCTTGCCTTATGACGTGATCAAGCTCGACAATGTCGCTGCCGGCCGCATCGCCACGGAGCATCTGATCGGCCTTGGTCACAGACGGATCGCCGTTACCGTCGGGCGCAACAACATCGTCACCAGTGAAGATCGTCTTGCCGGCTATATGCAGGCCCATGCCGCCCACGGCCTGCCGGTCGATCCGGGTCTGCTGCTTGAGGGACGTTTCGACCAGGCGCTGGCGCATGACAGTACGATCAGGCGCATGCGCGAGCCGAATCCGCCGACGGCGATTTTCGCACTGTCGAACATGATGACGCTCGGCGTCCTGAACGCGCTGCGCGAAATGGCTTTCAGAGTGCCGGATGACGTCTCGGTCATCGGCATAGACGATTTCGATTTTGCAAACATCATGAACCCACCGCCGACAGTCGTTGCAGCGCCGGTGCTGGAGATGGCTCAAAAGGCGATCTCCACTCTTCTCAACGAGATCTCCACTAGAACACCGCCAAGTGCTGCGCGGACGATCTTTTCCCCAAGCCTGATCCTTCGCGAATCCTGCGCGGCACCGGCGGACGAACGAGCCGAGGCATGATCTGAGAGACCGCAGCCGATTTAGCGAGACGACCAACTTAGTCACGACAGCGCCGCGCCCCATACCATTGCACACGCTTCATAAAAACATCATGCGCATTTGCAATGAGAAACACTGAACTACCCGCCATCCTCAGTCATCACACGGATTGTCTTCATGAAATTGTCTTCGACCGCCGCGCGCCTGTCGCCGGCAGCCTCACCCCGTCTTCTCGTACTCGCTGAAACCGCCCTCAAGGCAGGCGAAACGGCGCGCAAGGCACTCAGACGACGCACGGCGACCGAGATGGTCCACAAGGCTCCGCGCGACTACCAGACGGAAATCGACGTCGCGGTCGAGCGGATCATCGTCGAGGAGATGATGGGCGCATTCCCAACCTATGCGATCAAGGGCGAAGAAGAGGTCGGCAATCGGCAGGGCGGCACGGATGCGCCGGTCATCTATATCGACCCGATCGATGGCACGACCAATTTCGCCTGGGGCATCCCGCATTTCGGCATGACGATCTCGATCGCCGAGGGCGGCCGCGTCGTCGCCGGTGTCGTCCATGACACCATGCAGGACGAACTCTTCAGCGCCGAGGTCGGCGGCGGCGCCTGGCTGAACGGCGAGCAGATCCACTGCGCCGAGGTCGCCGATATCCAGAACGTGCTCGTCGGCGCCGGCCTGCCGATCCCCGGCCAGGTCAAGGCGGTTTCGGAAGAGCTTTATTTCGATGCCGTCAAGCGCCTTATGGCCAATACCGCCGGCGTGCGTCGTCTCGGTTCGGCAGCGCTTTCGATCGCCTATGTCGCCTGCGGCCGGCTGGACGGCTTTTTCGAGGACGGCCTGTCGGTCCATGACTTCGGCGCCTCAGCGCTGATGGTCGAGGAAGCGGGCGGCATCGTCACGCGCTTTTCCGGCGCTGACGTGAGGGGCAAAGGCGATATCCTCGCGGCAAGCAAGGCACTTTATCCCTGGCTGCAGGAAGGCCTTCAGCCGAAACCCTGAGGCATTCAGGCCGTAAAGAGCGGCTGCAGGGTTGCAGCCGCTTCGGCAGATGCTGATTGATGGATCAGGGCATTGTCGCGGAAGGCGAAAAAGCTGGAGCAGCTCGGAGCGACGAGCATACCGGCCCTGATCACATCGCCCGGTGCAACCATCGCCTTCAGCCTGATACCATCGGCAAGGTCGATATCGACGATCTTGTGCGTGCCGAAATCGGTGACGCGGTGGACTGTCGCATCTGCCGGCCGGTTGGCGGGACGAACTGTCAATGCTTCCGGACGCATCGCGAGTGTCACCTTCCCGTCTGCAACGGGAATGGCGAAGCTGAAAAGCGGATGCGTGCAGACCCCGTTGCGGATCTCGGTGTCAACAAAATTCATCGAGCCGATGAAGCCTGCGACAAAGGCCGTCTGCGGTTCGCGATAGATTGTGCTTGGCGGAGCCACTTGCTCGGTGCGACCGTCGCGCATCACGACGATGCGGTCGGCAAGCGCCAGGGCTTCGTCCTGGCCGTGGGTGACGAATAGCGTGGTGATGCCGAGCCGCTGCTGGATATCGCGCACTTCCTCGCGCAGCCGCTCGCGCAGATGCTGGTCGAGGCTCGCAAAGGGTTCATCGAGCAGCAGGATCTTTGGTTCGAGGACGAGCGAACGGGCAAGGGCCACGCGCTGCTGCTGGCCGCCCGATAGCTGTGTCACTGCGCGCCGTCCATAGTCGGCAAGGCCGACGAGCGCGAGGGCATCTTCGACGCGCTGATGGATCTCTGCCTTCGGTAGGCGCCGCAGCTTCAGGCCGAAGGCGATATTGTTGAAGACATCCATGTGGGTCCAGAGCGCATGGCTCTGGAACACCATGCCGGTCGGGCGCCGCTCCGGCGGCAGGGTGGTCACGTCCTTGGCGTCGATGCGGATGCTGCCTTGGCTCGGACGTTCGAAGCCGCCGATCATGCGCAGCAGCGTCGATTTGCCGGAGCCTGAGGGGCCGAGCAGGCAGACGAGTTCGCCATCGCCCACCTCGAGCGAAAAATCGCGGACGGCAAAGGTATGGCCGAAGCTCTTCGAAACGCCTTCGATTGCCAGATGTGCCATTTTCTAGTCCTTTCTGGCCGCGCTCAGGCGCCGAAGCCCCGC